>Ga0255055_10000185_pt1 | contig 46949 bp, 46 predicted proteins | sample JV7_2_27_MG_FD_188633 | JGI IMG/M metagenome (GOLD analysis project Ga0255055, IMG submission 188633) | Seawater microbial communities from Jervis Inlet, British Columbia, Canada - JV7_2_27 | ecosystem: Environmental > Aquatic > Marine > Inlet | place: Canada: British Columbia | collected... | reverse complement strand
CACCCCTGTCACAGCTCCAGGCGTTGGTAGATCAGCGCTGCAGCGGCGATAAACGCGACCGCGGCAACGATCGTCCACACCACAGCGCTCGTCGCACGCAGAGGGTCGCCGTACACGTATTCCGTCACCGCAAGCCATTGCCCGGGATCGGCGCCGATCAGACCCGAGGGGGTGTACCGATCCCACCCGTCCCATAGGGCACGCAGTGGGACTCGCAGGATCACAAAGGCGAGGAGGGCAATGAGGGCGACGACACCGCGGCGTCGGATCAACGTCCCGACGAACCCGGTGAGCGCGATGAAGAATCCCGTCGCGAGTGAGAGAAGAGCAAGGGTGGCGAGGAACCTCCCCAGCGGTGGTGCCTCGGGGATGACGAATCGATACGGCTGCACCCGGGGCAGCCACCAATAGGCCACCAGGCCGGGGATGAAGATCGCCACCGCCGACAGCGCCATCCAGAGCCCGACGAGCTTGGCCACGATGTAGCCCGACCGCGGCACCGGCTTGGACACCGTCCAGGCGGCGATTCCGCTGTGGTAGTCGCCGATAACCATCGCCTCAGTGAGGATGATGGCAGCGAGGCTCGGGAACACGGCCAGCATCCCCACCAGCGATTCGAAGCCGAGACCCCCGAACGGCATATTCTTGGTGACGACGGTGTAGTAGAGCAATCCGTCGATCAGCAACAGCCAGGAGACGAGGTGAAGCAAGCCGCGACGCCCGAGCCAGCGGCTCCACTCGCCGCGAAAGACACCCCACGATCCGTTGAGGGCAACGGAGCTGCTGAGAGCGTCAGTCCTCATTGTCCCCCCCCCACGATCTCCAGGTATGCATCTTCGAGGTGACGATCGCTGAGATGGAACTCGATGATGTCGCAGCGGTCGTCGGCAACCAGCGCCGGAACGAGCCGATCGGCAGCGGCAGCCTCGTCGCTCACGCGGACCCGCCACTCCTCGATCTCACCGTGGTGACTCGCCTCGACTGTTGTGACCCATGGCTCTGCGGTCAGCATGGCCAGCGTCCCCACCGTCTCACCGCGCATTCGCACCGTGTAATCCGTTGCGGAGGCTTGCAGGATCGAATCGAGCGGCCCCTGTGCAACCGCCCGGCCCGAGCTGATCATCACCACGGTGTCGCTGACCCGTTCGACGTCGTCGAGGATGTGCGTGGAGTAGAACACGGTGGTTTCACCACCGGTTTGGGCGATCAGCTCGAGCACGTCGTGGCGTCCTATCGGGTCGAGGCCGGCCGACGGCTCGTCGAGGATCACGAGATCGGGATCTCCGATGAGGGCCTGGGCGACACCCAGCCGCTGGCGCTCCCCGCCGGAAAGCCCACGCACCCGACGGCGTGCCTTGTCTGCCATGCCAACCCGATCCAACAGGTCGTCGACACGCCGGCGCAGCGCCCGACCATGAGGATGCCCCGGGTAGAGGCGAGCGACGTACGAGACGACCTCGCGCACCGTCTCGTTTGGAGGGAATACGGGATCCTGGGGCAGGTAGCCGATCCGGCTCCGAGCCACCAGACCATGGGTCCGGATGTCGTGGCCGAAGACGGCCGCATATCCCCCCGACGGCCGGATCAGACCCATGAGGATCTTCATCGTGGTCGTCTTCCCGGCGCCGTTGGGCCCGAGAAAGCCACAGATCGACCCCTCCGACACCTCCAGATCGAGGCCGCGCAGCGCTTCGACCTTGCGATACTTCTTGCGGAGCTGTGTGGTCTCGATGGCGGGAGCGGTCATGTCAGCTCCCTTCGGTCGAAACGCCACACGGCAAGAAGAACCACGACTCCGCTCCAAACGAGGGTCGCAGTGATCGGCACCGCGAACGACGCCTCCTTGCCCTGCGCGGCGTCGGCAATGGCGCCGATCAGGCCGGCCGGCGAGGCAGCCGCGAATGACCCGGCGAGCCACGCCGCGCCGAACGCGCCCACAACGGCTAGACCGAGACCGAACACGGCGGTCCTGGAACGAATCGTCGTCCCCAACAGGATCATCACGGCGACGACGAACACGAGCAGCATCGTGAGCGCGGCAAGCATGGCGAGGTACGTGCTCCAATCGGGCAGCGTCGTGTATCGGCCCCACATCCCGATCGGAGCCTGGACCGTTTCCATGAGCTCAGACACCCTGAATTCGGTGATGCCGATCCGAGATGCATCGGCGAGGATCGGGTAGACGGCCACGCCGGTGGCGAACACTGTTGCCGCAATACCCGCCGCAGCGGCGACGAATTTGGCGATGATGAACGCCGGGCGCCCGATCGGCATCCCAACGAGCCACGACGCGGTACCACGCTCGATCTCGCCGAGCACCGAACCCTCCGTGAGCGACACGACCGAGACCAGGAGCATGGCGATCCACAAGCCGAGGAAGGGGTAGAGCAACGCCCCGAGCGGGTTGACGCCGCCGGCCCTCCACGGCAGGTAGATGAGGGCGAACACGCCGCAACCGGCGATGGTGAGGAACAGAGCTCGCCACGGGAACCAGGCCCGAAGTTCGACGGCAAGCAATCCACGGAGGCCACGCAGCGGGTGCGTCTTCTCGATGTGTTGCAGCGACATCGCTTCAGCCGTCATCGCCGACCTCCACGAGATCGAGGTAGATCTCTTCGAGGTTGCGCCGCAGCGGCCGCAGTTCGGTCACCCGTGACCCGTCGCCGTCAACCAGCGCGCGGAGAAGCTCACGTTCCGCCGCGGCTCCGTCCGCCGCCGCGATCTCCCACCGTCCTCCGCCGATGGGTCGTGCCGCCGTCACCCATGGTCTCCGACCAAGGCGATCGATGGCGGCCGCTCCGTCACCGGCGAGAGCCACCTCGAACGTAGCGGATGAGCCGCCGAGGAATCGGCTCATCGGACCCTGATCGACGATCTCACCGTGATCGAGGACGACGACGTGGTCGGCGATCCGTTCCACGTCATCGAGGATGTGGCTCGAGTAGAAGATCGTCATCCGCTCCTTGAGGTCACCGAGGAGATCCAGCACCTGACGCCGACCCTCGGGGTCGAGACCGACCGACGGCTCGTCGAGGACGAGTAGATCGGGGCCTCCGATAACAGCCTGGCCGATACCGAGGCGGCGCCGCTCGCCTCCCGACAGGCCTTCCACCTTCCGATCCTGCCGGTCGTCGAGGCCGACGAGCTCGAGGGTCTCGTCGACCCTGGTCTCGATCGCCGACCTCGATCCGGAGAGATACGTGCGGGCAACGAACCGCAGCACCCGCCGGACCGTGGCCCGGGGAAAGAAGGAGGGATTCTGGGGGAGATAGCCGAGCCGGGATCGAGTGCCGAGATCGTTGCCGGCGAGGTCGTGGCCGAGGACCGACGCCCACCCGGAGGAGGGTCGGATGAGGCCCATGAGAATCTTCATCGTCGACGTCTTCCCCGCCCCGTTGGGTCCGAGGAAGCCGCAGATCGTCCCCTCCGGAACCTCGAGGTCGAGACCACGCAGCGCCTCCACCTTGCGATAGCGCTTGCAGAGACTCCGAGTCTCGATGGCGGCGGTCACGGGCACGCCCCCAGTTCGGGCATCTCGACGAGGGTGGCGCCGTCGACTTCGACGGCCACGAAAGCACAGCGACGGCGGATGTCGTCGTCCTCCTGAGCGTCTTCGTCTTCACACGTCTCTTCGATGCGGAGGTCGTAACTGCCCACCGCCAGAGGGATCGGGTCGGCGAATCGGGTGTCCCACGGCCCGTCGGGGAGGATTTCCGGGTGGATTGGCACCTCGCCTCCTCCCGATGGCGGGACTGCCATGATCGGCACCAATCCCGGCGACCGCGCCCAGCGTTCGTCCGGACCTTCGACGTTGCGAGGGCTGAGCCGATGGAACCAGAACATGCCGGATGGCCAGGCGTCGCCACGACCGACCGCATTGAGCGTCGTACCCGCCGGCAGGAGCACCCCCTCCAGGCGGCAGAAGTCATACTCCTCCGACTGGAGGGCGCTGTCGACGAGGACCTGCAGCGTCCCCCCGGTTTCTGAAGGCGCCGAAGTTCTCCTGGCGATCTCTTCGGGGCTGCCGAGCGGCTCAAGGGTGCACGGCTCGAGGTCGGGGGGATCAACGACGGTGTCCCCATCGATGGTGACCGGGAACTGGAGGCAGTGCTCCGGAGAGGCGAAGTAGTTGTAGTAGTTGCCGGGTGCGCCGTAGTAGGCGCCGACGAACAACTCGTAGGCACCGCCGGGAACGAGGGCTGCTTCTCCCTCGGACGTGTGCACGCAGATGTCCGGTTGCTCGTAAACCTCCGCGGCGGCAGCGATCGAGACGAGGGCGTGAGAGAAGTGCTCATCCCCAAACTGGTCCAGCAGAAACTCCTCGGGCTCCATGCCGACCTCTGCGGCCTGCGGGGCCGCCTCCGTCAGCCCCCGTTCCCATTCATCATGCGATTCCACCTCGGTACAGCTCGCCGCCACATATGAGTCCCCGCTCCGCACCGAGGCGAAGTCGGTCCCCGGGGGCAGCAGCGCCATGAACACCGTCCGGTTGGTGAGGTATTGGTGCGGAAGGATCCGGATGGCGAGCGAACCGGGAGATCCTGAGGCGCCGACGGTGGCCGTGGCTGCCTCGCAGTTGGCCTCGACCCACGATGAGATCTCCTCCTTGGCCTCATCGACGGCTTGCTGGACCTCATCAAAGGGCAAGCCGACGACTTCGGTGAAGCCCTCGGCACCCGCCTCACCCTCCCCGAGGCTTCGCTTGTCGAAATCGAGGCTCCGTGCCAGGTCGAGGTAGGCACTCTGATAGCCGGCGGCGATGTTCCAATAGCGGGCGATCTCATCGGGGACGAGCCGCTCTCCCGCCGTCAGGGCTGCCTCGTGCTGGTCGATGGTCCGACGCAACTCCTCCGGATTGGCTACGACGGGAATCTGGAGGATCCGTCCGAGTTCTGGCCACCTCGAGCAGAAGTCGCCGCATGCGGTGACGGCCCACTCGTCGATGGCAGCGACGGCGGCTTCGGTGTCGGCGACTGCGGCCTCCGACCCGGCATCGCCGAACGCCATCTCGAGATGCACGGCCCGAATCGTGCCCTCGGAATACCCGGTGAGGAAAAGAATGTCGCTGATCTGTTGGTAGGTCCAGTACGCCCGATTCCACTCGGTGCGTACCTCGGTCGGGACCGTCGAGTCGACATCGCCGAGGAACCGGGCAACCGCGAGCTCCTGATCCTGGTACTCGGGAGTGGTCTCACGCGACACGATCCCGAGGAGCTTCTCGCGGGCATCGGGCCACGCCCGGCAGAAGAGGGCGACGTTTCCTGGGGATCCCGAGTCGGCGCTCACGTCACGTCCGGCGCTGCTGGCATCGATGCATGCAGTCAGAGCGACGGCCGCGACGATGATGGCGGCCCACCACCGCACAGCGACATAACCTCCCTTCTGGCCGCGACCTTATGGTCCACGAAGCCATCGCTCTAGGGCCGAACGACACGGGTAGCTGTCAGGCGAGAAGCCGCCTCCAGCGGGGCGGCGAGACCATCCGCTCCATGAAGTTCGCCAATCTGGCCGTCGTCGAGGACGTTGCGACGAGATCAGGGCGGTGATCGCCGCCGCTGCGTGCCGGGATAGGTGCGGGAGGCGCGGCGAAAGCGCCGCGGGTGAGTGAAGATCATCCCAGGGTGATCCTTCCGTCTGCCGCATGTTGAGCCGCGAGGAGCCGGAAGCCGTATTTGAGAGTGGATCGTGGAACTGAGAAGGGGCGGCCGCCCGGGGTCGCCCCTTCTCATCGGCCGACTCGATCGGCCCTCAGGAACCCGTCTCTACCGGCACCCCGACGAGGCTGCCGTACTCGGTCCAGGACCCGTCGTAGTTCTTGACGTCGGGGTAGCCGAGCAACTCGTGAAGCACGAACCACGTGTGCGAGGACCGCTCCCCGATGCGGCAGTAGGCGATCACCGTGCCGTCCGGGGTGATGCCGTTACCCGCGTAGAGCTCCCTCAGCTCGTCCTCGGACTTGAACGAACCGTCCTCGTTGGACGCCCGCGACCACACGATGTTGCTCGCCCCGGGCACATGGCCGGCCACATACGGCTGTTCTTGAGGGAGGTGGGGCGGAGCCATCACCTCGCCGGAGAACTCCCCGGGAGACCGGACGTCGATCATCATGCCGCCGCTGAAGGCCATGTCGATGACGTCGTCGCGCATCGCCCGTAGCTCGGGCCGGTCGTTGCCGGCCTTGAAGTCGCCGGGTTTCGTCGCCGACATCTCCGTGGTGAAGGTCCGCTCTTCCAGCTCCCACTTCATCCGGCCCCCGTCGAGCAGCTTGACGTTGTCGATGCCGCGCAGCTTGCAGAGCCAGTAGGCATACGCCGCGAACCAGTTGTTGTTGCCGCCGTAGAACACGATCGTCTGATCCGACGAGATCCCCTTGCCCACGAACAACGCGGCGAGCTGCTCGCCCGACACGAAATCGCGACGCGGCAGGTCGTGGAGCTCGTTCTCCCAGTCGAGTGCCCTCGCTCCCGGGATGTGGCCGGTGTTGAATGCCGTCGTGTCCTCGTCGACTTCGACCACAGCGATGGTCGGATCGTCCAGGCGGGACGCCAGCGTGTCGGTGTCGATCAGGACGCCCTCCTCGGTGAAGACTTCCGTTGTCATCTGTTCCTCCTTCGTCGATTTGCCTCCACGCCCCGCTACGTCCGCCTCCCTTCGCTCCGCCGTTCCGACCGCTGCTCGGGGCGAGTAGGTTTCGCGATCGGGGTGTGACGGAGTTATCGCAGCTCCCGGTTCCGTTTTAGTGGGAACCGAGTAGAACCCCGACGAGAGGAAGCGTCTTGCGTTTCCGGGTCTTCGGACCGTTGGTCATGGAGCGGGACGGCCGAGCGGTCGATCTAGGGGGATCAAAGCCGCGCGCCCTGCTGAGCGCCCTCCTCATTCAGGACGGTAGGCCGATGAGTGTCGACGGTCTCATCGATGTGCTGTGGGGAGACCACCCCCCGGCGACGGCAACGAAGACCATCCAGAAGTACGTCTCTCAACTCCGCAAGGAGCTGGGAGACGCTCTCGTCACGCATCCCGGCGGCTACGCCTTCGAGATCGACGACGACCTCGTCGACGGCGGGCGCTTCGAGCAGCTCATCGAGGAGGCCGATCAGGCAACCCGGCACAGGACCGCCATCGATCTGCTGCGTGAGGCTCTCGCCCTGTGGCGGGGAGACCCCTATCCCGAGCTCGCCGACGTCCCAATCGGCGTCGCCGAGCGAACCCGTCTCTCCGAGCTGCGCCTGGCGGCATTCGAGAACCTGATGGAGGCTCGGTTTGAGGTGGGCGAGCACACCGCGCTCATCGGTCCGCTCGAGGAGCTCATCACCGAGTATCCGTTGCGCGAGCGCCTCTGGGGCCAGCTCATGTTGGCTCTCTACCGCTCCGGCCGCCAGTCCGAGGCGCTCCGCGCGTATCAACGGCTGCGGCGAGTGCTCGGCGAGGAGTTGGGGATCGAGCCTTCACCCGAGCTCCAGGATCTGGAGAACCGGATCCTCCTCCAGGAGCCGCAGCTGGACCCACCACGGTCGACAACCACGCCGCGCACCAATCTGCGGCCGGCGATGACGAGCTTCGTGGGCCGTGACGCCGAACTCGCCGACGTCGCCGACCTGCTGGAGTCGGCGCGCATGGTCACTCTCACCGGCCCTGCCGGGTCGGGCAAGACCCGCCTCGCTGCAGAGATCGCCGCCGGCCGGCTCGACCGCTACGACGACGGCGTCTGGTTCGTCGATCTCGCCCCGCTTGCCTCTCCCGACCAGCTCGCCGACGCCATCGCCGCTCCCCTCGGCGTCGGCGGCCGATCGGATCGCCCGATCGAGAGCGTATTGCAGGACTACCTGCCCGGGCGGCGGCTCCTCCTCGTCCTGGACAACTGCGAGCACCTCGTGACCAGGTGTGCCGAACTCGTTGCGGGCATGTTGGTGGCCGATGCCGATCTCGTTGTGCTCGCCACCAGCCGGGAACGCCTCGGGGTGGCCGGAGAGGTGACCTATGAGGTTCCACCCCTCCCCTACCCGGAAAGCGACGACGGAGAGATGGAGAGCTTCGATGCAGTGCGCCTTTTCATCGAGCGAGCTCTTGCTGCCGATCCGCATTTCACGCTGTCGAGTTCGAACCGGACGGAGCTCGCGGAGATCTGCCGACGCCTCGACGGCATGCCCCTCGCCATCGAGCTGGCGGCGGCGCGAGTCCGCAGCTTGCCTCCCGCTGAGCTGACGAGGCATCTCGACGAACGCTTCGCCGTGCTCACCTCGCCGATCCGCACCCAGCTGACGCGCCATCAGACACTGCTCGCGGCGGTGGATTGGAGCTATCAACTGCTCAACCCGCCAGAACGAACGCTGCTGCGGTGCCTCTCGGTGTTTCGCGGCGGGTTCCATCTCGAGGCCGCACAGCGGGTGTGCGGCCTCACGCCGCTGAGTCCCGAGACGGTGCTGCAGACTCTTCCCGGACTCGTCGATAAGTCGCTCGTGGTCGTCGACTTCCCGGCGGACGCGCCCACCCGCTACCGGCTGTTGGAGACCATGCGCGAGTTCGGCAAGGAGCGGCTCGACCCCTCCGAGAGAGGAAGTCTGCGTGACGCCCACGCCGAGTACTTCCGGGAGCTGGCGGAGACGGCAGCATCCATGCTGCGGGGCCCGGAGCAACAGGCCTGGATCCGGGCACTCACAGACGACTACGAGAATCTCCGCAAGGCCCTTCGCTGGGCCACGACAGCGTTACCGGAGACCGCGGTGCGGCTGGCGGTTGCGCTCGCCGACTATTGGGATTCGGTGGGGCCCCGATCCGAAGGCCAGGAGTGGCTGCAACGCGCCGTCTCCCTCTCCGACGCGCTGACGCCCGACTTGCGGATCGCGGCGCGCGTCGCGGCCAGCGACATCTGCTCGTCGGCCCATGCGTCGCTCTCACGGAAATACGCCGAGGAGGCCCTGGCCGAAGCTCAGCGTTCCGGGAACGAGAGGGCGGAGGCCGAGGCGTTGCGGGCGTTGTCCTTTGCCCTGCTCCTGGAGGAACGCCCCGCCGAGGCGACGGAGTACGGGCGTCGGGCATTGCGGCTCTTCGAAGCCCTCGACGACCCGTGGGAGATTGCGCTGAGCCTGGAACGGCTCGGCCAAGCCGAGTTCCAGGACCCGGTGGCGTCGATCGACGACCTCGATCGCAGCCTCGCCCTGTATCGAAAGGTCGGAGATCGCAAGCGAGAGGGCCCGGTGCTCTACAAGATCGCCGAGCGTCTCGCCCAGGGTCGCGCCGACACCGAGACTGCGTTGGCGTACGCCGAAGAGGCGATCACGATCTGCGAGGAGATCGGGAACGTTCACGACCGCGCCCACGCACTCCTCGAGTACGGGAAGATCCTCAGGCGACGCGGCGAGCCGGGCCGCGCCATCGACGCTCTGCGGGACGCCCTCGAACAACTCACCCGTTCGGGAGACGAACGCTGTTCGGTGCGAACGCTCACGGCGATGGGTCTCGCTCACCTCGAGAACGACGATCTAGATGACGCCCGCGAGTCCCTTCGCTCCAGCTTGGGCCGCGGCTCCCCGTTGGAAGAGAGGAACACAAGCCGGGTGGCCCTCGCCGCCATGGCCCGTGTCTGTGCCTCCTCCGACAGGTTGGAAGCGGCGGCCACGCTCTACGGCTTCGCCGATGAGCTGGGTCACCAGTTGGGAGCCCCGGCATCCGCCCCCTCACAGAAACGCCGGGCCGCACACGTAGACGAGGTGCGGGTACGCATGGATGTCGATGCATTCGACGGTGCCTGGAAGCGCGGAAAGGCTATGGATCTCGAAGAGGCCGTTGCATTCGCCCTGGCGGTGCCGAGCGCCTGACGAAACATCGAGCGGTGCGTCTCATAGGCCCGTTCCCTTGGTGAACGAGCTGTTTGCCCCTGGTCGCAGCCGGCTCCAATCATTGAGATGATGAAGTATCGAACGAGGAGATCGCCGATGGCCCGCCAGGCCACGCTCCGGTTCTATGCGGAGCTGAAGGACTTCCTCCCCCGCCACCTACGGTCGGGCACCGTCACGCGCAGCTTCGACCTCCCGGGAAGCGTCAAGGACATGATCGAGGCCTGCGATGTCCCCCACACCGAAGTGGACCTGATCGTCGCCGACGGCCTCTCCGTCGACTTCTCGTATCTCGTCGATGACGGTGACCACATCAGCGTCTACCCGGTGTTCGAATCCTTCGACATCAGCCCGATCGTCAAGGTGCGTCCCGAGCCGCTGCGCGTGATGCGGTTCGTCGCCGACACCCACCTCAGCCGGCTGGCGAGGTACCTTCGGCTCCTCGGATTCGACACCCGCTACCAGCGCGACTGGACCGACCCCGAGCTGGTGGCGATCTCGACATCCGAACAGCGCATCCTCCTCACCCGCGATGTCGGTCTTCTCAAGCATTCCGCGATCACCCACGGCTCCTACATCCGGGCCACGGAACCGCGCCAACAGATGGCCGAGGTCGTGCGCCGCTTCCATCTGGGCAGGCAACTCACACCTTTCACCCGGTGCATGGCCTGCAACGGAGAACTCGTCGCAGTCGACAAGGAGGAGATCGCCCATCGGCTGCCGCCCGAGACGCGACGCTACATCGACGAGTACCAGGTGTGCCTCTCCTGTAGTCAGGTCTACTGGCGAGGAGCGCACGATCCCGAGCTGCGCCGCATCGTCGACGCTGCCCGCCGTGCCGACCGAGTCGTGACGTGCGATTCGTCATGAGAGCGCTCGCGGTCGTGCTCCTCGCTGTAGTGATCGTGCTCGGCCTGATCTGGATCTCGCAGCGACGTCTCATCTACTTCCCGGCCCAGGCGGTCCCCGACCCCGCCACGATCCTGCCGGGTATCGAAGAGGTGACCTATCAGACCGAGGACGGGCTGACGCTGGCAGCGTGGTTCGTACCCGCCATGGGTGACGCCAACGGCGGGACCGTCGTCATCTTCAACGGCAACGCCGGCAACCGGGCCGATCGCGTGCCCCTCGCCGCGGCCCTGGCAGGTCGTGGATTCTCCGTGCTGCTCGCCGACTACCGCGGCTACGGCGGCAATCCGGGAAAACCGTCCGAAACAGGCCTCGCCGCCGATGCCCGCGCCGCTGTCACCTACCTGAAGACCCGTGGCGACGTCGACGCGAATCGACTTGCCTACTTCGGCGAATCGCTGGGGGCCGCCGTCGCCCTCGGTCTCGCCGAGGACGAAGCGCCGGTCGCGCTGGTGTTGCGCTCGCCCTTTACGTCGCTCCCCGACGTCGGAGCGGTCCACTACCCGTTCTTGCCGGTGTCGCTGCTGTTGTGGGACGACTACCCGAACCTGGCGACGATCCCCAGCGTCGATGTCCCAACGCTGATCATCGCCGGATCGGCCGACGGCATCATCCCCATCGAGCAAAGCCGAGACCTCTACGAAGCAGCTCCCGGACCAAAACGCCTGGTCGTCATCGACGGCGCTGATCACAACGACCACGCGTTGACGTCCGGTACCGAACTCGTGGACGAAATCGTCGCGTTCCTCGAAGAAGTGTTCCCGTCCACCGCCGAATGAGCGTGACCTTTCACGAGAAGTGACGGGAGCAGGCCCGTTAGGTCCGGGGACCGAACGTGCGGCCTCTCCGATGGCGCCCGGTCGCGTAGTCGCGTCCGATCGTCACCGCGGCCTGTAGACGTCGGCTCGGTGATCGACGGAGAACACGCGCACGATGTGGGCTTCATCGTCGATTTCGTAGACGACGCGATAGGCACCGATCCTGGCCGAGTGGAGCCCGGCCAGATCACCCCGCAGAGGTTTACCTACCCGGTGGGCGTTCGCCATGAGAGGACCCACCACAAAGTCGAGGACAGCCACCGCGACCTTCTCCGGGAGCCGGTCGATGACACGCCTCGCCGGTCCGGCGACGGCCAGGTTCCCTTCGGACATCATCGCGGTCAGCCGGAGCGGAGTCGATCGCGCAGCGCCTCGAGTTCGTCCTTCGTCGCGAAGTCGCCGGCGGCGATGGCGGCCCTCCCGCGCTCGATCTCCCGTACGGCTGCCGGATCGGAGAGAAGGGACAGCGTTTCCTCGGTAGCCTCGAGATCATCCACGCCGACGAGCACGACCACGGGCCGTCCATTGCGGGTAACGGTGACGCGCTCCTGGGTCGTGGTGATCTCGTCGACCACCTCGGAGAGCTTGGCTTTCACCTCTGACAGGGGCAGCACCTTCGACATGACCAGAATAGTAGTCTATTCATGGTGAGGTATCGAGGTTCAGAGATCTCGCTGGTGTCACCACGCAACTTCGGATCAGCAATCGCGTCAAACGTCATCGGCCGCGACGATGTGGCCATCCCTTTCATAGAAGGTGTCGCACACCACGCAATGCCATCGCGGGTCCGACTCCGCGCTGGGGATACAGCCGGCAAAGTAGACACGGTCTTCTTCTCTGGGAGACGGCGGTCCGGTCGGCATGCCGTAGATGATCACCTGAACGTGGTCGCGGTCGCGGCAGTTGGGACACGCCCGAATCCGCTTCGGCAGAAACCGCGGACCCGGCTCCAGCATCCTTATCTGCTCACCTCGGCGACCACCACCGCGATGTTGTCCGCTCCCCCACCATCGTTGGCCGCTGCGATCAGCGCGGTAGCCGTCTCATCGGGCGTCCCCGAGAACAACAGCTCGGCGATGCGGTCGTCGTCGACCATGTTCGACATCCCGTCGCTGCACAACAACAGACGGTCACCCGACTCGACTCGCAGCTCACGGTTTTCCACGCGACACTCCTCCCAACCCAGCCAATTGCTCATCACGTGCCAACCTGGGTCACGCTCCGCGTCATGTTCTGCGAGCTCCCCGGAGCGGACCTTTTCCATCGCCACCGTGTGATCGTCGGTGACCTGCATGAACACCGTCCCGTCACCGAGGTAAGCCCTGCTGTCCCCGACATGGCCGATCGAGACCGAGCCCTCCGGATGGAGCACCGCCAGGGTCAGCGTCGTGGCCATCATCAGCAGCGTCGGGTCGTCGTCGACGGCGTCGATGATGTGCCGTTTGATCACGAGCTGAGCCGCCTCGACAAGCTCCACGGCCGAGTGCACCGGACCCGCTGAAGACAAGGCCTGGAGGGCAAGCCGACTGGCGTCGGCCCCACCCGGGTGCCCGCCAAGCCCATCGGCGACCGCCACGATCACCGGCCCCGGTCCCATCCCGATGTCGTCGGGCAGGACGGCGTCCTGGTTTTCGTCCTTGGTGCGGCCGACGTCGGTGGCACCGGCCCAGCTGTAGGTGACCATTCGGTCTTCATCGGCGCCGACCACCGTCTGCGTTGAGCGATACATCATGACCAATGCCCACCGGTTCTTTGTCCTCCTCGGCCGGAACCGCGCTCGGGTCGGGCACCTGCAACGGCTCCACTTCGGGGGCGGTCTCGATCTCCCATACTCTCTCGATTTCACCGATTTGCATGAATTGCTCCTCGCTGCAAATCCACGATCACGCCGTAACGCAGCTCGAGCCGTGCCTGTTGGAGCGGCATGATGTGCGGATCCCCACCATCTTGATGGGGAACCACCACGGCCGCGGCGGGATCGGCGCCGCAGCTGCGGTCACTTGCTACTCCGCGACCACGGCGGACACGCCGTCATCAATGATGCGGTCGATACGGCGTCGCAGATCGACCACCACCGGACGTTCCTCGACGCCGGGTTCGTCTTCGCAAACGCCGGCGGCCTCGTAGATCTCGATTGCCCGCGGCTCTCGACCGAGCTCTTCGGTCAATCGATCCCGGGCCTCGGCGAGGGCATCGAACCGGGAGTAGCGTCGCTTCACCTTCTCCAGCTGGGCTTCCTCGACCCTCTGGTAGAGCGAGGCGACCGCCGAGGCCATTACCGCCAGCAGCACCGCCACCCCACCGATGAGCAGCCACATCATGAGCGACCTCCGTCCTCTGTCACCAGGCGCATCCGTATCCTCCCAACGCATGAGGTCTCGCTCCTCGATTCCCTCTGTAGAGTAATTATTATACTCCTGAGAGACTGATTGCTACCCTAGGTGCATATTTCTTCTCAATACAGACGAAATTGCTCCGAAATAGGTAGCATCGACACCGAGAAACATGGAAACTGCGCCCCACCACGTTCCCGACCCCGAGGCCTACAGCAAGGCCCTGGGTCGCACCATCCAGGTACTGCGCACCGATCGTGCGATGTCACGCCAGGACCTGGCGCTGCGTTCCTCCGTCTCCTACTCCTACCTGTCGGCCATCGAGAACGGAGACAAGGTTCCCTCGTCGAAGATCCTGACGCTGATCGCCGCCGCGCTCAGGGTCCACGCCCACGAGCTGATGGCTGCAGCCGAGGCCCGGATGGCGGAGAACCGTATCGACACCGACCAGCCCGACATCGCCGCAGCCGAGATCATCGACTCCGGCCTCGAGCGTCACGATATCCGTCAGCTGGAGCGCATGCTGCGTGAGATGCGGTCCTCAGATTCGTCTCCCTCACCGGGGCCGAGGGGCCTCCCCCGCTCCGACCTCGGCGCCATCGAGGAGCTGCGGGCGTTGCTCCCCAACATGGATCAAGAGGACGTCGAGCTGTTGTTGCACACGGCCCGGCGGTTAGCACGCCCCGCGGACTGATCACCTCGTACGCCGTCGATAGGCTCCAGCGCCCAACCGACCCGAACGTACCTTCTCTCCATGACAGAAAACGTCTTCCATCGCCTCCGCCACGTCGTCGACACGATGTGTTCGCCTGGCCACCTGCCGCGTAACCCGGGACCAGGGGTGGAGAGGCGACCGTGGCCCTCCTCGAGATCGGTTCGAGGAGTTGGGACTCGAGCGGGCAGGTGAGGACGGATACCGACAACCGATCCCGCCCATCGCCGCCACCAACCTCCTGGCACGGATCCCCGGCCGCTCCCACCGCACGGTGATTCTCGGCGCTCATTACGATGCCTGCGGGTGGGACAACCCCGGCGCAGACGACAACGCTGCCGCGGTCGCAATCACCGTCGAAGTGGCACGCCGGCTGCGTGACATGGACCTCGAGCGGACGGTGGTAATCGCGCTCTTCGATGCTGAGGAGCCCCCCTACTTCTTGTCGCCGGAGATGGGATCGCAGTGGTTTGTCGACCATCCGACGGTCCCGCTCGCCGACATCGACACGATGGTGTGTCTGGACCTGGTCGGTCACGCCGTGGGGCCACAGGGCGCTCCCGACTCGATCCGCGATTCGGTGTTCGTCCTCGGCGCCGAGAAGAGCTCCGGGACCGGGACCCTCATCGACGCGCTCCCTGCTGTGCCCGGGATCCGACCGCGCCGCATCGACAACTACGTTATCGAGTCGATGAGCGACTACGACGCCTTCATGAACTCCTCTGTCCCGTTCCTCTTCTACACCTGCGGACGGTCCGAGCACTACCACGCCCCTACCGACACGCCGGATCGCCTCGACTACCCGAAGATGGAGTCGCTTGCGGTACACCTCGTCGACCTCATGCACACGCTGGCCAACCGCAGCGGGCCGGTCGTCTACGTCAGCGGCGGCATCGACGACCGAGCGACGACCCATACGCTCCTCGAGATGCTCTCCGAACTCGCCGACGCCCATCCTCTGGCGGGACAGGCCTCCGTCCTGCTGGAGAGCCTGCACCGCAAGGCCCACGACGACGGCGGCCTCGACGTCGAGGATCGGCAGTTGATCGCTCAGGTGGTGATGGGAGTCGAATCGACCCTGGCGTGAACTCGGCGGCAGCGTCGTTCGAGACGCCGGCTCGCCATGATCAGAGGATCTTCAGCTGCTCCGGCTCGGGCCGATGCGCCGATCGGCCGAGGACATCCGCCAGGTTCGTTACGGCCTTCAACGGCCTCGCCCCCATAGCCTCTAACCGCTCATTGCCGGATCCTTGCCCGTCACCGCGCCACACCGCAACCGGGAGTTTCAGCCTCAGAGCCTCCTCCGCACCCTTCCATGTGCCACCTTCGTCCTCGGCCGAAGCGACCACGATGGTCATGTCGGCGAGCACATAGACGAGCTTGTTCCTCGAATAGGCAGATGCCGCGCTGAAGCCGGCGCTGGGATGTTGCTGGGTGATGAGGCAGACCGAATCCCGATCCAGCGCATGCAGCATTTCGCCGGCTCGCAGCTTCCGATCCAACGCATCGGCGAGCACGCCGATGACTGATCCACCGGCAATAAAGGCGGCGTTCATGGCAAGCTGGTCGACACCGCGGGCCGCTCCCGAGATCACCGGCTTCCCGAGCCGAACCGACTCCTCCGCGAGAGCCCGGGCGACTTCTGAACCTGGCTCGTCGACATCACGCGAGCCCACGATGGCGACTCCACCGGCATTCAGAAGCGACCGGTTCCCAACCCCGAAGATGACGGGAGGCTTGGAGTCACCGAGGCATGAAAACCGAGCCGGATAGCCGTCGTCGAACTCGGTGAGCACCCAGATGCCCTTACCCAGTTGTTCCTCGAGATCCAGCATGACACGGGCGCTGCCTCCGAGCAGTTCGTCGATCCGGTGCCTCTGGTCTTCGCCCAATCCCTCTTGGCCGACGAAGACGGCACCGGGACTCCCCCCGGCAAGCCGCAATGCCTCGACCAGCGCGTGCCAGGCCTTCGGAGTCAGCGATGGTCGCTTGGCGTCACCGAGGCGGGTGGTCAGCACCAAAGCCGCCTTGGCGTCGTCAGAGAAGGCGATCACCTGTCACCTCGAGAAGCATCCGCAAGGGCGACAGGGTAGACGGTGTCTGCACCGGCCAACCGCAGGAGCATCCCGATCTCGGTGACGGTCCATCTCGAATCGATGATGTCATCGAACAGGATGCCGGCACCGGACACAACACCATCGATTTCGAACGCGCCATGCACGTTGTTGGCTTGCTGGAAGCTGTTGTGCATCAACTTCTGCCTGTGCGTTGGGCGGACACGCCGGACAACATCGATGCCCGCGATCCCGAGTTCTGCAGCAACGCGCCGCGCGGCGTCTTCGACCAGATGACCGTCTCGACCAGGAACGTAGGCAACCCAGGATGGAGAGGGCAGGGGATCCCATGCGCGCAGCATCTCTACCACTGCCGCCACCAGGTCGTCTCCGAAACGACCGCGCTGGTACTTCCCTTCTCGCACCGCGTCGGCCCATCCAGTATCTCCCCACACACTGAGGGCGCGTCCCTCGGCGAGACTGAAGTCCTTCATCGACGGCGCGTCGATACCTGCAGGCCAGCGGCGGCGAGGCAGAATCGGGGTCCATCCCCTCTTGACGAACCGCTGTGCTTCGCCGACCAAGGCGGGCTCGGGTGTTTCAGGAAACAGGTCACCGACGCAGTTGGCGCATCTGCCGCACCGAGCCGCCCCCGGATCGTCGAGCTCAGAGCGGAGGAACATCATCAGGCAGGCTTTCGATTCGACAAAGATTCGCATCGCACGCTGCTCCTCGCCCCTCGCTGCGGCGACGAGCCGAACCCGCTCATGTGGGTACTCCCAACGCTCCGCCGATCGGAACCATTGGGCACCTTCCCGGTACACCGCCCGTTCGACCTCGAGGACCTTGAGCAGGGCACCGATCCTGCCGGCCGGGACGTTCACGACTGACTCGAGACGGCTCCGACTCAAGCCCCTGCCTGCTTCGAGGGCATCCAGGACGGCGACAACGTCCGATTCGGAGGGAAAGGCGGTACGGATGAAATAGTCCTGAATCTCGACATCCTCTTCCCCGGCGAGGAGAACGCCAAACGATCGATCCACCGCCCTGCCCGCTCGACCAACCTGTTGGTAGTAGGCGACGGGAGAACCGGGTGACTGGTAGTGGATGACGAACTGGATCTTGGGGTTGTCGTAACCCATCGCGAGAGCCGAGGTAGCGACCACCACCTTGACGTCCCCGGAGCTGAGCCGCCCCTCGATTGCGAGCCTTTCATCAGACTCGTCCTGACCCGTATACGAAACGGCGCGAATGTCATGACCCTGCAGCCACTGAGCTACGCGTCGGGAGTCGCGTACGGTGAGGCAGTAGACGATCCCGCTGCCGCGTAGCGTCGGAACAACGCCAGCGAGCCACGCAAGCCGGTCGGCTTGGTGGGGTAGATGGATCACCTGTAACGCCAGGCTCTCTCGCTCCAGCGTCCCGCGAATCGCCAGCAGCTCCTCGCCGAGTTGTTCCCTCACGTCTCGAATGACGCGATCGTTGGCAGTTGCCGTCGCCCCGAGCACAGGGATGCCGGGAGGGAGCAGCGAAACGATCTGGGCGAGTCGCCGGTAGTCGGGGCGGAAGTCATGGCCCCAATCGGAGATGCAATGCACCTCATCGATAACGAGCAGACCGGTGCTGTCGATGAGGTCGGGCAGGACGTCGGTTCGGAACTCGGGGTTGTTCAAACGCTCCGGTGAGATCAGCACGAGGTCGAGCGTCCCTTTGGTCATGCTCTCGAAGATCGTGTCCCAGTCCTCTCGGTTGGACGAGTTGACGGTCTCCGCCTCGAGGCCCAGTCGCTTCGCCATCTCGACCTGATTCCGCATCAGGGCGATCAACGGGGAGACGATGACCGTCGCGCCGTATCCCTCCCGCCGGAGAAGCTCCGTGGCGATGAGATACACGGCGCTCTTACCCCACCCGGTCCTCTGCACGAGGAGAACTCGCCGACGGTCTCGCACAAGCGCCTCGATGGCATCGAGTTGGCCCGAACGGAACGCTGCTCCCGCACCCGCGATCCGCCGCAGGCCGAGCCCGGCCAATTCTGCAGTGGATTTCGTCACGTGGACACCCTATTGGCGGTCTGTGACGGGATTTCTCGGGTGCCGGACGTGTCAGGGGACGTTGCCCGCTCCTGAGATCACCTGCTTCCCGATCCGAACCGACTCCTCCGCGAGAGCCCGGGCGACTTCTGAACCTGTCTCCCCGTCGAGCACCGCGATGACTTCTATTGGGAGTTCTCCTGGAACGAGTAGACCTGGTTCCAGTCGTCTTTCACGCTGATGACGAGCCAACCGTTCTCAGCGGCTGTGGGAAACGCTTCCTCGCCGCCTGCGTCGTATGCGATATCGCGCACGTCATCGTCGTGGTGTACCAGCATGCCCAGGGTCAAGCCTTGCTGGGCGGTGGCGTACTGCAGCATCGGGATGTCGCCGTTCGCATTGCCCGCGGCCATGATGGGTCGTCGCCCGGTGCGGTTCCAGATGTGGATGGGCTTTCCCGGACCATCGTCGAGGAAGTCGAGTCCTCCCGTCCTGACGAGGTGCGCACCATCGTCGTCGGCTTTGAACTCCACCTCGACGCCCGAGCCGATGACCTGATCGGATGTCATGCTGTAGAGCTGCTCGGCGATGGGACGGAGGAAGTCCCGGCCGCCACCCGAGGTCATGAGACAAGCGAAGTCGTTCGCTCGCAGGTAGTCGAGGAGCTCGACCATCGGAAGGTACGTGGTCTCCAGAAATGAGACGTTGTATTTGGGATGACGCGCCGTTCTGAAGAACTCCTCGACGTCGAGCGCGAACTCTTCAACCGTCACCATCGACGCCTGTAACGCGGCTGCGAACAGTGCTTTGAGATCTGCAGAATCGCCGTCGTAATGCTTTGTCATCGCCCTCCCGACCCATGCCGTGTCGTGCTCGAGAGCCGCCTTGTATGGCTGCCGGGCCCGAAGCGACGAATCGGCCTCTGCCATCGTCGCCAGCTTGTTCATCACGAAGATGCCCTGGGCCATCGGCTGCTCGCACCACAATGTGCCGTCGTTGTCGAACGTTGCCAGACGGTCGACCGGGGGCCGGTACCTGGGACCGGACTCGTCGGTCGCCGCGGCGACGAATTCGAGAATGGCTCGCGTGTTCGGCGTGTCGTTCCACGATGGGAGCGGGTCTGGCATACCTTCGGAACCACCTCCGGATCGCGGGGTCGCGGCGAGCGAGTCTACGGATGGCTTGGGGAGCCGTCGCCCCACAGCCGCACTCCCAGCCCCGAGGCACGCTGGACCGAGCGTTCCACTGCCTGGCGCACAACCGCCTCGTCGCCGACGACCGTCACCCGGCCCGAGGCCCGTGTCACCGCGGTGTAGAGCAGCTCCCTCGTCAACAGCCGGGAGGTTTCTCGGGGCAGCACCACGACAACCTCGTCGAACTGCGAGCCCTGGCTCTTGTGGATCGTCAGGGCATGGACGGTGGCCCGCTCCCCGAGGTGAGACGGTGAGAAGCTGCGGATGCCGCCGCGGTCGAACACGACCCGCAGCCCATCGTCGGTGTCGACGACGACGCCGATATCGCCGTTGAACAGACCGAGCGTGTAGTCGTTGGAGGTGATCATCACCGGCCGCCCCGGGTACCACTCGCCGTGATAGCGCAACCCCGTGAACCGGTCGTCCAGCGCCGTCTCGACGTCACGCTGCCATCGGGCCACACTCGCCGGGCCTTGACGATGGGCACACAGCACGGCCAACTCGTTGAGACGCTGCAGCGCCTCCGCGTCCCGGCCCGTTCCCGCCACTCGCACGAGTTCTGCTCGCTCCTCGACGACTCGCTCCCGCAACGCAGTGAACCCCGCAGAGGAACGATCCTCGATCCACGCCACGGCGCCGTCGCCGCCCGTTAGAACAGCAAGCGCGGCGTCGGCGTCCCCGGTTCGCACGGCGGCGGCGAGCTCGGCAATGGCACCTGCCTCCTCGAAACGATGTACCCGATCCAACACCACGATCCGGTCCGCGATCGCCGCCTTCGACTTCGTGTCATCGTCCGCAGCGGGTCCCACGATGTCAGACAGCACCGTCCCCGCCTCGATCGACGTCAACTGGAAGGAGTCGCCCACCAGCACCACCGCTGCCTCCGGGCGCACCGCATCCATCAGCTTGGCCGCCAGCGGCAGCGACACCATCGACAGTTCGTCGACGATCACCCAGTCGTACGACAACGGGTTGGCGGCGTGGTGGACGAAGCGGCCCCGATCCCACGTCCAACCCAAGAGTCTGTGAATAGTCGTCGCCTCGAGTTCTTGCAGCCACTCCCGCACGGCCGGGTCCCCGACCGGAGCGGCGTATTCGGCCACCGCCTCGGTCAAGCGGGCCGCGGCTTTGCCCGTCGGGGCCGCCAGCGCCACCCGCGGCGGCTCGCCCTCCGAACCTGCCGCCAGGGTCGCCAGCAATGCCGCCACCGTGTATGTCTTGCCCGTGCCGGGGCCACCGGCGATGACGGTGAACCGGCCCGTAAGTACGGTCTCGACGGCGAGCCGCTGCCGATCGTCTCCGTCATCGCCCAGCACGGCGGCAATCGCCGACCGCATCCCGGCGGCTAGCTCGACACGGGGCTCGGCTACCCGCGACCGGATGAGGTCGGCCACCTGCTCCTCGTAGCGGAAGTAGCGCTCCAGATAGAGCCGGTCCTCAACGAGGACGAGGGGCTCGTCGCCCGACCCGTCTCCCACCATGTCGCTGGCGGCCACCACTGCCTCCCACGTCACCGGGTCGGGCCACGGCAAGGCATCGACGATCTCAGGTTCCCGGCCGTCCACCACCACCGCTTCGCGCAGGGCGTCGAGACGGATACACACGTGCCCGAAACGGGTGCCGCGCACGGCGAGCGCCGCGGCCAGGATCACCCGCTGATCGCTCTCGCCGTAGAGACGGCCGATCGTCATGGCGGCGTGCACGTCGAGAGGGCCAAGCACCCCGGCATCGTTGAAGATGGCGAGCGTGTCATTGGCCGTCACCGCGATGGAGCGGTCGGCGCCGGCGAGCCGGATCCGGTCGAGCGCCGTCATCGCGGGCCTTCGGCGAAGAGCCGGCTGATCGCCACGATCATCTCGTGAGGTGGCGTCCAGCGGGCGACGCCGCAGCGGGCTCCGTCGACGATCGGCGTATCCGGGCCCACCATCCCTCGCACGAACAGGTACATCGCGCCGCCGAGGTGGCGGGCCGGTTCGTATCCATCGAGGCGCCACTGCAGATAGCGGTGCAGCGCCACCTGGTACAACAGCGCCTGGAGCACGTAGTTACCGTCGCTCATCGCCGTCACCAGGGCCGTCCCGCCATAGTCCGCCGTCGATGGGGCGTCGGCGGCAGCCGGCAGGGCGTTCGACTTGTAGTCCATGACGACGAATCGATCCCGATGTTCCTCGTCCGGGAACACCGTGGTGAGGTCGATGGCTCCTGTCATGTAACCGCGGAAGCGGGGTGTGTCGAGACTCAGCAGCTGTTGTGCGTAACTGCGATAAGGGTCGTCGTCGGGGAGGTATTCGAGCATGAGGCGGGCCACGTCGTGCAGCGACAAGGCCCCGCCGCCGTGACGGATGGGAAACTCGAACGTCAGCTCTTTCAGCTCCCTGGAGGGATCGAGGCCCCTCAGCGTGGGGACGCCTTCGCTCACCCCGAGCGGGGTCTCCACCATCGCCACCAGCCCGGCGACCAGCGCACCGACGTCGAGATCCCAGCCGCCGCGGGCTACCCGCTCATCGACGACCTCGTGCAGCTCTACGGCCAGGTCCGTGGAGTCCAGGGTGACGTGTTCGAGGACGTCGTGGACGAGTGACCCGAAGGCGGCGCCTCGCGGCAGGTCCGCCATCGGCAGCTCCAGGCTGGGTGCGAGTGCGGGCTCGGCGTCGGCGGCCTCGTCGCTGCGCAGCGGCGTCTCGGAGCTGTCCGCATCGTGTGCGACGGGGTGGTCGGGTGACAGCGACGAGAACGACACCCGCCTCCACAGGTAGTCCAGGGGCCGGCCCAGCTCGGCGAGCCGAAGGTCCTCGGCGGGCGCCTCGGGGGCCCGGTACAGCGTCGTCGGCGCCAGTTCGTCGAGGGTCACCGTCTCGATCGTCCCGCCGCCTGCGGCGAGGAGCGAGGCGAGGTCATCGCCCTCCCCGGTCAGCAGTTCGTGCAGCTTGGTGTCGGCGACCTTGACATGCTCTTCGACCCACCACACCCGCAAGAGGTGGCGGGCCCGGGTCAGGGCCACATAGAGCAACCGGGCTTCCTCGGCGGCGTCCTCGGCTTCCGCCGCCGCCTCGTGGTCCGCGAAGTCGGGTGAGCTCTTTCCGCCCACGTCGATGATGCGACGCCGCGGCAAGCCCGGGCCCGGTGAGGCGTCCTCGTGGAAGATCGGGATCAGGTCTGCGCTCTGCGGAGGGGATGGGATGTCCCACAGGTAGGGGACGAAGACGATTGGGTATTCCAGGCCCTTGGCGGCGTGCACGGTCTGGACCTGAACTGCGGCGGCGTCGGTCTCGAGACGGCGCTGGCGCGACTCGGGCTCCTCCACGCCGCTGTCAGCGTTGATTCTCGCTTCCTCCATGGCAGCCTCCAGCCATGCCACCAGCGACCCGATGCGGCCGCGGCGCCACACCGCGTGCATCTCCTCGGCGATGTGGACGAGGTCGGTGATGGTGCGTTCCCCATCGGAGGTGGCAAGGACCCGGGCCGCCAGATCGGTGCGCCGGTCGACGTCGGCGACGAGGGCCGGCACCCCGCGGGTGACCAGGGTGTCGCGCCAGAGACGGATCTGATTCTGCAGGTCGAGCACCTCTTCGTCGGTGAGCTCGGCCACCTCGGAAGGGCCCCTGCCGACGAGCAGTGACGTGGCGCCGAGCCGCACGGCGTCGCTGCGGTCGGGTCGCTCGATGGCGAGGAGGAAGCGCCGCCATGCCTCGGCGGCGGGGGTATTGAAGACGCTGCCGGTTCGGGCTGCCACCGACGGCACGTCCCGCTGCGCGAGCGCCTCACGCACCATCTCCACCTGGACGCGGGTGCGGCACAGCACGGCGATATCGCCGGGCCCCACCGGACGAACCTCCGCGGCGTCATCGAGCGTTGCGCCAGCGTGCAACAGGGTCACGATCTGGGCGGCGACGTCGGCGGCGACGGCGAGCCGGGCTTTCCCGACGAGAAAAGGGCCATCGCGACGTCGTGGCACGGGGATCGACGGGCCGAAGCGGTGGATGACGAGCGGCGGCCCACCGCCGGTGATCGCCGAGGCCTCCCGACCCGCCGCGGGTTGAACCCGGTGGTAGGCGATGCGGGGGTCGCCGAAGGTGGCCCCGGAGAAGAGCGCATCGAGGGCGGTGAGCAGCGGCCCGTCGCTGCGCCAGTTGGTGTCGAGTGTGCGGGTGGCGGTGGCGTCCTCGACGGCGGCGAGATAGGACTCGACGTCGGCGCCGCGGAAGGCGTATATCGACTGCTTGGGGTCACCGATGACGACGAGGCGCGAGTCGTCGAACACGGCGCGGATGACCTGCCACTGCACCGGGTCGGTGTCCTGGGACTCGTCGACGAGCGCCACCCGGTAGCGGGTGGCGAGCAGTGCCTTGGCGGAGGTGCCGATGTCGGGATCGTGGAGCGCGTCGCGGGCCTCGACCAGACTGTCGTCGTAGGTCATCATCCCGGCCGCCCGGAGCCGCCGGCGCAGTTCGTCCCTCATGGCATGGGCCATCTCGGTCCGCAGTTCGGGTTCGCCGCGCACTGCGTCGGTGTCCGGCACGATGTGGGCGTCGGGGGTGGTGACGACGGCGGCGCCGATGGCGGCGACCGTTTGCGGTTTCAGCACATCGTGCGGGTCGGAAGCGAAGCGACCTACGACGAGATCGCCGGCGGTCTCGGTGAGGAGGAGACGGTCGATCTCGCCGGGTTCGAGGTCTGGCGAGAGCCGGGACCGGAACCCGAGGTGGCGCAGCAGACGCTGCGCGAACCCGTGGATGGTGAAGATCTGGGCCCGGTCGTAACGCACCAGCGACGTCAGGAGCCGCTGCTCGTAGAGGTCACGTGTGGCGGCGTCGGCCCCCATGAGGACCGCCAGATGCTCGTCGATGTCGGTCTTCGCGCCGCGGAGGGCGGCCAGAGTGGCAACGATGCGTTGGCGGATGCGTCCCTTCAGCTCGGCGGTGGCGGCTCTGGTGAAGGTGACGACGAGGATCTGTTCGAGCGGTACGGCATCCTCGGCGATGAGGCGCGTGACCGCGGCGGCGATGGTGAACGTCTTGCCGGTGCCGGCACTGGCTTCGATGATCAGGCGGCCGTCGGGCAGAGGTACGGCCGGTTCGAAGCGGACGGGGGTGGTCACGGCGTCTTCTCCACACTCAGTGCCAGGATGGGGAGCCAGAGCCGCTCGGCGTAGGTGACAAACTCGCTGTCGAGCAGCGCTTCGATGTCGGCGAGGTGGCTGAAGACGAGGGCGTTGGCCGCATCGTCGCGTTCGGGCGAGAAGCGGTTCTTCACCCAGGCATCGTGGGCACCCCCGAAGGCGGCACCGCGATTGTTGGCAAGACCGCGCTGCCAGGCGTAGGCGGTCTTCGGCGGCAGCGGAACCGGCCCGGTGTGGGCCTCGACATAGAGGTCGACGAGCCCACCGAGCAGCTGGACGGCGGTGCCGCGCCGCTCGGTGGGGTCCTTCCCGATGGGGCCGATGGTGACGACCTTCGGCTTGCCGGTCTGCTCGGAGCGGCCTACCAGCACCGCCTTCCACGGTTCGTCCGGTTCCAACGCGGAGAGGAAAGTGAGCTCGGCAAAGGCACTGAGCCGCTTCTTGGCGCCGAGTCGCGAGGCGGTGACGACGCCGATGTGGGTTGCCCGTGGATCGGCCGTCACCCGACCCTCGACGACGTGGCCTTCCACCGCGACCGTGCCGACGAAGGGCCGGTTGCGCTGTGGCGTGATGTCGTGGTTCTCGGCAATCGCCCACAACGCGGTGGACTGTTCCATGGCCGCGACGAGGTCGTCGGTGCCGAGGGCGCCTGGCGGCAGGGCATCACCGGCCCGGATGTGGTGCGCCACCGCCTCGATGGCCTCACCATTGCTGAGACCGCTGAGGAGCTGCTCTTTGACCGCCCACAGCTCGAGACCGCCGATGTCGACCGGCAACGTGTCGTCGGAAGCCTCGGCGGCGTCTGGGATGATGAGCTGGAGGTGTCGGCGGAGGAACCACTTCGCCGGGTTGCCGAGGAAGGCGACCACGTCGGAGAGGGAGATGGGGTCGTCGATGTCGCGCGGCGGCAAGGCCTCGAGGCCCGGTACCGGTGCAGCGGGGCCGTCCTGGACGGCGCGGGCACCGTCGAGGGCCATGGGATCGAATGACCACGGCCCGTCGGTGCCGAGACGCCCGGGGATGAAGTTGTCGCGGCTGAAGCCCTGCAACGGATGGGTCGTGATGAGTGCCTCCAACCCGGCGGCGCCGACCATGGTCTCGAGGAGGTCCTCGAGTTCGGCGACGGGCACGGCCGGCGGGTACGAGGCATTGGTGAGCTCGTCGCGGCCGGAATAGGTGACGATGAGGCTGTCCCCGGCAGCCATGACCGCGTCGAGGAGGAGTTGGCGGTCCTCGGCGCTGCGGTCGGGGTCGCCGATCACCTCGTGGTCGACCAACAGGTCGTCGCCATCGGAGCGCCCGGGGCGGGGGAAACGCTCGTCGTCCATACCCAGCAGGCACACGACCCGGTACGGCACCGACCGCATCGGCACCAGCGTGCAGACGGTGATGTCCCCGGTACGGAGGTGCAGGGGACTGGGCCGGTCCGCGGCGAATTCAGACACGAGTAGTCCGGCCTCGGCCCGGCTCAACAACGGGTCGGCGGCGGCGCCTTCGGCGCGCTCGAAACGCTCGGCGAGGAGGCGTTCCAGCTGGGCCCATTGCCACTCGTCCTCCCAGTTGGGTGCGGCGAGAAGACGCACCGCAGTGGCGATGGCACTCCCCCATTCACTGCGCGGCTTCGGCGCTCCGAGCAGGTCGCGGACCGTCACGATGCGATCGAGGATCTGTGCGAGCAATCCGGCGGCCGAGGCATCCTGGCCTTCGATTCCATCGAGGGGGGCGATGCCGTCGATGACCCGTACCGGACTATCGGAGAGGTAGACGCCGGCGAGGGCGCGGTCGAGGCCGCGGCGCCAGGTCTGGTCGTCCACGGCTCCGGCGCCCCAGACGGCACGGTGTTGGGCATCGAGGCCCCATTTCACGTTGAGATCGTCTATGAGCTTCACCAGCGAGGCGGCCATGTCTTCGGTGATAGCAAAGCGCAGCCGGACCGCAGGGTCCACGATCAGCTCTCGCACGGTCGAAGCGTCGATACGTCCGCCGGCGAGATCGAGCACGGTGGCAGCGAACCGGACGAGCGGGTTCGTAGCCCCAGGTGCCCGGTCGGCGATCCGAACTCGCAGGTCCGGCAGGGCGTCGTCACTGCGGTCGTCGGACGCTTCGGGGAAGGCGGCTTCGAGCAACGGGGCAAAGCCGGCGAGGTCGGGTGTCATGATGACGATGTCGCGCGGTTCGAGCGTCGGGTCGGCGGCGAGGACGTGGAGCACCGCGTCGCGCAACACCTCGACCTGGCGGCGGTCCCCGTGACAGACGTGGATCTGGATCGAGCGGTCCGGTGCGGCTCCTGCCTGAGGGGCCGCATTCAGCCGGATGTCCGTCTGGATGCGGCCGAGCACGCTGCCTTCGTTGGCGGCGGGCGGCGCCTGTTTGCCGGCGCCGTGACCGGCCCGCTGCAGGGCGAGCTGCAGTTCGCGGCTGTCGCGTCCCCACGAGGCCAGCAGCGGGTGGGCGGCGAGGGGTTCGGCCGGGTCGTCGTCGCGCATCACCGCCGCGGAAACGTCGAGCCGCGACGTTGCTTCCCACAGCGCCGAGGACGGAGAGAGCAGATAGAGATGTACCTCCCGCTCCACGGCGACGGCTTCGAGCACCTGGAGGTCCATCGGGTTGAGGGCGGTGAGCCCGTAGACCGCCAGGCGTGGCGGCAGGTCGAGGCCGATGGCTCCGCGCCGGATCGGGTCGAGGCTTGCGGGCAGCAGCTCGGGCATTGAGGGTACGTCGACGGCGTCGCGCACGAGGCGCCACAGCTGCGGCTGCCAATCGGCGGACTCTGCGATAGGTGTGCCATCCGGCCCCACGTCGTCGCCCGCCGCCCAGCGGCGGATCATCTCCGGGCGGCGGCGGGCATACGAGGCGAAGAGGCGGGCAATCTTTTGCGCCGCGTCGAGTCGTTGGCTCGTTTCGTCACCGATGTAGCGGTCGAGCAGCCACAGCCACCCCTCGGTGCGATGGGCGTCGATGCCGTCGAGGATATGACCCACGGCAGTGCGACCCTCCCAGGCGTCGAGGCTCACCGCCAGCTCGGGAACGGAGCCCAGCACGTCGGAGACGAGTCGCCGCGGCGAGGGAAAGACGACGTTGGCGCACACCCCGTCACCGATCCCCCGCTCGGCGAGTTCCGCCGAGATCCGCTGCGTCAACCAGCGCTCGATCCCCCGCGTCGGCACCGCCACCACTTCTGCCGCGAACGGGTCGGCCAACGGAGCCGCGAGCAGATCGACGAGGAGCCCAACGAGTTCATCCGGATGCGAGCGCGGATGGACGAAAAGGCTCATCGCCCCACCCCGCTCAGTTCACGCGCCATCGTGACTGCGTCCTCCACGACAGGAACTTATCAAGCCGGTGTGACAGATCGTCGACTCCGCCTCTTCGGCCGGTGACGTCACTCCGACATCAGCCGTGTCGTGCCCGACACGACCCTCCAGTTGTATCACAGTTCGTGATACGATGGTTTCATGTCGAAAGCCATCTCTGTGCGGCTCGATGAGGAGGCATCCCGCGCGCTCGCCCGACTCGAAGCGACGGGGTTGAGCCGGTCACATGCCCTGCGGATCGCGTTGGTCGAAGCGGCCGCGCGGCTCGAAAGCCGGGAGGCCTTGGCCGCCGAGGTTGCTGCGTTGGAGGCCGACGAGGACGACCGTGAGGAGATGTTGGCGGTCGCCGGCCTCATGGAGGGACTCCGTGCGCCGGGGTGACGTGTACGGCCTCCGGTTACCCGAGGGACGGGGGCACGAGCAGCGCGGACCGCGCTTCGGTGTCGTCGTTCAGTCCGACGCACTTCTCCCCCGCTCGGTCGTCCTCGTGGCGCCGACCTCAACGAGCGCCAAGCCGGCCTCATTCCGACCGGAGATCGAGATCGCAGGCTCAACGAACCGGGTCCTTGTCGAGCAGGTGGGGGCGGTCGATGTGAACCGCTTGGGGGACCTCGCCGGCCACCTCGCGCCGGAAGAGCTCTGGGGTGTCGACGAAGCGCTGCTCACCGTTCTCGGCCTGAGCTGACCGCCCCAATCCTCGTCGACGTTCGAACGCCATCGAGAAGACGGCTCGCTTCATCCGGCTCTCGATCGCTGTCGGTCTCATTGCCGCGGCGTGCACTCGAACCGGCCGATGAAGCCCCAACGACCGCCTCCGTGACGACGACACCCACGACGACGTCCGCGACCGCAGCGCCCGGCGAGGACACTGCCCGTTCACATCACCGCTCGACCTCATCGTCCTCGGGACTCTCCGGCATGTTGCGGCACTCTCCGACACCAATCTCTATCACCTCTGAGGCAGCTGCTCTTTTCTCTTGCGGAGCAGAAAAGTCATCATGCTGCCGATCCCCTTCACCTCGATGACACCGCGTTCGACGAAGTCGAAGAGATCACCCATGAGACTGGCGACGCGATCGGTCACCTGTACCTCACCGGGAATCCCGTGCGATTCCATTCTGCTCGCCGCGTTGATGGTGTTGCCCCACAGGTCATAGCTCAGTCGTTGCTTGCCGATCACCGCGCCGACAGCGTCACCGGTGTCGACTCCGATGCGGAAGACGAGCCGCCCCGGCCCAAACGGACGTCCGGCAACCGAGTTCCGCATCGCCAGAGCCATGTCGAGAACCGCGGCGCCGTGATCCGGGAGGGACCGGGTCGCGTTGCCCACGACCATGTAGCCGTCGCCGAGCGTCTTGATCTTGTCGAGACCGAACCCGTCTGCAAGGTCGTCCAGGTCACCGAACACACCATTGAGGACGGTGACAACCTCTTGAGGAGCCATGTTCTGCGAGAGGTGTGTGAAGTCGACGATGTCCGCAAACAACACGGTGACGTCGGGCACGCGATCGGCGATGACGCCCTCACCGCCCTTGAGGCGCTCCGCGATGGGTGCCGGCAGAATGTTGAGGAGGAGTCGCTCCGACTTCTCCTGCTCTTCTTCGAGTTCGGTGTGCTTGACGCGCAGGGCGGCCCGGGCTTTGTTTCTCTCGCGAAGCGAGTACCCCAGGGCAACGGATACGACCAGCGCCACACCGACGAAGTTCATGACGAACATGACGGTGATGGCCGTCGTTGGAATCACGGGAGCCGATGCGGCACGCGAGGCATCGACCGCTCCGGAAACCAACACCAGGGCGACAAACCCTCCGAACCACGGCCACGGTCTGGATCCAATGGCAATGAGCGGTGCAGAAACCGCCCAGATCGCCACCGCACTGCCATTGGCGAACCCGCCGAGACTCCACATGAGCACGAACGGGAACACCAGGTACATCAACAGCTGGCTGCTGTGAAAAAGCGTGAACCGCTTTGTCTTCGCGACGAAGATCAGGCCGGCGACCGTGAGCAGCTGATAGAAGAACGGAATCGCGGCCGATCTGGGCACGCCAAGCGCGAGATAGCTCACGACCCAAACGGTCGCCAACACCACGGTCGCCAGAGCCACCACCGTGAAGGTTCCTTTGACGAGCTTTACTCCCTCGGTGTCGTCGTCTGCGACGCCCATGAACGCCACGCGAGTAAAGACCGACTCCCGCGCCATCGATCCTCCTCGATCTCGACGACGCCCAGCTATCGACACATCCGGACACGGACGTGTTGTTGCCCGGCGAAACAAGCGTAGAGGAACGTTCACGGACGGTCCCGGCACCCCTGACCGGGCGCTTTGGCCTGATGGGGCCCAAAGACTCCCTCGGGCTTCGATCAACCAGTTTCCGAGTGTCCACGATCCGACCACCCGGTGGTAAAATGTAACGATATGGACACCGTACTCACGACAGGCCAGGTGGCGGAGAAGCTGGGTACGACCCGCTCGCGGGTGCACCGAGCCGTGGCGCAGGGAGTAGTACGGCCGGAGTCGACCGGCGGCGGGCACCTGCGTTTCACGGAGGACGAGGTCGCCACGCTGCGACGTCGTCTCGGTTTCGCGCCCATCGTGGCCGGGTTGAGCCGGGAGGAGGTCCTGGTGGCGGCGGCACTGCTGGGCCGCCCACTGGGTCTTCGCTCGGCGCGGGCCGTCGCTCGCGCCGCTGGGATCAGCCCGACCACGGCAAGCAGGGCGTTGCGCCGCCTCGAAGAGATGGCGCTCGTACGACGGCGCCGCCGGCGGGCAATGATCGGAACTGCGACGGACATCGACGTGTGGGAAATCGACGTGCGGAATCACCGCTGGGCTCGACTCGGACCGGTGCTCGCCGACACCATCCTCCCCGAGCCGAACGAGCCGAAGGACCGGAGCCGTCGCGTGCCGGTCTGGCTCCGTCATCTGTTCTGGAATACCGATGTGCGCCAGCTCGACATCGATCGAGACGCCGCCTTCATCGCCGGAAGGATCCTGGCGAGCGACGACGCCCAGGCACACGCCTGGGCGGCCGCCACCTTGCCTCCCGAGGCGTTCCTGGAAGCGGCGCGAATGAGAGGTGTGTCGCCGCCGCGAGCGGCGCTCGCCCGCCACCTGGCCGGATCGACGTAGCGGGTGGCCGTCGACCTCCCCGCTCATTTGAAGAATGTGATGTCACCGCCGACGCGAGCGGTGTGGCAGGAGCTCGTCGGACACCTCCCCGATGGCGCCTACCTCGTGGGTGGTACCGGAATCGCCGCCCACCTCAGGCATCGGGTCAGCCGCGATCTCGACTTCTTCGTCGCCGAGGCTTTCGATGTCGATGACCTCGCTCAGACCTTGGATCGGATCGGCCCGTTTGCCGCTACCCAGATCGCGGCCGAGACGCTCAACGGCTATATCGGTGAGACCCGAATCCAGTTCCTCGATGCCCACGACCAACACCCCGTCGAACCGATCACCGAGATCGCCGGTCTACCCGTCGCCGCCCTGCGGGATCTGCTGGCCACCAAGCTCAAAGTCGTCGGCTACCGCGGCGAGTTGCGCGACTACTACGACCTGCTCGTCCTCGACCGCGATGCCGGCCACCATGTCGAAGAGGGTCTGGCCGTCGTGATCGAGCGCTACCGTCCCGCCGCCCCCGAGGCGGCGCTCCTCCACATCGTGCGAGCACTCGGCTACCTCGACGACGTCGCCGACGACCCCGGACTCCCCGCCGACCGGACCGAGATCGAATCGTATTGGCACCATCGACAACCCGAGATCATCCGCTCCCTCGACTGGCTCACCGGCACATAAGCCGACAACAGCGACCCCCCGCAGCATCCGCATGACCCGCTTCTCCCGACTCCCACGCCTCTAGAGTGCCGCGCAGCTGCTGAGAACCGCCCGAATCGGAGACCGCTCGGCACGACGCCCTTCAGGGCGGCCGGAGACACCGATCGCGAACCCGGCGAGCACGTACCGACATGAGAGGCCACGACATGAGTACGACCCCGACGACCGACGAGATTCAGGCCATCGCCGAAGAGGCCTACATCTACGCGTTTCCGATGTTGATGGGCTACCGCTACGGCTACGCCACGTTCCTCCAGCCGGCATCACCGGCCTACGCCGGCCCGCCGAACGAAGGCCCCTTCGGTGAGGCCGTCACGCTCGACCACACCTTCAAGGAAGTCATTACCCCGAACGCCGACACGCCGTACTCCTTCGCGTTGTTGGACCTTCGTGCCGGGCCCGTCGTGCTCACGGTTCCGGAGGTGAAAGATCGTTACTACGTCATGCAGTTCGAGGATCTGCTCGGCTACAACGAGTACTTCATCGGGAGCCGGGCCACCGGTTCGGACGCCGGGTCCCACCTCCTCATCGGCCCCCGCTGGGAGGGCGAGGTGCCCGATGCGTTCGCCTCATCCTTCCGCTTCGAGACCGACCTCGTGTTCATGTTGGGCCGCACCCAGCTGTTCGGCCCGGACGATCAGCCCGCCCTCGCCGAGATCATGGCCCAGTACCGCGTCGAGCCGCTCGAGGTGTTCCAGGGAGGCGACGCCCCGGCTCTCCCACCCTTCGACTGGCCGCACTGGAGCGACGAGGCCTCGCGCGATGAGCGGTTCATCGGCTTCGTCAACCCGCTCCTCACCCTCTATGAGCCCATCCACCCCGACGAGGCCCAGATGTTCGAACGGTTCGCCACAGCGCGCATCGGACCCGGTCTCCCATTCGATGTCGATGCCCTCGAACCAGGGGTTCGTGAAGCCCTCGGGCGCGGCGTCGCATCGGCGCGGGCCAGGATGGCAGAGAGCGCCGAATCCGTAGGAAAGGACGTCAACGGCTGGCGGACGATGGATCCCTTCGGCAACCGCGAGTTCTTCGGTGACGATTACCTGAAACGAGCCGCCGTGGCGATGATCGGCTGGGGCGGCAATGACCGCGTCGAGGCGGACTATCCGATGGCACGCCACGACGCCGACGGCGACGAGTTCGATGGCAAGCGCACGTACCAGATGACGCTCGAATCGCCGATCCCCGTCAACGCGTTCTGGTCGGTCACGATGTACGACACGTCCTACGACGGGACGGCGGGTTACATGGTCGACAACCCGATCAACCGGTACCTGATCAACTCGACAACCGAGGGTCTCGTCACCGACGACGGTCGACTCACGATCACGATGCAACACGACGAACCTCAGGATCCGACCGAGCGGGCGAACTGGCTCCCGACACCCGAAGGGCGATTCTATCTCGCTCTCAGGCTGTACTGGCCCAAGCCGGAAGCCCTCGAAGGCACCTGGCGCCCGCCCCCGGTCGTCCGCGTCGACTGAGCGGGCCTCCACGGCCCCCCAGTTCGAGCGAGTTCCCGAGCGCTTCGGTCCGGGACCGGCCGTTCAACGTCGACAACCGCCGCGATGGTGGATCTGCCGGTGCTGCTGCCAACCGGACGCTGGTCGACGAGAATCTCTTGTCCCGTTGTGAGGCCGTCCGCGCCTTTATACGGGTGGGGATTCGCAAGGAGCATGATGGAACCCACGGTGGCGGCCGATGGCTTCACGCATTTCGTCAGAGATGTGGAACCGCGCCTTCGCCATGCGTTGATCCCGGTGCTTGGCCTCGAAGCCGCCACCGAAGCCACCGCCGAGGCCCTCGCTTACGCCTGGGAGCACTGGGAACGTCTGGAGCCGATGGAGAACCCGGCGGGCTACTTGTACCGGGTGGCCAGATCGAAGGCGAGGAGACAGGCGAGGCGAGCGCCGCTCCTCCCCGCGGTTCCCGTGTCGGAGCTCCCCGACGTGGAGCCCGGCCTCGATCGTGCCCTGACTCGGCTCTCGGACCGGCAACGCACCGCGGTCTGGCTGGTCCACGGCCTCGAATGGCAACAGAGCGAGGTTGCCGAGCTGCTCGGCGTATCGGCCGACACCGTGCGAACCCATCTCGAACGAGGCATGAAGAAGCTCCAACGCGCCATGGGAGAACCGTGATGAGCATCGAGTCCCAAGTCCGCAGCTACGCCGGGTACGTGGTGGCACAGAGCGTGCCCGCCGACGTCGATGAGGTGGCGGCGACCGGCCCTCGGGTCGTCGCGCAGCCCCAGCCGCGCCGCCGGCGTGGTTGGCTCGTCGCCGTCGGCGCCGCGCTCGTCGTGTTGCTCGCGGGTCTGCTGGCGATTCTGGCGACGTCCACCTCGACACCTCCCGTCGTCACCCAGCCGCCACCGACCACGGTGCCCTCGCCCCCGACGACCACCGGGCCCCCGGCGACGCAGGCACCCGAAGCCGCCGCTCCGCCCGAGGTTGCGGAGGCGCCCCCGCCCCCCACCGAGGACGAAATGCTCACCGGCGCCGTTCTCGAAGCGGCCGAGACCCTCGACACGACGGTGCGCCGCCTCGACACCGACCCCTCGTTTGTGACGGGATTCGCCTACCGGGAGGAGGTGCCCGGTCTCATCGTCCAACGTGGCGCTGCGTTGGGAGCCGAGGAGTCCGACATGGAGTTCAGCCTGCTCGCCTTCGATGGGCCGCAGGCGGCGTCGGACTTCCTCGCGGTCGCGGTCGCTACCGCTGCTGAAGAGAGCGAAGAGGAATCGCTGGCAGCGGCTGCCGAGCTCGGAGACGAGGCGGAGCTCTACATCGACTGCAGCCGGGGCTGTGGGAACCACCTCCTCATCCGTCAAGGACGCTACGTCCTCGAGATCTCCCACGCGGTGCCGGCGGACCCGGTGGGGCTGGCCACCGCCGTACTCGACGCACTCCTCACGCCGTCCACGCCTCGACTGTCCGTGGTGCCCGCAGCGCCTCCGGCGGCGTTTCCGACGGGCTATACCGCCGACTACGACGTCGCGGCCCGGACCCCGGACGCAACGCTGCGCCGCTCCGTGAACTACGCCACCGCCGGCGTGCGGTCGGAGGAGATGGGTTACGTCGGTGAGGCGGAGCTCTGCAGCGGGCATACCCGCGCCGCCTTCCTCCGCTACGACGACGGCACCCTCGAAGACTTCGACACGAACGCCCCCATCGCCGCCGACGACCCCGGATACCTGGAGGCGCTGCGGCAATGCCATCTCATCCCGCTCACGGTGGGCGAATGGGGCCTCGACCTCGACGGCTCCGCAGCCCGCCCCATCGTGCTGTCCCCGCTGCCGCATGACGGCGTTCCTTCCCCGGCCGATGCCTGGCGCTATCGCCTGGACGAGGCGGCGGCGCGCGCAACGGGCCTCGCCCCGCCCGACGTCGACGTCGAGGGCTTCGAGTTGACGGTCGATGGATCCCGGACCTACATCGTCGAGTTCACGATGATCGTCCGCGGTCCCGGGTCTTCCCTCGAGGAGGCGTTCGGCATCGACCTGACTGAACTCGGCGACCTCACTGAGGTCGACTTGAGGATCCACTACCAGAGCTCGGGTCTTCCCTGACCGAGACCGTATCTGCAGTCCCTCCTCCGAGGGATCCCTCCCGGACGCGTGGCTCGCTGCGTCGAATCCCGCAATCCTCGCCGTCATCAGTTCCGTCGCCTCAGAAGCGACCGAAGAACTCGTCGAAGCCGTCGAGATCATGGATGTGGATCCAGCGTTCGCGCTGAAGCCCATCGGCGAAGTGCATGATCGACGTCGCCTCGAAGACCCGCTGCTCGCCGTCGATGGTGGCGCCGAAGCGCTGCACGGCCAACACGTGGTCATCGCAGCCCGACACCGCGACATCTTCGAGCGTGAACGTGTCGTTGGTGCGCTCCATGACCTCTCCGAGATAGGCCAGCAGCATCCCGCGACCTTCGAACTCTCGGGCAAACCAGGTACTTCCCGGAACGTGCCAGATGACGTCCTCGTGAATCGTCGCCGCCAGCGTCTCCAGGTCGCGGGAGCGGAAGGCGTCGGCCGCCCGGCGGTAGGTGACGGCGTCGGGATGCTGAGTGCTGATCGTGTTGGTGGAGATCGTCATGGACGCATTGTTTCACGAGCGTCGTTCACCCTCAGACCGTACAGGTCGTTCGATTCTGTTGATCGCCGGAGATCGAGGTCCCGGGGGGGGTTCCCTCCCCCGGTCACCGATCCTCGAAGCCGGTTTCGCCTGTGGCGATGGTCCGAGGTCGAACGCTGGCTCATGACCCACTAGATCCCATCGCCACCGAGGACGAGGCTGTCGACTTCGCAGGAGGGTTCGGGCAATTCGACCAGTTCGACCAGGACGACATGGAAGCCGCCTCCGAAGCATGCGTCGACGGGCTCGATGGTCTCTCTCTTGCCCCCGGAGGGTCGACATTTCGACCTCACCGGTATCCAGGACACGCCTCTCGAGTTCTCAGGTGTATGGCGACAACGGCTTCGACATATCCGAACCCGGATTTCTCCAACTCCGATCTCGTCAAGGAAGCCGGGCGGTTCGGTGAGATCGACCCGACCGACCCCGGCTTCGAGAAAGCCCTCGCCGCCTGCGAGGACAGCTTCGCCAACCTCCCCCCATCGGCCGCTAATCCTGCCGCTTATCGGTAGGGTCACGTTCGATGGCGATGATCTGTGACACCTGCGCGACCGAGAACCGCGAGGGCCGCAAGTTCTGCAAGGAATGCGGCTCCTCCTTGGCCATCAGGTGCTCGAACTGTGGCGCCGCCAACGATCCAGGCGACAAATTCTGCGGCGACTGTGGCATCGTCCTCACCGCTGAAGCGCCGGCCGCGTCCGCACCCTCAGCGCCCGATCGGCCAGACACCCCGGCCAAGGCGGAGAAGCGGTTCGTCTCCGTCCTTTTCGCCGATCTCGTCGGCTACACCGCTCTCTCCGAGACACAGGACTCGGAAGAAATCCGCGACATGCTCACCACCTACTTCGATCGCTCCCGCGAGATCATCGAGCGGTTCGGGGGAACCGTAGACAAATTCATCGGCGACGCCGTCATGGGGGTGTGGGGAGCGACAGTCGTCCAGGAGGACGACGCCGAGCGAACGGTTCGAGCCGCCCTCGAGCTCGTCGACATGGTTGACGGTCTCGGTGACGAGCTCCAACTCCCGGAGCTGGCCTTGCGAGCGGGCGTCAACTCTGGACACACATCGGTCGGGCCGGGCGGCAATGCGCAGGGCCTGGTCGTCGGTGACCTGGTCAACGTCGCCTCCCGGCTCCAATCCATCGCCGAGCCGCAGACCGTGTTCGTGGGCGAAGCCACCGAAGCAGTGACCGGCCGGTCCATCGACTACCAATTCGAGGGACAGCGCACGGTCAAGGGCAAAAGCGATACTGTCCCCGCCTGGCGGGCTCTCCGCGTCGCCTCGATGGTCGGCGGCAGAGGCGAGGACGTCACCCGCCACCCTCCCTTCGTAGGAAGGGAACGGGAAATGCGCCTTCTCAAAGACGCGCTATCGGCGGTGGAATCCGAACAGCGTTCCCGCATGGTTTCGATCGTTGGTGAGGCCGGCATCGGCAAATCCCGGCTCGCCGAGGAGTTCAAGAACCACGTAGACGGTTTCACCAACGACACCTACTGGCATCAGGGCCGCTCCCCGTCCTACGGCGACAGCCTGACCTTCTGGGCCCTCGGCGAGATGGTCCGGCAACGGGCCGGGATTCTGGAGACGGAGGAGCCAACGAGAGCCCGGATCCGGCTGCGGACCACCGTCGCCGACTTCGTTCCGTCAGAGGAGGATCGGGAGTGGATCGAGCCACGTCTCGCCGGCTTGCTCGGCCTCGCCGACATGCCTCCCGGCACCCGGTCCGAATTGTTCTCGGCGCTTCGTGCCTTCTTCCAGCACATCGCGGCCGACGGCCCAACCGTCCTCGTCTTCGAAGACCTGCACTGGGGTGACGACGGGCTTCTCGAGTTCGTCAGCGAGCTCGTTGAGCGGTCAACCCGGTCGCCGTTGCTCGTTGTCACCCTGGCCCGGCCCGATTTGCTGGAAAGGCAACCCGGCTGGGGCTCCCAACACCGCAACTCGCTCGGGGTGCGGCTGCCATCTCTGTCTGAGGCGGAGATGACTCGGATGTTCACCGAGTACCTCCCCGGTTTGCCAGACGATATCGTCAGGAGCCTCGCCGACCGCACCGCGGGGGTCCCGCTGTATGCGGTGGAGATGGTGCGGATGCTGATCGCCGCGGGAGAGCTCGAGGAGGTCGAAGGGTCGTGGCGGTTCAAGGGCGATGACGCCGATATGGGGCTGCCCGAGTCGCTCCAGGCGGTGATTGGGGCCCGTCTCGACCGGCTCGGTGACGAGGAGCGCTCCGTGCTTCAGGATGCCGCGGTGCTCGGTCAGTCGTTCACGCTGGAGGGGCTCGCCTCCATGCACGACCGCGATCCCGCCGACCTCGAACCGACTATGCGGCGGCTCGTCCAGGCCGAGGTGCTCGACATCGAGGACGACCCGCGCTCCCCCGAGCGCGGTCAGTACCAGTTCATCCAGTCGCTGATCCGCGAGGTTGCCTATGGGCGGCTGAGCCGCGCCGATCGTCGTGACAAGCATCTGGCGGTTTCCGCTTACTTCCACGGTCTCGATGAGCCGGAGCTCGCCGGTGCCGTGGCCAGGCACATCATGGGTGCTTACGAGGCCAGCCCAGAGGGGCCCGAGCGCGATGCCCTGGCCGACCAGGCGCGCCACTCCCTCGTCGACGCCGGCAACCGGGCGCTCGAGCTTCACTCCTACACGGCGGCAAGCAACCTCCTCGACGCCGCTATCGACCTTGCCTTCGACCCGGCGGCGCGGGCCGACTTGCAGCTGAGAGCCGCCCTTGTTGCCAGGGACGCCGGCGAGATCGAGCGCGGTCTCGGCTACGCCGCAGCTGCGCTCGATCACTTCGAAGCCGGATCAGACGTCGACGGGGTGCGGCGGGCGGCCACCGCCCGCTCCGACATCTACAACAGCAGCTACCGGGCTGCCGAAGCGCTGGAAGCAATCGAGTCGGTGTATCGGGACATCGACGTCGTCGCCGACCCGATCACCGCCCACGTCGCCGCCGAGGCGGGGCGGAGCTACATGCTCAACTTCCAAGCTGAAGAGGCGATCAAAGCCATCGAACGCATGCTCCCGGCCGCCGACAGGGCGGGCATGACCGAAGTGACCCTGAACAGCCTTGTCACCCAGGCAACGGCACTGGGAAACGTGGGAAGGACCGTCGAAGCCAGGGCCATCCTCGAGGGTGTTGCCGTCGTCGCCGAGGACACCGGGTTCCTCATGGCCGAGAGCCGTGCGCTGAACAACCTCGCGGCGATTCTGGGCGGAGACGATCCGATTGCCGCCATGGCCGTTGCCGAACGATCCGGAGACCTGCTGCTACGCCTCGGCGACAATCGATGGGGCATCCGTAACACCTGGGACCGAGCCGGCAACGCATGGGAGATGGGTCGTTACGCCGAAGGGCTGGCCCTGCTGGACACGATCGAAGACGAAGAGCTCTCCGAGTGGTGGCAGGGGTTCTGGAGCATGGGCCGCATGTCGGTTGAGCTGCTCCGGACCGGCGATGTGGAAATCCACGATCAGCTAGTGGAGGCAGTGTCGGCGTATTCTGAAGAGACCGATCCGCAGCTGCGTGCAGGCGTCGACGCCTGGCAATGCGTTTGGCACTTCTCCATTGGGCGCTGGGATGATTGTTACCAGCTGGCAATGAGCATCGACGACCCGACCGGAGAAGGGACCGGCGCGGCGGCCCTCGCCGCCGCCTGGACCAAAGACCCTGACCGTGTTGAGGCCGTGATCAAGAAGGCCGAAGCAATCAAGGGGCGAGGGGCGATGGTGGAGGGTTTGAGGACCTTCCTCGCGGCAAGTCGCGCTGCTCTCGCCGGCCAGACGACCGAAGCGAGCAACCTGTTCAGCGAGCTCATCGCACAGTGGCAGCTCGTCGCCACGAGCAAGGTCCTCACCGATACCCGCGCAACTTTCGCAATGCTCGTCGGCCAGGACGACCCGGCGGCGGCAAGCGCGGCGCAGGACGCCTATGACTGGCTTGCCGAGACCGGAACGAACTCGCTCATCGAGGTCTACGCCGAAGGACTGCCGCCGACCTCAGAAGAGGATCGAGCCACCGGATAACAGCATGCCCGACACCAAATACGCCATAAGCGGCGAGGTCAGCATCACCGATCAGGCAGTCGGCGATGCCCCGGTCGGTCTCGCCATGTGCGCAAGGGTGTGCCCGCCGAATGGGAGTTCTTTGAAGTCGCGGGTCTTGAGTCGTGACCCTAGGCCGGAATATCCGGCCGACCGTCCCGAGAACCCAGGCATGACGAAGGCGACGAGATCCGAGATCCTGTCACGCCCGTGGGATACGGTGTCGGCACCTCGGACCAAGGCTGCTGCTGTGATCGATGCAAAGTTCACACATCAGCGCCATAATAGCGCTATGGCGACGATCCAGATTCGAAACGTCCCTGAAGAAGTGCACCGGACGTACCAGGTACGCGCTGCGGCCGCCGGTCAAAGCCTGCAGGAATACCTGCTCGCCCACCTCGTCGAGTATGCCTCGATGGCCACGCCGGCCGAGATCGTTGCTGAGGTACGTCGGAGGATGGCGGTCGACGCCAGTGGATACCCAAAGTCCTCGTCGGCCGACTTCATTCGTGAGGATCGTGAGACCCATTGAGCGTCGTGGACGCCTCCGTCCTGGTCGACGCCTTGATCGTCGACGGTCCTGTGGGCGTCGCGGCGCGCGAGGTGCTTGCGGCCGAACCCGTGGTCGACGCGCCGGCGATCATCAGGGCCGAGGCGATCTCGGCGCTGCGGCGGCTCGAGGCGACCGGACGGCTGTCACGATCCAACGCCCTCGCCGCACTCGACGAGTTGTCGCGGCTCAACATTCGGACGTATCTGGTGAGCCCGTTCATCGACCGGATCTGGCAGCTGCGGTCGACGTTGTCGGTGTACGACGCGTGGTACGTGTCGCTCGCCGAGGCGCTCGGCACCGAACTGCTGACCACCGATGCACGGCTCGCCGGCGCCTCGGGGCCTCGGTGCTCCATCGACATCGTCGGCCCATGACGCGCCTCGCGCCGTGGCCGCCGATCGGGGTGGTCGGCCGTTACGAAGGGATGTCGAGGAGCAGCCCGATGACATCTCGGATCTGGGTGAGGACGACGGCTCCCACGTTGCCTCGCACCCGGTCCACCCTTCCGAACGAGACCGCTCGGATGTGTTGACATTGCGCCGACGACGCCTGCTCCAGGCGATTGTCGTCATCGGATTCCACCACAACCTCCGATCCGAATCCGCGGATCGTGGTGGTGAGGGGCACGACGTGAACCACACTGGGCCCGGCATCGAGGATGCGCTGCGCAGTGACCACCACCGCCGGGTGGCGAAACCCGGCCTGTCGCCCAGACGGTGGTCCACGGTCGAGTTCGACGATGTCACCCGAGATCAGCATCGAGCCACTCGACCTCATCGGGGGTGAGCGCCTCGCCGAGCTCCTCGCCGATGCAGTCCTGGCGGAGGCGGCGCACCGCCAGCGCCACGGTCTCACCCACCGTGGTGTCGAGCTCGGCCGCGAGCCGTTTCAGCTCTTCGTGGGTACTTCGGTCGATATGGACACTCGTACTCTGCATGCATTTCGGCATATATCTTTGCATGCATCAACGTCAGCGGCGTGAGTACGGTCGTCGGTGTTGCCCGACTCTCGGCGGCGAGGTCGACCTTGCTGCCAATGAGTCAGTGAGCCGGTGTATCCCACAGGACTTGTGACACCCGGACCGGCCCGTCGAAGCCCTTGAGGTCGACGTGGACCGGGTCTGCGAACGTGAACTGCTTTCCTGCAGCCAACTCCAGGACCGCGTTCGAGACGTAGACCGAGCCGGGCTCCGCGTAGTCGCAGATACGTGCCGCCAGGTTCACCGTCAGACCGTACAGGTCGTTGGACTCGGCGACCGGCTCACCCGCGCTGATCCCAATCCTGATCCTGATCGCCGCATCGGGGTGCTCAGCGTTGTGCAGGCGAAACGCGTTCTGGATCGCGATGGCCCCACCAATTCCTGAGGTGACCGTGTCGAACGAGGCCAGGATGCCGTCTCCGGTGTGCTTCACCTCACGGCCCTGGTGACCGTCCAGCGTGGTGCGGATGATGGAATCGTGGATCCGCAGCCGTCGCATCGCCTCGTCATCGCCGAGGCGTTGTGTCATCTCGGTGGAGCCCACCATGTCGGTGAACACGATCGTGCGGAACGCGTTCGGGATGGTGCCCGAGAAGGTCGGATCCACGATGCGTCCCAAGAAGCGGGCCGCCGTCTCCCGGTCGATGGGGATGATCTTGGATCCCACCAAACCATGGGAATTGCGATGCACTTCGACGGCCGCTTCCTCACTCGGTGCGTCCACCAAACAGAACACCGTCGTGCGGTCGGGGTCGAACCAATACGAAACGTAATCGACTCCGTACTCACGCTGGATCTCGATGTCCTTGAGGTGATCCACCACGACCTGCTCAGGAGTGACGTCATCCGCCACCTCGTGACGATCCATGAAATACGGCAACTCGCGCCCCCAGGTCGATCAACTCTATCCGGAACGAGCGAGCGTCGAGGCGACGGAAGGACCCGGCGGTGGTTCAGCGCCTGGTGGTCGGCTGACCGTATCGCTGACGGGCGGCCTCACCGGAGGTCCCCACCATCGCACCGATCGCCGCCCACGAATGGCCGTCGCCGCGAGCAGTGGCGACGGCATCGGCAAGGCGCCGTTCGGCATCGGCTCGCGCCAGGAAGGCCAGCCGCGCCTCTCGCAGCGACCCTGCGTCTCGGATGCTCGCCTCGTCCGGTTCACGGTCCCCGAACCGCGCCGCGAGTTCGTCTGCCTGATCGAGGATCTCCTGTGTCGTCCGGGGCATCGAGATCACCTCAGGTACTTGGGTCAGGCGGCCATGGCGTGGACAATGATCGGGCCCTCGATGCCATCGACGACACCGACCTCATTCACATTGCCGGCACGGTCGGGTCCGATGAGCATGGTGAGACCCTCATCGAGCTCTTCCGTTCGTATCGGTTGCTGAAGGCGTGGATCATCGTGTCGTCGGCGACACCTTGCTTGCGTGCACTCGGTGCGATTCGCGGCGTCACCACCGCTACAAGTTATCTTGCCGTCGATCGACTGCAAGATAACTTGTGAGGATTCGGCCTTGATTTGCGCTGCGACGGGCCCGGTCCGGGGAGTCGGTCGAGGATGATCTCACGATCGGCCAGCGAACATCCCGGCAACGACCTGCCGAGGAGGGTGTGCCCGACTGGAGATCAAGCTGCCGGCCCTCTTGACGTCATATCGACTACGGCATACCATCAAAGATATAGCTTTAGAAGCATGACCTGAGAGGTGCTCGAGATACCTGACTTCCTCGACGAGATCATCGACGAAAGCGCCGGCGAAGAACCGACCTTCCCCGAGTTGGTTGAAGCGGCGCTCGCCCAGCGTGTGCTGATGCGTGACCTCGCCGCGGCCCGGGTCGAGGCACAGATGTCACAGACCAAGCTCGCCGCCGCTGCCGGCACCTCTCAGTCCCAGATCGCTCGCGCCGAAAGCGGAGATGTCGATGTTCGGCTGTCGACGGTGGCACGGATGGCGGCGGTACTGGGCAAGCGGGTCGAGTGGCAGCTTGTAGACGCCGATTCGTGAAGCCAAGGCTCTGGCGGCATTGACCAACTCGTGATGGGACCGGCCCTCCCTCACGACCGACGCGCCATCGAATCAAGACGCCGCCTTTGAGCACCCACCGATCGGCATGAGAACCTCTTCCCGTCCCGTTGGACCGAAGGTTACGGGCAGGCCCCTGACCAGGGAGCCTCCGTGGCGTCCCATCATTCGCGTGACCTCTCGATGTCGTGCATCTCGAAGACCCCGCACGTCTGATCGTTGACAGGACACAACACCTGTTGTATGGTGTCAACATGGCGAGGGCTCGTCATCCCAAGAAGGAAGTCGAAGCCGCTCTCGCCGCCGCCGAGGAGGCAGGATGGACCGTGATACCGACATCCTCCGGCCATCGCTGGGGGGTCATGCGCTGCGGTGCGGCCAGCAGGTCGGGCTGCCAGGTCTCGATTTGGTCTACGCCTCGCAGCCCCGGAGACCATGCCAAGCAGATCCGCAGAGCATTGGATCGCTGCCCACACGAGTGGTCCACACGGAGGACACCTAGATGACGACCTATCAGTTCACGCTCATTGTCGAAGGCCCCAATCTCCAGGCTGACGACCTGATCGATAGGCTCTATGAAGCCGGATGTGGCGACGCGCTGGTCGGTCGCGCCGACGGTGTGCAGTATCTCGACTTCGATCGCGAGGCGTCGAGCCTGCAAGATGCGATCCTGTCCGCGGTCGCCGGCATCGAACAACTCGATGGCGTTGAGGTCGTGCGTCTCGCCGATGCCGGGCTGGTGTCTATGGCCGACATCGCCGTTCGCATGGGCCGCACCCGCGAGAGTGTTCGACTGTTGATCGCCGGCGAACGAGGCCCGGGAGGGTTCCCTCCCCCGGTCACCGACCCACGCAGCCGGTATCGACTCTGGCGATGGTCCGAGGTCGAACGCTGGCTCACCACCTATCTCGGGGACGAGCGCACGCATACCGACGATCACGTCTCCGCCGCCATCAACGCCGGACTCGAACTCCGCCACCACAGCCGATTCGTCGATCCGGAACGCCGCACTGACCTCCGTCAGCTGGCGGGTCTCTGAGATACAGAACAGACTCGAGCCGCGCTCGTCGTCGCCACCTCCGCCCATGTGACGACGACGTCAAGGAGTATTGGAGCTCCCGTACGTTCCGCTTCGCCTGCGACCAGCAGCGCGGCGGATCCCCGTTTCGTCGGGTTGAAAGTGACGGGGACAGGCATGCTTGCGGTCCCTTGTGACCTCTGCCGTGTGAAGGCAAACGTCACAGGCCTGCCCCCGTCACTATCGCCGGACGGACGCGTCGTCGCCTGGCGGCGCGACCCGTGGGCGATCCCAACCCGTAACGAGAGTGAATACGCCTCGTGTCGCTGGTTTCGGTGGCGAACACACCACCGCAGGATGCAGGGCCCGACCAGACGCATCGACGCCTACGGATCGTCTCGCTGATGGCGCGGGCGGAGCCACTCTGGTCCAATTCTTTGATGCCCTCGTGGACGACGGTCGTCAAGGCCAGGGCCATCGGAAAAGGGGGCCGGCTCCTCAGCATCGGCGTCGATGGGTCGAACACTGATGTTGCCCCGCGGTTCGCGTGTCGGCGCAACTCCACAAAGCGGTTTCGCGATGTTGCTTGGCTGGTCGGAACGGGCGAAAGTGTCATGGGGTCGGACGACAATCACGAGCGGAACCAGAAAAGCCGCGAAGATTGGCGTGGAGCTGCATCGAGTTCACGCGTGGAGGGGAGAGATGGTGAATTCGCCTACCGAGAAGCAAGCATCGCTATTCGCAGGGGGCGGACTTCCCAGTCGACGAGCGTTCCTCGACGTGATGAAGAGGTTGCAGCCCGAAACAGGGAAACGCTTCGAAGACGAGCTGTGCGAGGCGGCCTACGTCGCGTACACCACGGGAGATCCGAGCCGGGTCGGCACACAGTCCGAGCGTCGTACAAGAGTGCGCCTTCATCGCTGAGCCCGATTTCCAGGAGAAGCTCGACCGCTCAAACGAGGACATCAAGAGTCTGGTTGGCGATGCAACGTGAGCGACGCTCGCTACTTGTTGATCGGGGGTGAGGTCTTCGACCGTGCCGCAGGCGCGGATCCCGATCAACAGCATCAGTTCCTTCGGCTTCTCTTCAAGTTGCGCAGAGATCCGCTGACGAGCGCGGAGATCAACATCGACAAAGCGCGACTGGGGAGTCGACACGGCCTACATCGCTGATGGCGGCGGACTTGCCGTGAGCTTCACGTTGTAGGGAACGACGTCCTGCTGGTTCACGTGCTCTGGGTCTGATCGGCGCGGCTGACGCCTCATGCGGGTCAGTGATGCCGTCACGTCCCGATGACGGCCCCGATACGGGCGCCGGTCGAACCTCTAACATTTGGCGCCCCTCGGTGCGACATCAACCTCTCGCCGAAGCGATATGCGCGCGATGACATGAGCTTCCGCTGTGAGGACACAGAAACGCCGCGCCGTCTGGTGCCGCGACTCCAGGTCGCGTCGTAGCAATCAGACCGGCGCGTCAGGGTTCTAGAAATCGGAGCTGGGTTCGGGCACGATCACGGTATGAAGAGAACCGTCGGCATCAGCCTCACCTTCGAAGACATCGAATACCTCGACGAGTACGCAGAGATCCGGGGATACCCCTCGCGCGCGGCCGTGGTGTGGAAAGCGATTCGACTGCTGCGGTCGCTGGAGGTCGGCGACGAGTACACCGCAGCGTGGGAGGAGTGGTCCGGATCCGGCGAGGATCCCGACCGCAGCGTCGCGGTCGGCGCCGAGCCTCCGGTGCTGTGATGGTCCGTGGTGAGATCCGGCTGGTCGCCCTCGATCACGGCGCCGGAGATGACGCAACCCGACCGGCGGTGATCGTGTCCAACGACGGCGCCAATGTGATGGCCACGAGAGGCCAATTCGGCGAGGTGACCGTGGTGTCGGTCACGCCCGACGTCGAAGTGGTGTGGCGTTTCCAGGTGCTCGTCCCCCAAGACGAATCCGGCCTGACCCACGACGTCAAGGTCCAGACCGAACAGGTCCGCTCGATCCCGATCACCCAGATCAAGGACTGGGTCGGATCGGTCCCGGCACGG
>Ga0255055_10000184_pt1 | contig 47268 bp, 108 predicted proteins | sample JV7_2_27_MG_FD_188633 | JGI IMG/M metagenome (GOLD analysis project Ga0255055, IMG submission 188633) | Seawater microbial communities from Jervis Inlet, British Columbia, Canada - JV7_2_27 | ecosystem: Environmental > Aquatic > Marine > Inlet | place: Canada: British Columbia | collected... | reverse complement strand
TAGCTGCTTCAGAAAACCTTTGGTGACGGCTATACATATCTGGTCAGGAGTCCTGTCACCAAGGCCTTCTCTCTGAAGCAGTCTGACAGCACAGATAATCTCCTGTACTCTCTGCTTTGGGTCTAACTCCTCCCTCTCGGGGTCTACCTCAATGGGAGGATTCCCATCTTTTCCTACTATCAAGAGCCACCTCCTTTTTATTGGTTAATCTTGGCTAAGTGGTCAGCAACTGCTGTATCCACTCCGTTCTGTCGGGTGGCCACTTCTTCTGAGGTGGGATTAAGGATGGCCCATTCTTCCTTGGACATAAGTTTGCCATTACGGAAGATAAGACCCGACTCTGCTCGCTCACGGTCTTTCCGCTTGCTCATCGGATACCTCCTTTCTATTTTGGTTCTTGGTTAGCATAAGGCATATGGTCTGGGTGATAAGGCTTGCCATTAAAGGCCAATCAAGAGGTAGTAACTTCTCCGCACTCAGTGCACTTTGGGTAGTTGGCTTCTAGGGTGCACTTCTTACAAAGAGAGTGTCTACCAAAGATGGCATTTAAGAGCCTCTCCGAAGCACTCTGCCATACCCTAAACCTTTTGCCACACTTCTCACAAGTTTCTAGTGGCATTCTTTCCCTCCCTTTAGATAATAGGTACTGAGATGTAGGTATGGGTGTTACCACACCAGCCTGACACCTTGCCATTGATGGTAACTGCTTCTGGAAGGACTTCCTGACAGGCAGGACAAGTGAAGTTGCTTACTCTTCCCACTTCAACCTTGCTAGGGAGTTCAGGGCGGTTGGGGAAAGAGCCAGAAGACTTCCCTTGACGCTTCTCAGAGTTCTTCTCAGAGGCAGCTACTGTCTCTTCGCCACTCCTCATATAGGCCTACCTCCTTTCTATAAGATTCCGATATATAACTAGGTCTACCCTAGTTCTAACTGACTTCTATCTAACTACTATGCTCAACGGAGGCATAAAAAAGGGTATAAAAAAGGGCGAATAGGCAAGGGGGTAGTTTTTAATTTAAGGTTGCCTTAACCTGCTAACCCTATTTATGCTCCTTTAAGTTAGTCGGGTCAAGTCCTAACTCCCTCCACCGAATTACTCGGCGTTGGAGATAGGTGGCGGAATGTTTCTTACAGGTGTCAGACATTGCTCGCCAATCTGCCTTCATAATGGCGGCGTTCCTGACCTTTTGGTCCTCCCAGGATGAGTAGGATTTATTGAACTGCTCAGGAGTAACGCCAGGCGGGAGTGTAATTGTAACCTGCTGTCCTTTTGTTGGGTCGGGCATTATGATACCTCCGCCCCCCTTGCCTATTCAATTGTTAAGGTACAACCTTATGATGTAATTTTAACATAGTCGGTTTTATTTGTCAACCCCCCATATAATAATGTATTGCCAAACCTAGTACTCCATATGTGAGTATGTGGGGTATGAGTAAATCATATGTGGGTATGTGGGGGATGGATAATTCATAGTTGAGTATGTAGTATGTGGATGTGTGGGGTGTGAGTATATCATATGTGAGTAAATCACGGGTGAGTGGGTAATTGAGGGACAGGTAAGATTGGGGTAAATCACAGGTAGAAAGTTCACAGGTGAATAGGTCATATGTGGGTAGTTCAGGGGTATTGAGGGGTGGGGGAATATCAGGAATAATGCGGTGGTAGGGGTAGTTCTTCCTATGAAACGGGGTAGTCCGAGGCCCGTCTCTAGATTTTCTAAGAACTCCAAGACCCCTGAGTTCCGGGTTTTCTAGGAGTTCCGGGTTGTACCTATTTTCCATAGGCTTCTAGCACAGATTCCAGGCATACCCCAAAGCAGGTTTCCCAAGTAGGGTTCTTTCTGGCCTGCTCTACTATTCTCTCACTTTCCCAGACGCAGATCCAGGTAAGGGCCTTTAGCAAAGTGGGCTCCTGGCAAGCTCTTTTAGTTGCTTCGGTTATATTCATTCTTCTTCCTCCTCAGATGGTATATAGGTCACTCACAACATACTCCTTTGCCTACTAAGTCAACATTCTTGAAGTATCTGACTATGAGGTCTTCAGATTTGAAGTTTATCTTAGTTTGGGTGCTGCTAGGGTAGGGGTAAAATAGTCTCCAAGTCTTAGACCTTTCAAAGAAGCATATACTGTATGTTAATCTGTCAGTTACTACTATAAGGTGGGGAACTCCTCTTGCAGAGATTCTGCTTCTGCAGCTGTAGGCATAAGGTTGAAGTTTTCCTGCCAGCTCTCTCAGATGGTTGGGGATATGAGATGGCTTCCTGCATTTCATTCTTCTTCCTCCTTTCTGGTGAAGCCTACTCTTATAGGCTCAGTTATTTGACCGATAGGGATATCTTTAAGAACATCCATCATTCCCCGATAGTGCCAACACTTGTTAGGAGCTCTGAAGCCATAGCAAGTACAGTAGATAGTTCCATCTGGGGAAAGGATAACATAGTGCTTTGTCCCTGGAGAGGATTCACTCTCAAAGATTCCCAGAAGCCTTCCCTTACCCATAGGTGGGATTAGGGTGATTTCTGTTGGGATGGGGTCCGAAAGAGGCTCGCTCTTATAAGTACCATCAGGCCCTTTGGTTAACTTAAAGACATAGGCTCCAATGGGAATAAGGCGAGCCTCTTCCTCTTCAGACATTACAGCCTCTTTCTGCGTATCATCTCAGGAGTGATAGCAGGGCACCTATCATCTTTTATGAGGTAGTTACCATCTGAGCATAAGGTCTCTCCAAGTAAGATACAGTAAGCACGACCTACGAGTAGATAGCATCTATCCTCACAGTCACAGAATTTTGATAGGTCAGGAAGCCAGATTTTAGCAGGATACTCCTTCATATTAGGAGCCCTCTATATAGGCCTTCATCTTCTGGAGTCCTTCTATTATGTCGTCTAGGCACTCCGGAGGGAAGTTAACAGCTTTTCCAAACTGCCAGTCCTCTTGGGTTTCATCTTCCTTGTAGAAGTTTTGTAACCCATAGAGTTCCTTACCTTTATAGAAGTTCCTTTGGACTCTGACTTGCTTTAGGTAGCCAGTATCCACCTCTGTGAAGATAACAGGCTGGGCTTTGAGGGCCTCTCTGGCTTGTGCTTCAGAGACACCTACCGGGAGCTCAATCTTTACTGGCTCTTCTGGCATCGGCTTCCTCCCGGGCTAAGGCTTCCTTGTAGTACTTATCGTACTCGGGGCCGTGGGAAGCCTTAAGTAGCTTGATGGCGGACTGGTGGGCTCTGCTTCTTATCTGGTCCTTCTCTTTGGCTTCCTCAGCCTTCTTGCCCATTTGGATATATTCTTCATCTGTCAGTGGCAAGGTTTTTACCTCCTTTTCTAAAATGTGTGAGGGGCCCCCAATTAAGGGGCCCCTCATCCCAGGCTGGGAGATGGTTACACAGTGACGCCGGCGGCCGTGACTTTTCTGTACTCTTCGGCGTAGTACTTATCGTACTCAGCCTTATGGGCATCACGAAGATGGCCCAGAGCCTTTCGAGTGGCCTCGTCTCTCTGCTTGGTGGCTACCCGCTGGTTCTCCCAGGAAGCATAGGACTTATTGAATGCTTCGGGGGTAACGCCGGGTGGCAGAGTGATAGTAACCTGGTTACTTTTCGGATCTCCTTCAGGCATAGTTCCTCCTTTCTTTATAAGAGCCTTTCACCTCTCAAGTCCTCACTAAAACTAAGGAAGGTTGATAGACAATAATGGGCTGTTCGGCCTTCTCAAGGTAGGCCTTGTAGAGAGTTTCTACAAGGGTCCGGAAAGGTATTCCAGTCTCCTTGGAGAGGTCGTCTGCCTCTTGGACTATCTCCTGGGGTATTAGATTTTTCATCGTATTTAATTGTATCATAGGCGATTTTATTTGTCAACCGTTTTTGGTGATTTTAGCAAATTTTCCTTACAGGTGAAAAAAGCCACCTCAACTTGCCACAGAGCTCCATCCCTCAAGTAGAATAGCATCCCCTACTATACCCCAGCTACAGATAGTGCTGGTAGCTTGGTTAAGGGGAAGGTCCAAGGGTTTTCCATCCTCATTAACAACTAGGTATCTGCTGAGACCTAATCTTAGAATCTCTATGTAGCCTCCTACTATTCCTTGGGCCTCCTTTAAGGTAGGCTGATGGTCAAGCTCTTTCTGGGTTCCATCAATCTTTAGTACAGTAGCCTTCTTCACTGGGTATTCTCCCTTCCTTCTACCTTTCATCGCCATCTCCCTCCTTTCTTCCTACTATTAGGTTTCTGAAGGTTCCAATGTCTTCTTGGTGGTATCTTGCCTTGCAGTTATAACCCGAGAGCTGAAGCCTAGCTCCGCTTATCTTTAGAGAGTTTTCACCCCATTGTTGTATCTTGAGTGTCTCTCCGTTTATGAGCTCAAGCTCGACTATCTCATCTTTAAAGTCTATATTTATATTCATTTTGGTTACCTGTTATACCAAACTATGTGGGTCCAACTCTTGTCAATGGTGCCATTATGAACCATAGAAGGAGAAATACAGATATATGGGTCCTTCAGTTCGTGGGTTGCTGTGGCATAACGGCCGTGGCCATCATCATCTATGAAGCCTCCTATTTCCACACAGTGGATAAACTGCTCCATAGTCATATGTTCAGGCCCATCTGGTAAAGGACCCAGAATCTCATCAGGGATGAAGATAAGGTGTCCATAAGGATACTGCCTATCTGGAGCTAGGAGCCTCATTTGTTGGGGAGTCATATAAGATGCTTTGGATTTCAAGGCCTCCAGCATGGCATTGGCACCTTCCTCATAAGCCTCGGCTTTGTGTACTGTTATAGGCTTCGTTGCTCCTTGGGCTTCCCAGTCGTGCCAATCCTTCCAGCCGTAGGGGCTCCACCAATTTTCTGGCCTCCAGTTTCTTCTGGGGCCATCTTTTATTCCTTCTGCCATTCTTACCTCCTTTAATCTACTACATCTTGGAATATATTTCTAATTTTGCCTGCATCGGACAGAACGAAGACTACAAAGTTCCCAGAGGGTGTTAGGTAGGTTTCTTTGGAGTAGACACCCATTTGTTCCTTTCCTATAAGAGCCCACTTGTGGTTGGATATAAACCAGTCTAGGTCTTCATAAGTTTTCATCTCTCTTACTGAGGCTCTAGGTCCAAACTTTGCTTTCATCTTAGGCCTCCTTTAAAGTCCCAATTGTAACTCCAGAGATAGTCAAAGTCCCCAAACTCATGCTCCTCCCACTTTCTGGGGTCTCCACAGTTATCATTACCGCAGTGACAAGTAATAGGATGCCTTACTGTCCTTGGGTGAAAGCACCAAAGGTTACCACAGTACCCACATCTAACTACTACACCAGGATTATTAGAGTGAAGGCTCCTTAACCTTAATTCTTCATTCCCTGCAAATGGCATTATAAAGTTAAAGATAGCTCTCAGCTCTTCCAGGTTTCCTTCCTTGTTCATCTTAGGCCTCCAAGGACTGTGTCTCTGACTGTCTGTTCTTGGTAATAGGCTGAGGATGCTTCGTGCTTCCTCTCAAGAATCTCATCCAGAATAGCATCAATAGATTCTCCAACTATTGGTAGAAGTATCTGGACAGCATTTTTCTGTCCAATTCTATGGAGTCTGTCTTCTGCTTGTTGGTTGGTAGGGGAGTTCCACCATCTATCTGCTATTAGGCAGTTAGAAGCAGCAGTCAAAGTTACTCCCTCTCCCATAGCGTGGATTGTCCCAAGACAAACCCTAATCTCATCCTCATTCTGGAATTTCTTGACTGCATCTATTCTCTTGTCTGGATGAACCCTACCAGTAATAACTACATGGGGGATAGTATCCCCTAACTTGCGTGAGAGTAAGTCAATATACCTCTCAAAGCAAGAGAAGATTACTAGCTTCTCCCCACTTCCTCCCATATGCTCTCCCACTCCTTTAATCATTCCTTCTATAGTATCCATAATAAAGTCAGTTTTAGCAGATGAGGTTGAGATACCAAGGATATTGGGGTCAAGGTTCATCTGTCTGAGTCGGGTTAGGGTAGTTAAGACATTGGTGGACCATAAGGGCTCTCCGGTGTCAAGAAGGACCTTAAGTTCACTCTCCATTTGGTTATAGACCTTTCTTTGGTCAGGTCTCATCTCCAGCGTTGTTCTTCTATAATACTTCTCGGGGAGGAAGGGTAGAACTTCTTTCTTTGTCCTTCTGATTATAAAGGATGAAGTTTCTTCTCTAAGGCCTGAAAGGTTCCTGGTTCCATAGATATAAGCTCCATACCTACCTTCTGACCACATACAGTACTTATACATAAAGTGCCTCCAAGGATTTATGCTCCTTGGGTACTTGTCTGACCTAACACAGGAGAGTGGTACATAAAGGTCATTTGGATAGTTCATAATTGGGGAACCAGATAGGCCTAGGACAACAGCGTTTTGGTGCTGGTTTAAGAAGTTCCAGACCCCTCCTTCTCTTTCCCGGGAAACGGAGAAGGCATCTGTGGCTTTCTTTACTTTGCCTTCCACCATAATAGTCCGAGGGTTTCTGAGCTTGTGGATCTCATCAAAGATGATGATGTCAAAAGGAAGGTAAGAAAGCATCTCTAAGATGAAAGGACTCCGGAGGGACTCATAGTTTAGTATTCTATACTTTTGGTTCTTCTTGAAGGATTGGATTATTGCTCCTCCCTTCATAACAGAGTCCCCTCCGCAGACAGCACAGTTCCCTGGGCCTATCCAATCAGTCACTTGCCTTTCCCATTCTAATCTCAGTGAGTTAGGACAAATGATAAGAGGTAGGTTAAAGCCTCCTTTTTCCACAACCCAGATAGCCTCTGGAGTCTTGCCTACACCCATCTCTGAGAAGTTCAGTGCACTTCCCAAAGATATAAGGGTTTCGGCATCTTCCTTCTGGTACTTGTATAGGTCATCCGGTAACTTAAACTTTGGCATTCTTTACCTTCTTTGGAGTATCCAGAAGGAACTCATAGGTTGCAACCAGATTTGGGTCAACTGTTATCTTGACTTCTAGGAGCCTAGTTTTGTAGACTCCCGGTTTTAGAGGTTTCTTTCTGGGCTTTAAGAATCTCCACATCTTAGCAGTCCAATTCAACCCATTGGGTTTCAGCGCTGCCTGGTGGAGTGTAGTCAACATAGGCAACTGCTTCCAAGAGATAAACCCTCTTACCTGATAGCCTTGCTAACCTCTCTGCCTCATTTCTAGCATCGGCTTCGGTATCGTGCTTGATTCTAGGAAACTGCTCCCCTCGGACATGGCACATCATATAGCCATCTTCTGCTTCTTCCTCTACTATTTGGATACCTGTTAGATTTGAGACATCACAAGGCTTGACTAGAGTCTTCTCGGACATCCAGTAGCCATCTGACTTTCCATCAAAGCAGAAGCAGAAGATGTCTGTTGCACGAAGGGGTTTCTTTCTCCCCAAGCCAGACCTAATATAGCGGACTGTGCCATTAGGTCTTTGGAACATAGTTCCAGGTTCTACTTCTCTGAGCTCTTTAACCAAAATTTTACCTCCTTCTATTTTCTCCTTTGGGAGAAGTTTGTCTATTCTTATTCTCCTTACTCCTTGGAATGAAACTGTGTCCAGGCGGAAATAAATTCTCCGGCCTATAAGGGCTGGAATTGAGCCTCCTATATGCACTGTGAATTCTGGGCCCCAAGTTAACTCAGTGCCAATTGCTGCCTCAAGTTGCTCTATGGGAGTTGGAAACCCAGGAGGAGTTGGGAGTACTAGGGAAAAGCCCTTATATAACTTTGAGATAGTATTGCACCCAAAGTAGAAAGGCTCAACCTCAATTTCCATCTTTATGTAAGGGCCGTAGTTTTGGCTTTCCTGCCAGAAAGCATGAGTTATCACTCCGGAGTTTGGCCAATTATAGTTTGGCATGTTGCCTCCTTAGTTCCTCTCTTTCTTCTGGCGATAGTTTTTCTATAAATCCAATAATCTCTTTCTCCTTTCTTTCAGATTCTTCTTGCCTCTTATAGCAGAGGCGTTCTTCTTCAACAGCGTGTTGGTGAGAAATCTTTCTTGCTTGCTCTATGACACACCTTGGTTCGTGCTTCTCCCATTCTCCATTTGGATGGGTTATCTTGACTGTGCCGCAGAGGCAATCATACTGAATATCCCCATTAGCCTTCTGGGTTCTTTTAAACCAATGGTGCTGTAGAGTTCCAGATCCACAATAGTCAATAAAGGTATCTTCCTGGACTGGAGTTTCGTCTATGAGTAGTTCAAGGAAATCTGCCTCTGAGATTGAGGGGATACCTAATGAGGTAGCTCTGAAAAGCTTGCTTCCAGGTTTCTCTCCTACCACAAGGTAGTCCGTGCTCCTGGAAACGTCAGAGCCAGCAATCCCTCCAGCTCCCTCAACCATTCTTTGGAATTCGTGGCGAGGCTTGGAGATCTTGCCAGTAAATACTATGACCTTACCCTTGATGCTCATTCTTTCCAATCCTCGTGAGGTCCATAAACTTTTATACCCATATCCTCAAATCCTGGGTAGAGACCTTTATAGTCATCAACTATAATATCTCCTGGTTGGGGTTTGAATTTCCCATCAAGCTTGGAGCCCACAAAGTAATGCAAAGTATCTGGGAGTACCTTCTTAGCTACTCGCCTAGCATAATCTCGGCCCCCTCCAGACCATATTACTATATTCCCCTTGAAGGTCTTTAGCTTATCTATCAATTTCTGGTTAGGAGTATAAGGCTCACCATATATATCACCCCAATGGTGGGTACCCCCAGTTTCATAGATTATGAGGGTATCATCCACATCAACAAATACTGTTCTCATTTAAGCCTCTTTTGGTATGGGGACGTAATTAGAGAACTCTTCAAACCTATAGGTTCGGTCATTCCCCATTATATAGACATCCCCCTCTAGAACCTCTATAATCCATCTTTGGCCTGTCTCTATATGGGTTGCCCAATAGTTCCCTTCTTTAGGATTTTCCATTCTTTTCCTCCCTCATAAGCCAAAAAGGAAGGCCTTGGGTTTTTCCACCCTTTGGTGGGCCCCCTTTAGATACTCTCTTTAGCTCCTCTATAACCATACTTATCTTTACATTCCAGCAGTCTATTAGGAACTCTAGTTTACACTTTCTACAGACGAAGTAAGTAGGATTCTCAGGATTCCACCAAAGTGAGCCAGGATTGTCTAAGTAGGCAGCACAAGAAGGACATTTAAGTCCAGATGCCCCTATGACATTATATTTCTCTTTAAAGACTCTTAGTTCATCCTGCCTAAGGGTTCTATCTACTAGACTTGGATCCTCCTGAACCTTCTTTAGAAAGTCTAACATCCCACTCATTTGTTCCACAACTCCTGGAATTGCAGGGCCTTGCCTACAAATACTTTATCTGATACTCTTTGCTTAAACCTTACTTGCATAAAGTTGGCAGTATCCCCTTCTCCCCAAAATAGAACTTCTTTAACTACTTCCCTTATAAGGTTCCAGTGGATATTCCTACGGAGAGCTACCTGTAGGAATTGGAAAGCAAGTCTCTGGGACCTGGATAAGGTAGATACATCAAGCTGGTCTGGCTTCTCTGTTATCTCAGCAAGGTGCTCTATAGCCACAAAGTCGGCCTGGTTACATTGCCCTACTATCCTTCCCTTTCTCATTCCTTGGCCTCCATAATTAGAGTCTTTAAGGTTAGAGGTTTTCCCTGTTTATCTTTAGGAAAGATAATAGGGCATCTAGGGTTACGGCATCTAAGCTTATGTTCCCTATTCTGTATCTTGAGTTTCTTCTTGCACTTCGGACACTTGGGCATTTTGCTCCTTTAATACTGCTGCTATAGCTTCCTCAGGAGTAGCTTCAGGATACTCCGCTCTATATTCCTTGATTCTATTAAAGAGAGTAACCTTGTCTTTCCTTCTTTGGTCAGCAGCTTTCTTTTTATCAGAGAGGTTATACCTCAGGGAGGACTCTTGGCCTTTATCAGACTCATAATATTTCTGCCTAGCTTTCCTTCCCTTATCTGATTGATTATATCTCTTATTCTTCTCCTTACCTTTCTCGGACCTCTCATAGTTCCTACGATTCCTTTCAATCTTGGCATAGGAGTCCTCTGGGGGGATGGTATGTGGTTCAGTCATAGTATACATTATAACAAACGTAAATGCCTTTGTCAACTCACAGGTGATTGGTTCATATATGATTTAATTGAATATGATTATTGAATTGCGTTTGCGTTTGATTTATAATATAATGTAGTATTGACATTATGGCAACTTCTTACCCTAAGACTGAACAGGCATTGAAAGCGGCAATGAAAGTTGCTCAGCGGGAACTTCCTGACGAGAAACTCAAAGTGGATGTTTTGGGGGAGCTTGTTGAGCTGGTAGACAAAGTTGGAGGCAAGAATGGCAGAGAAGACAGCGATTGAGGAATTAAAGACAAAGTATCTAGGAAAGGAGCTTGCTGAGCTTCTAACCCAGCCCACACCTTTTACAGGTGAGGATAGTCCTGTAAGGTATAGAAAAGCAAGAGGTGGTAGTAGGGTAGCTTATGTACCCTCTACCCATTTTATTACACGCCTTAATGACTGCTTTGGGTTCCTTTGGTCCTTTGATAGTAAGGAGCCTCTTAAAGAAGGGGACCAAATAGTTGCCAGGGGTTCCCTTACAGTCCATATACCCCTCTTAAAGAAAAAGACAGTCAAGACATTTATGGAGAATGGAAAAGAAGTAAGAGAGGAATCTCAAGAGTTTGAGATTCTTGATGTAAGGAAAGAGCAGTTTGGCTCCTCTGAGGTAAAGAAATACTCAAAGACAGAGATATCTAAAGACAAGCAAGGAAATACACAGAAAGATGATAAAGGGAATGCTATCATAAAGCACAGAGCAGGGGATGTGATAGACCTTGGGGATGACTATAAAGCTGCCGCCACAGATTCTTTAAAGAAATGTGCAACCCACTTTGGTATATATCTTGATGTTTACCGAAGTTCGGATAAGGAGGATGGTGGAGGTAAGAAAGGCCAGCTAGAAGGAAGCCATTTAGAAGTATTCTATGATAGAGCCAAGGATGCTGGTATGGATAGAGAGGCAGCAGATAAATGGGCAAAAGAGCAAATAGGTAAACCTAAAGATGAATGGGAAGCTGTAGACCTAATGGGCCTAGTTCCTTCCCTAATTAAATTAGCAGCAGAAAAGGAGAAGTCAGATGCCTGAGTTAGTATGTAGCTTCTTGATTGCCATCCCTATAAGCTACCTTGCTGTAACAAGCCTTATATGGTTCCTAGAAAGGAAATACTCTTGGTGGTTTTACTTTACTCATCCAAAGGCCCAAGCTCTCGGAACTTTCTACAATGAGGATAAAGTAGAGAAGGAGAACAAGGGGGAGTAACTCAATGGTAGAGTGCTTGTCTTATATGCAAGTAGTTGTGGGTTCAAGTCCTACCTCCCCTATAATCCTCCTGGGCCCTCCAGTGCTGGGACTTAGTGTTCCAAGTAGGTACGAGGAAAGGAAACGAATGTCTGGCTCAAAGGAGTCGTGTGCTAGTCGTACAGAAGGACAAGAAGAATTCCAGGAGGGCCTGTTTAGTTTGGCTGACATCCGGGAAACCGGTTTTAGTGAAGTTGGGGGGAACCAGCCACCTATGTGTTTGACTGGAACAGAATGCTGAGAAAAAAGGAGGACATTGTATTGCCAGGAAAAAGTGAAGAAGTACCAAAAGAAGTAGTCCGCCCAGGGGATAGACCAGATGAAGTCGTAATTGACTTCTCTGGAGTCCGCCCGTTTGAGCCTATGGACTCAAGCCGGCAATTCCTATGCACCGTTACTAAACTGGAGAATGGCAAAGGTCCATCCGGCCCCAAGTCCCATCTCGAGATGACCATCCAAAGCCCGGAGGAAGTTCCTGTTGAGGAATGGATTCCTGACGAGTCCGCTGAGGGCGGTATGGTCAAGGTCGGGATGAAGGAAGAGAATGGCCAGCCGGTTATGACCAAAGCCAAGGGCAGGATCCTCTTCCGGGAGCTGTCCCTTCTACCCCAGGCCCTCCCGTTCCTCCACGAGTTCCTTATGGCTGTTGGAGTTCCCAAAGAGAAGCTCGATGAGAACTTCAAATACTTTCCTAAGGAATATTGGGGGCTTCCTCTCTGTGTGAAAATACAGAATGAGGCCTTTGAGGAGCAAATACGGCCCCGGGTCAAGCGAATGCAACTCGCTTCAGCCTATAAGGAATAGGCTCTGACCGGTCCTGGATGTTAGCAGTGGATGGCAGGTGACTTTTGGTCGCATAATTAAATTAGTGCAAAGGCCACAAAACTCCCTGCCATCCACCTTGAACCTTAAAAGTTTAATAGGAGGAGGCCAGCTTAAAGAGGGGTAGTAGATTCTGGCCGTTGACTAGCAAGGAGCTGACTAGTAACAAGTTGTTGTGTGGCAGGAGGGAGTACCCTCCGAAGCCCGAACTTGCTAAACTTGGCTCTATATAGCCTGCGTGAGTAGCTCAGTGAGGCCCCCTCTGTATGTGGATAGCGTCACTGGAAAAGGGCGATATGTTACTGTATGTGGTGACAGAGTAGCAGCACTTGTAGCCCACCTCCTCCTATTAAACTTTTAAGCAATGGGATATATACTTATCTTTCTAGGAATGGCAGTTACCTTAGTAGGTTTAGGAGTCCTTGGGGTATTTGTATGGATAAGGAGGGAAATATGGAGCAGAAAGAATTTAGAATAATGATGCCGTACATTGGAGGTATACTTTCCGATAATCAGTACAAGTTCCTTTCTAAGAGAAATAAGCCTATTGTAACTATGTGGAAGAAAGAGCTCGCCATGGCCGTGGAAATTTGGAACATCCCTAAAGCAGAAGCCTACGAGATAAGGCTAAGGGGCTACTTTAGAGATGAGAGAAGGCCAGATCTTTCTAATCTCCATAAAGTCATTGGAGATGCTCTAAAGAAAACTACTACCCAAGTTGGATTGGGAGTAGATGATAAGTTCTTTAAGTTTACAGATATAGGTTATAGTACAGCCTCTGCAGACCCAGAAATTGAGCTTATAATAGTTCCTAGTGTAATAAAATGTTAACTACAGGAAGCTTTTTGGGTTGGCTCTTACTTCTTTGGCTAGGCTTCTGTATAGTTAATACTTTCAGAAGGAGAAGTAAGGGACTCTTAAAGTTAGGTCTTAAAGAGTGGCTACGAGGCTTTGTCTTCATCTTTGGCTTTATCTGGCTAATGCTCCTCTTTATGTTAGGAATATTCTTAGTTGTGCCTTTAGTTGAGTTTATGGATAGGTTTGTTCTATCTGACTGGCTAAAGTTCTCTGTCCCTTGGGCTTACCTTTGGGGAATCATAGCTTCCTTCTCTTATGGACTTGTGAAGCTCTGGAGCTGGAAGCCGAAATACACAGAGTTAGAGGAAGCTATTCTCCTAGAAGAAAGGATCCAACATAAGAAGAGGCTTGGATGGTTTGGAAGGTTTATAAGAATAAAGGAGGAAGATGGTAACAGCAGTACAACCACAAGTATCCCAAAAGAGTAAGGGGGTAAAAGGCAAAGCAGTTCTTCTCTTATCTGGGGGAGTTGATTCCACCACACTACTCTATGACCTTATTTCCCAGAACTATGAGGTCTATCCTATCTCTTTCTATTATGGGCAAAAGCATGAGATAGAAGTAGGCAATGCTTTAGCATCTTGTACCAAGCTTGGCCTCAATCTTGAGGTAACAAAGCTAGAGGCCTTTAGAGCCTTAGCGCCTTCTGGTCTAACCAGGTGGGAGATAGAGATTCCAAATGGCCAATACACTGATGAGGAAATGAGGAAGACTGTGGTCCCAAATAGAAATATGGTTCTTATAGCACTCTCTACTTCTTATGCTATAGGAATAGGTGCTGGCAAGATCTTCTATGCTGCCCATGGTGGGGACCATGCTATCTATCCAGATTGCCGTCCTGTTTTCCTTATTGCTCTTAACAAAGCTATAAAGCTCTGTGACTATTCTGAGCTATGTTTAGAAGCTCCTTATATGTATTGGAACAAGGCAGATATAGTAAGGAAAGGAATAGAGCTAGGAGTTGATTATTCCCTTACCTGGAGCTGCTATAGAGGCCATTATTATGCCTGTGGGACCTGTGGAACCTGTATAGAGAGATTAGAGGCATTCAAGGCCACAGGATTTAAAGACCCAATAGAATATGCTCAGGACCTAAAAGAAAGGAATGAAAGTTAATGGACCAGGAAAAGATTAGAAAGTTGGCAGCCTTGTTGGGGGAGCCTCCAGAAAGACTCCAAACTGCTTTACAGGCCTTGGATGAAGAAGAGCACCTGTACTTCAACCCAAACGTTTTTAGGGACCTCCATAGAATTGACTGTAAGGGTTTAAGGTCTCTAGTTATTCTAGATATAAGCAGGCTGCGGAGGTAATATGTTAAGCAGCCTTTACTATAAACTCAAGGCCCTATGGGGAAAAGATGTTATGGATGCCTATCTTAAGATTGATAACCCTATAGAGGAAGAGAGTACAAGGGGTAAGAATATAAAGCTACTTCTCCTACAGATAACTCTCGTCTTAGTATCAATGGGAGTAGGAGGCCTATTACATTGGGCCATCTGGGGGTAAGAGTGGATGATAGAAGACTATCGGTAGACCAGAAAAAAGCTCTTAGATGGCTTCGTGAGGAAGTTCAAGGAATAGGTCCTAGAAGAGTTGTAAGGAAAGGTTCTGGAATGAGTGGATTTTTTAAGTTTGTGGCAGTTATCCTGGCACTCATAGGCCTCTTTAAGCTATCCCAAAAAGTCTTTGGTGCCAGTTTTAAGAACAAGGAACTCTACATCCCCAAAGCCTCCAAGGACTTATATATTCCAAGGAAGGGGAGTCTGAAGTGGTAAAGAAGATAAAGGAAAATCCAGTCCCAACTCTTATTATAGGGTCAGTTGTCTTTCTTGTGGGTCAACTAATAGCCTATACAAATGGCCTAGAGAAACTGGCCTTTGCCCTCTTCCTCCTTATGTGTGCTTGTGTTTTTATTATGATTGCCATATCCTGGAGAAGGAGTAGTAGTAAGGAGGAAGAAGGTGGAGAGGAATAGATCTATGGAGAAGGTCTTCGGTACGACCTATGGAATGGATAGAACTATGGCCTTCATTCCAGAGCTTCAAGATTACCTTAGGAAGAGAGGATTCATCTTTACTGTCAGAAAGTATAAGATGACAGATGCCTATGTGATGGTAAAAGGGGTGGGAAAATGCCACAGGATTCCTCTAGGGGAAGTTAAAAGTAGGTTGGACTTAGTTCCTTTTGGTTGGAAAAGTGGATTTGATACAATAGATGACTGGTGGGATAAGATAAGACAGTTCATTCCAGATACCACAGTTCCTATGTATTTGTATTCTGTAACTAAGGAGGCCCAAGAGTGAAGATTTGGAGACCTAAAGATCCAAAAGCAATTGCCTTAATAAAGTTAACTTTATGGGCAGGACTAGTTACCTGGTGTATCTTTACTGTGGTAGCAGGTATTGCCTTTTCTAGACTAACTTCTATCTTACTCCCACAAGTCCTAGGATTAGGTACCTGGGGGACTGTTTGGACTTGGATAGTGGGTATCTGGATTATCTTTGTCTCACTTATGCTCATATGGGCAGTAATGAGATTTGCTAATAAAAAGCTAAGAAGCAAAAAAGAGGACGAGGAAGAGTAACTCAAAGGAATAGACATTGGAAGAAACAAGGGAAGAGATAGTAAAGATAATTTGGTCTGATGGAACAGGTGATATAGAAGGATTTGATACCCTTAACCCTAAGAATATCACTTTCAAGATTACCGACCAGATACTTTCCATTAAATTAGGTCCCCACACCCTAGGGGAAGTAATAGAAAAGTATAAAAAAGGAGGAATAGTTATGCTCAAGCTTGATGAGAGAGACATTAGGGCAGTCGCTACTAGCAGGTTCTTCAGGTTCACTCAAAAGAAGCTGGTAGGTGTCCTTGTAGGATGCTTTGCAGTCTTTGTTGGCCTCTTCTTCCTCTCAGGGAATACAGGAGCACCAATCTGGATAATCTTCTTCCCCCTAGCAGGGATGCTTGCTTATTCAATCTACTGGAATAAGGAGCAAGCAAAGTTTATAGCAGGCTTCCTAGAAGATTGGAGGGAGGAAGGAATAGAGAGTGGAAGTTAATATTTTCCAAGAAATAGAAGATGCCTTTAAGGTCCTTTATTATGGATGGGATGGTGCTGAGCAATTTGATGGCTCAGGGGAAAGATTACAACGTCTCATAGCGGAGATGTGTTGGCCCCGAGGTGTTATTGAGGCAGAAGTCCTTGCCTGTTTTGGTAGAACCTTTGAGGACAAATATGATGAGATGCTGGTGACCAGACCTATAAATGTCTGGACTTTCTGTCCTCACCATATCCTACCTTGTAACTTCCAAGTACACATTGGATATATACCTACTGGTAAAGTTCTTGGCCTCTCCAAGTTTGCTAGAGTTGCAGTAACTATGGGTAAGTGCCCTATTATGCAGGAGCAATACACTAGAGAGCTAGCAGAGGCTGTTTGGAGTAATCTAAATCCTGAGGGTTGTGGGATCTATGTAGTTGGAAGACATGGCTGTATTGGATGCAGAGGAGTAAGCCAGGTCTTGGATGTCTCTACTGCAGTGCTAAAGGGCTCCTTCAAAACAGAACCAGAAGTTCGCCAGGAGTTTTACTGGCATATATCTCAAGGAGGTATGAAGGATTGAAGACCTTGGATGAGGTAAGATATATCTATGAGAAAGCAATGGCACTTATGGAGGAGCGGGAAAAGGACTATGAGGGTTCTTGGAGGGAAGAAGGCCTAGGAAGCTCAGTTCATTCTGCCTATAAAAAAGGTAGTCAAATGAGGACTATGTTTGAAAGTAGTAGGTGGAAAGAAAACATAGATAGATTCAAGGAGGATTGTCTTGATGGTATAAACTACTTTGTATTCTGCTACAGACATCTAGAAAGATTGGAGGAGGGGTGTCAAAAACAGACGGATGGGCCTTAGGTTTAACTATAGCTCTAGGATTCCTAATATGTATAGTCACAAGGTCGGCCTTTGGCCTTATCTGCTTTCTTTGGCTTATGATTGGCTATGTGCTAGCCTACTACATAAATAAAAAAGGAGGTTTTGATTAAACAGTGAGACTTGCATTAGAATGTAGAACAGACATGCTGGAGATGGTCCAGCCCCTTGCTGACTTTGATTGGGTTCTAGCCCACAAGGTCCTGGAGGATGAAACCTATGCTGAGTGGTATAGAAAGTCTGGAAACTTAAAGTTTGTGGACAACTCTGTTAATGAACTTTCTATGCCCTTAAGCGTGGAGCAAATGAAGGAAGCCTTTGATAAGGTAAATGGCACCTATGTAGTTGCTCCTGACTTTCTGGGGGATTCTGGTAAGACCCTAGAGGCTTATAGAGAGTGTGTAAAAATACTCCCTCCAGAGAAGATTGCTAAAGTAGTCCAAGGCAGAAGCTTTGTGGAAGCCTGGGAGTGCTTTCAGGCCTATCCCGCTGGGATTATATGTATCCCTTATGACCTCTGCAGCTCAAGGAATGAGCCTCCCTGGCTCATGGGTCTACGCCGGGCCCTGTTTATCTCCAATATTCCAAAGGACCAGGGGTATCTAATTCATCTATTGGGGTATACTTCACTGGATGAGTTCTTCTGGTATCACGGTAATCCTATGGTAGCTACTATTGATACTGGTATCCCAGTAATGCTCGGCCTGGAAGGAAAGGATATTCTAGATCCTCTGGAATCCAAATCTACTCCAACTTTCAATAGAATGGAGAAATTGGAACTAGACCAGAAAGCCTGGGTCCGGATAGTCCTTAACATTGCTCTACTGAGGAGAAACCTTCCGTGAAGAAAGCCCTCCTCTTTCTAGTAATCTGTTCTGTCCTAATTATAGTAGTAATGAGAGGAGGGTGCTCTTGCCTTAGTGGTATCTAAAAAGTAAATTAGGAGGAATACCTTGGAACAATCATTAGAGGAACTGTATGGACTACAGAAAAAAGAAGTGGAACTTGAAAGGAGACTCACACCCAGCGGGAAGGCATTGGAGGTTTTTCCTACTCCTGGCCCAGTTCTGGTCAATATTGAGTTTCCGGAGTTTACCTGTCTTTGTCCTAGAACTTCTCAACCTGACTTTGCCAACTTCAACATCAAGTATATCCCAGAAAAAGTCTGTGTGGAACTTAAGAGCCTGAAGTTCTATCTCAACTCTTTCCGCAGCGAGGGACACTTCCACGAGGCTGTTACCTTTCAGATTGAGAGGGATTTGAGAAGTGTGCTAGAGCCTCGGAAGCTTACTGTTACTGGCGAGTTTAATGTGAGAGGAGGAACCTACCCAACTATCTTTGCTGGGGACTTTCCTGTTGGGGATGAATAGATGCTAAGCAAGCTAACTGTTGAGAGCAGGTATATGCTCGTTACTACGGAGGCCCAGGCCAGAGAGCTTGTTAAGATGGCAGAGACTCCTGAGGCTCTTAAAGGTATGCTCATCTTTATAGACAGCAACCTGATAGTATCCAGTAGGCACTCCTTCAAGCTTACATTAGGTCTGGTCTACCTTATTTGCCAGAATAGAAAATGGGATTTTGGTATTGTTATAGTAAAGAATCCTGAGACCAAACTAGATAAGAGGATTGACAGGCAACTTACTCACTCCTCTAGAATTGTTAGCAAGGAGTGGCCTGGAGAGTTTCTCAAAGATGGACCTGGATAAAGAACAACAAGCGGTAGTTGACTACAATGGCAGTGCTCTTTGCATTGCCGGTCCTGGTAGCGGTAAGACAAGAGTCCTGACAGAGAAAGCAAGGAAGATCTTTAACTCTCCTGAGAATATACTCTGTCTTACTTTTACCAGAGGAGCAGCAAGGGAAATGCAAAATAGGATACCTGGGATTCCAGCATCTACTATTCATAGCTATTGCTGTGGATTAGTGGGATGGAAGGAATCCTGGGGTTATCCTGGACTTCTTTGGAGAACCTTGATGGAAGAAGATAGACCTAAGTTTGATTGGATTGCTCTAGATGAGGTTCAGGACCTTAATCCCGAAGAGATGGATGTAGCACTTTCCCTAGTAGGAAGTAACATCTTTGCAGTAGGAGACCCATACCAGTCCATATATGGATTCCAAGGAGCAATGGGGCCTCAAGTTATTACCTTGTTCAAGAAGATGGGATGTGAGGAAATCAACCTCCATAATAACTATCGTTCCTGTCCAGAGATTGTAGAGAAGCTGAATAAAATCTTTGGAAGAAACCTAGTTAGTAGGGAAGTTAGAGACACAGGACTAACTGCTATTCTCTGCAGAACCAATGATGATGTTTTCCAAGTCTCAAAGTACCTACTATCAGTCAGTATTCCTCATACCCTAAGGTTGTCTGTAGAGTATGGAGACAACAAGGAGAAAACTTACCTGGGGGAAAGCAGTTTAAGAGTAATGACCTGCCACCAATCCAAAGGCCTTGAGTTTAACAAGGTTATTCTCTACAACTGGTTTCCCAATATAGACCAAGAGGAAGAAATCAGGGTTTACTATGTTGCTATAGCAAGGGCCTCAAAAGAATTTAAAGAGGTCTTTAGCTTAGAAGATTTAAGAAAGGAGGTAGAAATTGCCAAATAAGGAAGAAACCTATACCCACATAACCAAGTGCTCTAATTGTGGTTGGGTCCAGAAAGATCTGGCCATACCCAAAGGGACCAGAATATATGACTATATAAGAGACCTAGTCTGCCCCAATTGTGGATGCTTTGTGAGTGGGAGGAAGCCAGAGTAATTAGCTTAGAAGACTTAAGAAAGGAGGTAGCAATCAATGTTCCATGCTAGAAAGGACTACCAAGAAAGGATTCAGGACTCTGCCAACCTAATACCAGCAGAGGAACCTGTTTTCCTTATCAGAGCACAAGACAAAATAGCACCAATGATTGTCTGGTTCTGGGCAGACCAAGCTGAGGCTAACGGCGCTGCAGAGAACATAGTAGAAGCTGCCAGGATCCAAGTTGAAGCTATGAAAGCATGGCAGGAGGCTCACGGAAGTAAGGTTCCTGATATGCCGGAGGAAGATTAGATGAAGGGAAGGAGGATTAAAAGGCTACCTCCTATTGAGCTACATAATGCGAGGAAGGATTGTGAGCCAATGTTGGGAAGGTGTTTTAGCTGTAATAGCTTAGAGCGTGGGTGCCATACTTTTCTACTTCAAGAATTAGGTCCCACACTCCAAAGGAAGGCCAAGGCACAAAGAGTGGAGGGCAGTAGACTCTATATCTGTCCTTCGTGTGAGTTTTAGTTATGAAGATTTGGGTACCACCGGAAAGTCCTGCAAGGCGGATCTGCACGTCTGTTACCTCCCGGTCCCATAAGGGTAGGGCACGTCTCTACAAGGCGTTTAATTGGGGAGTAAGCACAACTCCTGGTGCTGAAGTACCTAGCAATGCTCTAGGCAGGTACCCAAATTTGTTTTCTCCTCTCTTTGGTATTGGCGGCGCTGAGTACCAGCGCCGCCTGGGGGTATAAGAATGAATATCTTTAAGATACATCAGGGTTACAGAACACTTGGAGTAAGTTATGGATTGCCCGTCTACTACATAGACTGTGGAGTCGGGATGAATCTTACTCCTGCTGAGACGGCCAAGAGGCTTTTTGCCTTAGGCTGCCAAAGAGGTGATTGGGTAGTAATTAGAGGGGACCCAGTAGGAGAAAGAGGTATGGGGGCCTTTGTCCAAGGGAGCAAAAGCGGCCAGATTGGTTTGAAGATTGAGATTGAGGATAATGGCTCCTTTGGAACTCCAGGATGGTTCCCTTCAGTTGATAGATGGATTATCTGGTACAAGGAAGATTCCAAGTTCAACTACCATGCTATGAGACCCAGGCAAGATATGCTTATCTATAAGGGTAATGATGTTCTTGGCTTCCTCACTGCTACTAAGGATGTCCAAGCATTACTTGCACTTATAGTTCCAAACAGACAAGAGGTCTGGGATCTAGTAAAAGGTAAGGGGATTAGAGTCTATGAAGCAGGACGAGCAGAAAATAGTTAAGATAACAGCTGAGTGGGGTAATGGAAAGAGGTATACCATAGAAGAACCAGAGGTTACCCAACTTCTAAGAGCCGGGGAGAACAGCGCCATCCAAGGCTATCTGCTACTTGCCTTTGCCCTCAACCTAGCAAGTGGCTTTTCTTGGAGAGAAGTTAGATAATGCTAAAAATAGCTGAGGCCCTTCTTAATTTCCATCTCTATATAGTGGCTTCTCTTATATTATTTGATATCTGGTATTCTAATCTATGGGAGAGGATTCTTAGATGTTAGCAACTATGCTAAAAGAGGCAGTTAAATCCCGAGGGAAGATTCCTCGGCCTGACAGAGAACCTGGTATAAGTTGCTCTGCTCTGTTCCCTTGTCCTTATAGGCTTTATCTGGTCCATACTGAGAAATACTGGGACGAGGATCTATCAGGCCCAGAGCTTATGAACCTTGAGGATGGATGGGACCAGGAAGAACAGTCAGTAAGGAGATTAAAGGAAGAACTCGGAGTTACTGTAAAGAACAGACAAGCAAGGGTGAATGTTGGAAAGTCCTGTATTCCTGGCCAAATAGATGGAGAGGTAAATGTTATAGAGAGAATGCTTTGGGAACACAAAGCTTGGGCAAGCTATAGATTTGAAAACTTCCGGTCTAGAGGCTTAGCATGGTTCCAGGGGGAGAGATGCCAAGTAAATGCCTATATGCTAGGAAGGGGCTTGGAAAGGTGTGAGTTCTTTGTTAAGAAGAAGGAGCACAATGACTATCACAGTATTGTAGTACCTCTGGAAAGAAACTTTATACTTCCCATAATAGGCTGGGCAGATAAGATACGAATGGAAGGATGGGTTCCAAAACCCAAAGAGATATCATTGTGTGCCCACTGTGGAGTAAACTGCTTTGGTCAGGTTCTTGACTTTTCTGGCCTAAAATCCATCTCCGCTGAAGAAGTAGTTGAGAAGTGGAAAACAGGGGACAAGTATGTTAAAGTAGGAGAGATGTTAAAGGATGAGGCAAGGTTTGTCTTAACAGGCCAGATAAAAGTTAGAGATAAGTATATCAAGGAAGAGCCAGGCCTAATAGGAGATAAGGAGGTACTCATAGTCGAGGGGCTTAAAGTCTTAAGAGGAACCTCAACTAGATTTGATATAGACAAGGGCTTAGTTATAAAATACTTTGGGCCTGAGGGCCTTATGAAGGTCGGTAAAGAGAAACCTATAGTTAGTTTTAGAATACAGGAGGTTAGCTAATGGAACAAAATGTCTGTATCGTGTGTGAGGAAGAAGGGAAGCCTGGCATGGACTTGTCAGAATGGATAGAAGGGGATGAGGAAGTACCCTTTGCTTGCAATGAGTGCATTGCTCTATCCGTTGTTGATGAGTTGGAGAGTCGGATAAAGAAACCTTGGTGGAGGACTAAATTCAATTGGGGATTCTGGGTCCTGCTTGGAGGCTTTATCCTCTTCCTAGTAACCTGGTTTATAATCAAACCCAGATTCTTCCCGGGGGCACCATAATGCCTTTAGTAACGAGTGAGTGGAAACGTCTGATTTGGGATGACTTCTTAAAGAAGGTATTAAAAGGCATAGGGTACTTCCTGCTAGTCCCAGCCTCACTATGCCTGTTAACACTCGCTGGGGCAGTCTTTTTATCCATAACCTTTCTACTTGGAGCCTTGTGGATTCTAAGCCTTGGCCACATAACTCTAATAAGAGTCTGGATAAGAATCTTAGATGTAGAGGTAATGAAGTTCTGGAAAGGAGATGTTGGGAAGTTTTTTAGAAAAGTGTACTTTGGAGAGTTAAATGATAATAGCAAAGAAAGCTAGGTTTGATGCCGCCCATTACATCCCAAACTACCCAGGTCCTTGCTCCCAGCTCCATGGGCATAGCTGGGAGGTAGAAGTCGCTATTGAAGGAGAAGTGATAGAGGACACTGGAATGATAGTAGATTTTTCCAAGCTCAGTTCCTGGCTGGAAGATGAGGTAATAAGTGTCTTTGACCATACCTACCTTAATGGCAAGTTTGATAATCCCACAGCAGAGACCTTAGCCCTTTGGATAGAGGCAGTCTTTGCTTCCAACTACTACCTCATCTCCGCTGATATAAAACTTGCTTGGATAAAAGTGTGGGAAACTCCAACTTCTATGGTTATGCTTAAGGGAAGATAATGTTTGGGTTATCCCTTCCTAAGTACTACCACGAGGAATGTGGAGGCTTAATAAGCATCCTTAGAAGAAAATGCAAAAAATGTGGAAAGACATGGGGGCCCAAAGTCTGGGTTCAATATCCTACCCCCTGGGATATGTATTTGTCCAAGGGGAAGAGTAAGTTTAGACTAAAAAGAAGGATAACATCTTATGCTAAGTGGGCTGACAAGTACCCATCAGTGGCGGGCTTTGCAGGCAGGCTTCCAAACTGGCCTAGATGGGCTAGGATCCTTACTGCTGTTGGTGTACTTGCAGTCCTGGGATTTATTTCTTATTTACTTTGGGGGTTTATTCGTTGGATACGGTCGTAGAAAAGACACACAGACCAAAGCTATTAAAATCTATTACAGAAGAAGTAAGGACAGGATGTGGTCATCTCTACATAATAATGGGATACAACCACGAAGGGTTACTAATAGAAATCTTTATAAACTTAGGAAAGGCAGGAGGCTGTTCCCACTGCCAACTTGAGGCACTTTCTAGATCTATCTCTCTAGGATTAAAGTACGGAGTCCCTATGGATGCCTTTAAGAAACAACTGCTGGGATTATCCTGCCCAAAGTCTGTATCCTTCCCTAAGGAGGATAGAGTCCTAAGTTGTGCCGATGGAGTAGCAAAGGTCCTTGCTAAATTTCCTGAAAGACTAGCAGAGGTAAAAGACAATGGACACTATTAAGAATGAGGGAAAGACCTGGCACATAGGTTGCGGAGGAGAGGTTGTTAGGGGTATCTGTATCAAGTGCGGGCAGAAGAAAAAAAGTTTTATGTCCCGCATTATAGGGGAAGGTCCTCTCATAATCAGGGACAAGGATGAGAGTGAGAAAAGAAGGAGAGACCATCGAGATAGAATAAGAAGCAGGAGGGATATATTCAAGGAATGACTAAGATATCTTTTGACCTAGACGGAGTTATAACTGATGCTGAGAAGTGGTTCTTCAGCACACTAGATGCTCTAAGAAGAACTCACAATGGTGAGCACATCCAAGAGATAGAGCTGATGTACTATGCTACAAGGCAAGTTAGGTACAACCCCTACCAGTTTATGTCTAGTTCAGACATAGGTTACATAATAACAGCAAGGAAACCTATAGCTAGACAAATAACAGAAGGGTGGCTACTCCAACACTCCATACACCTTGAGGTTGTCTATGTGGACTCCAACAATGATATAGATTGGGAAAACTATGAGGAGGCTTCATATGAATCTGGAATAAGGAAGACACAGGTTCTAGGCTCCAAGGGAATTACGGTCCACTTTGACAACAATCCTTTTATAGTAAAGAAGATGAGGGATAGGATGCCCTCAGCAACTATTATACAAGTAGGGGCAGAGCCCTTGCTACGGAGGTAAGATGGACCTAACAATAAATGAGATTTTCTATAGTATCCAGGGGGAAGGAGTCCACGCTGGGCTTCCAATGGCATTCATAAGATTCCAGGGATGTAATATGCTACCCCCTTGTGCCTGGTGTGATACTGCCTATGCCCAAAAGCCTATAAGTGGGCACAAGATGAGCATAGAAGAAGTAATAGCTAGAATAGGGATATATAATCCTTCTCTTAAATCTTGGGTATGTATCACTGGAGGTGAGCCCCTCTGGCAGTGGGATGGTTTAGAAGCTTTATTAAGGGAACTTAACAAGTACAACTTCTTCATAACAGTTGAGACTAATGGATCTGTTCCCAAGCCAGGCTGGTATGGGTTTGCTACCTCCTGGAGTATAGATATAAAGTGCCCCTCTTCTGGTGTCTGTGGTACCTCTAGAGAAGAATGGTTTGAAACCAGAGTTACTGACCAAGTAAAGTTTGTGGTAGGAAATACTGAGGACCTAGCCTTTGCTAGGTCTATGATACTAAGACACAGAGCAGACAACCCCGAGGTCTTGGTTTCCCCAGTAATTAACCTAGATGATAGATTCCCTTCAATAATGTGGGAAGAAGCAAGGCCTTGGCTAAACGAGGTTGTGGAGTTCTGTAAAGATATGAAGGTCAGATACTCTCTCCAGCTACACAAAGTAATCTGGGGGAATAAAAAAGGAGTATAATGGTCCCAAAGTGTTCTAACTGTTTTTGGGCTCAGTCTAGCGGTCCCCATAATGGATGCTACTTCGATGGTAAGTGGAGAAAGTGGATTCCAAAGAAGGAGTATGATATCCCAAGGGATTGCCAGCAACATAAAAAGAGGCCAGAAGGGATAAGGGAATAATGATGAGTGAGAGAGGTAACATACTTTTTTACAACGGTGATGAGAAGAGTGTAATTGTATCTTCTTATTGGGGAAGTATGGGCTTTGTCTTTGTTGCTATCCAGTATTCTATAGAGCTAAAGAAGGAAATAGACGAGTTCAAAGAGAAGTACCCCAACATCAGTGGTCCTGTAGAAAGGTTACAACCCGATGTGATAGTAGCTGACTTTATGAAACACCTCTATGAGACAGGTTGGATTAACAAAGAGAAACGAGATAGTTGTATTTACCTCTATCGAGATGAGAAGGAGGTAGAAGACGTCTTTCAGATAGACCTCAATAACCCCTCGGAGCATCTAGAAAACAGGAGGATAAAGAGGTTTTTTGGAGAGGATGATAAAGTGGAGGAGCATTGGTCACACCAGATTACAGAAGAAGATGAAGCTTAAGTTAAAGATTGAACCTATACCTAACTTTACTTGGGGAGTATCCCTTGCTAATAAACTCCCCAAGGAAGAGTGGGATGAACTTAGAAAGGCAGTTTATAAAGATGCTAACCATACCTGTGAGATCTGTGGAGCAACTGACAGAACCCTCCACTGCCACGAGATTTGGAAGTTTGATGATAAGAAGAGAATCCAAAGACTCATCCGCTTGGAATGCTGCTGTGATGTCTGCCACGATGTCCATCACTTTGGAAGAACCAAGGCTCAAAAAAGCTGGGCAAGAACAGATAGATGTAGAAACCATTGGTGTGAAATAAACGGCAAGACACTCCAGGATTTCTTTGCCTATGAAGAAGAACTAAAGGAGGTAAACTATAGAAGAGCAGATATTCAATACATAGTAAAAATAGGAAGGAGAGTACTAATCTAATGGGACTTAAAGAAAGAATGGCCATGAAGGCCGCAGAGAAACTAATCCAGAATGTAAACAAGAAAGATTTCCTGAAACAGCTCAGGCAGGAAATTGAGAAGCAAGGACTTACTGGGCTGGAAAATATGGTCGATGCTGCCGAGAAGAGAATTGAAGCATCTGGTATGAAGAAAATTTTTGACAAGCTTGGCATTACCAGAGCAGACCTAGAGGAGGCCTTTGCAGATGAAAAACAACCCAGGCAGGAAGCAGAGAAGACAGCACATGAAGAACAAGGGGGACCTGAACAGGAAGTCCACCCACAAAATGAGAACTAATATGGGAATGGGGATGGCTCAGGATAGTAGCAGTAGTGGTGGAGGAAGTCTGGGACAGTTCCTGAGGGAACTCGTAACCGGAAAGGACAAGTAGAATGCCAGGAACTAGAATAAAGTTAGGAATGAAGGTCCGAGACGTAGTTACGGGCTATGAAGGGATAGCAACCTCTAGAACAATCTATATGAGGGGCTGTGATAGGTTCTCAGTCTCCCCTCCAGTGGGAGCTGATGGCAAATTGCTAGAGCAAGAAGCCTTTGATGAACCTGACCTAGAAATAGTTGACGATGGCATATACGTCAAGCCAGAACCCAAGCCTGGCGGACCTCGATTTACTCCTGGCAGGGAAAGAAGATAATTACTAGGGGGTTTTCCCAATGGCAGATTTTTCCCTTAACTTGCCTTCTTGGGCATTTCGAAAGGGGTACAGGACCAATGGGGATTCTGGGACTTACGGAAGCCTAAGACTCTTTAAAGGAGCAAGAATAGTTAGAGTCTGGGCCTATGATGAGCCCCAGCCAAATATAATAGAAATGGAGGAAATAATACAGAAGAATGAAAGTAATGGTAAAGAAGCTCTATCCGGATGCTAAGCTTCCCACCAAGGCAACTCCAGGCAGTATGTGCTATGATGTCTATGCCCAGGAGACTTTCGGCATCCAACCTATGTACAGAAACAAGATAGGCACAGGCCTAGCATTCGAGCTTCCAGAAGGTTTGGGCTTGGACATCAGGCCTAGAAGTGGTCTTGCATCCTCTGGACTAATAATGCTAAATGCTCCTGGAACCCTAGACAGTGACTATAGAGGTGAGCTCTTCATAAGCATAATGAATCTTACCGGAAGCCCCTGGCAGATAACCAAAGGGGATAGAATAGCACAGATAAGGGTGATGGAGGATCCTTGGCATCATACCCACCACTATGACTCGGGCTTTGAGGAAGTAGAAGAGCTCAGCGAAACTGAGAGAGGAGGTGGCGGCTTTGGCTCTACAGGAAATTGATAGATTTACCTTAAAGAAGAGACCTTCTTGGTTTCTCTGGGGTATGGTGATGTTTATTGCTGGGATGATATTCTTACTCTTTGCTATAGAGGACTTTACAGGAATAGGTTCCGGGGAGATAGGTCTTACAAAGTCCTGGTTAGTCCTACTTATTTGTCTCCCCATAATAATAGTGGCCCACGAGGCCCTTCACGGTATTGTCTTTAAGATGTTTGGAGGTAAGGTAAAGTTTGGTGTCAAGAGAACAAAGATAGGCCCAGTGGCCTTCACCTCATCTCCAGATCCTTACTCAAAGAGACAGTTCCAAATCGCAGCACTTGCTCCTCAAGTTCTCACTGTAGCAGCCTTCATAGCTATGCCCTTAGTAAGCTCTCCTGTAGTAGCCTATGCCTTAATGATAACCGCTGTAGGTAATCTTGGGGGAGGATGTATGGACATATTTATGCTCATCTGGCTAAGAAAGTTCCCCCAGGAAGTCATCATAAAAGATGCTGGGGATGGAATCTCTATATTAAAGGAGGAAGTATGAGTCTAGCCGCTTGGATAGCCCTCTTCTATGTAGGGAACCTCTTTGACCTCCTCTCAACATATAGAGGAATGAGAGGCCTCTCAGAAGAAGAGATGAAAAAGAGAGAGCTTAACCCTATAGTGGGACAGTTTATCCACAACAAGAAGCTCTCCTACATCTTTAAGTTTACCTTCTCTTCCTTGGTGGTAGTTATGGTCCTTAGAACTCCAGGGGCCCAAATGCTCCTTGAGATATTCACAATCCTTATCTTCCTTGTAGTAGGAAGCAACCTGCTCACCATATTCCTTAGAGAGAAGGGTAAGTTAACTCCAGGAAAATTCCTGACGGATAAACTTAGGTTTCCCAAGTTCCTAGCTTATCTGTTCCTTCTTGGAGCAATGGTATTCTTCGCCACAGCCATTTGGATACAATTATGAGAGTAGGAATAATAGCACCAACAAGTATGTTAGGAGACTACTGCAAGACCCCTATCCAATACTGCCTCCCAAGCCTTCTAGTTGAGAATGAGGCCTATAGGCACTTCTATCTTGGAAAGAGGTCTTTGGGTAACTTTACCATAATACTAGATTGCAGAAAGCCAGGCTGGAAAAGGGAACCAGAGGACTTCAGAGTAGTCATAGACTCCCTCAAAATCCTCCATCCAGACTTCATAGTAGCCCCCTCCCATATGTTCAAGGCAAAGGAATCATCTTATATCTATGAAGAGTTCAGAAGGGACCTTCCACTCTTTAATAAAAGAATAATCCGTTGTCTGGAAGGAACCTCAAAGGAGGAAATAGGTACCTTTCCTAAAAGTAGCACTATAGCAGTCCCATCTCATATGTATAGATACATAGAGGACATAAAGCTCCCCTCTTGTGTAATCTATATTGAGAACCACCTTAATGTGGAGGAGCTTAATGGAAGGAAAGGAATCCTAGTAACATCCCTACCTGTTAGACTGGGCCTTCAAGGGAGACTAATCTCAGACTACCGACCCTCTCCTAATTCTCTAACCTTCAATGAGACAGAGAACCTCTATCCCAAGGTAGTTATGAGAAATATAACAGAGACACTCGAGTTCTATGAGGAGGAAGAATGATACTGAGAATTCCTAGATTCTTCAAGATAGGAAGCCACACCTACGAGACAGTCTTTGATACTGTCCAGGGTGATAGAGAGTTCCGAGGAACCTTTGCAGACAAGAAGCACCAGATATTCCTAAACCCTGACCAGCATCCTCAACAAACTAGGGTTACATTCTGGCATGAGTTAATACACCTCATATGCTGCTATGGAGATATAGGTATGCCCGACCAAGATGTAAATAGAATTGCAGAAGGCACTGTAGAGTTCCTAGTCAGGAACCTAGACATAGACTTTGACTTCAGCGAGGTCCCAGTAGTAGAGAGGAGGCCCCAGGAGTGATAAAGAAATACTCTTGGGGCACAGCCAAGTGTGTCCGCTACAATGAGGACTTCACAGGTGAGAATCATCCTTGTTACTGGTGTGGGGAGCCCCCAGAAGATATGCTAGGACCAGATCTAGTTTGGTGCCAAAAGTGTGGAGGCTTTGAGTGCCCCCGCTGTGGCAAGTGTTGGTGTAATGTTCCAGAGGGGGACTTCATTATACTAAAGAGACTAAGGGATAAGTACTGCTGTAACTGGTGGAACTTCAAGGCAGGAATAAAGCCTGGAGTAGACCTAGCCGTTATGGAGGAGTTTGTCCCTGGCTTTAAAAAGGCCCTGGATTATTGCAGAGAAAGAAAAGGATTCAAGGAGGTAAATGGATAAAGCAGAAGAAGGAAAGGAAGTTGCTATAAAGGCTGTAATAGAAGGAGACTATAACTTCGCCGCAGACATCATAATAAGCATGGAGCTGGAGAAACTAAAGAAAAAAGGCCTCACTGAAGAGGAGGCAATGAATCTCCTATCAACTAAGGTGGGAAAAGGGGAATATGAGTTATGAAGATAGCAATGGAACCCAAACCAGAAAATTGGGACTACTGGGCAGATGCAATAAGCTTAGACAGGCTCCTCACAATACTGGAAGCCTACAAGAAAGGCTTTGATGTAAAGCAGCCAAGTATGAGGGCCTCGCTTAACCAATGGATATCCTATCTCACTAACTTCTCCAATGGGGTAATAAAGGCCCACACGGAATGCCGTACCCCTCCCTTAACACTCCACCTTCCATTTGAGGAAGAGTTTAGCAAATTCCTAAAGGAAGCAGAAAAAGAAAATGGCACTATACGAGGAAGTAACTCTAGATAGAGAAGATGTTCGTGTCCGGAAATGCTGGTGGGTTAGTGGATGCTGCTCTAAAGAAGTTACCTTGGCTAGCAATCCAACACTACCCAAGTTTAATACCCAGGGGACTCGAGAGCTTACAGAAGCCGAGGTGGAGGAAGTAAAGAGGCAGAGAGAACAAGAACCTCCTAGAGTAGTTACCCAAAGGTATACAGTAGATGTCACTGAGCACGAGGCCCGGAATGGTTTGGGAAGAAAATGTCCCTTCTGTGGAAAGACAGCAGGATGCTATGTCTGTGATGGCTTCCCTACATTCCAAGGCTCAGTAGTATTTAAGGAGACGGAGAAAAATGAAGGAGTCTGAAAAGAAAGAGAAGAAACCTAAAAGGAAATTGAGTGAAATCTTCCTGGATGAGATGAGGGAACAATCAGCAACAGATGGAGCCCTTGCCTTAGTGGGCCTAAAAAGAAACAAGGAGACGAAGGAAGAGGAGAAGAAATGAGAATAGAAGAAAATACAACCTACTTTGTTCCCCCACTAGATAGAGAAGATATAATGGAAGTAGTAGCAGAACTAGAAATGGACGCCCATGGAGCAGGAATCCCAACCTTCACAATCTGTAGAGAAGTATCTAAGAGGCTCCCAGATCCAAAGCTCTCTTGCTGTGCTGCCTTTGAGGACAGACACCGTCCTTGTACCACACTCTGTTATGTCTGTGTAGAAATACTTTATGAACTTCTCCAAAGAGGGTGGAGGAAGGAAGTTGGAAAATGAACTGTGAGGAATGCCCCTTCAAGGGGGGAGTTAAAGTTCCTGGTGGAGGCTTCCATACAACACCAGAAGGCCAAGTAGTCCAAGTCCAAGAGGATAGGCAATATGATGTTGTGGTAGTAGCAATGGCTCCCGCACGGGAGGAGATACAAAAGGGGGTAGTACTGATAGGAGTATCTGGGCAGATTTTAAGAAGGCACTTATACCAACAGGGGGTAATAGATTACTATGCTTGTAATGTTCTACTCTGTCCTATCGAGGCAGACGACCAAGTCCACGATGCTATAGGCTGCTGCAGAGATGTGATACAGGAAGTTAAGAGCAAGAAGCCTTTACTAACTATAGCTTTGGGGGATATGCCCCTCCATGTCCTAGCTCCAGATATAAAGTACCCAATTCAGGAATGTGAGGGAAGAGTCCTTCCTTCCTTAGTAGGCCCTCTGCTGGCACTTACCCACCCTGCTTATTACTGGAGAAACCCTGAAAAGATATTTGACTTCACTGAGTGTATGAGGTCTGGAATCAGGTTTCTAAATAATGAGTATACCCAAGCAGACAACCCTACCTATACTGTAGTTGACCATAACAACCTTGGAGAGGTCCTAAATGAGATTGACAAGAGGGACCACTTCTCTGGAGACTTTGAAACTACTGGCTTCAAAGCCTTTGGCTGGGACCCTGACCATATACTAGAACTAGGAATAGCTTTTAACTACCACCACGCTTATATAGTTGATCTTAAGTTCCTTCCAGAATTCAAGGGGTTACTTGAGAAGAAAAAGACTAGATGGTGGAATGCTCCTTTTGATTGTGCCTTTGCATCCCAGGTGGACATTAGACCTAATGTAGACCAAGATGGAATGCTCCAGCACTACAGTATAGATGAGAGACCTTATAGCCATGGCCTCAAGAGAGTATCCCAAGTCTATCTTGGTACCGAGGATTGGGAGAAGGATATAGGAAGATGGCTTCCCTCCAAAAAGACCTCCTCCTATGAACTAATCCCCAGGGATATAAGGTATGACTACCTAGCAAAAGACGTAACTAGAACAGAGTACCTCTGTGATGTCCTTGACCCCTATGTAAACAGAAAAGTCTATGACAGGCTCCTAATGCCTGCTTGTAGGATGTTTATCCAAATACAAGAAAAAGGCCAGAAGGTAGACCCAGTAAAACTAATGGACATGGAGGGGATTCTTGGGAAGGAACTGAGAGACATTGAGGACCAAATATATGAGGATACAAAGGGAGTCTATATAAATCCCAACTCTCCCAAACAAGTCTCCCACCTTGTCTATCAAGTTCTAGGTGTCCCAGTGGATCCCTACTTTGGATTTAGTACCTCCAAGACCTACCTCACCGACTTTAGAGACTCCTTCCCAATAGTAGACAAGATACTTGACTACAGGGAGATATCCAAACTCAAGAATGGATATGTGGAGCAGTTTGCAAAATTTGTAGACAGACAATTTAGAATACACCCCGACATAAAAATAACCGCCGCAGTCACTGGCCGTCTAGCAAGTGCCAATCCTTCCATTATGAACATTAAGGCCCTACAGGAACTAAAGAGAGTCTTCCTTCCAGATGACGGAAGTTTAATGGGCTACTTTGATGTTAAAGGAAATGAACTTAGATGGTACTGTCTAATCTCCGGAGATGAGGAGCTAACAGGAATTCTGCAGAGTGGAGGGGACCCCCACGAGGTAGTAAGACTGGCAACCTATGGTATGCCAGCTATAGAAGAAGCAGCAAGCTTCTTTAGGCTAGGAGGAGGTGCCTCAAAGGAGGATCTAGAAAAGGCCTTGAAGGAACTCTTAAAGCATCAGAGGACCTTAGCAAAGGCAGTGGTGTTTGGAAGGGTCTATAAGAGGAGTAGAAAAAGCATTGAGCAACAGGTAGGAAGGGATGTTATTGATGCAGTAATGGAGGCAGTGGATGGCATTGCTCCTAATATAGACAAATACTATACCTGGATAATGAAGGAAGTAAGAGCTAAGGGATACTTAGAATCCTACTTTGGTAGAAAAAGAAGATTCTCACTTATCACTCCTGATAATAAGAAGGACATTGAGAGACAGGCAGTCAACTTCCCAATCCAATCCTCAGGAAGTGACTTGATGCTTCTCTGTATGCTTCACATCTGGGAAATGAAAGACAAGTTTGGAGTATGGCCCTTCTGGCCAGTCCATGACTCAATAACTATGAACATCCCAGATGTCCCAACCCTCTATGAAGTCCAGAAGGAACTAGAAGCATACTCCCTAGAACTAGTAAATGGAACTATGCCTTTCACCTGGGAGCCCGATTGGGGCTATAACTGGGCCTTGGATAAAGAAGCCCCACAAGGAGAAAGAGTAACAATAGATACAAGTAAACTATAGGAGGTAAAAATATCAATGTGGAAATTATGGGCACTATTTGGAGGAATTGTCCTTGGCTCCTTCTGGCTATCCCTAGGCATAACTGTCCTGACCTTTGGATGGCCTGAAGATGGCTGGGGGGATGTAAGAATGGCAGGACTTATAAGTCTGGTCTGTGTGGGAGCAGGAGGGGCACTAGGCTTCCTTGTATGCAAGGTATCAAAAAGAATATAGGAGGTAAAAATGTCAGGAAGTATGGACGCAGTATATGAAGAATTCCATAAGGAACTAGAAGACATAAAGGATGAGAAAATAAGGCTTCTTACTTGCGAGTGCCTCAATAGAGCTCCCGTGCACTTCTGGTATATGTCAGCATCCTCAACAGGAAAGTACCACGCCAGGGACGAGAACGAAAGTAGAGGACTAGTACTTCATACCCACAGAGTTGCCCAGGTAGCAGAACATATAATTGAGTCCTGGCCTAACCCAATAAATACAGATGTGATAAGAAGTGCTTGCCTACTCCATGATGCCCACAGATACGGAAGCCAAGTAGCTCCTTCCAAGTGGTCAAACACCAACCATCCAAAGCTGGCAGCAGACTTTATCCAAAAAATAGCAAAAGAAACATTCTGGCAGAAAGAGATAACAACAATATCCGAAGCACAAAAGATTGACCACATTTCTGTCTGTGTAGCATCCCATATGGGAAAGTGGGGCCAATACCCAGTAGGAAGCCAAGAGTCACTTATAGTTCACTTAGCGGATGCACTAGCAACCAATGTCTATATGGACATGGATAAGGAGAGAGATGGAAAAGAGACAATGTGATAACTATGGACTTGAGACTAGAATCTGTATCCATAGAGGAGTAAGCACCGACTGTAACAGACCTGAGAAGAACCTTGGCATTTGTGGACTCTGCCCACACCAGATGCCCCTTAATAAAATAGAAGGGGGTATGATACATAGACAAGCTCTAAGAGAAGTAGAAGATATTGGAACTTTAGGAATAGATTAACTAGGGGGTAAAGAACTTGGACAAAATACCTTATAAAGGTAAGTATCCATCAGCAGCAAACTACTTGATGCACCAGGGAATAGCTTCTATTCCAAAGCAGACCGACAGGAACGACCTCAAATGGGCAGACGGAATAGACATATCTTATAAACTGAGGGATCTAACACCTGTTAACTTTAGAGAATATTCAGATTCCCTCCTACTCCTTGCTTACCAAGAAGCTATGAGATATGATGATAAGAAATTCAAGTTTGCCAGATTTGAGGTAAGGCTGGGGAGACTAAAGAAAGGCAGGGACCTTCCAGAAATAGCATCCTTCCAATGTGCTATGCACGATGACCCAGACATTATGGTCCACGGGCCAGGATATGAGGTTCCCCAGAGACACTTCCTCTACCACAAGGTTCAGGATATACTAGAGATAGCCAAGAGGTATCTTGGTAAGGTTAATAAGCAGAATCCCTACAAGGTAATGGAACTTGTTATAAGTATAAGGGAGCCCTGGAAGCCTTGAAGGATAAGTTAGTAGAGTTGGCAATAAAGGTTTTTGTCCTACCAGCAGTTGACCTTTTAATCTGGATGAACAGAACCCTTGATAGAATTGCAGAAAGGAAGAAGAAGTGATTTGGCAAGACATAGCTATGGCAGCGGCAGGCCTTGTCTTTGCCCCCGCCTTGATGGTCTCAATTAAAAGGGGGACAAGCTACCCCTTAGGGACAAGTGTCCCGACTGCAATAGCACTGACACTGCTGACTGTCTGTGTCGCCACACTAGGCCTTAAACTTGCAGCCGCGGCAGATGGCCTAACAGCTGCCTGCTGGTATATTTTAATTTGGAGGAGATAATGGTTAAGACAGTAAAGTACTTTAAGGAATCCAGCTTTGGACCCATAACTCTCTACACGGGAAGAATGGGCTCAGGAATGACCCTCGGGGCCGTTATGAGAATGGTAAGGGCAAGTAAGTCAAAGAGACCCCCAAAGCTGATAGCCAACTGCACACTTATTGACTTAGAATATGAGAGGCTTAACCTAGTAAACTTTAATAGGTACCTCCAAGGGGGTCCCTCCCTTATACTCTTTGATAGCGGGTACCGGTACTTTGCCTCCAGAGCCAGCCTTGCTTATATCCACATCTCCTTCTTCCAAAATCTAAGGCACAGCAAAAGCAAAGCAATTCTAACTACCAGTCAGGGTCCTATGGTTATTGATAGAGCTATAAGAGACCAAATAACAGATGTAGTATTTGTTAAGAGCAACCTTCCACTAAAAGGCCAGAAGCTAATTCTAACTCACGCCAAACTAGCAATAAGATCCATCTGGGCCAAGAACATATCTACTGGAAGGAAAGAAAGGCACTCTGAGTTCTACTGGAAGGCCGTCTCAAGATGTATAATCAAGAGAGCTGGAAAGTACTTTCAGCACTATAGTACTTTTGAGATACCTGATAAGGAAGAAGTCCTACATAGTAAGGAAGGAGTAAAGGAGGGCAGAATATGCTAAGAAAGATTTTATTCTGGATAGGAATATGGCTGGGATGGAAGCCCAAGTATAAAGATCCGCTAATAACCTTACAAGAGCTAATCCCTATGCTACTAGGAGTAACTATAATAATGGGGGCAATACAGTACCTGGGTCTCGAGTTCCCACCCGCTCCTTGGTATAAGAGACTTTGGAGGAAACGCTTCTATATGAAAGTCCGCATAAGAAGAATGAGATTGGCGGTGATAGGATGGTAGAGCAATGAGAGAAGTAAGAGTTAAATTTGGAGTCAATGTATTCTATCACAAGGAACCTGGGCCTCTACCTAGCGGAACCACGGCCCAAGCCCCCCACTTCCTAAGATACCCTCCTTACTGGCTAAGAAAAATACTATCCCACTTCAGAATAGACTATTGCAGGGAATGCTCTGCCGATGGTTGGGATGCAGATTGGGGAGGGGTTTTTGTATGTCCCAAATGTAGAGGCAGAGGAATTAAAAGATACAATGAGGAAGAATGGAAGAAAGTAATAGAATAGGTATCCCTACCTGGGATCTAGAAAGCCTTAACTGGGTAACCCCCATTGCTATAGGCTTCTATGATGGAGCAAACTACAGGGACTTCATTAAGGAGAACGAGCAAGATGACTTCATCTGGAAGTTCTTGTGCTTCTTGAAAGAGCACTATTATGGAATAAAGCTCTTTGCCCACTTTGCTTCCAAGTATGACAACAAGTTCATTCTAGCTATTCTACGCCAGCACGATGAGGTAGTAAAGCTTGAGGCAGGCTTTCTGAGACTTAGATGGGTTGGTCCTAATATCCTCTTTGAGGACTCCTATGCCTTAGTCCCGATGTCTTTGGAGAAAATGAATAAGATGTTTGGAGTTGAGGAGAAGAAGCATTGGGACCATTCCAAAACAAAGGTTCCCTGGAAGATGGAGAATGAACTCCCAGTATTCAGAGAGTATCTAAAAACAGACTGTATCTCACTTTCCCAATCACTATTTAAACTCTGTGAGACCTTGGGTATGACATTTGGGCAGATGCCTTCCATCTCCCTTGCTACAACAGCAGCTAAAATCTATGATAAGGTATTCTATCCTGTAAGGCAGATAAAGTCCAACATAGAGTATGAGGAGTTTATAAGAGAGGCCGACTATGCTGGAAGAAACGAGGTCTACAAGAGATATGGTGAGAAAATAAACATCTATGATATCCACTGGATGTATACTTCCTGCTATGATGTCCCAGTACCCATAGGCCAACTACGATGGATAAGACCTGATATAGACAGAGGCACAATAGCAGAAGCAACAGTGAAGGTTCCTAAGGACTGGTACATAGGCCCCTTACCTTGCAAACTAAGAGGAAAAGCAAAAGGAAAACTAGCCTTTCCAGTAGGTATCTATACTAGATGGTGGGATGTCTATGACTTAAGAAATGCTGCCAGTATGGGAGTAGATGTGACTATTAGAAGGCAACTGTGCTGCGATGAGGAGCCAATTCTACAAGGCTTTGGGCAATTTATGACTACCTTGGATAAGAAAGGTAAGGATCCTTTTTGGAAGTCCTTTGGACTCTCTCTAAGCGGAAAGTTTGGACAAAGCAGATGGAGAGACACTATCAAATATATTGACCATATAGATGATTTCTGTGGATACTCCCCCATAGATGCAAGGGAGGAGTACTTTGCTACTAAGGAATATGCAGGAAAAGGAGCTCCCTACATAAGGCCCTTAGTCTATGTAAGAATAAGAACCGAGGCAAGGATAAGGCATCTAAAAATCTTAATGGCAGCTCTAGAATCAGGAGAAGTCTTTTACGGAGACACAGACTCCTGTCATACAACTTCAGTTCTCCCTACAGGTGAAGGTGTAGGGGAACTTGTGTACCTTGGAACAGCAAGTAGAGGATACTATATCCGCCAGAAACTCTACTGTATGGTAAAGGGCGGAAAGCTGGAACAAAAGAGTGCAGGGTACAGCGACCTCAAACTTAGCGAGGAAGATTTCCGGAACCTTCTAAAGAAGGGCCATACAATAACAGCTATCTCCCACCTACCTTCTTACAGAAAGGTTCTCAATGATAAGGAAGTAACCCTCCTTCACCAAGCCCGAACTATAAAAGGAGATATGGGAGATAGCCGAATACCCGAGGGGAATGACACCAGGCCTATCTTACTTCAAGAGCACCAATAGTATCCATAAGGAAGTTCCTATCATCTTCCCTAGTTAGAATAACCTGCTTTCCAGAAAGAGGAGAGTAATCCCTATTTTTAACATAGCTAAGCTCCTGCAGGATCCTCTGGGAACTCTCCCTAGCCTCTCTGTAAGGCCCATGCTTGGCCTGATGCTGAAAGAAAGGTACCAGCCTTTGGGCTTCCTCGTATGTTACGTAGATAGGAACTATGTCCATAAAGATCCCTCTATGTGCCTCAACAGGTCCTCCTCCTTGTTAGAGACACCTATCTCAGTATACTCACTCCCCACCTTCTGAGAGGCCCCTTGAAGTCTGACCTGAAGGCTCCTTGCCATCTTCTGCTCATCCTTATCCAAGAGATCCCCCTGTAATAGAATATGAAGGGCACTTAGAACATTCCTTGCTTGCTCTCCTGTGTAAGTTCTCCAAGTATCACTCATTATTAAAACCCCCTGTTAGATTCCTCCGCCACCTCCACCACCGGAGCTAGGTATAACAGCTGGCAAAACCTGGGCAGAAACTACATAGCCATTAGTTGCACTGAAGGTTCCAACAGAACTATCCCATTCCTCCCCAGCTACCAATTCAAAACTACTTGTATAGAAGGATGCACTCTTTACTTCCCAAGTAAGACCATCCCAGACAAACTCAGGAGTGAAATCCCGGCCAGTCCAGTTACCAGAAAAATACTTATGGGCACTGTTAAGATTTGAAGTCCCAAGGCTATAAGGCTCCGGGTAGATAAGAGTTACCTCAGCCACATAGTCCCCTGTCCTGCTCGCCATGGCATAAAGCCGGTAGCCTTCCAATTCCTCCTCAAGGAACCAATACAGGGAAGGAGTAAAAAGGGCCTCCAAGTCCAAATTGGTAGCATAGTTGGCAATGACATTATCAATCCTTCCAGTATCAGCCTCCTGGGCCGCCACTGCTGCAGCCACACTATCCTCCAAAAGCATCTGGTTCACTATAAGAGTATTACCATCCCTCTTCAATGTGAAGATAAGTAAGGACAGCGTCAAGGATATAAGAACTGCCATAGCAAGGAAAGTAAAAATCTTCCCTTTAGAAAACCCTACAATCCCAACATCCATTCCTCCCCCCTTCCCCCCTTTAAGGTAACTTAACTTACCTTTCTTAGCAGAAGCTTTATTGGCTCCTGTCCGAGTAACCTTAGACACTATTTCGGTTGGAGGCCGATGGCCCGTCTCCGGACCTTCACCCCCACCTGGATTATCCAATGCTTGCATCAAACCCCCTTTTTAGATTTTGTTTTGAGAGAAATCTCTTTCTTCTTCTATCTTTATCTTTTCTTGGCTCTACATCTATTACTTTTTCAAGCTCTGTGCCTCCTTCCTTAAGTTCATTTAGAAGCTCATCTCCAAGTCTAAGAAAACCTCCTAAGCCCACTCCCAAAACTGGAGCATGGAGCCTATCCCTGGACCACTTCTGGACGTTCATTATTTGGCCAGGGCCTTTATACTTTTCCCCTGCCTCCTTGGAGCCCCTAGCAAGGTAGAACTTACTCTTCTTAATGTATACTCCCCTCCGCCACTTCCCATCAATGAATAGCGGTGGGGAAAGGCAAATCCTAATCCTTACTCTGTACCAAACCTTATTAGCCATTTCTATACCCAGCCCTGCTTCTCTGCCTTAGACCAAAATGCATCACTGAAATACCTAGGCGCAGAATCTCTATAAACTTCATCCCTCACCTTTCCCCTCAAAGTCCTCTCCCCAGCCACATCCACCTCCTCAACACTTATATACTCAGGAGGAATCCGAGACTCTGAATATAAGAAGCCATAAGAGTCCTGATCCAGGGGCCAGCCATCTGGCAAGTTAACTCTAAGTAAAGCCCAAAATCTCGCCCCAGCTGGAGGCTCATCTGGGAAGGAAAGAGAATCCCCTTGAAGAACATTCCAAAGAGCCTCAGCCTTGTCCCTAGCTAGAAAAACCTTACCCCTGGTATCCTCAGCAAGCATCCCCAAAGCCAAGCTCCCGGAAGTAGAAAGGCCTCTTCTCAATATACTCCTTAGATTCCTCTTAGGAGTAGCATGGTAGTATACCATAGTTCACCCACTTAAGTAAGGTAAGTCCTTTCTCATCCTTTTAAGCATTCTGTTATAATGCCTAGTATTGGCCTGCTTAGGTATCCTTCTGACTTTAGGAACCTTTACCTTAAAAGGATTACGCCTACCAATTTCAATGACCATGGGCACCTCCTCTAAATACAAGTACTTTACCAAGAGTAGGATCATTGACCTCCTCAAGCACTCCACTTTGAAGAAGGTCCCTAACAGTCCTCTCTGCCTCTTCCCGAGTAAGATGGGTTTGCTCAACCAGCTCCTTAATCAAGGTACTCTTGGTATCAGAATGCAGAGTGGAAATAGCTACTTCTTCCTTACAAGGCATACCAGGATGCAAAGGCCCCTTAATGCCAAATAGCTTCTCGGTAGTCATACTGGAGGTATTACCATACATCCAAAGGTTATCTTTATTAACCCTTATCTGGCCACCAAGGGTTCCGATCTTTATAAGAGTATTCTTATCCATGGGAACCTCCCGAGAGCATAAGCTCATCCTCACCACTAACCCTCCTACCAGTAGGTAAGAGAAATCCAAGGCTCCTAAGCCTCTTAAGTGAGGTGCTAATTTCCTTTACAGGATGACCAAGCTTACTAACCTCCCTCACCACATGGGATGGGGTATCAATATCCCCATTTGCCCTAACCTCATCTACAACTGCCTGGTCAATCTTAGCAAACCTTCCCTCACTCCTCAGCCTCACAAGAGCAGAACCAAGACCCTCAAACTCAACTGGATCCCTGGAAGGAGTTGTAATCCTAGCCGAAGGAGGAGGTGAACCAGCTCTCTGCAATTTCTCAAAGCTAGGAGTATGAGCAGACCCTATGGCACTCCCTGGACCCATAGCAGGCATTGATACTTCCCTTATCTCCTTTATCTGCTCGGTAGTAGTCCTTATAGGAGGCTTGGGAATATACAAATCCCTCATCTGCTTGCCTGGGAAGAAGATCTTAGCCAAGTCAGTTCGGGGTCTGGGCTTGATAGCCTTAAAGATACCTTTGACTATCTTAGGAGCTATTCTATGCTCACCCCTGTACTTTCTCCGCTTGGACTTGATCTCTTCCAAGGAAGTCTCTGCTTGCTCCTCCAGGAACTTATCCCTGATGTCCTTCTGCTTCTTGTAGGCCTTAGCCTCTTCATAAGTTGTAGGCTCAGCATAGCCATGAGCTCTGGCCCAGGCCTTCATCTCAGAAAGAAGCTTCTCTTCCTTTGACACAGGAACGTCCCGCCACTCCGCATCTGCAACCTGCTCTCCAACAGACTCCACACCCTCGTCTAGGGGAACCTCCTCTCTAGGAATATCCCAATTAACCATAGGAAAGCCTACCGCTGTTCCAGGCTCTTGAGCTTCCTCTTCTCTTTGCTCTGTGGATTCGACTATTATGTCCATATGGGTAACCCCCTACTAAATTCGACCTTCTTCCTCAGCCTTCCTCAAAGTCCTCGCAAGATAACCTAAGGCTTTCTCCTTCTCAGAACCAGGCTGCCTTAGCATCTTATTAAGGAACTTCTTAGTAACCTCCTCTACATCTCCCTCTTCCTCTATCTTCTCCAAGTACTTCTCACCCATTGTTTTCTCGTGGGTGGAACTCTCAGGATATATTGGCCTATATCGGAGAACCTGTCCTCGGGACTTTACCTTCCTTAAAGTATCTTCTAGAATATCCATTGGATCTGGCATTATCCTAACCCCCTATATGTCCTGTAAGTACCCTCGAGATACAAGGTCCCTAATAGTACCATAGTAAGCTTCCTTATTACCTCCCCACAAAGGATCTCTTATAGACCTATTTGCCAGGAAGTCCACTAGCTGCCCAGCAGAGTAGCCTCCCCCACGAAACTCAACCGCACCTAATATATCCTGCTCCCTAGTATGCCTGCTACCAAACTTACTAGGAGGCATCTCAATGAGCTCGGTAATGTGTTCCACTCCTTCAGGTGTAATCCATAAACTCATTATCCAAAACCTCCTAGCATCACCTTCTGGATAGGCATAGTAGGCCCTTTCTTCCCCTCCTCCTCAGGTAAGTCCAGGGCCTCAATAACCCTGGGTCTCTCTATAGAGACAGGAACATCGTGGACTTCAGGCTCCCCCATTCCCACCGGGATATCGTGGACCTCGGGCTGAGACATTATGATAGGAACATCCCGGTAGCCATAGTGGAGAGTGATATCCGCCCTTACAGCACCTGCCTCCTCAAGCTTCTCGGCAACCATATTCTTCCGATAGGCTTGTCTATGGCTTCTGGCAATGTGTTCGTTCCTCTCTAGCCAATCAAGAAAGGTTGTCCTTGCCTTCTCTGTGGTAGGTGCATTGACCTCCGCAGTAATTCCTAGTGATGGATGCATTACAAAGTAAGGTGTATTTTCCATATTAGTAACCCCCTAATGCTTCTCTCATTCCCCTATGCTTTGGGTCATTCCAGACGAGCTCAGCAACACCATCCTTTACCTTATAAGCCTCTATATTTGGCTCATGGTAACCTCGAGTCCCAGGTGATGCCTGGGTGTACCTAATGTAGAGGGCATCACCTTCTGATAGAGTATTAGCCAAGGAATCTATAACACCCCTTGCCTCACCAATACTATCAACCCAACCAGAAGCAGTATGGCCCATATTTTCACCTCTACTTCTAACCAAAACTTTATATGGCATATTAGTAACCCCCTAAGTTAATTCCACCTTCTCAAGTCTGTCCTTTATCCAAGGATCTTCCTCTGCCCAAGACCTCAAGAGATTAGCCATAGAATCCCAATAGGCAGCTTCCTCTTGGGAGCTAAAGAGGTCAAGGTTACCTGTAAGAGCCCACTTGATCTTCTTCCCCCTAAGCATACTCCGAGTATTATACCGCCTCTTATCCGTATCATGCCTAGATAGAGCCTCCTTTGCTTCCTCTGGTGAAAGATTATTCCAATCAAGAATCATTCTAGTAACCCCCTAAATCTCCTTTACCTCATATATGTAACTCACTCCAACATACTGCCAGTAATCCTCCCCTTTATAGAAGAGCCTCACAGAACCACTGCCCATCTTAATGGCAGCAGCCTCAGCAGAAGTGGCCTCCACCACATCACTGTATATCACCCCCAACCGGAACTTACTCTTAACCATAACATACCAGTCCTTCATCAGTCCTTCTAATTCTCATTCCACAAGAAACCTTGCTTCTCAATCAGACCCCTCCTTGCAAGACTCCTAAGCTCTCTATCAGTCACTCCCTCTAAAATATGTTGAACATCTTTTTCCTTTGTTGGCATACCCTTAGGATCCAACTCCCCTGGGATCTTACCTGTACCCATAGCCTCAAGTATTTCCATGTCCCTATCATAAAGATCCTTCCCCGTGGCAAAACCCCCAAGGATATAAGACATCCCTTTGTCTGTAAGCCCCCAATAAATATTGATATTAGAATAAGCCATTAAAGTACATCCTCCCATTTTTCTTCCACTCTGGCATGGTCCAACTCGTGCTCAATAGCACCTTGTATATAAGACTCTGGATAGTAGGTAAGTACCGGATGGAGATAAACTATTGCCTTACCTCTACCATACTTATAGCAAGCATCTGCGTGTGGAAGGTCTCCAAAAGCCTTCTCACTAATCCTTACAGGAATCTTGTACCTCCTAGAATAACTCCTAGCAATCTTCCTTAGCCTGGGAAGAGGAGTAACAACCCTAATACTCCTAGCCCTGAGACCCTCAAAGGTAACCTGAGAGGAATCCTTCCTATGCCTTCTCAGAAACTCAGCAACGTTTAGAGGAACCTCCTCTTCCCACTTTATCTTATCCATGCTTCTTCCTCCTAGCCAGCCCCATTATCTCACGCTTAATTCTCCTACCATCAATAGCTATCTGGCTCTCTTCCCCTCGGTACTGCACAATCTCTTCTAAGTAGGAATCCAGGGAAGTCTCCAAAAAATCCAAATCTATCTCCTCTGGAGGTAACTTGCCTAAGGCAAACTTCCAAGCATCCCTCTCTTCCAGCAGCTCATAGTAGGGATTCCTAGAGCCCATATGGTCATATAAGGAATGCCCCAACTCGTGGGCAAAAGTCATAGGCCTGGTCTCTTGGAACTGGGACCCCGAAGGAAGAGAAATTTCTCGTTCCCAGGGATTCCAGCTCCCAAAGCTACTGTCCTCTAGAATTATCTTAGGCACGTCTCAAATAACCTCTCTTGCTACATTGGGTAACCAGAACCTGAGTATCATCAAGGGACATACCCAAAGGCCTAGTCACCTGGTAGTAGACTTCTCCGACAGTCAGACCTGAGTCAAGTGCCACAGTATCAATCTTGTCAGAGAGCATCCAACAAGCCAAGTCAACATTATCCCCATGAGGCTCTGGTTCCTTACCAGTGGATGCATACTTTGTCTTGCCTCTCGGTTCTCTCCAAGTCTGTACAACTGGCATTTGTCCTCACCTCCTATAAGAATATTGGCTGGCCTGACCGGATACCGATGTTGCTGGCCTCCTTCGGAAAGTCCTCGCTGAACCCAGGAGCGCCATACTGGGACCCATAGCCTGAAAGGTGGCTATCCCACTCGTTCCCAGTTATCTGACGAGCCCTTATCCTGGTGATAGTGCCTTGGTACTCCTCCACCACCTGCTTCTTCGCCATATTACTGTTAGAAGCCGGCACCAGAGCCCTGACTGGATCCCCACTACTATCAACACCCTCCACTAAGAACATCCATTTGGAAGTATATTCATCTGGCATTAGATGAACCCCCTAGTATGTTTCCCTCTCGCCGCCCTTCCAAGCGGCGTCTGGGATAATGAATTCCCTTGGCCCTTTATGAACCTCTTGGCCTTGCCTATAAAGCCCTTTTTCTTCTTTCTTCCCTTCATTCTCTATACACCTCCTCTACAGTATTTTTTCTCCGAGGTCTCATCTCAGAGAAGTGCCTTGGATCATTTAAGTCCCGCATACCAGAACCCACGCCCAGACCATGCAGGGTATGGAGAGTCTCCTTATTTATCCTAACACTCTTAAGAGCACCCCATAAGGTCTTCTTCCAATCCTTCCCATAAGTTCTCTCTGCCTCAGCAATCGCTGCCTTCTTCTGAGCTATGGTAACTTCTTGATCTAACTTCTCAACCTCCAACTCCCCTTCCGCTAGCGCCTTCTCTTTATCTCTTAAATCCATTTTATCTACCCATCCTGTCCCTCAGTCTCTTCCGATGAGCTTCAGCAGGACTAATTTTCCTTGTCTTAGGAGGCTTGCCATAAGTAGTCCACTTCTGCCCCTCAGCCTCGTGCCTTATCTCCTGGTTCATTGACCAAAGTAAAGGAACGAAGCCTACTATGAAGAAAACATAAGCAAGTATCTGGACATACCCCTGTGAAAGATCAAAGATGGAAGCATTAGAGAAGAATAACCAGAGAGCAAGAGCCAGCCAAATAAAGAAGGAAACAAGGCAGATAAGCAATTCTCTTGACTTCCATGCCAGCCACATAAAGAATATCCCCAGCGCCAAAAAAGCTATCATATACAAAGTATCACCTCCTATACTTGCCTCAGCATAGTCCTCAGAATACTCTCCTCCAGCCTCAGACCAGGCTCTCACATAAAGGCTCCCAGTAGAAAGATTAATATCCTCTATTATGCAGCTAGTTCCATTTCCACTGTAAGCAAGCCATCCATCAGATACAGTTCTTGGAAATCCTCCTATAGAGCCTCTAACTACCGTGTTCTCTGCTCCTATACCCTTAGTCCAATTAACGCTTACACTACTTGGACCTATCTGAGTTATAGTAAAGTTAGTAGGAGCATACAAGACACCTGAGGTCCAGAAACTAAGCTCCGTGCTATTTCCCCTACCAACATCATTCTCAGCATAAGCCCTCCAAAACACCTGGGTATTTAAAGGCAAGCTATTGATATACCTCTCAAACACCCCAACTCCAAAACTCCCAGTACCATTCCAGCTGTAAGTATAGTTCCCAGTAGCAAAACCCCACTCAAAGCCCCTAAGAGGAACATCCCCACCCCCAATGTCTGTTATATTCCCATGCAGAACAGCCGAGGAGATAGATATATCTGTAGCATTGCTAGCAGTTACAGTAGGAGCCTCAGCTGGATTAGAGGGAGAGGCAGTAACAGTTACATCAGTGGCCCCTACTGGACTAACTAAAACTCCTACTAGTAAACATACCAGAGATATTATGGCTAAAAGATACTTCATTTCATTGTTACCAGGACCCTGGAAGCAAGCTCAACCTGGACAATTCCCTCCTGGCTTTGGTCAATAACCCCAATCCAGAATTCCCACTTCTCTTCCGTTAGATTTCCTGCAGAAGTAGGCATACCAAGCCTAAGAGTAACTGTAAGAGTCTCATAGGCATCCAAAGTAGGCCTCCTATCACTTATCCAAAGCCAATCTCGAGCCTCGGAGGGAGCTTTACTATACCCCTCCAAGGGGCCATCAGGAAACCTATAGTCTACTGAGAAGTTGGTAGCAAAGGAATTACCATTATGAACTTCAAGAAGGCACTCCACAGAACTTCCAGGCTCATAGCCCTCAACATAAAACTTCCCAGGACTTATCCAATTCTCAGTATCAGGGGGCCTTTGGCTATTAGAATTTCCATTACCATTTCCATTGGGCTCAGTGTTATTATTAGCCACACCTCCACCCCTCAGAAGAACCACCACAAGGACAATAGCAACCACAACTACACCTGATATTATGGCTATATATTTCTTTTTCACCTTAATCCTTTCTTGAGTCTAGGCACCTTAATGCTTTCAGCCCCAATGCAGGCTTTCCACCTGTCCTGACCAACTTATGACTCTACAGCAGTGATTGACAAGGTAGCGGTACTATCTCCACTGCCACCCCAAGTATTAGTCCTAGTCACTATCTCAGACCCCCACTTCTTATCCTCACCAGGAGTAACTGTAGTATACAAGGCATCGCTACCAGAAGACTTTGTAATAACCTTACCAGAATAGGTCATACCACTGTACCAGCTATAAGCTCCATAAGTGGTAGCTCCATTAGACCAGGTGATTCAATTAG
>Ga0255055_10000183_pt1 | contig 47338 bp, 45 predicted proteins | sample JV7_2_27_MG_FD_188633 | JGI IMG/M metagenome (GOLD analysis project Ga0255055, IMG submission 188633) | Seawater microbial communities from Jervis Inlet, British Columbia, Canada - JV7_2_27 | ecosystem: Environmental > Aquatic > Marine > Inlet | place: Canada: British Columbia | collected... | reverse complement strand
TTCTATGATGTTTTTTCAACTAGATTTAAATAGCAGTAGGAGAAATATACTTTAAACACAAATTTATTTTAAAACATATTTAAACAATAAAAGGAGGAATAAAAAATGGCTAAAAAAGCTGCAGTCGATGTTTTATTTGTAAAATCCAAGGTTCGAGAATACATCAAATCAAAAGAATGCAATACTAGTGGTGATGTAATTGATGGACCTGCACTCAATGACGCAATTATTGGTATTCTCAATAAAGCGATTGGTCGTGCTAAAGCAAATGGAAGAAAGACTGTACAAGAGAAAGACCTATAGATCTAAACTCTAGATTTAAGGATATTACGCAACTGAAAAAAGGGTTAATACTATTAATTTTTTACATACTTTTTTTTTTCTTTTAAAAAAATTAAAAATTGTTCACTGTATATTGCTTTTTAATTTAGAAGTAGTTCAATTTATTTAACACACAATAAACACGACCTAATAGAATAAAAAATTCTTCATAAATCGCCTTATCCTTGTTCTTTATATCGTTGAAAGAAATTTTTTATTCTTATCTCTTCCTTTTATACCAATCTTTAGATTCAGATTTTAGTTGTCAGGTTGCTATTTAAAATCCTTATCAATGATGAAAAAATCAATTGATATTATACTTCTTAACCGTTGTAATGCTTCTTTAAGCTCTTTGACTCGATCATATGATCCTGAAACAGCAATGATCTCCAAACATTTTTCAAATTCTAAATGCACATGCATAGTTGATGTTATCACATCATAGAAGTGGTGTTGTATATCGTTTTTTAGAATTTCGTCTGTCTGTTGAACTGAAGCATAAATAGGTTGGGAATCAAATGTGTGTTCGTGATGATCATCGTCGTGATTTATATCATGCGAATGTTCATGTGACGGCTTTTCTTCTTGTTTCCCGGTAAAATGTTCATGCAACATGATAATAGGTATACACCCTACAACATTCCCTGAAGCGAAAGGGAGGTTTTCTTCACTAACCATTAAAGATTGCATCGCTTTTCTTATACTATCTGATCTCGTTATCCCCATTTTATTCCTAAATGCCTCAAACTTATCATACAAAACTTTTGGAAGAGACACTGTAAAACGTTTATATTCCTCCATTTTAAACATCTTTAAATTTTTAAAAAAATTAAGTAAAATTATTTCTTAATTAAGATAGCGATTGGTACACTTGCTTCCCGCCACTGGGCTATCTTACCTGAGTATTCTAAATTTAATTTCACTCTTCCGTGATCTCCTAATATTATCATCAAAGAATTATTCCTAAGCTGTTTGTAATTACCTAAAATCCATTTATCAGTTCGTAGGATTAATTTATCAATTAAATCCTCAGGTGTTCTTTGTTTAAGTGCTTGCTGTTGTTTGTGCAAGTTCTCAAAATCTAAATAATGCATCCAAGAAAGCTCGTATTTGTTAATAACTTTCGCAGATTCTACCCAAGTAGCCATGTCCGTTTCTTTAGGAACTGAATGTGTCCCTCCATTATATCGTTCTAAATCTTTTTGTCTCCCAACAAAACAAGATTTTTTTCCGTTTTCGTTTAAATATCTTAATAAATGAAAACCGTTAGGTTCGAAATCGAATCCGCCATACATGATCTGATGTAAAACCCCTAAAGTGTAAGGATTTTTAGTCGAGAGTAGTAACATTGCTTGAGAATTAGTGATCATAAATTGAGGTTTATGGTAAGTGAGTTCGAATAAACCAAAATTATCAATAGCGTTCACACAGATTCTTTCAATACCCTGATACATATCTACAATCGATTGGACGGGTTCTGGAATAGTGCCGAGAGGAGGTTCTATCCCCAAAAGCTTAAGAATTGTTGCGGGTAACTGATTTAAATAGCATTTTAAAGTTTGAAGTTCACTCATAGTTAATTAGTATAAATTTATTCTTAAATTTATAATTATTAAATTGAAATTGTGTACAATTTATTATAATATAATTACGATTTATTATTTTTAGATTGTTAATTTATTTATAATGTTAGGTGAGAAATAATAAGATGAAATCGTTATACATTGACGCGATAAACTCAGGAATCTCAGGAGATATGTTTTTAGCGTCATTATTGGGTTTAAATGAAGATCCAAATGAAGTTCTTTCAGATTTAAAAGAATTAAAAGATTACTTAAAAGGCGTCTCGAATTTAGACCTCGAACTAGTAGAAGTTAAAAGAATGGGAATGGAAGTTCATCAACTTAAAGTATCAATTAATGAATCTAAAAACCACAGAACTCCCGATGAACTTTCCAACGCGTTGGAACGATTTCTTAATAATAAACAATACTCCAACTCAGCAAAAAAATACGCTAGGAATGTTTTAAATACTCTGTTCAAAGCAGAAGCGGAAGTTCACGGGGATTTAGTTGAAAACATCCATTTGCACGAATTAAGCTCTGTTGACACATTGGTTGATATTTTAGGGGTAACCAAAGCACTAGATAATTTAGGAGGTTTTACGGGAGATCTTACATATCATTGTAGTAATATCCCGTTAGGAGGGGGGAATATAAAAACTGCGCACGGAGTTTTGCCAGTACCAGCACCAGCTACCGTAAAGATTTTTGAACGATCTAATTTAGTTGTCATAGGAGGTCCTATTGAAAACGAACTAGTAACACCTACTGGTGCTGCACTTCTGGTTAATTTAAATCCCAAAGTTTCTAAATTTGTAAACCAAACGAATCTATTAAGTGTATCTTGTAGCACAGGTCAAAAAGAGTTTAAGAATTTTTCAAACATTATGAGGTTAATTTATGGTGAAATAGAAGAAGTAGCTAATTCCCAAATTCCGCACCCATTGAAAGATTATGTTGATGAAGTAACCGTATTAGAAACGGCTGTTGATGATGTTTCAGGAGAAATCTTAGGAAATTTCGTTCAAACTTTAGAAGACGAAGACATTCTTGACATCCAAATTATACCAAGCATAACAAAAAAAAATCGACCTGGTCACATCATTAAAATCTTATGTAATCCTCAAAATAATTTCGATTTAATTTATAAAACACTTTGTGAATTAGGAACACTAGGCGTTAGATATTATACGACCAAGAGAGTATGTGTTGACCGAAAAATAGAGAAGAGTACGATTGAACTAAACAACAAGAAATACGAGCTTCATTTTAAAATATCTTACATTAATATGCAAGATGGAATTAAAGTCATTAATGTAAAACCTGAATTCGAAGATCTAAAAAGTATTAGTAAACAAACTAATTTGTCTATCAAAGAGATCCTATTTTTTTGCCAATCTGAAATGGAAAAACACTTCAGAAAAAACAAATAAACCCTTTTTACAATAAGATAAAAAATAAAGAAAAAAAAGAAATATTTTTAATTAAATGGCTATAATCGGCTTGTTTTAATAGTTATCGACACCAAACTTATTCATAATAAATTCGTCTTCAACTATTTCTTTAGAAAAAGCTTCTAATCGGTTGATCTCCTTGATTATATCCTTTTCTTTTCTTAACTTCCCCAATTCATGGAACGCCTCAGCAGCTTCGGTAAAAATTTGAATGCATTCGTCGTAATTTCCAGAAACCTCAAGATCTTCGGCTAAAAATACTAAACTCTCAGCAATATCTAGCTTCTTTCCAATTTTCTTCTGAATCTTTAATGCTTGATACGAAAATTTCAATCCTTGCACATGATTTCTAAGTTTCGAATGAAATCTTCCTAAACTTCTTAAAACCCAAGCCTCTTCGTTTGGAAGATTATTATTCTTGCAGTGTTGTAAAATTTCGTTTAAGAATTGGAGTAGCTCTGTCTTGTCAAGTTCTTTTGCTTGGTCAAAATGTTCCAGAACTTTATCGAAACTCTCTAGGGCGTTAAGAACATCGCCATTTTTAAAAAATTCTTTAGACTTCTTAAAATTTTCAACTGTTGCGACCATCGGTCTCAACTACATTTTTTTTTTTTTTTAGATTTTAAAGAATTAGTAATTTCAATAATAATTATATCGATCTATCTATTTATACTTTTACATACGAAGAAAAAGGTGTAATAATATTAAAAAATGCCTTAGTTTTTAATAATCTCTATTTGGGTTAATTAATGGATAAATCTGATTTTATACTTAGTGTAGAATAATTCAAAAAGACATTTAACTAAATATTAAGAGAAGTTACTTTGCTATTTTATTTGCAATCAAGGCAGCAGAAGCTCCTGCTCCAAAACCGTTGTCAATATTAACAACTAATAATCCAGGTGAACAAGATTGTAACATCGTAGTTAAAGCTCCGATACCTTTTTCACCTAATCCATAACCACTAGATATAGGAACCCCGATTACGGGAATGTTCACAAGCGCAGCAACTACTCCAGGTAATGTACCTTCCATTCCTGCACATACGATAATTACTTGAATATCCTTTTTTATCATTTCACTAAGCGGGGTAAAAAGGCGATGAATTCCCGCAATTCCTAAATCGTAACTTGTAAGTACTTCACAACCCATTGAATCTGCGATTACTTTAGCTTCCTCAGCAACAGGAATATCTGAACTTCCAGCGGTAATAATACCAACTTTTCCACCTTTCCTTTCAAAAGCGAAATTCTTTTCTTTTATAATCATAATTTTAGCTAATTCGTTTAAATCAATTGAAATTCCGTCTTTTTTTTCGAACTCCTTTAAAATAAGATTTTTTTGTTCTTCTTTGAACCTTGATACAATAGCAAATCTATTTTTCTTTAGGAACGAGTGAATTATTTCAATTGTAAATTGAGCTGGTTTGTTTTCCGCGTAAATAACTTCCACAATGCCCGTACGCCGTTTCCTGAAAATGTCTAATTTAGCAAAGTCGCCAACTTCTTCAATAGCATTTGCTTTCAATAGTTTTTCTGCTTCTTCGATCGAACATTCTTTACTTAGTAATTTGTTTAAAATTTCTCTTATCTCATCCAAATTCAATCATCAAATTAAATTATTTCAGACATTCAGTTCATACCTATATATTCTTTAAAATCTTTTAGGCTTAATAAATTTAGAAAGATGTTCCAACATATTTTTTTTAGCATTTTCATAAAAATAGGGGCCAAACACTAAATTTTGAGACATTTATCGGAAATATTTGAAATTCAGTAATGTGTGAGTTTTTAAATATATTAATATACTCATTATAAATTACCTTAAATTCAAAAATCAATATTCAGCAACATCAATCTAATATTATTTTCCTAAATATCAATTCAATTAGGATTCACATTATTAGGAGGAGATTATTTTTTCAGATTTAGCGATCAATAGAAATATTGAATACATTCAGCAAAGAAATGAATTCGACTACTTGAAAGCTTTGATAAACTCTTTGGGGAAAGGCAGATGTATTGGTATTTTATTACATGGTCCCCCAGGGACGGGTAAAACTCTTTTAGCGACCTCTCTTGCAAAGGAATTCAATTCTTCGTATTTTATAATTGACGGTTCCCCAGACCTTGATAGAAGAGACATCGAAGGGAATTGGGAGTTATTTAATGGTGATACTAAGTTCAATCATGGCCCATTGACGAGGGCTATAGAAGACGCAAATAATAACGGTATATCTTTTATTGTAATAAATGAAATAAATGCGATTAGAGAAAGCGAACAAATCTCGTTAAATTCCCTACTCTCAGAAAGCCACATCAACTTGATTTCGAAGGGATTTGAAAGATGTAGTCTAAAAGAAACGAGTAAACTGGTGATAATTGGGACAATGAACAAGAGCGTATTAGGAATTAATAAACTTCAAGAAGCTTTTGAAGATCGCTTCTTAGTTTGCCCTGAAATAACATATCCCTCAAAACAGAAAGAGATCGAAATTGCTGTTAAATTATCAGGGTGCAAAAAAATAGTCGCTGAAACCGTTGTAGACGCCGCTAGGCAGATCAGAAAGCAGGCGATAAAAGATTTTTCTATAACTAAAATATTTTCGACGAGGTTAATTGTTAATTTTTGCCTAATCATATCAAAGATGTCTCCAGATTATTTAAGATATAATATTGAAAATATAATCATCAATAAATTAGGCGAGAATCAAGAGGAAAAGAAAAGTATCGCAATGATCCTGGACGGAAAACTATTTGAAGATAATTTAAGGAAACACCTGGATCTTAAATCCGAAGTAAAATCAGGCGCAAAAACGGGTATATCGTCTCCGAGGCCTCCAGAAGCCAAAATTGTTAGTAATTTTAGAAGCAAAGTGGAAAAATATGTATTCGAAATAGGTAATGATAAGTATAAAAATAAAAACGGCGGCCTTATGTGGAAATTCTTCGCGTGGTTTTGGCAACATGATAGAACGGCCTTAAAAGACTACATCCAATTAACTGAAAAACTTGGGTATCATAGGGTTTATAAAGAATCTACAGGACATAACCATCTTTACAATGGAGAGATAACATTTATTTATATAAAGTGGCTTTACAGAAATAGAAATAGGGATCTCATGGATTTTATGAGGCGTGTCTGTCCAGTGTTAAATTAATTTAATAGTTCAATCTTACTTGTAAGTGTGGTGATCATTTTATCATATTTGTATGACCTTTTTGAAAAAGATTACTTTTCAGATTTATTTGCTCTTATTAACATTGGCAAAAGGATTAGTGGAAAGAAAGACATCTATATTGAATTTAACCAGAATTCGCAACTTACTTTTACTGATGGAAGGTTTATATATTTACCAAAAAAGATTAAAGATGATATATCTACAGCCCAGGGTTTAGTCGCTCACGAAAGTGGACACATAGGGTACGGTTCATTTGAGTTATCTTTCATAAAACTCATAGACATTCTTTCAAAAAAATACAATTTACCCCAATACTTCGTAAAGCAGGTTATAAATGTTGTGGAGGATGTTAGAATCAATGGTTTAAACAACAAAAAGTTTCCAGGTTTTTACAAAAATTTACGCACTTTTACTCTCCAGTTACTCCCCAATATAATTCTAAGCATGAAACGCTCAGGGGATTTACTCGTATACATTAACCTATATATGGAAGACTATAAAGAATTTCAAGAAAAGCCAAAATTCAGATCTCGAAATATGAAAAATGAAGATTGGCGTGCGATTTCAACGGCGAAAGAACTTCTACTGAAGTCCCTTACTCCCGCTTCGTCTATAATTACAATCGATCAACTATGTAAGATTTTAAAGAAGTTTTACACGAAAAAAAATATAATTAGGGATAGAACTCATCCTCAACTTGCGAGAAATGAAGGATATCACGAGCCAGACTATGATGAATACTTTGACCCAGAAGACTTTGAAGATAATGATGAAATTAGAGAAAGAGAAGAATATGAAACGTATATAAATGAACTTAAAAATTCAGATTTCATGGAAGATCCTTGCCTGTACGAGAATGATGAAGAGCAAGGATACCATCGTAATATACACAGAGATTTTGAACCTCTAATAAACCATTTTGAAGAATTCGTAGAACGTGACAAAAAATCAGAATCATCAGAATTAAGTTCAGCAAGTGAAAAAGTAATTGAGAAAATTAAGGATTTAGATTTAAACACAGCAGACATTGAGAACTTAATAGAAGAAGTTGAACAAAATTTAAAATCTGAATCTAAGGGAAATAATATCGGCGAAATCCTTGAATCTAGTGAATTTGATTTTAACGATAATCTATTTAAGCAATCAGACTCAAATGAGGAATTAACTCAAATATTGCAGAACAGGGAACTCCCGAAAGGCATTGATTTTGAAACTATGAAGGCAATGTTTAAAGATGAAAATCAAAGAGACATAGACTCTCGAAGAGAGAGTGGTACTATTGGTGAAATTGCAGAATTAATGTTTGATTCACAAACTGCTATGGAAAGAAGGCTCATACTCATTGAAAATCAGGACCAATTTAATGGGACAGCAAGAAAGATAAATGAAGTTGGTATTGAAAATGAAGATATGAGATCAATAAAATTATCATACAATGAAATCGTGAAGACCCACAAGAACATAATAATTAAGTTAAAGAATTTGTTTCGAGATTTAAGGAATCAAAACAATTTCGATACTTCTCAAAAAAGAGGACGATTAAATAATAAGTTTATTAAAGCAGTTACAAGCGATTTTAAGTATGATAAATGTTTTACAAGAAAAATAAATCAAAAAGAACTTAAAATCTTATTGATGGTGGATATCAGTGGAAGTATGGCAGGAATCAAATTGGAAGCAGCTAAAGTTGCTATGGTAATGTTATGTGAATCACTCTATGAAATTGCTCAATTACGAATCGTACTCTTTACTGGCGAATATGACGCCTTAAATATTCATTTAAAAGATTTTGAAGAATCCCCAGATATTAAAAAATTTGATAAATTTGGGCGTCATCACCGCATTGGAAGTAATTTAGATGGTGTGTCTCTAAAGCATGAAGCTGCTAAACTAGAAAAGAATGTATTAATCCTAGTGATTTCGGATGGTCAGCCCGCAGGTACTCAATATGGTTTGAACGACGCAATAAAGGAGATTCAAGATGTTAAAAAAAAATTTAAAGTCTATGCTTTTTCAATTGATGCTAATGGAGATTATCTTAACAAACTATATGGCAACAACTGGGTTTTAACAAAATCATCAGATAGAATAGATCTAGCGGAAAAATTGACGCAATTCTGCAAACTTGTTGTAAAAGAATTTTTTCGATAAAACATTTGAAACCTTTTTTTGATATACTATATTACCAAATATTATAACCAAAATCACTTAGAGTGAGATTAAATGTTTGATTATAAATCTTATAAAGATGTTGATTTAAAAGGAAAAAAAGTTTTAATGAGAGTTGATATTAACTCTAATATAGATGTAGAGAACAACAGAATTCGTGAGTCTCCTCGTATTCACGCTCTAATCCCCTCGTTAGAAGAACTTAAAGACAGTGCTGTAGTAATTATGGCTCATCAATCTCGTCCTGGTGCAAAAGATTTCACCTCTTTAGAATTGCACGCTGGAGAAATAAGAAAACTGTTAGATCGACCTGTTAAATATGTTGAGGATGTATTTGGAGAAAAAGCACTTAACGCAATTAGAGATCTAAAGGTGGGTGAAGTATTAATTCTAAATAACGTACGAACTTGGGAGTTAGAAACTAAACAATTTAAAGATTTCTCCGAAGCTGCAAATTTAGAGATGATTCAAACTTTATCACCATTATTCGATTATTTTATTGCAGATGCGTTTGGAGCAGCCCATAGAGCTCAACCCTCGATAATAGGATGGCCCACTTTACTCGCAGGTCCTACTACTGTTAAAGAATTTGAATACATGAGTAAAATATTGGAAAATCCAGAAAGACCCATGGTCATGCTTATTGGGGGGGCAAAAGCAATAGATAAATTTAAAGCTATGAAATTCAATTTTGAAAACGATAAATTAGATTACGCACTTTGTTCTGGACTAACGGCTATATTAATCATGGAAGCTCTCGGAATCGAAACAGGCGAACCTAATAAAGGAGCAATTGCAAAAGACTTAGATAAAGCAAAAGATGATATTAAAGAAACATATGAAAAATTTAAAGATAAAATCATTTTACCTACAGATTTAGTTATTGACGATAATGGGAAGAGAAAAGCTATTAATATCGACGAATTAAAGGAATACAACGCTGTAACTGGTGATATTGGCCCCAAAACTACGGAAGCTTTTAAAACAATTATTATGAAAGCTAAAACCATTATAGCTAACGGCCCTCCTGGAATTTTTGAAAAGGAAGTTTTCCGAAAAGGAACTTTTGATATGGCTGAAGCAATGGCCGAAGCTGCTAAAAATCGGGGAGCTCTATCAGTAATTGGAGGAGGAGAAATGGGAACAGCAGCAGAAATGTCTGGATATGCTCAGGATGTTTCTTTTATTTCTACTGGTGGGGGCGCTATGTTAGAAATATTATCTGGAAAAGATGTTCCTATGGTTAGAGCTTTAAGAGAAAAAAAGCCATAAATAACTTTTTTTTATTTTATATTATTTCTATATTTTAATTAACTACTCTTACAGAATTTAGTAATGATTTTTGTAGCTTAAATTATACGAAACGTGATATTTATTTAAACTCTCAATATATTGAAGAGCATATTTATTAAGACACGCATCTAAGATAGTATTTAAACCTCACATAAAAAAATAAAACATACAATGTCTCCAGAGATTAGTAAGAAATTACTTGTTCTTTTAATTTTAGTGCCTACTATTGCTAGTGTGGGGATTGTAACTTTTCTTATCGTAATCAATCTTCCCGAATTTAATCAAGATGATAGTTTAGAAGCAAAAATTCAAAGTTGGATGACAAATGCTCAAATACCCTCCTTAGGAGCTTGTATTATTATTAACGATACAGTTGTTTGGGCTCAAGGTTTTGGCGACCAACCTGAGTTAGATACAGTATATATGATAGGTTCCATTACTAAATCTGTTACTGCAACAGCAATATTACAACTTCGTGAAAATAATTCGCTCAACTTAAACGATAATATTGAGGATTATCTCCCTTTCAATGTAAAACATCCTAGTTATCCTACTACAGATGTTACAATTGAGATGCTATTAACACACACTGCAGGTTTACCAACAAATCTTGCTTGGTCTTTAGAGTATTATTTAGACAACCAAACGATTACTTGGATCAACGAGAAGTTTGGATGGGATATTGTAATTTGGGACAATCGCCCAACTTTAGAACAATTCTTAAATGGAAGTCTAAACCCTACAGGTGCATATTATGATGATTATAACTGGCAATCATATCCTGGGTTAACTTTTCGATATTCTAACGCGGGGTATCAATTACTTGGGTATTTAGTTGAAGAAATTACCAACCAAAGTCTTATAGATTATGTTCAAGAAAATATCTTTGATCCGCTTAATATGAGCAGAAGTGGATATTATTACGAAGATTTTATTAATAGCAATGCTATTCCATACGAGTGGAATAATTCACTCTTCGAGTTACCTCTTTATAATTTCAATAATATTGGAGCTGGCGCAATACGAAGCACCATACCAAATATGGCAAGATATTTAACAACTTTTATGAACAACGGTGAATATAAAGGAACTCAAATTTTAACACCTGCATCTGTTGGATTAATGCACTCTACCCACGAACCCTTAACAGGAACTTCAGTGGAAGGTTTTGATATTAATGGCTATGGTCTTGGATGGTTTCTCTACGGAGGAGGATACAGAGGGCACGGAGGAGCAACTCCAGGTTACTATTCGAATATGTTTTTTAAAGAAGTATTAGGAAGCACAGTTGGCGTATTTGTAGCATTTAATCGTGGAGCAGCTCTTTTAGAAGATAATGCACTAATTGATAACCATATACCAGCAATTAATACTATATTATTAGAGGAAGCAGAGTCATTATTTCAACAAGCTCTTTCTATTTAGAAAAAATTGTCAATAGCATTTTTTGAAGGAACTCACTTATTTATTAAGAAATCAAATAGTTATGATCTTTTACGATAAAACTAATAAAATATTTATTTTTTAATAATCTAAATTATTTATCTCAAGTTTTAGTTTTTTAAACTAAAATTAGGGAATACAATCAAGGGCCCGTGGTCTAGCCTGGTATGACGTCTCCTTGACGTGGAGAAGGTCGTGCGTTCAACTCGCGCCGGGCCCACCAAATTACAAAACACATGGATTAAAATGCCGATAAGATTTCGATGGACATCTAAAGAATACATACCAATTGCTCTCATGCTATTCGGAGCTTGTGGATTATTTCAGGCGCTTTTTATATTTATAGCTCAATATTTTTTGGGAGTAGGGAATTACATTGTTATTATTTTAATCCCTATTGGAGCAACAATAGCTTTATTTTTTGGTGTTGTGCTTATTTTTGAATCGTTCACTCAAGTTGAGAAAAGGATGAAGTTAAAAACACAATTTAAAAAATCGCGAAAAGAAACTTCAAAGTTAAGAAAATTTCTATATTTCCCTGTTGTAAGACCATTAATTATTGTTTTTCCTATTTTTGCTGCGATATTTTTCATTACATTTGGAATAAGTTTGACTTTCTTAGATAATGTATTATCATTTTTGATTGCTGAGAATTTAGGTACTTTGATTTCCTTGCTTGTAGCTAATTTTATTGAGAAAAAATACGCGAAAATCCAAAAGTATTAGAATTAGCTTATATATTTTTTTCAAAAATGCACATTCCCAATTCATTTTTATTTAATTGCTCGATTAATATTTAAATAATACCGTTATTAAAGATTTATTATAGGTGTCAGAAATAAACATTTGTTAAATTAAATTTCTAATAAAGATTCTTGGAAATGAAAAAACTAGAAGTGCGATGTCCTTCTTGTTCAAATAGAGGATATATTAAAGTTTCAGAAGAGGAAGTAGAAAAAGCTGCAAGAGGAGTATTTGCAGTTAATGTTTTGGAGGGTGTTGCTTGCGAACATTCCTTTGTTGCGTATTTGGATAAGAATTTTACTGTAAGAGACACATTCATAGCAGATTTTCAATTAGAACTTCCAGAAGTTGTTCCCGAACAAGCGATTGGACCAGATGTTGCTCAACTATTGGATTTAATTGATGTAAATTTAATAAAACTTAATATTTCAGCCTCATTGCTTACTCACATAATAAGGGCATTATTATTTAAGAAAAATATTTTTCTAATTTTTAACCAGTCATATATGGGTGACAATACCTACAAATTTATCGAATATATAACTCTTAATTCTTTTAAAGCTAACATTCTCGTAATTTCAGGCGAACAATATAAAATCTATAATATTAAAGATTCAATCATATTGGATGGTAATAAGATTATTAAAGACGAAAATGATATTCTTAATGCAAAAACATTACGTGTTGAGAGATCTTTAGTAAGAAAATTTTTAGCAGAATACGAACCAAAACCCAGTTTGATTTATTTACAAAATGGACTTCAAAAAGCTTACGAATTATCTAAAACCATAGTGGATATTATTAACAATCTAAAAAAGAAAGAAAAGATATATTCTAAGAATGTTATTGAAGAAATCGCAAAAATACACGATGTTAAAATCCAATTACCGTATCTCGACTTTCTTTACGAAATCGTTGAGAATTATTTCGAGGTTAAAGTCCCAAAATCTTCGAATGTCTCTAATTTTCTCAGTACTCTATAACGAAATCTAACTTTATTTAGGATAATTTAAGTTTGAAAGAATTATTTTTAGTATTCATGTAATACAGATCGTGAAACATACCTTTCACGAAGTTATATAAACCTGCAAATGTCTATTAATTTGGTTTCCGACAGCGTATAATCAAAAAATAAGGTATAATCGTACTACCATACTCCTCAGGAAATTTTTCTAAAACTTCATCATCAGGATATGGTTCACAAAATTCCTCCAATAAAAATCCATTTGCAATTAGCATATTAAGCCAATCTGATAATATCCTTATGAATCTGGGTATTTTAAATTTTCTCATTTTATCCGTCATTTCTTTTGGAGCTGCGCCAAAGATCCACTCTTCAATTTCGACATCGGATCTTTTAAAATAATTTGATACAATAAAGCCAGTCCTCTTACCTTCATCGTCTCTAACCCAACCTAAGTCGGAGATTGTGAAGCATGGATGGGTGATGGAAAATTGAAAGAAACCATTAGGTTTGACAACTCTAAAGGCTTCTGATAAGGCTTTCTCAGTATCTGCAATATCCATAAAACTCATTGTAGCTATAGCAAAATCAAAAAACTCATTTGGAAATGGAAGTTCTGTAGCACTTGCAACTTGATATTTAATTCCTAATGGTTCTTGCGTTTCGCTTTCTTTTGCTGAAGCAATAAATCTTTTAGAGATATCTATGGCTGTTATTTTTGCTCCCTTTTTCGCTGCAATTCTAGTATTATACCCCTCGCCACAGCCAATATCTAAACCATTCAAATTTACGATGTCAAGTAGCATTTTAAAAAACGCAGGAGAATTAATTAAATCTCGGCATCTATCATAACCCATTCTTGCTAGTTTAATCCAATTTTCTGCATTTTCATCCCAATATTTGCCAACTTCTTTATCATCCACTTTTCATTACCTCATATTCTCATACATCTTATTTGGTAATCATTTTAGTTTAAAAAAGATATAAGAAATATTGAAAAAAAATGCGTCGCCCGGGAATTGAACCCGGGTCACCAAGTTGGCAACCTGTTTTACCCATATTGCTCTGCAACATTGGTGTATACTGACCGCTATACTAGCAACGCAGTTCTAAAAGAATCAAATTTTATGATATTTAAATACTTTAAGAAATTAAAATTTAATGCTTTACTTAAACTATTTTAGAGACTATTTGCTTTATGGAATTATTGTTTACAAAAACTTCTAATTCTGATAAGCTGTTAGGTAATCCCTCACGAACTCCAATCTCTTTGCTTTCTAAATAAGACATTGCAGTTGCCATCTTAGACGATTTCTCGAGAGTAAATCCGTTTAGTTGGGAAATTAAAAGCCCGCTTAGAAAAGCATCTCCTGCGCCGGTAGTGTCTTCAACTGGTCCTTCGTAAATAGAACTATTTACTATGGTTTGCCCATCTGAGATTATTGATCCGTTAGGTCCATCAGTAATTGATATTAATTTTATTCCCATATCTAAAAATTTATGAATCATTGGAACTGTGTCTGTTTCTTCAGTAAATTCTTGGGCTTCCTCTTTGTTTAATGAAACGACATCTGAGTTTGAGATTAAGATTTTAGCCCATTTTGGACTATTCTTAATGATCGACATACTTGGAGCTGCGAACACTTTTCCATTGTTTTCTAATGTAAGTGTTAGTGCTTTCTCGATTGCTTTACATCCACTTTCAGTCGTTAGGGAAGTCCAGGCAAAAGCTTTAATACCTTGAAAAAAATCTTCTTTGACATTCTCAGGTTTTAGCAAGTTATTTGCGCCTTTATACGCCAAAATACTTCTGTCTTTTCCCCATTCTGTTTTTAAAATCACTGAAAATGCTGTACAATCATCATCAGTCTGAATAACATTTGAAAGATTTACTCCTCTCTTTTTCATGTCATCTAAACAAATACTTGCTGAGAAATCTTTTCCTAATATGCCAATGTATGCGCTATTTAAGCCCAACATTGCGCAATTTGACGCAATATTAGCAGCAGAGCCTCCCGGAACAAATAATACTCCATCTACATTCAATTTGTGGCTGTATTCGATTGCGGTATATTTTTTTATCACATCTTTATCCAGTAATTCAAATCTAAGGATATCTTTAACTTGCAGCATGCAATCAAGCGTACAACTACCAATCGCGATTACTTCTTGATTCATATATAACACTCTTTTAACTTGAGGTAAAGAATATTATAAAAATAGAGTTTAAACTTAAATAATTTTGCTTGATAGGGAGGAAGAGAAACTTATAAAAAAGGGAAATCTAATCTCTCGACTTTAGTTTGTTTAGCTCATCTTCCAATTCTTTTACCTTTCCATTAGGATCTATAGACGGTAAAGCTCCACCTACTTCAACTTGTATTTCGGCGTCAATTTCACCTAGTACCTCCTTTACCTGGCTATCAGTGACTGCTGTATCCAAAGTCATATCGTCTATTCCATCGGATGTGATCTCTTGAGTTACTTCGAAATCTTCCATATCGACACCGATCTCTGTCATTAATTCTGTAAGTTGAGGTACAGATAATTGGTTTTTTAACATTCCTAAGCTATTGGCAATACCTTGCATAATAACTGAAATATCTTTAACTGCACTAGCTTGTTCTAGTTTAAACACCATGCCTTCTAAATTTGTTCTAAAGTGGTCAATCGCTCTGGCTTGTTTTTTAACTTGAAGATAATTTCGTGCGTGAAATTCCGATCCATCCATATCACCAGCCTTTCTAAGTCGTACAGCTTTATCTCTAGCTTGTTTAGCAGTCATCTCCATCTTTTTTGTATTTCTCATTAATCTCTTATTAAATACCTTTAGTTTAACCGTTGCTGAACGAACAGAATCTTTTTTCTTGCCTCCGGAGAGCCAGTTACTCATATCTTTGAGAAAACCCATCTTAATTCATCAATTATTATTTATTTTATATAATATAAGAAATGTCAAGGTTATATAATTCTTTGTTGTAGACCAATATTTACAATACCTTTTTAAAAAGAAAATTTGATATATGTGGAAGAATTAATTAATAAAATAAACAATGAACTAGCTTACCTATAAATATTAATAATATTTTAAGATAGATAAGATAAATAATTACTTTTAAAAGGTTATCGCCGTTGAGTAGTGTTGATAGTAAGCTTTACCAGTATGCCGTTCAAGAAGCGCAAGCTGCCGTTGAGTTGGACGAAAATGGGCATTATAGAAAAGCTCTAAATAAGTATCAAAGAGCTGCAGAAATCTTAATACAATTCGTAAAATATAATAAAAATCCGATAATGGTTAGAAAATGCCACAATCAAATCGAGCAATATTTAGAACGTGCTAACGTACTTAGAGTCCATTTAAGTGGTCCTCGTGTTAAGAGAGGAAGACCTTCCAGTAGACCAATAGAGCCTAAAGAAGGAGAAACAAAAGAAGATGAGGGTCAATATTCCGCTGAAGAACAAGAAATAATAGATTCAATATCAGGGACTATATTAACAGAATCACCTGATGTGAAATGGACTGATATCGCGGGTTTGGAAGTAAGCAAGCAAGCTTTAAGAGAAGCAATAGTTTTACCTATTATGAAACCTAACTTATTTACTGGGGCAAGAAAACCTTGGTCAGGCATATTATTATTTGGTCCTCCTGGATGTGGAAAGACTCTACTAGCTCGAGCTGCTGCTACAGAATGTAAAGCTACTTTTTTTAGTGTCTCATCAGCAGATTTATTAAGTAAATGGTTAGGAGAAAGTGAAAAGTTAATTAGTTCTCTTTTTAAAGTTGCGCGTATAAAGGCGCCAAGTTTAATTTTCATGGATGAAATCGATTCTGTAGCTACTAAAAGAGGTGGAGGCCACGAAGGTGGGGGTGAAAGGAGAGTAAAAACTCAACTCTTAAGCGAAATTCAAGGAGTTAAATCAGGCTCAAAAAAACCCTTATTAGTTTTAGGAGCAACTAATCGACCATGGGATATTGATATGGCTATGCTTAGCAGATTTGAGAAAAAAGTGTATGTCCCACTTCCAGATTTAACCGCCAGAGTTGGAATATTCAAGATTCACACCGCAGGTATTAATATGGCGTTAACCGAGGAAGATTTTATCGAGTTAGGAGTTAGATCTGAAGGATATTCAGGAAGAGACATCTCTAATGTATGTCGTGAAGTTATAATGCTCCCAATCCGTGAATTAGATATGGGAGGTCTTTTAGAAAATAATGATCAGGAAGTAATTGTAAGGGATATTAATTTAAAAGACTTTACCAAAACTTTAAAAAAAGTAAAACCTATGACTACGGGTTCCTCTTTACAACAATACGAACAATGGGCTGAAGAATTCGGAGAATATTAATAAGTTTAAAGATGTAGATTATGGAACGTCAAGAAGAAAAACCGAAAGAAGCTGTTAAGGAAGCAAAAGAAAAACCTGAAAGAGAATTAGATGGTTTAAGGAAAGAATTAGCTCGATTAAAAGAACTAAAGAAACAAAAGGAATTAAAAGAAATTGAAGCTGAATCAGAGAACATAGCTTCGGAAGCGATCAAAGAAGAGCTTCCAAGTGAAGAAATTGAAGAACGGTTAAATAAAATTGAAGATATCCTTACATCAAAACTAGGAGAAATCGACCAGAAAGCCTACGAGCAAAACGCCGTTCAAATTGAAAAAGAACTTCGAGAGATTGAGCTAGAAATAATAAAAGAGAGAGAGGCAGTTACTAAAGAAATATCAACTTATGAATTGTTACTCAACGATTACCCGTGGCTTGAAGAGAAAAGATACATATTTATGTATTCAATTCCAAACAAAAAAACTGACTTGAAAGACTATGAATCCTGGAAAAACGAATGGTCTAAAGTTCTTTTCGACTACGCACGGTATGCTATACTTCATATTTTATATCTTCGGCAAACTGAATCTGAAAAACCTTTTTCTAATTTTGAAGACCGCAAACGGGCTTTAGAGGAAATTGCTGAAGAACTATTAAATAAAGAACAAGCAGAATGGCTATCAAAAAGTAAAGAGAAATTAAGAGTTTATTGGAAGAGTTTAGATAACTGGGCAGAAGAAATCTACGATTGGGCAATGGAGATTTCTCCATTAGAACCAATATTAATATTTGAAATAAGAGAATCTAATAAAGCGTTTAGTAAACTTCCCAATGATGATATAATTAAAATTTTTAAAATGTTAGAGAGAGATAAGAGGGGGAAGATTATTAGATTAGAAGATGATCAAGTTTCTTTTAAAATAAAAATAGAATAACTCATTTATAAAGAAGGAAAGTACCATTGTTTTCCCTTTAGGAGAGATTCTCTTAATTTCGCCACTCCTGTGTCTTCTAAAGATTTCAAAGTCTCTATTACTCGATCTTGAGACCAGTTTAAAGCTATACATACGTCTTCAATCGAGATATAACCTTTTTCTTTTGCAACTCCAACAACCTTAACTTGATCGCCCGTGTACTGAATTGGAAAGAATCTAACCATAACGATACCAGAATCAAACTCCTGTAAATCGTCTATTACATGATTTTTTTTGAGCATCTTCAAAGCTTTGAGTAGATCCTTTAGCTCTAATATTCCTTTTAAAATACCTGTGTTAACTAGATCATACACTTTAGAAATGGGTAATAATCCAACTCCAATTTCTTCTTTCTGCATCAAAATTCTTTGGTAAGCAAGCATTCCCAAGTTTTCATGATCTATTTTTGAAAATTTCTTTAAGACATCGTTTTCTGTAATCTGTTCAGTAATTATTTTAGACGTGGGAATATTAAACTTTTTTTGCAGAGCTTTAACTTCCTCCTTTAATTCGGGAGTAAAAGCCAGTATAACGCCATGTTTCTTGGCTAATTCTGTTAGCCTTTCTTTTGTAAAGTTTTCTGTTGCAGCCTTTGCTTCCATATCTTTTATTTTTAGCTCCGCTGCCTTCTTCTTCATGGCTTCTCTTAAATCTATTTCATCTTCAATTTTACGAATACCCATTTTTCGATAACACTATTTTTTAATAACTTTATTGATTAATAATCGATTTTTTAATATAATTATTCTATCCCTAGAATATTCTTTAAACTCTTAAAATTTATATGTTTTAAAGCTATTTAAACTATTTTATGAAATTTTATGACAAAAAAGACATCTTTTTTAATGTTCAACCAAATACTAAATTTATGAGTGAGAATTTCTTAATAAAATACGAGCTTACAATTTACTATATACTAACATTTGTATGTATGGGTGTTGGTGCCTTAATATCATTCATTTTCCAAATCGAGGGTTTTAGTGTGAATAACTTTGATGTCGTAGCGTTGATCTTGTGGATATTTATGGTTTTTAGTCCCACCTACTCTGCCATTCTTCTTACAGGGATCAATCATGGTAAAGATGGTCTGAAAGAACTATTATCAGGATATTTTAAGCTTAAGGTATCGTGGAAATGGTGGTTTGGAGCATTAGCTCTTCTACTTGCACCGTTTTTAGTATGTTTAATTATCGCATTAGTTAGTGGAGGATACACGCTTCCAGTGGAGTTTACAGTAAGCCTATTACTCGTTTCTATAGTTTTTTACTTCTTTTCCGGTCCTATTGCAGAAGAAGCTGGTTGGCGAGGTTTTGCGCTTCCCCGAATGCTTAAGAAACGTAATGCTACAACTGCTACGCTTATACAAGGAGTAATTTGGATTTTCTGGCATGTACCTTTAGTCATTGTTCCTGCATCCTCACAGGCTACCGCATTATGGCCAGTTTATGCAACTTTAGTATTATTAAGCAATATTATCTTAAACTGGTTATATATAAATTCAAAAGGAAGTTTAGCAGTTACTATCCTTGCCCACTTTTGTTTTAATTTTGGTAGCACACTCATTGTAACTTTGCTTTCTTTGGTTCCATATATGACATTTAGTATTGTAGGATCTGTTCTAGGAGTGTTTTATCTCTTGGTTATTTATATCTTTTTTAGTGCGAAGACCTATGAACCCCGTTCTAAACAAAATAAAGAATAAGCTAATTTTTCCTTTTTTTTTTTTTTAAAAAAAAAAATTCGATTTAATCACATTTCATATGAATTTAATTATGAGATAATAATTATTATTAATAATTATAAAACTACTTATTTCTTTTTATTTTAACGAAATATGAATGAAACGAGGATTTTTAGAAGGATTAACACTATTGAAACAAAATTCATTATCAACTCTATTAAAACTATTTCTACTGAATTATTACCAATTTTCGATAGTTTAAAGGAACTCCTCTACATCTTAATTAATAAATCTACAACTAAAAATGATTATCCTTCCATTTATTTAATTACTGACAAGCTCCAGAAAATACTAAATAATATTAATTTTTTAAATCGAATTTATGATGCAGGATTATATTTTGGCTTCATTAAAAGAGGAGAATTCTATTTTAGTATAGAAGGTGTAGAATATTTATATAAAAATGGCATCTTTACCAACTTTAAGCTATTACATCTTAATGGAAATGGGGAGAAATCATTTCTTTATGGAAATAATATCCTAAAGAAAATGGTCAGAAAAAGCCCTAATAATTTAAAAAAGGAAGATTTCCTATTAATATTAAATAATTTTGATGAGATCATTGGATTAGGTATCTCACGAGTCAATAACGAAATTCTCTCAAATCTTAAGCCTAGCGATGTTTTTGCAATTAATATTGAAGATAAAGGACAGTATTTGAGAAGAAGACAATGATGAAAAATATGTTCTAAAAGTTTTTTTTAATTTATTGGTTTCCTGTATTCTATTAAGATACCATCTGTTTTAAACTTTATGTTAAGAGAGATTTATTGAAAAGTCTCAATCAACGATTTAGAGAAAGTTTAAATAGGTTATTTTATTTTTTCTTAATTAATCCATTTTTATTCACATATATGTAAAAAAATGTGTGTTACTATTATGCAGCAATCATCAAAAGAAAAAAGAGTATCCTTTAGACGTTGGTATATAGGTCATCTATTTACACATCCAGTAATATTTATAATTTCAACAATATTCGCTTGCATAGCGGTTGGAGCGAACTTGATGGTTTTAATGATATCAGGACAATTTATCGATTTTATTGTCTCTGATATCGGGGATATAAGTGTAGGTATATCTTTGCTAGATGAATATATCCTAACATTAATCATATTATTTCTAATAAGATTTATAGCCGTAACTGTAGAAATGAATTTGAACCCTTGGCGAGCATGGAATGCTAGTAAACGATTAAAGAACGAGATATTTGATCAGATTCAAAAAAAACCCATGAAATTCCATGATTCAATTCGTTCGGGTGATTTAATTTCTCTTTCGACATTTGATGTTGGACAAATCATCACATTTATTAATCCAGGATTACCAATAATTATACATATGATTATTGCGCTCCCTTTCTCTATAATTCTTTATATAAGTATTTTTAAGACTCCTTTTTTAATCCTTGTTTTAATACCGTTCATTATGGCTTATATTTGGGCGTTTATTAGATTTAATAAAAAGATGAAGCCAGTGAGTATGAATTTTATGCAGAAATTAGGCGCAATGGCAGCAGCAGTTCAGGAGAACATTAATGGGGCAAGAATTGTTCGTGCTTTTGCTGAAGAATCATTTGAACGAGAAAAATTTATAAAATTTGTGTTAGATCTAAACGAAACATGGAAGAAACGAATGATCGTTCAAGCACGATATTATCCTTTACTTATTCTCATTACCGCGATAGGATTTATCGGTATGATAGGAATCTTTCAAATTCTCTATGGATATTTAACTATTGGCGCATTTGTTTCTTTTAATGCATTTTTATTAGCTCTTTTTTATGGTACATATCAACTTCCTTATGCAATTACCACATATAATGGAGCTCTCGCTGGAGCTCGAAGAATTTACTCGATGGAAAATAAAGTAGAAGGAGAAGAGACCAGAAAAAGGAAACTAGAACTTAAGAATGTTAAAGGGCACATAGTTTTTGAAAACGTATCTTTTAAGTATCCAACGAGTAAAAAGCCAATTTTAAAAAATATTTCTTTTAATATCAATCCTGGTCAAACTATCGCGATTGTGGGACCAACAGGATCTGGAAAATCTTCCCTCACTCAATTATTATTAAGATTATATGATTATGAGGGAACAATCAAAATTGATGGAATTGATATTAAGGATATTTCGCTGGAATCTCTTAGAAAATCTATTGGTCGCATCGAACAAGATATCTATCTTTTTCCACGATCAATACGAGAAAATATTGCGATTGGATCTAAAAATAATACTCAAGAGGAAATCGAAAACGCCGCTAAGTTAGCTCAAGCGCATGATTTCATTATAAATGATTTACCTAAAGGCTATGGAAGTTATGTAGGGGAAAGAGGAAGGCAACTATCTGGAGGAGAAAAACAGAGAATAGCAATAGCAAGGACTTTCTTAAGAAATCCTCAATTATTAATATTAGACGATTCTACCTCATCTGTTGATTCAAAAACAGAAGAAGAAATTGTAAATGCTATAAACAATGTAAGGCAAGGGAGAACAATGCTCATAATTACTCACAGGCTCTCAACTATAAGACAGGCGGATAGTGTTATTGTATTAAAAGGAGCAAGAATAGTAGCAAAAGGACATCATTCAGAGCTTATACAAATATCCCCAGATTATCGACGGATTTTTGGTAAAACTGCTATTCTACCTCCACTTAAAGAAATTGATTCAAGAACAGATCACCCTTTGGGAGGAGGTATTTCTTAAATGAGTTGGATTTTTGATGGATTGGAAGTTGCTGACAAGAAAAGAAATTATACTGATTTTGAATTATTTCGCCGTACTTTTAAGCGTTTTATGCCTTTCAAAAAACCAATTATCATTATAACACTCATGATTGTAGCAACTACATTTTTAGAGCTTTTATCTAATGTGATTTTTGGTATCATTATTGATTCAATATTAGATATAAGCGGAGTTATTCTATGGATAATAGTCATAAGTGCTGTTATCTATTTTTCATTAAGACTTTTCGGTTGGTTAGGAAACTATATAATTTCAACACAAATTGCTAATTTTATATCTGAATTTGCAACTACCTTACAATCTGATATTTTCGATGCACTACAAACACAAGATATGAAATTTTTTGATAAATATCGAAGTGGAGGACTTAATACGAGGGTTTCAAACGATAGTGCGGCATATGTAGGCGCTGTAATCTCGTCTATAACTATTTTAGGTAGAATTTTCATGATAGGTTTTATATTTGTTGTCCTAGTCCTAATTAATGTACAACTCGCATTATTGATATCAACTCTAATCCCAATCATAATATTACTTAGTTACTTATTTCGAAAAGTCGCTCGTAAGACAACTAGGACATTTAGGAAAAATCAAGCAGCAAGTAATGCTACCATAGCTGAATTGGTAAATGGAATACATGTTTCTAAATCATTGGGAATTGAAACTGAGAGTTTTAAGGATTTTAAAATAATAAATCAAAAACATTCATCAGCAGGTTTTAGACAATCTAGATCAATGTTTATGTTTTTTCCAATTATATCTATAATAAATGCTTTAGGAACGATAATAATATTAGTCTTTGGGGGTCGAGCATTAATACAAAATCTCGGATTTATCTCAGCAGGGGAACTATATATATTTTTAACTTTGCTCAATTATTTTTTTACTCCTATCACTCAGTTAGTAAATATCTATGCTACTATTCAAGCCGGATTCTCATCATTTGAAAGAGTAATTGAAATTATTGATAGTAAACCCGAAATACAAGATCTGGGTAATATTCAAATCGGAGATGTAGAGGGAAAAATTGAGTTCCTAAATGTAGATTTCGCATACAACCCAGATAATCCTGTATTAACGAATTTTTCATTAAATATTAAACCTGGAGAAAAAATTGCTCTAGTTGGTCATACTGGGGCGGGAAAATCTTCAATAATTTCTTTAATAGCTCGTTTCTATGAGTTTCAAGAGGGAAAAATCTTAATTGATGGAATAAATATTCGCGATCTAAAACTAAAATCGTATAGAAAACATCTAGGGATGGTTTTACAAACACCTCACCTATTTTATGGCACAATAAAAGAGAACATAAAGTACGGCCGTAAAGACGCAAGTAGAAAAGATTTTAAGCGAGCTCTGGAAATATCGAGAGTGAGTGAAATTCGTGAGTATCTAAAAGATGGGTTGTACACACAAGTTGGAGAAGGTGGAGCACTTTTAAGTACAGGACAGAGACAATTAGTTAGTTTTGCCCGGGCCCTTCTTGCTGATCCGAGAATACTAATTTTAGATGAGGCAACTTCCGCTGTAGATGCATTTACTGAATCAGTTATCCAAGAATCCTTGGAAGAACTCATGAAAGGACGCACTTCCATAATAATCGCCCATCGTCTAAGTACTGTGAAAAGTGCTGATCGAATTATTGTATTAGATCATGGCAAAATTATAGAAGAAGGAACACATGAAAATTTGCTGTCTAAGAACGGTGAATATGCTACTCTTTACAATACTTATTTCAAACATCAAGAAGTTGACTGGCGTCCAAAGAAACTAACATCTCAGAAAACCTAATCAAATATAATAGATTGTCGCTAGATTTAATGTTAAAGATTATTATTGAAACTTTTTTATTAAACAAAGAAAAAAGCCAATTGAGTCATGAAGATGTGGATAAATTCTCTGAGAATATATTAAATCTTCCCTAAGAGATTTCCCGTATACTTCCGTAAATCCATTTTCACCGTAGCTGTGTGGAATCTCACTAATTTTATAATCAGATAACGAATTTAAGACATTATTTATTACGATTTCGTTTTCTTCAGGTCCAATCGAACAAGTGCTATACAATAATTCCCCTCCGGTTTTTAAAGATTTCAGACCAGATTCGAGTAATCGTTTTTGGATAGTGCTCATTTTATTAATGTCTTTCATTCTCTTACTTTTTTTCCTAGATGGATCTTGTCTGATTAGTCCTTCACCTGTACATGGTGCGTCTAGTAATATTTTATCTGCTTTGATATCCATTTTTGGCAAGTTTATCGCATCATCGTTTACAACTATTGAATTTATTACTCCCATTCTTAGGAGATTAACCTCAAGAGCAGGTATTCTTTTTTTATTTCTTTCAATTAAGATTAAATTACCCTCGTTTTTCATAATTTGAGCTAAATGAGTTGCTTTTCCACCCGGAGCAGCACACATGTCAACTACCAGTTCATTTGATTTAGGGTCAAGAATTAGAGCAGGTGTCATTGTTGCGATACTCTGTAGATAGTAATATCCTTGAAGATATTCATGAGTTGATCCTAAATTAATAGGAGCTTTTTTAACTTTATAACCGTAGGAAATCCAATTGATTGGTTCTAGCCTTAATCCTTTTCTTTCCAATCTTGTTTTTAAAGAAATTATGTCAGTTTTAATGGTATTGACTCTTAATGAAGGCACTAATGGCTTTTCATTTGCCTCTAATAATAGTTTGGTTTGATCCTCGCCTAAAAATTGAAAATATCTTTCAATCATATAAGGTAGATATCCATATTGTTCTGCGAGTTTGTGGATAGTTTTAGAATTCAGAGATATAAAAAATCAACTCTAAGTGAAACTATTATTACTTAATAACTATTAATTTAATATATTTGTTATCAATAGAAAAAAGAGTAGCATCATGATTGAAGTTGAGATTAAAGTTAGAATTTCTGATCCGAATCTCATGAGGAAAAAGTTTGAGGAAAATAATGGTATTTACAAACTCTCATTAGATCATGAAGACACTTATTTTAATATGCCTAACGGGCTAAGAGATTTTAGACAAACTGATGAAGCATTAAGATTAAGAAAATCTATTGAATTTAATAAAAATGATAGAACGAAAAATCAAAAAATTTACTATTATATAACTTACAAAGGCAAAAAAATTGATAAAACAACCAAAACAAGAGAAGAAATCGAAATAAAAATAAGCGAAATTGAAGAAATGAAAAGACTTCTCAAATTCTTAGGGTTTAGAGAAGTTTTCACTGTCGTCAAAAAAAGAGAATTGTACGATTTTGTATTTAACGAAATGAAAATCGAAGCCTTAGTCGATTATATACCTATTTTAGAACAACACTTCGTTGAAGTAGAATTAATAACAGAATCGTTAGATAATGTAGAGACGAGTAAAGAGATATTATTCCGATTATTAGACAAATTTGGAATTAACAGGGAAGAATCTGTTAGAAGTTCTTATTTAGAGTTAATATCCGAAAAATTAAATGGGATTTAAAATTGATTTTTCTATTTAATAGCGATTAAAATGAAAAAAAAGGGATTTAAAGGATAAGTAGGTATTCTACTTAAATAATAATTTATCGAGTTTTTCTATTTCTTTATCCAATTTTATGCTATATAACCTCAAATCATAGTTCTCATAGACTTTTTTCATTGACTCTTTCTGTATAGATTGTGATTTTTTCGATATTTCGTGAATGATGCTCAAAAATTCATAGTATCCAATATTAGATTCTACTAATTCATTCATTATCTTTCAATTCTCCATTTTAATTTATTTTTATTATCTTACAATTACAAAATAGTAATTTACAATTAAAAATAATATGGAGTCCAGTCTTTAGGGGTTCAGAATTCTGAGTAATACTAGATAAGGTAATTCTGTAACACTTTAAAATATTGAATGGGAGGATGATCCCATTTTTAATGTAGATTATATCTTCAGGTCTTCATCTATTCTTCTTTTTTTTCTGAACTTAAGTCGAACGAACTATATTGGATGCAATTCTGAAGAGCTTAAAGTCCTACAAGCAATTAATAAATTACTTTTGAAATTGTATGAATTAATATGTAGATTAGGAATATTTTTTTAAAAATTAATTGGATTTACGCTGATTTTTTCTTTAATTCTGTATATTCTCCATCCAATATTTGGGAGATATATCTCCTTCCCCTTATTATCCACATAATTTTATGACCCTCTCGAGCTTTTTTTCCCCATTCTGATTTTTTGTGTTTATTTTGTTCAATAAAGCGATACCCAAATAAATCAACATATTTAATTCCGCTTGAAAATTTCCTAATGGGGTATTCGATCTCATCAATTTCAACATTTTTTTCTCCTTGAAATATGGCATTATAAATTTTCAAGCCTTTTTCTTCTAAATTTTCCATGTTTTCCCTCCATATGTTATTCAATAACTTTGATGTTACTCTCTAAATTGAAATGTTCAAGATTTTTTAATTTTTTTATCGATTCAGGAATATTTTCTATTTTATTAAGCATAAGGTTGAGCACTTTTAACCGTTTAAGCCTTCCAATAGTTTCCGGAATAAGTCGTATGTTTTGATCAATTAAAGTTAATTCTTCGAGAAATTCTAAACTACAAAGTTCTCTTGGAAATACACCAATTCGAGACTCTGTTGATGAATACATAATTTTGGTAATATGACCTAAGTTGTTTAGTTCATAATGAGTGGCAACTTCAAGGATAAAGTTTTCATCAGTTCGCATTTTCTCACATTCATGCCCTGTTAGAATCTCTAATATACCCAAAACATGAGCTTCTGATTTTTTAACACCCTTATTTATATACTTATCAGTGTATTTATTCTTATTTGCAATTTCTATAACCCATCTAGGTAATCTGTCTAATTTATTATTGATTAAAGCTAAATTCTTAAGTGACAAAAGATTTGGGCAAGTATCTGGAAATTTCTTTAGGTTGCAATAAGATACTTCCAAAGATTCTAATTTAATTAGTTTACAAATAGAATCAGGAATCTCAACAAGATCAATAAGAGATAGGTTCAAAATATATCCATTTTTTGATGTTTGGACTCGACCAAGCCCTTTATATCCAATTTCAGTATTTTCTTTGATTAAAGTTTGTTTAGCTTTGTCTGGTAATTCAAATTTGTATAAAAAATTATAAAACTCGGTTTTAAATTTCATATAATCCAAATAATCGATATCGAGAACAAACTTCGAATCGTTCGAGTTTAGATTATAATGCTGTTCTATTATTTTTAGAGTCTTCTCTCGAATCTCTTTAAATTGAGAAGTGTCGTAAGTTTCTAATAAATCAATCAATTTTTTAAAGAAAAATATTGACTTTTCATTTTGAATTGCCCATAATAAAGGCTCATTTTCCCGTTTTGGGAAGGTCTGGATTAAAATTTTAGCAGCTTCATATCTGACCAGTGGTGATTCGTCAGTAATTAAGCAACTTTCAATAACTTCGAAGGTCTTCTTATCATCAAGTGCAATTTTACCGATAAATTCTAACGCTGTAAACCTGATTTCCTCATTATCGTTAATGTTTATTAACGATTCGAATAGCTTTAAGGCGTCCTTCTTTTCTAATTCCTTTTTGAGTATTCTTGAATAGATTTTCTCAGGTGTTAGTTGATCGCTCATTTTTACTTCATACTTTCTTTTACTACTTCGTGATGACAAACAGTCAAAGAAATTGTTTTAGGGGCGATTAATTTGAGGTTTTTCAAAATGTCTACATAAGAAGCCAAGATTATTAAATTTTCATTATTGCCCTTTAATATTACATGTTCTTGAATATTACAATTATCAGCAATAATTGCCTTCTCGATTTTGACATGATTTGAGATGTAGACTTTGTTATAGATTAAACAATTTGAAAGTTCTGTATTGTTTTCAATTAATACATTATCACCAATAACTACATTCGGACCGATTTTACAGTCGCTATGAATTACCACATTTTCACCAATAGTACATGGTGGATAAATTTCTGTATTCGGGTGGATGTTCGCAGAATCATCTATTAAATTTTTTACATTCCCATCCAGTTTATTTATTAAATCATTCATTAAGAGAATATTTCCTTGTAGTAAATCGTAAGGTTTACCCACATCAAACCATATACCGGCAATAGGATAACAAAAAAGCTTTTTTTCATTTGCGACTCTGGGAAACACTTGCGTTTCAATCGAGACTTTTTTATTTGGTTCTACGAATGAAAATATTTCGGGTTCTAATATATATACCCCCGCATTAATAGGCATAGGAACTATTTTGCCGTTTGGGGGCGAATATTCGTCCTTTTCAAGAAATTTTAATAATTGGTGTGTTTCGTTATTTACGATCAAAACACCATATCTTGAGGGATCGTCTACTGTTTTCCCTGCAATTGTGCCGATACCTTTATTTTTTTCGTGAAACTTAAGCATTTCTCCCATGTCGTAATTTAAAATCACATCGCCGTTCAACATGAAAAAATTATCGTCTTTTAAATAATCTTCTGCTAATTTCATAGCTCCAGCGGTGCCTTTGGGGGGTATTTCGCCCGTATAATGGATTTTTACTCCTATTTTCTCACCCTCTTTGAAATAATTTTTAATCACATCATCCATTACGCTTACGGCTAACACCACTTCTTTAACTCCAGCCGATTTTAATAATAGTATTTGCCGTTCTATAACGGGTTTATTTACGATCGGAATTAAGGTTTTGGGTATTGTACACGTTAGGGGTCGTAGCCTTGTACCCCAACCGCCCGATAGTATTATTGCTTTTGTCATTTTTATGTGATCTTACATTTTGATGAGATTTTATACGATATTTAAAAAGTTCTTTTTTAAAAACTATTTTAATAAATATTACTTCCAACAAGTAAATAGATTAAAGTAATATACATTAAGAGTTCTGGTTAAAATTTTAATATTACTATATGTCATTTGTTATTTTCTGTGAATAAAGAAATGCTCCTGGTTCAATACCTTTTTTCTCTGCCATCTTATAGAATACTAATTGAAGAATAATGATTTCCATAATCGAAGCTAGGTGTGGATCTTTTATATTGTGCTTGTAAGTTATTATCTTCGGATTGTCGTGTAATTCCTTTACCTCATTGTCAAAATCTTGATTGGTTATATGCAAGATTTTCCCAAAAGTCCATTTATTCACTAAATTATTTATAAATGGAATATTTAAATTAAGATTTTCTTTATCGGATGACAGAATTATAAGATTTGTCGTGTCTTTTAAACATTCTATACCACCGTGTCTAAAAGTGGAAATAGAACTCGCTTCCGAATATGATTTGACGATTTCTTTAAAATTTAGTGCTGCTTGATGTGCTGTTGTTAACGAAGCCCCCCTCGAGAGGATTTCTAGAAATTCAATCTTTTCTCCAAATGTCGTTAGAATTTCTTTCCATAGTTTAGTAATCTGTTTTTGATCTTTTAATATTCTTTCAATTTCAGTTAATAATTCTTCTACTCTTTGATTTTCTTCTTCGCTCGTAAAAAATTCGCCAATTATAGTTTTCGCCATAATATAGAGCAATAACAAAGTACATACATAGCTTTTCGAAGTAACTGAAACTTCCCTGTCAAAATTCATAAATATTTGCAACTCTGTCATATATGCTAGATAACTATCAGCATTATTTGTCATTCCAATTGTTAAAGGTTTATTTTCAATAGGGATTGCATTTATTTCCCTTAACAATTCTCTAATTTCGTCAGATTCCCCTGACTGTGAAATAATTATAATTCCTGTATCTTTAAAGCAATTTTGTTTTATCTTTGGGAATGTGTTAAACAGAAATTCTCCAGCTTCTCGCATTTCGACAGCTATTCCATATTGGTTTAATATGTAATATGGTAGATATGAACTGATGAAGTTTGAGCCCATCCCTGTAAAAACAAGTTTAGTAATTCCTCCTTTTTTTATAAAGTCCCTTAGTTTTAAAAACTGAGGTTTACCATCACCAAGAATATAATTAAATGTATCTCTTAACGCTTGAGGTTGAGATTTAATTTCTTTAAGAAAGTAATCGTTCATTTTAATCCCTCAAAAAATTATTCATATTTAATAATAAAAAGAAATATAAGATAAAATTAATTTAACCAAATCAGAATTGAATTTATATTAAAGTGATAGAATTTGCCTTGCATACACGGTCTTGATAATAACAACTGTCCTATCTGCCGAATGACAAAATCAACAGTCCCTCGAACGCCAGTCCTTAACAACGCGGCAAAGATAGAAAATTTAAGACCCGAAAACCCTTTTTTTAAGAAACACCTTTCTAATAAAAATCGAACTGAAGAATATTTAACTAAAAGCAATAAATTATTGCAACCACATCTAATTAATCCATTACCAACGCCAAATCTTATAAATACAGTACCTAGTTTTGAAAGCAAGGAACTTACAACGAAATTGGATGAATTAAATATTGAAAGGTTGGATACTTACGGAGTTTCAAAGAAAGTCAAGTTAGAAAAACCTAATCTAAAACTTGATGACGACTAGGTTTATTTAAATAATAATATATGAATAACAGAAAGGTTTAATATCATTCATTTTAACATAAGAATTTAAAGTAAGTGTTTTAGAAATAATATATACATTATTAATTTATTTTATGCTTACATCAAGTTAACAACCAACAAATCAAGTGTTATGCGATGGAAATTAACAAAGATTTGAAAGATAACACCCAAGTTGCTTATATTTCCATGGAAATTGCTGTGGATTCAAATATTCCAACATATAGCGGCGGATTAGGAGTATTATCAGGAGATACAGTAAGATCTGCAGCAGATTTAGAACTTCCTATGGTAGGAATATGTTTGTGTTATAGTTCCGGTTATTTTTATCAATTCTTCAACGAACATGGAGAGCAAAAAGAAAAAGAAATTGAGTGGAACTTTTTTTACGAGTTTGAAAAGGTTGCAGAGCCCATAAAGATAATAATTGAAAATAAAGAAGTCTTAGTCTCTGCTTGGTTATACCGAGTCATTGGTCAATCAGGTCATATTCTCCCAATATATTTATTAACTACGGATGTTGAGGGCAATGAAGAATGGATGAAATCCATGACTGGTTCTCTTTACGATTCCACTTCACGATGGAACCGAATCGTTCAAGAAATGATACTAGGGATAGGTGGCGTAAAACTTTTAAAATATTTAGGGTATAATAATATAAAAACTTACCATCTCAACGAAGGTCACGGTTCCTTCTCAATTGTAGAACTTTATGACATGTTGGGGGGTGATCTCGCAAAAGTTAAAGAGAAAGTTGTTTTTACAACTCATACCCCAGTTCCGGCGGGACACGATCGATTTGACCAAGAGTTAGTTGATAAAGTATTTGGAGATAGAATGCCCTCCAAGATTCGCAAAATTGCTCAAGATAATGGCCAGTTCAATATGACCTTTTTAGGGATGGAACTTTCTAGATACAGAAATGGAGTCGCTAAAAAGCATGGTGAAATCTCAAGAGCAATGTTCCCTCAATATGAAGTTGATTCTATTACGAACGGTATTCATTTAGGATTTTGGGTTAGCGAACCCTTTCGCCAAATTTTTGATAAAAAATGGCCCAATTGGAAAGCAAATCCTTCGATTTTGCAAAACGCGATAGAGTTAGATGATTTAGATATTTTTGATGCACATATTGAGAACAAATTTAATTTAATTAGTTATCAAAAAGGTCATAGTTGGAACCTTTTAGACGAAGAATTAATTACAATCGGTTTTGCAAGGCGTTTTGCAACTTATAAAAGAGCAACCTTATTATTTAAGGATGTAGATAGACTAGGTAAAATCTGCAAAGATCGAATTCAATTTATATTTGCGGGAAAAGCACATCCCAATGATAATATGGGAAAGGATAATATTAAAGTAATCTATGAAAAAGGCGAATATCTTTACGATAATTATGGTGTTAAAGTTGTTATGATGGAAAATTATAACATGGATTTGTCTCATATGTTGGTATCTGGTTGCGATGTTTGGCTCAATACACCAGAAAGATATCGCGAAGCTAGTGGCACCAGTGGAATGAAGGCCGCTCTCAATGGCGTTTTAAATTTTAGCGTTCAAGATGGGTGGTGGTTGGAAGGATATCGTATGAACCCCTTGGCGGGATGGGCAATTGGCCCTGACGATTCAAATCCTAATGATGTGGGAGTTTCAAATGGTTGGGAGATTGACTCAGATTCACTATATGATACTTTAGAAAATGATATTTTACCTACTTATTTGAACCACGACGATTGGTTGTTTAAAAGTAAAAACGCGATCGCTTTAGCAGCTTATTTTAACACTAACAGAATGATGAAAGAGTATGCAACAAAAGCGTATAAGCTTACAAAACAAAAACCTTGGAAGTTTATTACTTAATTTTTTTTTTATTGATAATTTTAAGAAAAAATTAAGAAATTTAGTTATTCGTTGCAATTAAAGAGTTTAAAAGGCTTAATCTTGATATAATCATCCCGATTATTTTGTTTGAAATAGATTTCAAATGTTTGAGTAAATATATCCTCTAAAGTAGCTATTCCAGATGTCAAACCTTCCATGTTTTTAGCTAGTAAAAGTAAGTAATTAGGTGTAGATTCAAGATAAAAGCATCCTGGTTTGATATTGGTATCCTTATACGGATCTATCATTTTATTAGCATCTTTAATTGCTTGGTTTGTCGTAAAAATGACTATAAAAAATTTTTCTGAATATTCTTCTTTCAAATAGGAATCCCTTATTCCAGAAGCAGGAAGCGAGATTTCTGTATATTCTTTGAAAAATAACTGTAATCGGGTTATTTCTTTCCTGAATTTAATTTTATTGTGAAAAAAACTAAAACTTTTGTCCAATTTTAAAGGTTCATCGTCTAAATATGTAATTTCTCTTGGATTTGATTGGAATTCATAATCTTTGATATTTTTTGACATTTTTAACTATTGCTCGCATTTAATAAACTAAAAATCGTTTGAAATTTAAAGTCTAAATAAGATAAATTGAAGTTTTTTAAAAAATTCTTGTTTATAGAATGTAAAGAATAATGAAGAAAGGATTTTCATAAAAAATGAAATTAGGAACGCTTCTTTTAGCTAATAACTTAATTTTAGCACCTATGTTACAAGTAAGTACGGGAACATTCAGGCGATTTTGTAGAATGTTTGGTAAGATAGGATTAGTTTGTGTTCCAATGCTTTATACTAAAAGAATAGAAAGGAGTCCCAACACGGTTTTAATGGATCTCCATAAAATTGAGGATGAGAGGCCAATAAGTGTGCAATTAATAGGATCAGACCTAAATGCCTTAAGGAGTTCAATAGATTTTCTTGAAAGTTATAAATTCGATGTGTTAGATATAAACGCCGGCTGCCCCTCTAAAAGAGCAATAAAAGCTCAAGAAGGAGGATATTTACTTAAGGATTTAAAAAAACTAAATAATTTAATCGGAGTTGCGGTAAAATACTCGTCGAGACCAGTTTCGTTAAAGATTAGAATAGGTTTTAATAGTACAAACGATCTCGATAAACTAGTGAACATTATAAATAATTCGGGTATAGAATTCTTAACCGTTCATGGGAGGACAGTAAAGGATCGTTTTTACGACTCTACACTTAACTTAGATGCAATAAAAAAAATAAAATCGTTATTAAAGATCCCCGTCGTTGGAAATGGTAATATCTTTACCCCAAAAATAGCTCGAGAGTTCTTAGAATTTACAAATGTTGATGCGCTTATGATTGGAAGAGCATCGATGGGGAATCCTGAGATTTTTAAGCAAATTGATCAATTTCTGAAAGAGGGAGTAGAAAATATTGCTGAAAATAATACAACGAAAATGAAAGAAAGTATTAGACTGTATGAACGCTGTGTTAACGAGTACTTAGATGATAATCACGAGATTCCTTATTCTTTTGAAAAATATAAATTTGTGGAGTTAAGAAGAAATTTAATATGGCTAAGTAAAAATATCCAAGGCTCAATCGATCTTAGGATAAAAATATCTAAAACAAAAACTTTACAAGAATTAGATCAAATAATCAATTGCTTGAATTAATTCGTTAAAAACATAATGAGAAAGATTACTATATACAAAAATATCATTATTCCATCAACTAATATAATAAGATTGAGTATTTGTATTACCATTCCCTCGGGAGTGGTAGTTAATTGTTCAACAGTCCAATTCAAATGACCTGCGAGTGCAGAAATAGTTACAAAAACAATAACGCAGATAAATTCAATCATACAAAAAAGAAATAGCGTAAAGAGTGTATCTTTTTGTTTCTTACTAATCTTCATCATTTTATCCTTTTCAGCTTTAAAATTACTATTTAAGAGTAATATTGTCAACCTTTATACTTTTTTAATAATTCTTCTGGTGTAAAAACTCCGTCTTCTGTAATAACGCCAGTTACTAATCTAAAGGGTGTAATATCGAACGCGTAATTTAAGCATTCAACACCATTAGGAACAATTTGCACCTTTCCAAGTATGTTTCCTACCTCTCCACTATCTCTTTGCTCTATAGTTACGTCTTCTATTGTTTCCTGAAGAGATAAGGTAGATGTTGGAGCGGCAACATAGAACGGTATATTATTATCAAACGCAGCTAAAGCAACTAAGTAAGTTCCAATTTTATTAAAAACTGCATCTGAAGTAACTCGATCCGTACCAACAATTACTTTATCTACTTTTCCAAGCCTCATTAAAAGCCCTGAAGAAGTATCTGATATTACTTTTACGGGAATTTTATCATATTGAAGTTCGTAAGCTGTTAACCTTGCCCCTTGTAATCTTGGTCTCGTTTCGTCGGCGATAACGCTAATATCCTTTCCCATTTCGATAGCGGCTCTAACTGGTGCTAAAGCCGTACCATATTGAACAGTAGCTAAAGAACCCGCATTACAATGTGTTAGAACCACATCTCCGTCTTGTAACAAAGCAGCACCATTTTTACCTATGTTTTTATTAACATTAATATCTTCTTGTGCCATTAGCTTAGTCTCTTCAATAACAAGGTCGGAAATATTTGAAGGATTGTCTGGAAAAGAACTAATAATCTTCAAAACTCTATTTACTGCCCAAAACAGGTTAGATGCTGTAGGTCTTGTACTGCGTATTACATCAGCAGCTTCCTCCATTTTTTTTAGAAAGTTCTCCTTTGTAAGTTCTTTATATTCTATTGTTGCTAACGCCAAACCCATTGCTGCTGCTACACCAATAGCAGGAGCACCTCTAATATTCATCACTTTGATAGAGGTTGCCACGGCTCTAAAATCGTCAAACTCTAAAAACTCTAGTTTATGCGGTAGTAGAGTTTGATCAATCATCCTAACTTTGTTGTCAACAGTCCATTCAATTGAAGGAATCATATTATCATTAAATATTACAAGATTTATATAATTAAATCAGTAATATTTTTAATCATAATAATTAATTCAATACTGATGAATTCTCTGATCAAAGACCTTCAAAATCGCTTACCCTGGGATAAGTTTATATATAATATGGAAAAGGAAGGTTTTTTCATATTAACTAATATCAAAACCTTTAAATTATCAGAGAATAAATCAAATTACCAATCTATCCAATCGGGGTCTGTGATGCTTGTAGGAGATCCAATTCAAGCAAGCGTTATAAGAGATACATCACATCTGCATATTAGACCTTATATTTTGTTTAGACCAAAGGTAGAAAACCAATTACGAGTTATATTAAAGAATTCACGGAAATTTAAGATCCCAATTACATTTGCTGGAGGAAAAACAGGGCTTTCTGGTGGATATAGTAATTATGGTATAATCGTTGATATGGTTGATTTTCGCTCCTATAAAGAACCATTTCAATATGATTTAATAAATAATACTGTTCGTGTCAATCAAAATGTTTTAGTATCAGATCTAATTAAATACACTTTATTAAGAAGCAATAATAAATTAATTTTTCCAGTCCAACCAGCAAGTTCTTATAAATTACCTGTGAGAGTAGGAGGTTTAATAGCTTCGAATGCAAGTGGAATAACTTCAGGAAAATTAGGTTCTGTCGAAAATTGGGTAGAATTAATTCGGATCATGAAGCCAGATGGAACTATGGCTGAAGTAGATAGAAAAGATCCACTCTTCTTAAAAATTATTGGTGGAAATGGTTACTTTGGTGTGATACTAAGCGCAACTTTCAAATTGTATTGTCCGGAAACAAACTTAAAACAAGTCATCTTGTATGGTTATAATATAATTCATGCTTTTAATGGATTGCAATCTGTTTTAGATTCAAAAATTTTTCCCCTAGTGAGTGAATTCGTAATATCTGCCCAAAACCTTCCTGGGAAATTTAATAAACTAGGAGAAGAAAATACGGAGAATAAACACGTTAAATGGGCAGTAATTATTAAAGGCTCCGCAAATTTAATTAACGGATTTATTAATTCTATGAAGACTCAAACGGATTGTGATTGGAATATGTTAAACGAAGAAGAATTCCAAGAATACCTCCAAGAACGTTCAGGTTTTGCATTAACAATCCAATCAGAAGATAACTCGTCAGATTTTATCGCATTTCCTGGTTTTGAAGATATATTAAGTGAACCAAAAAACCTACCCGAAATTATTGAAACCATAAATAATATTTTTATTAAGAACGGTTTTCATAAAGTTGTTTTCGGGTATGGCCACATAAATTTTAGGAGAGGTCAAGGATTGCTATTACATATGCGACTACCTGTCCCTATTGACTTTTTTTATAAGGAAAACCAAGAGAAAGTGAAAACAATATGCAAAACTGTATATAGTGTCATCTTTAATCTTAAGGCTAAATTCAAAATAAAGCACAAGGTTGAACATAGCCCTGGTCCGTTTAAAATATGGTTGAACCCTATCTTCAGGAGATATCTTAGAAAAAGTGTTAGTGAGGGTAAAGCGTTTCCGAATCCTCACTTAATGATTTTTGATGAATTAATTATAAGAAAATTTGAATTAACGATCGAAAATTTGTCGAATGAGGAGATCGATGATTTTATATCCATAGAAGATAAGAAACATTTATTTATTTCAGCTATGAAATTATATCTGTCAGGAGAATAATTAAGAATGTTAAAAGAAAGAATTAATGGATTTTTAAAATTAATTAGAATAGAATTATGCCTATTTGGAACAATTGGTTTTTTTGTTTCCGGGGTACTTGCGGGAGATTTAATAGGATTTCAAAGAGAATATCTTTTAGGATTTTTAATTATCTTCATATCTGAAGCAGGAGCATTTGCGATAAATGATTACATCGATTATAAGATAGATATAAGCAATAAGAGGAGCGATAGACCCTTAGTTTTAGGATTAATAACTCGAAAAACTGTTATAGTAACAGCAGTGGTCTTATTGCTAATCGATCTTGTATTAGTTCTATTTTTAAATATAGTAGCGTTAATCATTGCTTTAGTAAGTATTCCTATCTTTTATATATACAGCTTAGGATTAAAAAAAAAGATATTAGTTAAGAATATTTTAATCGCCTATTCCTATACTGGAACAATTATATTTGGTTCTCTTGTTACAGATGCTGTTTTAGAACCAATAATCATTTACTTTGCTCTCATGGGTTTTATCGTTGGGTTAGGTTCAGAAATCATGTTTGATATCGCTGATGTGGAAGGCGATAAAGAATTAAGTATTAATACCATACCAAGCAAATTTGGGCTAAAATCTGCAGCAAGAATTTCCGTAATTCTTTATGTTATAATAATTTTTATGGATCCATTACCTTTTTTTATTTTAATTGATTCCCGCTTATATTTTGATCCTTTATTTCTTATACTTATTTTAATACCAGTGATTTCCTATGTTTTTTTATCAATTTCATTATTAAAAAATCAGACAAAAGCAAATACCTTAAAGTTACGAAAACTTATCTTTGTGATAATGCAAATAGGAGTATTGGCTTATCTAATTGGAGTATTAGTTTAATAAACTAGATCTAACTATACCATGAATAGTAAATTAAACAATTTTGCAAAAATCATACAATCCCCGATAATTTCTTGTTCTCGTAGAACAGATATTCCTGCATTTTTAATGGATTGGGTACTTGATAAAATTCAAGTTGGATATGTAGATGTGGTTAATCCGTTCAATCGAAAACAAGTATCGAGAATATCACTCCATAATAAGGATGTGAAGTGTTGGGTATGGTGGAGCAAGAATTTTGAAAATTGGAGAAACACTTATGAAAAATCTCCAAAAATATTCAAATCTTATAGAGGGCATTACTTTCAGTTTACGATTAATTCGCCCTCTGAACTAGAGCAAAACGTTAACATTTCTTTAGAAGAAAGATTCTCTCAGTTAGATTGGTTGATCGAGGAGTTTGGTTCAAATGCTATAAGTTATCGATTTGATCCTATCATTTTATACAAAAGAAAGGATGAAAAAAAGATAAAAAGTAACTTAGATAAATTCGAATATATCATTGAAAATGTTTCAGCCCTTGGATTGAAGGAAATGACATTTTCCTTTGCCACGATCTATGCAAAAGTGAATAATCGTTTATTTAAAAGAGGATACATCCCCGTTGATCCTCCCTTAAACAAGAAAAAGGAAATTCTTAACAAATTATTAGGAATTTGTGATAAGTATGAAATAGAAATGAGAGCATGCTGTCAACCAGATTTAATTGAGAATATGGAGATAAACCAAGCTCATTGTATAGATGTCAACAAAATTGAGCGAGTAATAGGAAAGAAAATTCAAAAATTCAAAGATACAGGCCAAAGAAAGGGGTGTGGATGTTTTAAATCTAAAGATATAGGAGGGTATTCTGGTATTTTTCGGTGTAGACATAACTGTGCTTATTGTTATGCATCACCAGCAAAGAAATAAAAAAAATTTAATTCATATTAAAAATTATTATAAAATGGTTCGTGATTTATTATGACTTTAGAACAAGATATTGAAGAGATGTTGTTGGAGGGTGGAGCAATAAAAGTTGGATTCGCAACTAAAGAAACAATGGCAGGTGGACCAACAGGAGCAGATATCACTTATTTACTTCCTGAAGCTCAATCAGCAATATCCTTTTATATGCCGTTTGATAAAGAGATGATCCTAAAATATTTAGGAAAAGAAGATCCAAGCATTCGTGGAATTCACGAAGAAGAAAATATTGGAATTCATTATATAATTTGGAAGGCAGCTCAACGTGTTAAGCATTGGTTAGTTGAACAGGGTTATAAAGCAATGTCCGTTATTCCCAATAACCATTATAGAACAGATCTACCGGGTTGGCAAGTTAATTTACCTCCTGAACTATCGTTGAGGTATTTGGCCGTTCGGACGGGAGTGGCATCATTTGGTTGGTCAGGGAATGTTGGTACAAAGGAACATGGAACCGCGATTATTCTAGGAGGTATCGTTACGGATGCAAAACTTGAACCAACAGATCCTATCCCTGAATCAGAATCATTTTGCGACGAGTGTAAGATGTGTACAAAAGTATGTGCGTATCAAATGTTTTCACCTACAGAAGAAACTGTTGTAACAATGGGGGGATCCACATTTAATTATTCTAAGAGGATGAATAAAATGCGATGTTTTCTTACATGTGGGGGATCTAATGGATTACATCCCTCAGGCAAGTTTTCTACCTGGTCTCCTGGACGTTACGATTACCCTGAAAACGATAAAGAAGTAGCAAGGCTTATGTCGCTTGCCATGACTAGCCAAAAGAAGAGAGCTCCCATTAAAGATTGCTCAAGTGGTTATCAACCAGCGTCTTATGGTGGAACCGGAACTGTCCAACTCACTTGTGCAAATTGCCAACTAGTTTGCGCTGGTAATCCAAAAGAAACAGCACAGCGATACAAAATATTAGTAAATTCGGGATGCGTAATTCAAAATGAGGATGGCAGTCTTGAAGTACTTCCTCCAGATAAAGCAAAAGAAACTTTTGAATCAATGCCTATCAAACATCAACGTCTATACCATAAAGATTATAAGAGTAAAATGAAAAAATCAAAAGAAAAAATTCAATAATTTTAAGAAGAAAATACCAAATATCAACTTAAAAAATTGTTAAAATCAAATAAGAGCGATTTAAAATAATGAAAATATTGGTTTGTTATTTCTCTAACACGGGAAATACTGAAAAAGTTGCAAAAAGTATTGCAGAAGGAATAGAAGATGAAGATGTGAAAGTTTTAAAAATTCAAGACGCAGATCCCTCAAACCTGAAGAATTACGACCTTGTAATCTTAGGTTCAGGCATATACGGAGGGAAATTAAGCAAGAAAGTAACAGACTTCATGAAAGAAGTATCTGAATATCCCCCAAAATTTGCATTTTTTAACACTCATCAGAGCTCTACTGCGTATCAGAAGGCTTTTAAAAGAATAAGGAGCAAACTTGAAGAAAGCGGATCGGAAGTAGTTGGCGAATTCGACTGCATAGGTGAAAATCTTGGCATGCCAAAGGAAACTATCCTCGGTATGTTAGCAAAACTCCCTCCTGAAGAGAAGAAAAGGCAAGAAGCTATTTTGGCAAAAACTGTAGGACACCCTGATACACAAGATCTTGAAAATGCAAGAGCATTTGGAAAGTCTCTAATCAAATAAACTAACCTTTTTTTATTTTATAGTGTTATAGTAATGCACTAATTCATCGAAAACTTTCATTTCTGATTATCATGAGTGAAAAAATGAATGTACTATTTATTATGACAGATCAACATCGAGCTGATCATATGAGCTGTTCAGGGAATCCTGTTGTGAAAACCCCTAACTTAGACAGACTAGCTAAAGAAGGGATTAGATTTACAAATGCTTTTTGCGCAAATCCAATGTGTATGCCAAATAGATCCTCAATTTTTACGGGAGTTTATCCTAATGTTCATGGTTGCCGAAGTAATGGCATAAATTTACCAAATACAGTTGAAACTTTTGTTGAAGCTATGCGAAAGAGCGGATACATTACTCATAATGTAGGTAAAATGCATCTACAATTTTATATCCCTCCTTTCAAACGAAAAACAAAATCTGCTGAGATGATTGGGTATTGGATGCATAAAGGAACATCAGAACAAGCTAAAGAAAATTTTCCTAAACCTTATTATGGATTTGAAGATTGTGAAATTACTTTAGGTCATGGTGATTTATGTGGTGGACATTATTTAGATTGGTTAGAGGAATTACGTCCAGGAGCAACGAAATGGATGCAGAAAAGATTAACTTTGAAATTCTTTGACCAAGTCTATTATGAAAGTGATATGGCTGTTGAACATTATCCTACTACTTATTGCCAAGAGAGAACAATAAATTTTTTAGAAAAACATTCAAAAGGAGAATTTGGAGATAAACCTTTCTTCCTTTGCTGTTCCATTCCAGATCCTCACCATCCCGTCTGTCCCCCAGGGAAATATAGAGAAATGTACAAAACCGAAGAAATTAGTATCCCTTCTACCTTCTCCGACATAAAAAATATATATACTCATAAGTTTTTAGGCCCTTTAATAAAAAATCCTCTTTTTCGCGGAGCTATGCTTCGAGAATCTGATGAAACTGAAGTAGTGGAATTTATCCGCTTAACATATGGGGCAATAACATTATTTGATCATGCTATTGGAAAAATTCTCTCAAGTTTAGAAAAACTAGGATATGCAGAAAACACCATAGTTGTTTATACTAGTGATCATGGAGATTTAATGGGAGATCATGGCTTGATTTACAAGGGACCTTCGCCTTTTAAGGGTTTGTTAAACGTTCCCTTGATTATGAGAGTTCCGGGGATAACAAAACCCGGAAGCGTTACAAGTTCTTTAGTTAGTTCTATAGATTTTGCAAAGACAATCTTAAATTTAACAAGGGTTAGTAAACGATTTCATTCTCCATTTATTCAAGGTGTAGATCTTACACCAGTACTAAATAATCCAGAAACAAAAGTAAGGGACTGCTGCTTTGTAGAAGAGGATGAAGAATTTGGACATTTATCTATGAGATTAAGGCATTTAATTACAGAGACTCATAAAATCACAATATATGCGGGTTTAGAAGATGTCGGTGATATTTATGACCGTATAAATGACCCAGATGAATTAAATAATCTGTGGGACAAGGATAGAGAATTAAAAGAACGACTCGTAACAAAAATATTACATGAAAATTTAAAAGCTCAAACAAAAATACCAAAAAGGCAAGCAAGCAGCTGATTTATTAAGATTTTAGTTTGAAATTTACTTCTTGAAGTTTGGTTAAAAAGTGAAACTTAAAAATGATTAAGAGATTTTTTTTGAAAAAGACTTGAAAACCATCTTAATTATTAGATAAAACTCTATTGAATTAAATCAGATAAAGAATTACCTATCAAATCAATAATTGTGAGATAGGATGAAAACATCAGGTCATTATCAACTGTTGAATCGAATGAAATCGATAATATTAGCCCCTTATTGAAAGAAATGATAAGAAGTTTTCCATCTTCTCCTTCAATATTACAAAATTTAAATTTTCCTTTATTAGTTTCTTTACATGCTCTTTCCATCAAACTAAAGATAGCTACAGTCATTGCTGCATACCTTGATTCAACACTTCCTTCCGGAAGTATACTACTTATTGGTGCGCCATCAACATTACTTATAAGAATGACAGCTTTTACGCCATCAAGCTTTTTTATCATCCGCATTATGAAAGATGCATTAAACAATTTATCTGAAAGTTTGTATATTTTATATCTGTCTAAAAACATTCCTGTCTCTTGTACAATGGCTTTTTCTTTTAATCTATAAATTGTAGTCCTTATTTTAGGTTCTTGAATCCCTGTTATTTCACTTAATTGAAGAATTGTCAAAGTTTTTGTTTTTAATTCTTTTATTAATTTTTCTGCAATAGTAGTCATACAATATCACCTTTTTACGAAAGTAATTGTTATACAAAAATTTTAATTAATATTAAAGGATATACTTATGTTATATATATAAAGATTTCTCTATATAAATGTTATGGTAGTGTTATATTGAAAATATAAAAATTAGAGATAATTAATTAAATTTTATTAAGACCTTTTTTGAGTCTATTTTACTTGATTACTTAAACACTAACTTTTTTTACTCACATACTCTTTCTGTTGATTCCGAGTATCGTGTTACATTGAGGACATACACTTACGTGTAAAGAAACCTCTGCTACTTTTTGTGCGTGCACATAAAAAGGAGTCCTTACTCGCATTGTCAGAATATCATCAGTCGTTAAAAGTCCCTTGAAATCTGGTTTGAGATTTATTTCACTCCTGCAATTAGGGCAAACTATTGAGCTTGGAAATTTTACCATACTATTTAATCACCTTATTATACAATTTTGTTGATAGTTAGAATAAATAATCCCAAAATATTATAAAAATATTCCGTTCTTAAGGTATTCTGAAGACTTATTAAAATCACCCGTTTATGTATTCAAGGTAAATCCAAATGAATTTTAAAAAGTTAAAAACAGATCGATAATTATGATGTAATATCGTTTAAAATATAGGAAAAAAAGAGAAAACATTATGAGTGAGAGTAAAGAGCAAAGAATTGAAGACTCATACGATGTAGTTATTATTGGAGCAGGTAATGGTGGATTATCTGCAACGGTATATTTAGCATCGAATGACCTTAAAGTTCTATGTTTAGAACAACATAATCTACCTGGCGGAGTTGCTAGTAGTTTTGTTCGTGGTAGGTTCGAATTTGAAACATCACTTCATGCGCTAGAAGGTTACGGTCCTCCATCGAAAAAGGGAAGCGTTAGAAGATTATTTGAAGACAGACTAAAGATAGACACAAAATTTGTTCAAATTCCAGAAGCTTATAGACTTATCTCTACTGATCCTGAAGAGGAAATGGATGTTTCAATGCCCTTTGGTGTTGAAAACTTTATAGATACAGTTGAAAGAAAAGTTCCAGGAAGTAGAAAATCAATAGAAAATTTTTTCAAATTAGCAAAAGAGGTTGATGATGCTTTTGATTATTTTGGAAAAACCAGAGGGAAACCTGATCAAGCGGTATTACTTAAAGAGTTCCCAAATTTTCTTAAAACTGCCGCCTATTCAGCTACAGAAGTATTTAATGCGTTAAACATCCCAGAGAAGGCACAACACATTTTATTTGGATACTGGGCTTATATGGGGTTACCTGCTTCACGAATAAATTTCACAGTATATGCTACTATGGTCTTATCATATGCAGAGAAAGGGGGATGGATTCCTACAGATCGGTCACATGGATTTACTACCGCTCTTGATGATAAAATAAGAGAATTTGGGGGAAGAATTGAATATAATACGAAAGTAAATAAAATCCTAGTTGAAGGAGGAAAAGTGATTGGTGTTGAAACCAATAGAGGGGATAAAATAAAAACGAATCACGTTATATCTAATGCTAGTCCTACGCTAACATATAATAAATTGATATATCCAAAATCTGAAGTCCCAGAAATCGCTTATAAGGAGGTTAACGCTCGAATCCATGGATTGACGGGTTTTGCTATTTATGTGGGCTTAGACGCTACAGCAGAGGAATTAGGACTACATGACTATGGTTTATTTATTGTGAAAAATATGGATACTGAAGGAATCTATGAGTCTTGGACCAAACTTCAAGCTCCCGACGGAATGGCTTGTCTTGTTCTTAACAATGGAATTCCAGATTGTTCACCTCCAGGAACCTGTATACTTGACATAACGACACTGTTCCGACCTGAGGCTTGGAAAGAGGTAAAACCTGAAGATTATTTTGATATTAAAACTAAATTAGCTGAAGAATTACTCAAAAAGTTTGAAGACGCTACTGAAACTTCACTTCGTGATCACATTGAAGAAATAGAAATCGCAACTCCTGCTACTTTTGCTAGATATGCAAATCTGTATAATGGGATCTTTTATGGGTATGAACCTGAATCCTGGGATTCTGTGATACCAAGAATGATGATGATGGGCAAAGATGTTTATATTGAAGGATTGGAATTTGCAGGGGGTTTTGGTAGACGATTGCATGGATATAGTAGTGCGATAAATGATGGTAAGCTGTCGGCTGGTTTAACATTACAAAAAATATTAAAGGAGCGTGAGAAGGCATGAGTAAAGATAGCGAAGAAAGGCTAAATGTAACTGTTAAATCCAACACGAAAGATTTATTTGCATTTACCAAACTTCTTCCCAGTAGGAAAAAGAGAATTGAGAGGGCTTCAAGTGAACCAATAAGAGTAGACCCTATTATGGAATTAGCAGAGAAATTGCACCCTGAAAGGCAGTTTTTACTAATTGATGAGATTAAAGAAGAAACTAAATCCACAAAGACATTCAAACTTGTTCCAGACCCAGATTCTGAAACCAAGGAATTGGCTTATTTTAGACCAGGACAATACCTTAGTTTAAAGGTTGATTTAGAAGGAGTACGAATAACTCGCCCTTATTCCATAGCATCACCACCTAAAGATGCTTTAAAGGGATTTTACGAGTTAACGATTCGAAAAGAAGAAAATGGATTTTTAACTAAATTTATTTGGGATACATGGAAGGTGGGTACAAAAGTTGAGAGTTCTGGGCCAGAAGGATTCTTTTATTTTGATAGGTTAAGAGATTTAAACCAGATTGTAGGAATTGCTGGAGGTTCCGGCATTACGCCATTCCGATCGATGGCTAAAGCGATTATAGATGGAACATTTGATGCCAAATTAACATTGTTATATGGAAGTTCTGAAGAAGACGATATCATATATTATGAAGAGTTTAAACAAATGGAAAAAAATAATCCTTCGAAAATTAAGATTGTCCATGTCTTAAGTTGCGATGTTGTTACATTACAGGGGTGTGAGAAGGGTTTTATTACCAAAGAGATAATTGAAAAATACTGTGATGTTAAATCAAGTACTTTTTTCATATGTGGTCCTCAAATCATGTATAATTTCGTTGAAAAAGAGCTCGAAAAGTTTAACTTGCCTGTTAAAAGGATTCGAAGAGAAGCTTTCGGTGAAGTAAAAGATATTCTGATGCATCCAGATTTCCCTAAAGAAGTTGCTGAGAAAATATTTAAAGTTCAAATTCACATTGGGGATTTGACTAAAGTAATTCCTGCTATAGCGACAGAATCTGTTTTGGTAGCTTTAGAAAGAGCAAACTTAAATCCACCTTCGAAATGTCGCTCAGGTGAGTGTGGTTTCTGTCGATCTCTTCTTATTGATGGCAAAGTATATATAAATCCAGTTTCTGATTGGAGAAAGGGTGCAGATAAAAAATACAACTATTTTCATCCATGTGCATCATATCCAATTACAGATCTCGAAATTAATATTCCGAGAGACCTTTAAAGAATTTAAAAATCTTTTTTTTATCATTATTTTATTGCCAAATATTTAATTCTCATTATTCTTTAAATCCTTTATTAGCTAAAGAGAAATTCTATGAGGAATATG
>Ga0255055_10000182_pt1 | contig 47511 bp, 43 predicted proteins | sample JV7_2_27_MG_FD_188633 | JGI IMG/M metagenome (GOLD analysis project Ga0255055, IMG submission 188633) | Seawater microbial communities from Jervis Inlet, British Columbia, Canada - JV7_2_27 | ecosystem: Environmental > Aquatic > Marine > Inlet | place: Canada: British Columbia | collected... | reverse complement strand
AGTTCGACCTATGAATCTTATAGTTACTTCAGATGCTCCGGCCCCGACCCTGACCGTAATAGGCATCCTCTCCATGCTTCCGAAGATAGTGTTTGTCGAGCAGGGTTTGCTTGATATTTTTCACATCCGAATTAAGCGTCGCTGAAACAAAACCCATCCTCGCCACTTCCTCGAGCACGGCGCTGATAAACACGGCCTCTTTCACATCCTTCCCCCATGTGAAGGGGCCGTGACAGGCCACGAGCACGGCCTTCATGCTTCGATAGTCCCTGTTCCTGAAAGTGTCGATGATCAGAGCCCCTGTTTCGTCCTCATAGTCCTTGTTTATGGAGCTGTCAGATATCACATCTGTGCAGGGCACCTCTCCGTAAAAGTAGTCGGCATGGGTTGTGCCGAAGCAGGGGAGCGATTTCCTCGCCTGTGCCCATGAAGAGGCATACCTCGAATGGGTGTGCACCACCCCACCGATATCTTCAAAGGCATTGTACAGCCTGAGGTGTGTCTTGGTGTCGGAGGAGGGATTGAAGTCCCCTTCCACAATGTTTCCCTTCAGATCGAGAAGCACCATGTTTGAAGGATCGAGCTCAGCATAATCAACACCGCTTGGTTTGATGGCGACAATGCCGCTTTCCCGATCGATACCTGAAACATTGCCGAAGGTAAATATTACGAGTCCCTTCTCCACAATCTCCATGTTGGCCCGATACACATCCTCACGAAGCTTATGCAACCGTTTCTTATCTGACATTTTTTCTATCACCTCAAATTAAGGGGACAGCTCACTATGCGCGAAGCTGTTTCTCCAATGCCGAACCAACCGCCTTGTACCGCTCGTAGAGCTTCTCATATACGACGGCATTCTTCTTATTGGGCCTGTAGGTCTTGAGAAACCCGCCACCCATCTTCTTCTGTGCAGCTCCCACATCTGTATAGAGCTCTGCAGCCACGGTGGCAAACATGGCGGCACCGAGAGCCCCGGATTGATCTGCGTTGGAAACCTTGACAGGAACGTTCAGCACATCGCTCATCACTTGCATGACAAAGGGAGACTTTTTCGGTATGCCGCCTGAAGCCACGACCTCCTCAATGTCCACTCCCTCCTCGTGAAAACGCTCCACAATGGCCTTTGCGCCGTAAGCTGTAGCCTCGACCAGGGCCCTGTATATCTTAACCGCATCGGTGCCCAGGTTTATGCCCACAATGGCCCCTTTTAGCAGTTGATCCGCATAGGGCGTCCTTCGCCCGTTGAGCCAGTCGAGGGCAACGGGGGCCGATTCCTCCACCGGCATTGAGGCAGCCTTCTCTGAGAGGTCCTGTATCGCCCTGTCCTCGATCTCCTGCGCTATGGCGCTGAGCGTCTGGCTGTCAGCAGATTTTAAATGAGGCAGTATGTTTCGAACAGGCCAGAGCAGCACATCCTTGAACCAGGCGTACACATCTCCAAATGATGATTGCCCCGCCTCGAGCCCCACCATGCCGGGCACGATGGAGCCGTCTACCTGACCACAAATTCCATCGACAAGCTTATCGCCTATGATCTCAGGCGATGCGATGGCCATATCACAGGCCGAGGTGCCCAGTATCATGATGAAACTCTTTTCCCTGACCTCCGAACCAACGGCACCCATATGGGCGTCAAAGGCACCCACTGCCACGGCCGTTCCCTCTCTGAGCCCCAGCCTTTTGGCCCACTCCCTGCTAATCCCGCCGGCCTTCTCATCGGAGGTAAAGGTATCTCTGAAAAGCTGTTCGCGAAGCCCTTTGAGCAGAGGATCTATCTTGACGAGGAACTCCTCGTCTGGAAGACCGCCCCACTCTTTGTGCCACATGGCCTTGTGGCCGGCTGCACATCGGTTTCTCTTCATGGTCAACGGGTCGGTGTTGCCCGTTAGAATGGCTGGAATCCAATCGGCATGCTCGACCCATGAGAATGCGGCTTTCCTGACCCTCTCATCTTCCCGGATGACATGGAGAAGCTTCGCCCAGAACCACTCGGATGAGTAGACACCGCCCTCATACTTGGTGAAATCGGTGCCGCCCCAGCTCCGTGCCACGTTGTTGATCTCCTCTGCCTCCTGAACAGCCGTATGGTCTTTCCACAATACGAACATGGCATTGGGATTGTCCCGGAACTCATCCCTCAGGGCAAGCACTCTTCCATCCCGGTCCACCGGTGCAGGCGTAGAACCTGTGGTGTCAACCCCAATGCCGATCACTCCTTCGGCAGCACCACCGGGCAAATTCGAAAGTGCAGTTGTGATCGATGTCTCAAGCCCCTCCATATAGTCCAGAGGATGCTGCCTGAACTGGTTTTTCGAGGCATCGCAGTACTTCCCATCACCCCAGCGGGAATACCATGCAACGTGCGACGCAACTTCTTCGCCAGTCGATGCATCGATCACCATTGACCGAACCGAATCTGTTCCAAAATCAACACCGATAACATATTTCTTTTCAGCCATCTCCACGCTCCATAAGGTTACATAACTTGATGCTCTGTCACTCTATTCCTGGATGAGATCTCCAATAACAATGTGAAACAGCTACCCTGTTCTGACTCATTAAGTAAACTGTCCCCTTTTGAATTAAGTGAGCTGCTCACTTAATTAGTCGCCTTTTTATTTAGGGCCGAAATGCTTCAGCATGACCAGGTTGTCGCGGTCGCTCTGATTGGTGATCTCGATTCCCTCCTGCGCCGCATTCACGGTAACGAAGAGCTCATCATTGGTCATCTGGCCGAAGCGTATCAGGGCCGGTGATTCTATGTCGAGCCCGCCGAATGTTCCCTGTCCCTGAATGACCACCAGGCCGTAGGCCGCATCCTCCTTGATGGTGATCGTTTTACCGGGATGCACGGTCAGTTCCTTGGCACCAAAAAACTCGGATTTGTACTGAATGAAGTACTCTTCGTACCCCTGCTTCTTCATCTCGTCAAGCGGCTTCACCGGTTTCGGGTCCAGGAATCGGTTCTTCACAAAATCGGGATCGGTGTTCAGGTCCCAGTCGATGAGGCTGATGATGTAGTCGAGGTCCTTCTTCTTCCCCTCGGGTACGTTCCACACAAGCATGTCCCACGGAAACACCTGGTCCCAGACGAGCGACTGAAACATGGCAAACACATCGGAGGATCGCTGGGGCTCATAGGTCAACAGAGAACCAGGCGCATGAAGAATACCCGGCGGTATGTCCCAGCCTGTCTTAAGCTTGAGCTTGTATGCGCTGGACAGATAGAGAATGCCGTTGTCGCCCTTGTCCCAGTTTAAGAGACACTTCTTTACATCATCCTTGGTCGTCCCCGGATTAAGGCCGAGAAAGGAATAGGGGAACCATCCACCGTGATTGTTGAGCTGCGATGGAAAGTAATAGCCCTCGGGCTTTCCCTTCAGTCCCACCTGTTCGGCTGCCTCGTCGTCCTGATGGAGGTGGTGGGGAAGGGGACCCATGTTGTCGAAGTATTTGGCAAACATGAGCCAGCCGCCGTGTTTGTCCATGACATCCTTTCCGAGCAGTTCCGCTCCCATGTCATCTACAGAGTCCTTGAGGAGTATCTTCTTCTCTTTACTCCCGTCCTTGAAATAGATATAGCTCAGACCCTCGTCGGGAAGCGTTTCTGGTCCATTGTAGGCATTCACCGTGGAGGCAAACCAGCGTTCATCGATTCCTCCCCTGTGGGCGCCGAATGCGTAGATGTCATCGGGGTGAAGCTTCATCCGTTTACCCGGCACACAGAATGTGCGAGGGACCCATGTGGGGAATAAGCGCAGCACGCCCTTCCCAGCGTCAAGTGCGTTGTTCAATGTGGTTTTGAGATCGGCCATCTGTACATCCTCCTTCAATATATAGGGATTTTTTATTTTACGTTTGGACACTATATTACAATCAAATGTGGATATTTTAAAGCAATTTACGAGGGAAAGGCTGCGGGCAGGGCCGTTCTATATGACACAGGGCATCACGGCTGCTCAGCCCTGTAGAGGCACTGGTCGCGCATGGAGCAGTAGTTGCAGTGAGAATCCCCCTCCTCCTTCACCTTGTGATCGTAGATGCCCACGAGAAAGGAGACAGAGTTTTTAGGAATGAGCAGGCATGAGTCTGTAATCGTCACTTCCTGGAGCTCTTCTGAGAGAAGCTCATAGATGGTGCGCTGGTCCTCGACAGGCCAGCCCACTGTCTCTCCTGGAGAGAGTGGAACGCCCACAAAGTCTCCAGATTCCGCACACCTATCCTCCATGAAACGAAAATACCCCTCAACAGCAGCATCGAGGGCAATAGCACCGAGTGCTTCGAGCGCAAAGGAATAGAGGAGGCCTTTCTCCTTCATGTTGCGTGCCGCATCCTCCACACCCGAACCGATTGTCGCAATACCGACGCAGCATGCATGGGCACCGTCGAGCTTCTCCTCGACCATCTCTCCCACCTCGAGTGTGGTACCGTCCACCTCCATCACACCCTGTGATGTCCATGAGAAGGAATGTGTTCTGTGGCAGATAAAAGGCCGTGCCCTTTGGGCGACAAGGGGAATCCCTCCATCCAGGGCCCTCATATAAGGCCTGTTCCGCGCCGAATTTGCATCATCGATATGCAGCCGATGAAGAACATGCTTGAGATCCAGGTCGATTCTTTGGCCGTTGTATATGGGCAAGAAGGTCGATCCTTTTAAAAGGATATACTGTGTCTGAAAATGGTGTCCTTTTCATCAGGACCGGTGGAGATAATGGAAATGGGAACACCAAGCAGTTTCTCGATCTCCTCAGTGTAGTGCACGCAGCTTTGGGGCAGTTCAGCATACTTCCTGATGCCGGCTATACGTTCCCAGCCCTTGAACTCACGGTACACGGGGACGGCCCGATCAAGCCTCTCCACATTGGCCGGGAATTCATCGGTCTCTTCGCCGTCTATCCGGTAGTGTGTGCACACCATGAGTGTATCGAAGCCATCGAGAACATCAAACTTGGTCATGGCAAGCCTGTCTATCCCAGAGGACCTCACCGCATGCCGTGTGCATACCGCATCAAACCAGCCGCAGCGACGCGGCCGCCCTGTGGATGCACCGAATTCACCGCCGGCATCCCGAATAAGCTCTCCTGTTTCGTCCTCAAGCTCGGTTGGAAAGGGCCCGCTTCCAACCCTGGTGGTATATGCCTTGGTTATACCGAGAATTTCTTCAACCATCTTTGGACCAATGCCCAGGCCGGTGAGAATTCCCCCGGATGACGGGCTCGAGGAGGTGACATATGGATAGGTTCCAAAATCCACATCCAGAAGCACTCCCTGTGCTCCCTCGAATATCACCTTGCTACCCCGGTCGATATGCTGACGGAGTATCTTTGATGTGTCGGCCACAAAGGGTGCCAGTATGGTTTTGTACTCCTCCACTGCCTCCATGACATCAGCAAGCTTAACCGGGTCTCTGCCGAAACGTCCGGCAAGTGTGGCGTTCACCTCTTCGAGCGCGTGCTTCACCATGCGTTCGATATAGGAGGATTCCCAAAGGTCGCATGAACGCACTCCAATGCGGGCATACTTGTAGGCATAGGCGGGCCCGATGCCTCTCTTTGTGGTCCCAATGCCAAGGGCCTCCTCATAGGCATGGTCGAGCTCGATGTGATAGGGCATGATGAGCGAAACCCTGTCCGATACGAACAGCCTGGATGTGCAATCGATCCCATCCTTTTTCAGCATCTCCATCTCTTCCCTGAGTGCATAGGGATTGACGACCAGTCCGTTGCCGATAATACAGACCTTGTCCTCGTTCAGTATGCCGGAAGGGAGCAGGTGCAGCACATACTTCTTCCCCTCAGTGACCACCGTATGGCCGGCATTGTTGCCGCCCTGATACCTGCAGACCACGTCTGCCCGTTCTGAGAGGAGATGAACGATCTTTCCCTTGCCTTCATCCCCCCACTGCGCACCGATAACTGCAATAGTTTGCATGATTCGCTCCTGAAAACAGGATTCTAAACTTTACATACTAGAAATAATACCAAAATTCAATGTAAAAACCCAATATTTCCACTTTTCTGCCTGTTGCTCGGCACCAATGCAGGCAGAACTCAATCCCTTTACCCGACACATACACAGGCAACACCCAATCTTTTCATTGACAGCCCCCATAGCTGTTATTACCATAACACCATCTCAAATTTGGACCCTCACATGGCTGCTGAGAACAAACCAAAAGTTGCTGCAAAGAAGATACTCGTTTCAATCATCATAGTGTTCGTGGCTGTCGCATTTGTAGGCAGCTTCGCCTACCGCTACATCTCGCGGGGTAGCTCCGACTCAAGTTTGGCAATCATCAATGGAGAACCCATTGCCGTTGGAAGCGACTCCCTCTTCGCAAATCTATCCCGTCAATACTTCGAGGAAGAAAAGCAGAGGAACGAAGAGGGTGTATCCGAGGATAAAAACCGCGAACTGATGCGCCGGGCCCTCGACACAGTCATTCAACGCACGTTGATACTGCAATACGCTGAGAGAGAGGGAATACGGGTGGGCCGCGACGCGGTGCTCACACGTATCGTTGAAAAGGGCTACTATGCAGCTGAGGGGAAAAAGTTTGACGAGCATCGATACAACAACACACCCCAATACATGCGGGACCGCATTTTCAAGAGTGAGGAAGAGCAGCTCATAATTGCCATGTTTATCGATGATTTCATCACCACGCCAAAGGTCTCGGATATGGAAGTGGAGCTCTTCTACCGTTTCGTAGAGTTCGGAAAGAAGATCGACTACGTCTTCATACGCTACGACGATATTCCTGAAGAAAAACTGAAAGCCTTCTACGAAGAAAACCCCAGGTTGTTCGAGCGGGCCCGCGCTTCTCACATACTCATCAGGGACAGTGAACAGAAGGCAGAGGATATTTACATTCAGTTGAGTGAGGATCCCGAAAGGTTTGAGGAGATCGCCAGGGCGGAATCTGAAGACACGACTGCAGAGGAAGGGGGAGATCTGGGGTGGTTCTATCGAAAGGATATGGTCGCAGAATTTTCCGAAGCAGCCTTTGCACTGAAGGCTGGTGAAATCAGCACCCCGGTAAAGACTGTATTCGGGTACCACATCATAAAGGCACTGGACGACCCGGAGACTCCTTCCTACGATGATGCTCTTTTCCGGATCAGGCAGGAATACGTAGCCGAGTACCGGGAAGCAGTCGAGAAAGAGACCTCAGAAAAGAGTAAAAACCTTTTAACCAGTATCATCAATGATCCGGACTCCTTTGATAAACAGGCCGAGCTTGCAGGCTTTCGAACACAGAGAACAGATTTCATCACGGTAGACGGTCGATACATACTGAACGAGGAACGAACCCTGCCCCTTTTTGATATCATGAACATACCGAGCCTCGTCGACATTGTCATATCCACAGAAACAGGAAAAACAGGAGGTCCGGTTAAATCCTCGGATGGCGAGATCCTCTTCAGGGTCGTTGAGGAGAAGACCTTTGACCAGTCGGAATTCGAAAAGGCACAGGACTACATAGCGCAGACATACACAAACCTGAAGGAGAACTATCTCTTCAACGACTGGTACATGTCGGCCCTGCGCAAATCAAAGATCGTGGACAATTTCAACAGCTTTTTCAATGAGAGCGGCTGATACATGGGGAAGCACGTCCCCTTCCCCTGAAACCCTTCCTGGAACCCAATGGAAAAGGTTGCGAAACGCAATAGAGATTTCCTGGATTCCAACTTTCCCGGACTTTCCCATGTCACTGACACCCATACCTCCTCGAACACATTCACCTTCATATCCGATCCTTCACCGAACATACGTTTACATGGTAAAACCATTCATTCGAAGAGAAATCCCGAAGGAGAGGCCCACAATCTGGTCCATGATATCCCCGTTCAGGACGGAATTGTGCTGCTCTTTCTGGGACTGGGGCTGGGATATCAGGTAGAGAATCTGAAAAAACGTTTTGCAGGCAAAGGCACCGACGCAACCCTCATTGTTGTCGAGAGAAGTACAGAGATCTTCTCCCTGCTCTGCAACAACAGAGACATATCATTTCTCAAAAATGCACACCTCTTCATAGGTGAATCACTTAGGGATGTTCAGGCTTTCACACAGGAGATAGGTGCATTCAGCTTCTCGGGATACCGGATTGTCAAGCTCAGGGGGAGTCATTCCCTCCACAGTGACTACTACGATGAGGTCGAACGCTGCTTCAAGGAGAGCCTGGCCGGCAAGCTTTCCGACCTTCTGACACGCTATGCCTTTGAAGCGATGTGGATGAGGAACACAATCGACAACATCCCCTCTCTCGTCGGAAGCAGATCGATTTCGTCATTGAGGGGCATACTTCGCGGCAAGCCTGTCCTGGTTGTCAACGCGGGCCCATCACTGCACAATCAACTGCAGCTGCTGCACAAGATACAAAACCGCATACATCTCATCGCAGTCGACACCGTACTCACCCCGCTTCTCAAAGCGGGTATAGTCCCTGACTTTGTGGTTACCCTTGATGCGGGTTTTCACAATTCACTCGACTTCAGGTATCTTTTTACAGGCGGTGGGGGCTGCTGCGATATGAAGCTTGTTGCAGATATTGTGACAAACCCGATCATACTCAGGCATTGGAACGGGCATGTTTTCTTTAGCGAGACATCACTTGCCATACCGGGCAGCACTGTTCCTGACAGCCCCATCATGCCGCTGTTCAATCTGCTCCACAACTGTTTTCCCCCTGTCGACGCCCTCGCCTGCGGGGGGTCAATATCAACAACTGCTCTGGAACTGGCCATGTATCTGGAAGCCGAACCGGTGTACACGACAGCACTCGACCTTTCCTACACCGATTATAAAACTCATGTAAACTCCTCTCCCCACTACGATGCCTTGTATGGGCAGAGCAACCGGCTCTCCACGATTGATACAGCCATGGTGCGGGCCATTTCAGGGCGGAAACTGATGGCCCTTCCTGCCATACAGGGGGGAGAGGCTCTGTCCGACTATGTCTTCTCACAGTATGTCCGCTGGATTGAGAGACGGCGTGAGTACAGAAACCGGGTTGTCAACTGCACTGCAAAAGGAGTGGCCCTGAAGGGGCTTTCCCATATGCAGATCGAGACTCTTTCACGTCAAGGCGGGCTCCCTGACAGGAAACAGTACGTCAATGCCGATACAGGAGGGCAGCTCACCGCAGGTGGGGCAAAGGCATTTCTTGAGGCCATGAAAAATGCCGTGCAGGGCGCACGGACAGATATGGAAAGAGACCAGGCCGTGGGTTCCCTGAGAAGCCCAGATCATCTGTTTCACAACATCTTTGCTGAAGCCGAAAAGATGTACCATGATTCAGAGTCCCTCAATACATACCTGGCCCTGTTCCTCTCCTTCATGAATCGCCACATCGATAGAGCGTTTGTCCGCATTGAGAAATACAGCAGGGATTGAGCTTCTACCCGCTTTTTACTGCACCTTTTTTAGCTTTACCTTTTTCGGATGAGCATAGTACACTATGCCTTAGCATGGAATCGCGCGAACAGCCCAGTGAAAAAACCAGGAAATACATTCAAAACTCCATTGTATCCTATCTCTGGCAGGAACCCTACAGCACGCTTCCATGGATCAAGAAGGTGATCAGGGAATCGGCAATACCATCAACCGAACTAAAGCGTGCGTTTCGTGACCTGGTGACGGAGTATGGAAATCAAAAGCGGTTCAGAAAGCTCTTCAACATCTGCAGGAAGGCCCATTTCAACCATCTCCTCGTGGAATAGGCGTTTCACCCGCCTTTTTCCCCTGGGTGCTGTTCTCATATTCGTGCTGTTCCTCCATTCATGCACACAAACAGCATATCAGTACACTCCTTTCACCGTTCCTGAAGGAAACGTGGCACTTTCCTTTTCCGTCACGTCTGACATGCGCTTTTACACGGGTGACAATATCGACTATTACAGAAACGCCTGCGAGCAGATTTCCTTCGGCGGTGCGGGGGAGTTCATGGCTTCTCCAGGTGATATAGATCCTCCTGACAGCACATACGAAACCATTCAGGAGTACATCAGCCTCACCTATACCTGGTATCCCATTGCCGGAAATCATGAAACAGAGACCACTTCTGACATGGACTGGCTGCGGAACTTCAACAGAAACGGGAACACCCTGCCGAATATTGTCAATGTGGGGCCTGCCGGGTGCACAGAGACAACCTACAGCTTCGAGTATGAAAATACTCACTTCGTGGTGCTGAACCAATACTTCGATGGGAGCTCAGACGTCGGCACCGATGGTGATGTGGTCGAGTCGCTTCGAACATGGCTCGAGGACGACCTGATCAACCATGGCAAACCGATTACCTTTGTACTCGGTCATGAACCCGCCTATCCACAACCGGATGCAGTAAGCGGGCGCATGCGGCACTCGGGAGACTCACTCGACAAGTACCCGGACAACAGAGATGCCTTCTGGAGCATCCTCCAAGCATACAATGTTACTGCCTACATTTGCGGCCACACCCACAACTACAGTGCTGCCCCGCAGGATGGTGTCTGGCAGATCGATGCAGGACACGCCCGGGGGCTTGGCGACATGGGCGCCATGAGCACCATTGTCATGTTCTATGTCATGGAGAGCGGCGAGGTCTGGTTTTACACCTACCGGCTTAATCCGGGTGAAAAAAGATGGGGGCTTTTCGAGAATAATCAGCTACGCTGATTTCACATCTCCGTGCTCGATGAGCCAGGTCAGAGCTTCGAATACTGCCTGAAGAGAGGTGTATCACGGCCTGTGCACATGCATCCCTCTACTTATAGAGCCTGTTCATCCTGCGCAGGGAAAAGATGAGAAGCCTGTCGCCAAAACGGGGTGCCGCCCACTGTATGAGACCCGCCAGTTTGCCAAGAGGGGTGAGCAGTGTCCGAAATCGACGTCTTGCCACGCTCCTCACAATGCCCCGGGCTGTGCGGGACTGAGAGACCTGAAAGGACGGAGCCACGGGGGTTGTAGACCCGTCTGCTGAGAGCACCTTCTTGTCCGGATCGTTCTCGGTGAAGCTCACGTACACCACACCCACATGCACACCGGACCCGGCAAGCTCCACCTTGAGTGATTCTGCAAGGGCTGTCAGGGCCATCTTGGACGCAGAGTAGGGTGAGGCCATTGGAAAACCACGCAGTCCCGCAATGCTTGAGATGAACACAAGGCTTCCGCGCGTCTCGCGCAGGAAGGGAAGCGCAGCCATGGCCGGATACACTGAGCCCAGAAGATTTACCTGAACAACCTGCTGGAACACCTCCGGCCGTATATCCTCAAATGCCCCCCGCATGATGATACCGGCATTGTTGATCAGCACATCGATGCGTCCGTATGCCTTCACTGTTTCATCAATGATGCGCCTGCTCTCCTGGGGAGAGGTGACATCTCCCGCAACCGCCGCCACCCTGCATCCCTTCTCTGCCAGGATTTTACGGGTTCCTTCAAGCCTCTCCCGGTTTCGGCCGTTCAGAACAACCGTTGCTCCCCTTTCGGCAAGGGCCACGGCCGTGGCCCTTCCTATACCTCGGCTCGAGCCCGTGATGATGACCACCCTGTCTCGGAACTTATTCCTTCCCATATATCACCCCTGGCCTTTTAGGGTTTTTCAAGAGATATTCGCTTTATTGCTCATTATATTCATATTTCTCTATCGAGGTATCCGTTTTCTTTGAACCACTGGGAGGCCTCCTCAATGGCCTTTTTGATCGGAGTTTGCGGAAGCGCCAGTTCATCGATTGCCTTCTGGGCCGTGTAGTAGTGCTCATCGCAGGCAATACGTGCAATGGCCAGATTGATTCCCGAGGGTTTTCGGGTAACACGGGCCGCTGCCTCGCTGAACAGGCCGTACAGCTTGGTGACAAATGGACCGACCCTGCGTTGTGGCGGGGGCACGTTGAGTACGCGGCCGATCATATTGAAAATCTCTTCGTATGAGAGGTTCTCGTTTCCCAGTATATAGCACTGGCCAATCCGGCCCATGGTTATTGCATTGGCTATACCAGCGGCCACGTCCCGAACATGTATGTAGTTTCTGCCGCCCACTGGAACCGCATTCAGTTTTTGATGATACAACGCAATGATCACGGTACCGAATCCCGGCTTCGAATCGTAGGGGCCTACAAGGAAGGTGGGGTTTACAATAATGGCTGGAAGCCCGTGCTCTTCAATCTCCCGCAGCACGATTTTCTGGGCCTCGTACTTTGAATTGAAGTAATCCAGATTGTACTTGCCGGCGGTGTAGGGGAGTGTTTCATTGCCCGGATTTTCTTTTGATCCAAATCCGAAGGAATTGGTTGTGCCCACGTGAACGAAGCGTTTAATCTCCTGTTTCTTCACCGCTTGGAGGATGTTTCGGGTCCCCTCGATATTGATCTCGCGAACCGTGGTAGAACGTGAGGGATTCGTGCTCGTATTTGCTGCAGCATGAAGCACCACACTGCAGCCCTTTATTGCGGAGAAAAGTGAGTCCCGATCACGTATATCGCCCCTCACAATCTCCAGTTCGAGCCCATCGAGGGTGCTGCTGTTTCTACCGTCCTGCACAAGGACGCGCGTCTCATATCCCCTCTCAATTAAGACGCGCACCAGGTTGGCGCCAAGCAGTCCATCGGGACCAGTTACCAGTACTTTCATAGACCGCTGTCCTGTTCAGCTCAGGAGTGTGCCCATTCTCTCGGTTTCAGGAGGTCATGTCTCTGTGCGTATTCATGTGTCTGATGCATGAAGGCCTGCAGCTTCGTATTGATACTCGTGTCACCCTGCCCGTCATAGGCAATGTTGATCCACGGTATGTTGTCGAAATCCTTTCTGAATGCAGGTGTAACTGCGGTGACAAAGGTCTCTGGCATGCAGGTAAAGGGCATGATGTTTACGATACCGGAAACGCCGCTCTTCACCTGTGCGACTGCATTCCCGAACATGAGGGCAGGCTGACCGTCATAGCTCCTGTCAACATAGGGCGAGCAGAAGTTCAGAGCATCATCAACCGTAACATCAAAATGCAGGTCCACATAATCCCTTGCAACTTTGAGCAGTTTCTTCTCTGCATTATGCTGTATCATCTGCTGCAGCCGCGACCTTATCAGGCCCCTGATGTTGCCGGCCCAGCGGCTGTCCCGTTCGTATCTATAGGAGGAGTAGTTCACCCACTCACGAAGAGGCGTGACCATGAGTTCCGCACCCAGTTCTTCAAGTTTTGGAGAGATCCCTCCGTTGGCATAGGGATTATCGCGCATGAATATCTCACCCGTGACAGTGATAATCGGCCTCCTGGGTCCGTCTATCATCTCAACCCGACCATACTGCTCTATCGCTGCAGCAAGAACCTCGTCCACATCTTTCGCACCCCTCTCAATAGAATCAATCAGCTTCTGGAGATAGGCGTCGTAGATCTTCCGGCTCTCACCTTTATGCGCCTCATAGGGCCTGTGCTCCTGCAGCAGTTTACGCAGCATGTCGATGACCACGGCACCCTTCCAGAAATAGAGCCTGTACTTGATCCCGTGTCCCTTCGACATCTCCTCATAAGACGTCGCATTTGAGGGAGAGATTATTTCAACATCCTTGTAACCGAGATGATTGAAGATGATACGCTGCAGCTTGTTGTACTGACCGAACCTGCATGGCCCATTGTGATCGGGCATGAAGAAGCTGGACTTTCCAGGTTCAAATCCAGGGGAGAGTATTTTCTTCAAGAAGTCACCGGTGGTGAGTATCATTGGAAAACATTCCTTGGAGGATGTATATCTCCTGCCCAGCTCAATGGTTCGCTCGTCCTGATAGGGCAGAACCTCTGCATCGACACCAAAATGACGCGATGCAGCGGCAAGGGCATAGGCATGGTCGCACATGTATGGGATGTAGAGCTTGCGGTCCCTGTATATATAACCCTGCATTGATCCCGGCCTGATTGCCTCCTCCTCCTTTGCATCAACCAGCCTGCTGCTTCTGAGGCTGTCAAGAAAGGCTTCACAGCGGGTGATCATTCCTGCATCGGCACTGTGCTCATCAACTTCAAGCTGAAGATAGGGCTTGCCCTTGAGCTCCTCTCCCACGAAATGAGACAGGAATGAATCGGGCCCGCATCTGAAATTGCCCAGATACACGGCATGCAGCTTGTCATGGCGGGCTATGATCCTCGAAGCGGCGAGTATATTACGTCCATTTGGCCAGTACATCATGCTGTAGTCGCCGAATATATACTCCTGAGACAACGGCAGAAAGTCTATGGGTATGGGAAGAACATCCAGGTTGATCAGCTTCTCCACCAGACGCAGATTCAACTCCGGATCGTTGGTGTTGTAGGGCCGCCCGATCATAACCACCGAATCCTTGTCCTGAGGCAGGTTCTCGAACACCTCCCGCCCTCTCTTCTCGACACTGCTGTCAAATGCTGTCTGGGCCTCATCGGCCATTCGCATTGCCTTGATGGTCTTCGACTTCGCTATGTTGAACTGCTCCTCCATGAATCCTGCAAGCTCGCTGCCTAACACCTTGTCGCCGTACCTGAAGTGCAGAATCGGGATGAGCAGCTTCTTCTCGGCATCGGTGTCCTTGAAGGATGCGCGTATCATGTAGGGGAGCGTCTGTATCCAGGGACAGTTGTAGTTCTTTGTGGGGTTGTCCTCTTCGGCCTTTGCATCAACTATAGATGGGAGGAATAAGTAGTCCACATCCTCCCTGTCATTGAGGTCGTACACGTGGCCGTGCATCACCTCAACAGGGAAGCATGTCTCGGCCTGCAACTTCTCGAGGGACTTGGTGATAAGCACCCTGTTGGTGGATTCTGAGAGCACCAGGCGGAACCCGAGCTCCCTGAAGAAGGTTCGCCAGTATGGGAATTGTTTGTAGAAAATCATGAGGCCGCGGGGGAGACCGATGGTAATACGGTTGTCTTTAGGCTCCTCGCTGTAGTCTCCCATGAGCATCTGCATTCGCTCTTCAAAGAGGTTGGGAATGTCCTTTCCCTTGCCCTTTCTGTCTTCCATCTCGTAGCGTTCGCAGCGTCCACCGTAGAAGAGCGGTCGTTTCTCGTCCTCGATGCGCACCCTGCGGATTTCGCACTGGTTGGAGCACGACTTGCAGGTGAACTTATCTACAGTATAGTTCCTCTCACTTATGGAGAAACCCTTGAACCGGGTCTTTTCCCCGTTCACGGCCTTCCTACCGTTCACGGTATTACGGGCGATTATGGCAGTCCCGATTGCACCTGTAACGTCGTAGTGGGGCGGCACGGTTATGGGTTTGCCAATCACCTTTTCGAATGCTGCGATAACCGATTTATTGTTGGTCACACCACCCTGAAAGAAGATGTTCGTACCAATACGGCGCTTGCCCACAACCTTCTGTATGTAGTTGTACACAATAGAGTAGGCCAGTCCGCTTATGAGGTTCTCCTTTTCGACGCCCTTCTGCTGATGGGCGTTAAGGTCGGACTCCATAAAAACTGTACAGCGGTCGCCCAGTTTCGACGGGGCCCCTGCTGACAGGGCAATGTCTCCAAACTCCTGAATGCTGATGTCCAGCTTCTCCGCCTGCTCCTCGAGAAAGGACCCGGTGCCTGCAGCGCACACCTTATTCATCTCGAAATCCACGACCACACCCTTCTCAATGCTGATAAACTTTGAGTCCTGCCCGCCGATTTCGAATATTGTGTCAACAGTCGGATCATGGGCAATGGCAGCAGTGGCCTGAGCCGTGATTTCGTTCTGTATCGTGTCTGCACCAACGAAGTCTCCGGTAAGATACCTTCCGGAACCTGTGGTGCCCACTCCTCGCACCTCGACCCTGTCGCCCACCTCTTCGTATATCTCTGAGAGACCGCGCCGAATCGCTTCGAGCGGACGCGATGCAGTGGGCAGATACCTTCTGGCGACCACATTATTATGGTCATCGATGAGTACAACGTTGGTGCTCAGTGAACCGACATCGAGCCCCAGATACACAGGCACCGTCCCCTCATCCACCTCGATGTTGCGCACATGTTTTTTGATGTCGCGTTTGTCCAGTTCCAGAGGCTCAAGGTGGTCTTTATCTGCATCCTGTCGCTTCAAATACTCATCAATATAGTGCAGTCCCCTGAACATGCTCCGCGGCTCAGGAGGATTGTCCATAATGTGAAACACCGCACCGATTGCACCCATCGACGCGTGGTAATCTGGTATGACCAGGTCACCATCCTGCAGGTTGAAGAGCTCTCTGAATGCATGCACCATTCCAGCATTGGCAGCCACGCCCCCCTGAAAGCTCACAGGTTTCTGTAAATCCTTGCCTTTGGCGAGTGAACTCTTGAAGTTACGTGCCACCGCAAAGCAGAGACCAGCGACGATGTCGTGAACAGGCGTGGCGATCTGCTGCAGATGGATCATATCACTCTTTGCAAATACGCTGCAGCGGCCTGCAATACGGGGCGGATTCTCCGATTTCAATGCAAGTTCCCCGAACTCCTTTTCAATTGACACCCCAATTCGTTTTGCCTGCTGATCGAGGAAGGATCCCGTACCGGCAGCGCAGATGCTGTTCATGGAAAAATCGGTGAGTGCCGACTTTCCCTGATTCTCCTCCATGTATATGAGCTTTGAATCCTCGCCGCCCATTTCGATAATCGTCTTCACCTCAGGATGCTGACATGAAATCGATGTTGCCTGCGCAATGAGCTCATTGACAAAATGGCCACCGATCAGTTCAGAGGCGAGAAGCCCTCCGGTTCCTGTCAGGGCAACAGTGGCGATGGAATCCTCGCCGTGGGATTGGAGAATATCTGTCAACACCGCTCTCAGCTGATGAAAGGGTTTGCCGTGGCAGTAGTCATAGTGATTCTCAATTACCTTTCGATTTTCATCGATGAGCACCGTATTGACGGAAACAGATCCGATGTCAAGCCCTATATGATATTTCATAGTACTAACCTCTTCAACTTAATGTTGCAACCCGGGAATGACTGAAATATAATGATTTCAAGGTTGTAATGAAAACAGTATTCTATCTGTATCGTCGACCTTCATCGATCATGATGAGAAAATTCTCATAAGGAATGTAGTTTGCCACTGTATTTCCTGTGCCGAGACAGTACCCGGTATCCCCCATACAGACATCGAGCGTTTCCCGTACCCGCTTCCGTATCGCCTGTCCATCGGACCGGCACATAAAGTCCACATCAATCCCACCAAGAATAGCTATCCTTGATCCATACTTTCTATAGGCCTCGGTCACAGGCATGATGGTATCCTCAAAGGAATGCTTGGCATCTATGCCCACATCGTCGATCAGCTCATCCATAATGGAATCCAGGTTTCCGCAGTTATGCAGCAGATAGGGCATTCCCCGATCATGTGCAACCTGTGCACATTTTTTGTGCCAGGGAAGCACCTTTTCACCTAGGAAGGACGGAGAGGCGAGTGTCCCAGTTCTGAATCCCATATCGTCCGAACCCCAGACGAGGGGCACACAGGAAAAGTCACAGAGCGCACTGGTATACTCCACATAGAAGGCCCCGACTTTCTCACCGATTGCATCGATCAGCGCAGGATCGTCCACGAGCTTGTAGGCGAATGTCTCGAATCCCAGCAGGAAGGTGATCATCTCCAGAATGTGTGCGGTAAGATCATAGACACCCATGTTCTCAGGGAGGTTCTTTTCGAGCCATTCAAGGAGCCTGAAATCGATATCCGAGACCCTGGGCCATGCATAGTTTTCGAAATCCTCCCAGCTCTGAATGGGGCCGTTGTGTTCTTCAGTCCATTCCCGCTCCCCCCGCTGCTGACCACCGATTTCCGTTGTATCGCCTGCATCGATGAATGCCATGCGAAAGAAGTCTTTGTGTATGACCTCTATTCTAAATACATCATAGCCGAGAAACTGATGTATGTGTATCTCCCTTTTCAGGCTGTAGAATGGATCGCTCCTGTCCAGGTCACGGTCAAGGTCATAGCGTTGGCATATAACATCCCTGATCTCTCCGTCCAGAAAGAGCTCGACATGATGAACTCTCTCAGGTTTCTTTTCCCTCTTTATAATGGCAATGAACTCTTCCACATCTGGTTTTATGGGATTATCCTGCAGCAAATTCATAAAATAATCCTTATCGTACCTAATAAGCACACCACAACGATCGATGTCAGCTTAACAGACGCACAAGTTACTCCAGCTTGCGCACCTCATACACACTGCCGTCGATATAGATGTATGTCGTTGTATCGGAGTAGCTCTTGAAAGGTATGGAGAGGCTGTCTCCACCCATGTTTTCTTCATTGTAGATCTCTCGTTCACCGATCCTGTCCTGAACAAGAATCCTGACCTGTATGGTTTCAAAATCTTCGGGCACGTCAAAGTTCAACACACGTGCGTAGAGCTGGTCTTTCTCCTTCTCCGAGGGAAGGTAGCCCACGTAGAAGGTAACCGTTTCATTTCGCTTGACAATGGTACCTTCTGGCGGTTCCTGAATGATAATGAGCCCATTCTGTGAAGGATCGATAACCTCTTCAGGGATGACATGCACCAGCACACCCCTGAGAGCAAGCATCTGCATAACATCACTGATATCTGCATCGGTGTAATCTTCAAGGTAAAAGGCCTGAATCTCTGTTCCCTTTGAGACCACCAGGTCGATTGTATCAACATTGGTAATGGGTGTGTTCGGCGGTGGAAACTGGCCAACTATGGTGCCGGGAGGTTCATCGGAGGCTACCGATGTGGTGTTCCCGATTCTTATGGTCTTTCCCTGAAAGGAAAAGATCTCCTGAAGCCGGTTCTGAACAAAGTTAATCGTCTTGCCTGTGTAGTCCTCCACAATCGAGATGATGGGACCCTTTGATACGATGATCTTCACATCTTTGCCTTCGCGCACAATACTGCCCGGACGGGGGTCCTGTTCCACAATGGTGTTCTTTTCCCTGTCGCTGAAGTATCGGGGGTCAATTACCGCGCGCAGGCTTTTTTTCTGGAGTATGAGAAGCCCTTCAACCAGGTCTTTCTCCGTAACCTTCGGAACAGCCACCTCAGGCTGGCCCCTGCGAATCAGCCAGAATACGAGCAGGCCAACGGAAAGGAACACGATGATAAAGAGAAGGAGAACGATGAATACATTCCTGATAATGATTCGCGAGTGAGAACTCACGTAGTCCTTGAACAATTGAAAGGGCCTTCCTGTTTTTTCCATGACTCTCTTCATACCTGACTGGGGTCTGCTCATTGGAAACCGATTCGGGTAAGATTAAATGGAAATTCCATTCTACCAGCAGATGTAAGATAATCAACTTTTTTTACAGGGTTAAAGGTAAAAATCAGGGGTGCTTTCCTATTGTGCCCCGAGCACACTGCCCTCGAGGTCTTTATGACCGTTCATGAACTCCCTGTGATCCATTCTTCGTCTGTTTTCCATCTGAAGGTCGGTTATCCCCAGGTATCCTCTCCCGGTTTTCACAATAATCCCCTGCCCTTTATCGGCCGAAACCACCTGCCCGGGTACATCGTCCCCCCGAATGTTCGAGAGCGCCTCGACAATCTGTGCGTTGTATAGCTTGAGCTGCCTGCCCTGTAAAAAGCTATATGCAACGGGCCACAGGTTGTAGGCCCGTATCTTGTTTCGTATGGGATCGGCAGCCTCTTGCCAGTCGATATACCCGTCCTTTTTTTGAATGACCTTGCAGTAGCTGGCCGAAGCTTCATCCTGCTCTACAGGCTCAAGCCTTCCTTCAAAATAGTTTTTCACCGATCGGCTGAGAAAGGGCGGTGAAATATCAACTATTTTTTCGTAGAGGTTTTCGGCTGTCCAGCTGCCCTCGATAACCACGTTTTCCGAGTCGAGCAGCGCACCCCGATCCATATCTACTGCCATGTGCTGCAGGGTTACCCCGGTTTCCCGCTCGCCGCCAAGAATCGCGGCTTCAATGGGAGAGGGGCCCCTGTATTTTGGGAGTAATGAGGCGTGCAGGTTCAAACTCCCACATTTCGGAAAGACAATGATCTGCTCCTGCAGCATTCTGCCGAAAGCCACAACCACGATGAGGGTAATCCCATGCTCCCTGAGGACATCCACAAGCCGTGCACCCTGGTCAGGAGACTGGTATACCGCAAGCCCATGTTCAAGGGCATAGGTCTTCACAGGAGTCATTGATACCTTCCTGCCCCTGCCCTTCTCACGATCGGGCTGCGTCACCACCAGAGGTATAGTGAAGCTCCTGTGAAGCTCCTCCAGGCAGGCGTGTGCAAGCGGTGGTGAGCCAAAGAATGCGATGCGTTCTCTATTCATGGATATGCTGTGTGTGGAGATTATGAACTGGCAAGCGACGTATACTGCTGTTCAAGCTCTACCAGCTCTTTGTCTATACGCTTTCTTTCCTTGGAATCGAGCCTATCGATAAACAGTACGCCGTCCAGATGGTCTATCTCATGCTGTATAGCCCGGGCCAGCAGCCCCTGTGCGCTGATCTCAACAAGACGTCCATTCTTTGTCGTACCGCGCACGACCGCCTCGACCGGCCGTTCAACATCGGCATTGACACCCGGAACACTCAAACACCCCTCTTCCATGACATCCTTGTCAGATGAGAGATGGAGAATAACCGGATTGATCAGCGCCAATCTGCTGAAGTTCTTTTCCTCGATGGAGACAACGATTACCCGCTTTGACACCCCAATCTGGGGTGCAGCGAGACCTATTCCCCGCTCCTCCTCCATTACACTGAACATATCCTGTATGAGGTCCTGCAGGGAATCGTCAACCTCACCCACCTCTTCGGACCGGAGACGCAAAAAAGGGTCTGGATAGTGTCTTACCCTTCTGTTTTCCATAGAATAAAGGTAACGATTACCGGCTGTATAATCAACAGCGAAAACCCCTGCAGCGCTCATATGCATCTCAGGGGAGTCTCATTACCATCCCGATGCCTGTACGTGAAGATCTAGTGGTGGAGTACTACTCGAAGTACATGTGATGGATTACAGCATGTTCATGGGATCTATATCGATCTCCATATACCCTTCACCCCTGCAGCGCATGAGTTCCTGAAGCTCTCCAAGAACCTTCTTCACCGGTCCGGTTTCCCTGACTTTCAGGATAAGGTGAATGCGGTAGTTGTTCTTGATTCTAGAAAGGGGGCAATGGGTGGGTCCGAGCAGTGAGATGAAATCTTCACAATGCTCCCTGATGAATGCAGCAGCCCTGTCACCGCTCTGCAGCAGTGCATCCACGTCTGTGCCACGGAACACGATCCTGATTATACGGCAGAATGGCGGATACACAAGAGCCTGTCTGAACTTGATTTCCCGTGTAAAGAAGTCCTCATAGTCCTGATTCTTTGCGGTCTGAATCGCATAGTGGGCGGGGTTGTAGGTTTGTATGATGACAGCGCCTCCCTTTTCACTCCTGCCAGCCCTCCCCGACACCTGGGTAATGAGGTTGAAGGTCCGCTCCGCAGATCTGAAATCCGGAAAGTTCAAAGGTATATCTGCGTTGAGCACTCCAACTAGAGTGACGTTTGGAAAATGGAGGCCCTTCGAAACGATCTGCGTACCAATGAGTATATCAATCTGTCGTTTCGAAAAGGCGTTCAAAATCTTTGCAAGAGCTCCTCTCTTCCTGACCGTGTCCGCATCCATGCGAACAGTGACCGCACCGGGGAAATGGTCTTTCAGCACATTCTCGATCTTCTCAGTACCAAAACCGGAAAAGGAGATGGTTTCTGCACCGCAGTTTGGGCACAGGTCCGGCGGTGTCTCCACATAGCCGCAGTAGTGACAGGAGAGGTTTCTGTTCCTTTTGTGAAAGGTGAGCGTTATATCGCAGTGCTGGCATCTGAACACATGGCCACAGCTTTCGCAGTACACATGGGGTGAAAACCCCCTTCGGTTGAGAAACAGTATTACCTGCTCCTCCTTCTGCAGCCTCTTTTCGATTGCAGTGAAGAGTGGAGACGCAATAAAAGTACCGCCCCGTACCTTTCGCAGATCGGAGATGGATGTTTTCGGCATCTTCTGATTGAGAACTCTTTTAGGAAGATGAAGCAGGTTCAATCCCCCCAGTTTTGCATGGTAATAGGACTCAACGGAAGGCGTGGCACTTCCGAGGATGAGCAACGCATTGTGCCGCTTTGCCCTGTAGAATGCAACGCTCTTGGCGCTGTACCGGGGTGTCTCTTCTGACTTGTAGCTCGTCTCATGTTCCTCATCGATAATAATCATACCAATACGCCCCAGTGGGGCAAAAATGGCCGATCGGGCACCGATGACAATTCGCTTCTCTCCCGAGAGAATCCTGTACCACTCATTGATCTTTTCTGCAGGGGTGAGACGGGAGTGCAGTATGGCAAGCTCATCGCCCACACGCTTTGAGAAATAGCGTACAGTCTGCGGTGTAAGTGAAATTTCAGGAACCAGCAGTATGGCCCCCTCGCCCCGCTTGACCACCTCATGTATGATTCTGAGATAGATCTCAGTCTTTCCGCTGCCGGTGACACCGTACAGAAGAAAGCGATCGCCCTTTTTTTCATCCACCGCTTTCTTGAGCGTACCACACACCTTTTTCTGCTCCACAGTGAGATCAAACTCATCCTGAGTTTGGGGAAAAGGCTCCCTTTCGATGGTCTTGTGTCTCTTCCTGATGCCCTTGGGTATGACAGTCCAGAGAGATTCGCCGATTGAACACAGATAGTAGCGGGCCATCCACTCTGCCATGTTCATGAGATCATCGTTTATTACCGGTTCCCCATCGAGCACTTCCTTGATCGATTTGGTATACGACAGGTCAACTTGCTCCAAAAGCCGGTACACAATTCCCGATGTTTCACTGTTTCGAAGATCCACCCGAACTCTCATTCCTGGCTGGAGTTTCATTCCGGAGGGTATTTCATAGGTGAGCGGCGGCATCGGTCTGTTGAAGACAATGTCGGCAAACATCGAGGGTGGCCCCTCTTTCCTTTTACACGCTGCTGGAACGCATGTCCTGCAAAAGATTCCGCAGCAGCTTGAGATCGTTCCACACATCCCGTTTGTACCGTTCCGGGAACCGCAGCACTGCAGAGGGATGATAGGTTGCAATCACAGGAATCTCATTGAAGCGATAAATCTGGCCCCTCAGTTTTGTTATCCCTGTGTCTGATTTCAGTATGGTTTTCGTGGCAGGACCCCCCAGACACATGATAATTGAGGGTGCAATCATCCGGATCTGCTGTTCCAGATAGGGGAAACAGGTCTCCACCTCCTCGGGCAGCGGCTCCCGGTTGCCTGGGGGACGGCACTTCACCACGTTGGTGATATACACCTCTTCCCTGCTGAGCTCAATGGCAGCAAGCATCTTGGTGAGAAGCTGTCCGGCCTTGCCAACAAAGGGCAGTCCCTGAATATCCTCCTGTTCGCCCGGGCCCTCTCCGATGAATACAATATCAGCATCGGTGTTGCCTGCTCCAGGAACCGCATTCCTTCTCTTTTCATGAAGCCTGCACGCCCTGCAGGACTGAATTTTCTCATCCAGGCTGTGGTCATACCCGCGAGAGTGGGCCTGCCGTGGCTGTTCCTTCTGTTCAGCTCTCTGTGCACTATGCGGCCTTTGGGAACGAAAGCCCGTTTTAACATAATCGATGGTATCCTGTATGAGTTCCTGAAAACGCTCTTCGATGTCCATAATGGATATATCCCCCTGCAAAGGTCGCTACAGAGATACTATCGCATGATTTTGAATCTCCCAAAAGGGTGGAACTATGCAACTGTGACAGAGACAGGGAAAAGAGGAACTGTCCGTATTCAGAATTTCCTCTTCTCCGCAGCCGATTTACATGTAATGCACATCTTGGCTTCGGGGATAGCAACGAGGCGTTTTTCTTCGATAGCCTTTTCACAGGCGATGCACTTGCCGTAAACGCCCTCGTCGATTCTCTTTAGAGCATCGCTGATCTCTTGAAGATTTATCCGTTCCTTTTCGGTGAGCTTGTCATATATCTGCATCTCGTATATGCTGTTTGCCCTGTCGACGATATCGCCGATTACATTTTCACTTTCAACCTCCGAGATATCGTCCTTACCCTCGCCTTCAAGCTCTTCGAGAAGCTCATTCATCTTTCGAATGAGTTTTTTCTTGATCGAATCCTGTACCTTCTTTCTCATGATGTTCATCTCCTCGAAAGCCAGTGTGGGACACAGAAAGAGAAACAGCGCTGCCGAATCCAAACCCTTCACACTAACAGCGTATGAATTTACCTCCAATCGAGAAAAAAACCAACTAAAAAGTGCAGGATAGTATACAGGAGCGGCAGCTCTTTACGAATAGACCTTTGTGAGCATCTCTTCGAGCTTGTGTCTGTCCATAAGATTGATAGGTCGGACCTTGGCGTGATTCATTGCTTTGGCTGAAAACAGAGAGGTGGTGACGAAGTAACCCTTTGTGGCATTCTCTTCGGTCATCTTTTCCAAAAGCTCCCGCACCGGAATTTCACCCACCTGGGAGGTCCATCGTGCAAAGTGTACGATAACGGTGACATCCTCTCTCCCCTGACGCATCCCCCCGATGAATTCAACGAAATTCTCCTTGCCGAACTTATGCTTCTCAACGTGAATACGCAGTTGCCTGCACAGAGACAGGCCGGCCGCAAGAAAATCCTGCTTCGAAGAGGTCATGAGTCTCGTAAGGTTCTCACTCCTGCCGACTTCACTGTATATCTCTATCTTCTCTGCTGTGTCCTTGTACTCGGGTGATGCTGCCTGCACCTCTTTCCAGAGCATCAATGCCCTGTTCAGCTCACCCGCGCCAACCAGATAATTCGCGTAATCGTATTTCAGCTCAATGATCTTTTGGAGGTCGTTCGTTCCAGTCTCCAATGCCTTCTCAAAGTTTTCAAAGGCCTGTACAGCATTTGACATCTCCATATAGATGTGTCCGAGGTGTGTGTAAGAATCAAATGCATAGCTTTTTTCTTTGAGGACGATCTGAAACTCCTCAATGGCCTCCTTGAAGTTGCGCATCTTTTCAAGGGTCAGTGCAAAGTAGTAGCGGGCTTCGCTCATGGATTGGTCGAGCTGTACGGCCCTTCTCAGGGCTTTTTTCGCCCTTTCCAGGTAGTTGAGGTTGTAGTTGAGCTTGCCAAGCTCCACATGGGCCTGCACAAAGCTGTCGTCTGCCCTGACCGCCTTGTTCAGTGACGTGATTGCCTTCTGCGGCTCCCCTGAGTCGCGTTCGATAATGCCGAGCTGATAGAGTGCATTTACGTGGCTTGGTTCGAGGGCTGTGACAATGCGGAACTCATGTGCAGCCTTTTCCAGGTTGCCGATTCTCAGATTGATCATGGCAATGCGTTCATGAACCTCCGCCTCATTCAGGGGGGGTAGAAACGCCGTGCTCAATGCCACCTTGTTGTACTCCACCAGGGCGAGCTCGGGATTTCCGAGATTCTCATGACAAATCCCTATATACCAGTTCAGTGTTTTGTCATTGGGGCTTCGTTTATATATCTCTGCGAAGGTTTTCATCGCATCATTGTATTCTCCATTTTTCAGATGAGCCAGGGCCTTTTCCCTGCGGCTCCTTCGCTGTGCATTCACCAAAACAAACGCAACAGCCACAAGCGTCAAAAGGAGAACCACAATGAGCAAAAGAATCATTTCCTCAATCCCCGATGCCGGCTCACACCACTAGTAGAACACCTTGGCGAGGTACAATCCACCCGCATAGGCAGTTCCACCGGCCTCCCCCCTGTTTTCAGCCTTCAATATCTCATCGATGCGTTCCGGCCTCTCTCCCTTCTGCTCGAGCTGGAGAAATGTACCCACAATGGTACGCACCATCTTTCTTAAAAAACCGTTTGCAACAAGATCGAGAACAATAAAGTCATTCTTTCTATACACCTCACAGGATACAACCCTTCTGACAGGGTTATCATCCAGCTCAAGGCTTGCAAAGGAAGTGAAGTTATGTTCACCGACTATTCTCTTGCAGTAGCACCGCAATCTCGTTATATCGACTTGCCTGTCCAGCCGGAGAGAGTAGTTTCTGAAAAAGGGAACAGGCTCCTGTCCATTCCATATGATATACCGGTACCACCGTGCCCGGGCACTGTACCTGGGATGAAAATCCGGTCCAACACTCAGAGCTTTCATTATGCGTATATCCTGTGGATCCAACGCGTTGAGTGCATGTCTGAACTGCTCTCCCGTCATACTGCTCTCACTGGAAAATGATATCACCTGGCCAATAGCATGCACACCTGCATCGGTCCGTCCTGCATAGGTGACGCGCACCTTAGCTTTTAGCACCGCCTCCAGGCTGTGCTCAATGACGCCCTGTATGGTTTGGGCATTCTCCTGCACCTGCCAGCCCGCATAGGCAGTGCCATCATATGACACCTCGAATGCACGAATCATTCCCCCTTCAGCTCCTCGACCTTTTCTCCAACCTTTTCATACAGCTCCTTTGATATATCTAGAATGAAGGAGGGCTTTGATTTACTCGATTTCCCTGACCCGAACACCTTGCTGATCACTCTCTTCGCCCCTGTCAGCTTCTGAATGTGCTCCTCTCTGTTTTCATCGCTGCCATACTTGTACAGCAGCAGGGTGGACATGTACAAAACCCCCTGATAGCCGTAGTTCTTATCCAGATCAGGTCCGAAATACTTGATACCGTCTATGTGTTCCTGACCGTTCTGCGAATAGGCGATGGATTTCTCATAGTAATTCATGGCCTTCCTGTACAGAATGGTCCTGAACCGGTCAAACCCCTGGTTCTGATCCTTCCTATGAAGATCATCGAAGGTCCAGGCGGCCCGCAGAGCTGAGAGCCCCTTCTTGAAGGTGGGTGCGCACTCCCTGGTGTGAAATGAATATGAGGCCATTGAGAGCAGATAGCTGGCCGTGCCTGATGTCAGGTCTCTGGGCTTGGTGAAGTCAAGAGCTGGGAAGATCATTCTTACATCATGTATACGCTTGACCTTCTGCGAAAGAGCCATGGGCCTGTGTTTAGGCGGGATGAGGAGAAAATCATCGTGATATGCGGCATAGAAGCATTCCGGGCACACGGTAATCGGATAACTGAGTGGAAAGATCTCACCGAACTTCTTGCTTGGCTCATAGATGCGGCGAAGCTCATCGGTAAGATCGGCTGCAATGAACCTCCCCCCGCCTGAGAGAAGTTCCTCCCGCTTGAATGCAGTGGTACACACTGGGCAGATGACTGTATTCTTCAGATAAAAGGAGATTTTCATCTTTTTTTCCGGCATGACCAGGCTCCCTCAGCGTACGTATCCCTAGCCCAAATATATACTATATACAGTATTAATCGGCACATCCATCCATTTTTCAGATACTTTTCGCCTAAGGACTGTTCGGTATGTATGAAGCTACTCTTCTGCGGGTGTTTCTTCCGGCGCTTCAACCATGTGTACTGAAACCATAGACGGCTCAACCTCTACGAGCACAGCTTCCTCGATACCGGATTGAAAGATAATTGGCAGTTCATAGTCGCCGACATCGGTTATCTCCATACAATCGACGAATGCGTATACCAGTTCATCCTTGAAACCAGATTCCAGTCGTTTTGGAAGTTTGATCAGGAGAGAGACCTTCTGCTCTCCCAGGTCTGGGATGAGTTCATCTGCAACATTGAAAGGAAAAACAGCCACACCACTCACCCGTTTGAGTACAAACTCTTCTCTGATAAATATCTTGATACTGACCGATTGATCTTTGACCAGGGTGATCTTGTCAGAGCCCGTTTCCACCTCTATGTCCATGACGGTTGTCTCTGTCATGTTCTCGATGTCGACCCTTTTGGTGTTGACCGATTCAACTGTTTCAATAACCGATGCCGGGCCCTGAATTTCCACCGCAGGAGGCTCTAGTGAAAACCTTTCAAAACTGTAGCCAAGGGGGAGATCGGTAACGATTACAGGTACCACCTTTACAGATTTCCTTTTGGCCTCTTCGATCTTCACGTCAACGAGTCGGGGGCGTATCTCCTTGATCGACACGCCACGGGGTATCCCGCGGCGCTCCACCTTTACGATCTTTTTCGTTTCACCCTGTGAGTTCATCTCGAGATCGATATAGGCCACCAGATCACCCTCATTGATCAGAGAGAGAGGCTCGTCTCTTCCCCTGAGTACCAGCTGCACAAACTCGGGAGGTTCACTGGAGAGTATGTAATCCTCTGAGATGTTCCTCACCTCCACCGGTATGGTAAGAAACCGCTCCTTTTCCTGAAGGCTGTTCACATACACCCAGAGTATTCCGGCCAGAGCGAGGGAAAGCAGCTTGATATGCCAGTTGTGTGTGATTTTTCCGAATATCTTCACCGCTAACCACCCATAACAGTCAGTAGCTCATTCAACCGCTCCCGCAGGCGGTTGATCGAGACACCCATCTCAATTTCTTCTCCCCAGGCGATACTGATCTTGGCGGTCTGCTCAGATACAGCGATTACAAATGCATCGGTTTCCTCAGCGAGTCCAAGGGCAGCCAGGTGGCGCGTTCCTGATCCTTCCAGCATCTCATGCCTTTCCGTGAGTGGGAAAATGCACTTGGCAGCAATGATTCTGTCACGACGAATGATAACGGCACCATCGTGAAGCGGGGAGTCCTTTCTGAATATCGAGAAAAGCAGCTCCCAGCTGATTACTGAATCGAGCTGCACACCTGTTTCAATATAGTTCTTCAGCCCCACATTCGCCTCAATCGCAATGAGGGCTCCTATCTTTTTGTTTGAGAGCTCTTCCACCGCATGGGAGATGGTGTCGATGATGTTGGTTGTATCCTTGAAGATGTAGTTTATGAACCTGTTCTGTCCAACTCTTGTGAGCATTCTGCGCAGCTCGGGCTGGAAAAGAATAATGAGTGCAATCGCTGCAAACTGTATTATCTGGTTGAGGAGCCAGCTCATGGTCTCCAGTCTGAGAAACCGGGATAGCCAGGCTGCCACAATGATAAGGGCCAGACCCTTGACAACCTGAATGGCCCGTGTACCGGACATCATCAAGTATATTCTGTAGATCACAAACGCGATGATGGAGATATCGATGACCGGAAGCAGGTAGGTTTGTAACCAGCTGATGTTGATTGGAATATTCATCCTTCCCCGTCAGTTAGGCTTCGCAAGTTAGGCAGCGTACATGGATGCACTTCAGCCATTTTTCAGAGCGTCAACAATACGGGCAGTATCTACAGCTTCGCGTACATCGTGGACTCTTATAATATCGGCGCCCTGGAAAATTGATGTAGCGTTTAGAGCGATTGTTGAAGCCAGACGATCAGCCGCCTCCCTTCCCGTGTACACACCCAGAAAGGATTTTCTCGAGAGGCCAACGAGGATAGGATAACCCTTGTCTCTGAAAAGCTGCAGATTTCTGAGCAGGCAGAGGTTCTGCTTAGCCGTTTTGGCGAATCCGATACCCGGATCGAGGATGATCCTCTCCCGTGCTATTCCTGAATCGACCGCCCTCTGAATGGCCAGGTCGAGCTCAGCGGAGACCTCTCTGCTGACGTCGTCGTAGGCTGTGCGGGACTGCATGTCGGAGGGAGTCCCACGCATGTGCATGAGTACAATGTATGCGCCGCTCTGCGCCACGATGCGGCCGAACTGCTGCCACCCTGGGACACTTTCATCCGGAGGTTCAACCTCTGGGAATGCATGCGTCAAGGCTGAGCCAAGACCCGAGATGTCATTTACAATCTGTACACCGCACTCGAGTGCACGGGAGGCAATGTTTGATTTATAGGTATCAACGGAGATCGCGATGTTCGATCTCTTTCTTATTCCCTCAATAACGGGAATAACCCGAGCGATCTCCTCATCTGCTGTAACAGCATCTGCCCCTGGCCGCGTCGATTCTCCGCCTACATCCACAATATCCGCGCCGAGCTCTTCGAACTGGAGAGCTCGTTCCACCGCTTCCTCAATGCTCTGGGTTCTGCTTCCGGAGTAGAAAGAATCGGGGGTCACATTGATGATCCCCATGACGAGGGTCTTCTTGCCGAGGGGGATATGGACATTCACAGGATTTCCTACTTCTTCTTGTGTCTGTTCTTCCGCAAACGTTTCTTTCTCTTGTGGTTTGCGATCTTCTGCCTTTTCCTCTTCTTACCGGACGGCATCACACCTCCTCGCTGTTTTCTGTGTCTTGCTTCGGATTTTTTTGTGCTTCCTGCTTCTCTGTATCTGCTGTATCCTTCCCGGTCTGCTCTGCAGCACCGGCATCCCCTTCAGGATTCAAAACGGTCTCCGCATAATTCGCCTGCAAATCGTTGATCATCACATTTAGAAGCTTTTTCTCATCCTCATCGAGTCGTCCGGACGTCTTTTCTCTGAGCATGATCAGTGTATCAATGCTGAGCTTTGCCGAACGCAGATCCTTCTGCACCTCTCCGGAAACCGGATCTGCAATCTTGCCGAGAGTAACCCAAGCTGAGGAACTCAGCATCAGCACAAGCGATGAGAAAGATGCTTCCGGAACATAGGGTTCGTCGGACATATCCGCACCTCCCTTTTACTCCAATGGCCGGTTGCATAGGTCGAACCTCTTCGAGGCTCGACAGCACCAGGCATTGTTGTACGTGACGATCAACTGCGAATGATCTTGCTCACATGTAGCGATGACCGTTTAAATATAAACAAAACTTATGTGGGGAGCAACTCCATTAGAGGTGCTGTCGGTTCTCCGGCTTTGAACTCATCTCTTTCAAAGCCTCCTTTATCTTCTGATCTTCCCCCTTGTGACAGATCAGCACCCGCTCCCCCTCCTTGACGCATATGGTGTCTCGCATACCAATCATGGTCACGATGGAACCCTCATCTCCAATAACGATATTGTCCCTTGAATCAATGGCAACCACATTTCCTTCAATGATATTGCCGCTTTCATCGGGGGTTCTGTGACGCTGCAGAGAACCCCATGACCCCACATCGTCCCAGACAAACCTTGGTTTCAGACAGGCAATTCGGTCTGTCTGCTCCATCATACCGTAATCCAGGGATATACTTTCGAACTTTGTGAACTCCTCCTCCTTCACCCTTTCCTCTGCTTCTGTATCCATTGCCTTTTCAATACGCATGAGGCCCTGGTAAAGATCGGGCATATAGACACTCATCTCTTCCAAAAGGGTTTGTACGTTGAAGATGTACATGCCTGAGTTCCAGAAAAAATTACCCGCCTGAAGAAACTCCTCTGCCTTTTCATACGAAGGTTTTTCCGTGAACCGCCTGACCGTGTACACCTCATGTTCATAGCTTTCTGTCAGCGGCTGGTCAACTTCGATATATCCAAACTCAGTGGCCGGCCGGGAGGGGGCGATTCCGAAGGTGACAATATAGCCTTTCTCCGCGGCCCTGGCAGCATCCTTCAGTGCAAGGAGAAAATCCTCACGTGGATGTATCACATGGTCTGCTGAAAGCACGGCAACCAGTGCCTCCGGGTCCCGACGACGGATGACGAGAGAGGCAAGACCTATCGCGGGAGCGGTGTTTTTTCCCATCGGCTCTATGATGAGATTTTCCTCGCCTATCTCTGGAAACTGCTCTGAAATCACCCCTTTCAGGTGTGCTCCCGCAGCGATAAAAATGCGTTCCCTCTCTATATCCGGATAGACCCGATTGAAGGTTTCCTGAATCATAGATCGTTCGGTTACAATGGGCTGAAACTGTTTCGGTCTGGCCTTTATACTCTTTGGCCAGAGCCGTTCACCCTTACCACCCGCAATAATGACGATGTAGAGCACGAAATCCCTCCTTCTCGAATTCTCGCAGTTCAACCATGTGCAAAATCACATATGCGTTCGTGTATCTCCCTGTTGTCATCAGGGCTGTGCCATGAGACGCCGGCATCCCTGCTTAACCAGGTGAGTTGACGTTTTGCATATCTCCTGGTGTCGCGCATAAAGAGCCTCGCCACCTCCCGACCGCCATGACAGCCCTTGAAATACTGTATGAAATGGCTGTACCCCAGCCCCTTCATTGACGGGTACCGCTCATCGTAGCCCCTGTGCAGCAGGCCGTAAACCTCACCGGGCAGCCCCTCTTCTATCATGTGCATGCATCGCTGCTCCAGCCTCCTGTAGAGCTGCTCCCTGTCGATCATGAGTCCTATTTTTAGTATATCGAAGAGAGGATCCGGCTTTTGCCCCATGAGAAGGGAGGACCTTGTACCCGAAAGCTCGTATATTTCCAGTGCCCGGACAATCCTCACAAGATCGTTGGGATGAAGACCCTCTGCCGTTGAGGGGTCCACCTCCATGAGCCTGGTGTAAAGGGCCCCCCTGCACCTCTCCTCGGCTTTGTACAGCTTCTCCCGTAGAAGCGGGGACGCAGCAGGAGCCTGAGACAGGGTATACTCCAGTGCACGGAAGTAAAGCCCCGTGCCGCCAACCAGCAGTGGTATCTTTCCACGCTCGCCTATTTCACCGATAACTGCAAGGGCTCTTCGCCTGAAATCGCCCGCACTGAACCGGTAGTCAGGAGATACAATGCTCACCAGATGGTGGGGTACTTTCGCCAGGGCATCTTCATCGGGCTTGGCAGTTCCACAGTCCATGTCCCGATATACCTGCATGGAATCCACGGAAACAATTTCGCCAATATCCCGTGCCACCTTGACAGCCAGCTCGGTTTTCCCGACGCCTGTTGGCCCGGCAATGAATACCAGTTTCTGTTTTTCAGACATAGATATCGATTGCGCAGCCAGTATATGCAATAGTCTACATTCAGATGAGAGAGCTTTCAATGAAGAAAGGTAAATAATATGCGGGGTCAGCCTTCACTTGGCGGAGCCTTGGGATCGAAAAACTTTACCTCCTTATCAAACATCTGGTGCAGCGAGAGAGAAACTATTTTCCCCTTATGCACCTCGAGGTTGTCATCACCGAGAAAATTGATCTGCCGTGCCCGTTTCATGACAGCCTTGGAAAGAAGGTAGCGATTATCCGGATAATCAATTATTTCGTAGATGGGCAGCATGCATTAACTCCTCTTCTGTAATTCTGAGTTGATGATAGCCTCAACTCTTTTAACGGCCGTCTCAAGAGTATCGTTAACAACAATATACTGAAACCGATCGCGGTATTCAAGCTCCTTTTGGGCGTTGGTCAGACGAATACGAAGCGCCTCCCCGCTTTCAGTACCCCTCCCCTCAAGCCTTCTTTTCAACTCCTCAAGGTCGGGTGGAATGATAAACACGGAAACTGTTTTCGGAAACTCCTTCATAATACTCAGGGCACCCTGTACATCCACGTCGAGTATACAGGCGTTTGATCTGCTTAGGCACTCCTCGAGATGTTTGCGATCTGTGCCCTTGAGGTCTCCATGCACCTCTGCCCATTCGGTGAAATCACCGCGCTCTATCTTCGCTTCAAACGCTTCTCTGCTGATGAAGTAATAGTCCACCCCATCTGTTTCCTCTTCCCTGCGTTTTCTTGTTGTATAGGAAACTGAGAACGATATGTCCGGCCTCATCTTCAGCAGTTTCTTGTAAATCGTGGTCTTTCCGCTTCCCGATGGAGCGGTAATAACCACCACCAGACCCTTGCTATTCAATGTTTCGCACCTGCTCCTTTATCTTTTCCAGAACTGTCTTGATTCGAACCGCACTTTCGGAGATCATGTAATCCGGCGACTTGGCGCCCACCGTATTGATCTCACGGTTGAGCTCCTGTGCCATGAAGTCGAGTTCCCGTCCGCAGGCTCCATCCCCGTCAATGACCTGGCGCATCTTTTTTACGTGGCTTTTGATCCGCGAGACCTCCTCGCTGATGTCCACCTTGTTGGCGAATACCGCCACTTCCATCATAAGCCGCGTTTCGTCTATCTCTGAATCAATCAGCTGCAGCACTCTCTGCCTTGTCTGTTCCCTGAACTTCTCAACAACCCCGGGATACACCTCTTCGATCTGCCCGATCGTTTGGTCTATTTCAGTTATAAAGGTCTTGAGCTCATCCCTTGTCATCTCTCCCTCGACTTGCCGGGATTCCTGAAACTTTTCTAGGGTTTTCTTGAAACAACTCTCGAAATCATCTTCAGGGATATCGATTTTCGTGATTTCATCGAAGTCATTGAAAATGTAACGCAATGAAAGAAGGTCTGAGAGAGAAAGCTGCAGATGAATATCGATGTCCTCCTCGATCATCCGGACGAGCTTGCCATACCTTGCAAAGAGTTCTCTCAGCATACGAAGCTCAATCTCCTCCTTTGCCACCACCTTCACAAAGATTTCCACTTTCCCCCGCTTTACCGTGCGCTTTAGGAGCTTGCGGAGATTCTCCTCCATATGCTCGAGATAGAAGGGCAGCTTGCACTTGAGTTCCATAAACTTGTTGTTGAGCGATCGTATCTCAATAAATAGGGTGTACTCATCAAACTCATAACTCTCTGCTGCATAACCAGTCATACTGTTCACAGGATTCCCTCTTCACGTCGAAATAGCCTACACTGCACCCTATTATATACAATGAAACAGTTTTTAAAATGATTTTATTCCCCGGCCCTGCTCAGGATACTCGGGCAGGGAAAAAGAGCTTGACCTGTACCTGCACGCTCACTAAATTCATCGGGGAAAAGAGCCACTAGCTCAGTAGGTAGAGCAACGGCCTTTTAAGCCGTGGGTCGAAGGTTCGATTCCTTCGTGGCTCATGCAAGTCTCCTTCGTCTAGTGGTTAGGACACCGGGTTTTCATCCCGGCAACAGGGGTTCGACTCCCCTAGGAGATGTTTTTTTCTTGACCCCCCGTTTTCCTCCTTTTCGGGGGGTCTTTCTTTTTTGGCATAAAAGGTGACAGCTCACTTAATTATTTTTCATGAAAAATAATTAAGTGAGCTGTCACCTTTTATGCCTCTTTTTTGTTCCCTTTTTAATTCGTCTGTTTCAACCGATAAAGAAAGGATGAGGCGCTGTTCTCCGAGAAGGGCCATATCACATGGCACGTGCAGCTCGTCTTGATATGGCAGGCGCGGCGTGCTATACTCTAGAGTAAATATGTAGAGTGGGAGGAGTATATCATGCGGGGAAGAGGCTTGTTTTTTCTCATACCGCTCATGCTCGGCCTGGCCCTTATCGCCTCATGCAAACCTATCAATCTGTTCAGCCCTTTTATCGACCCTTCGAAGTTGGGGAACGATGCCAAGCTTGAAGCCGGATACAACGCGATTTCTGACGGTGATTACGAGGAGGCTGTGGATTACTTCTCAGACGTGATTGACAGCTCTTCGGGAGAAGAGCTCACCGACGGGCTTATTGGGCGGGCAACTGCATACCTACATATCGGTGCGCCCAACATGGATGAAGCCACACAGGACATCATGGACGGGGAAACTGACATTGACAGCCTCGGCCAGTTCATCCGCAACCTCAAAGGCTCCAAAGACTATGCAACCTTTTTCGCAACCGTTCAGCTTGCTGCCAGGGACTACAACGCCGCCATGGCCAACAGCGGCGGTATTACGGACAGCGGTTTATTGATTGAGATCTATCAAACCAATATGATGGCAGCTACAGGTGTGGGGGCAACGAGGATCGCCCTTCAAGATGATGTCGTTGCAGTTGGCATCACAGACGCTGAAATTGATGCCATTCTGGAATCAGGCGGACATGTCTACAACATCGATACATGGGGTGATCCCGGCTCACCAAACGGCCTCAACCAGTATGTTGAGCCTTCCCCCGATAAGACTGAGATGCTCGGCTATCTACAGGGCGCCTTCGATGCGCTTAAACTGCTCGAACTGGACCCCCCGCTTGATATGGATATTTCCTCCATGAAGGACAGCATAAACGATTGGGTAACAAACGGACTGGGGGCAAGCGCACTGATCTAGGCTCACATCAATTCTGTTTCAAACTGCGGGCAGCTCACAAGGGTTCATGAGCGGGAATCGAGGGACTTTTTGAAAGAAAGAGCAAGCCTATACCTGATTATCCCCGGCATAATCATTCTTCTTGTCATGTGTGCAGCATCTTCTTCTCTTGCCATAGATAAAAACGAACCGATTTCTCAGCCTACACTCCCCATGGTGCAGGCCATGGGAGGGGCCTTCACCGCCGTTGCCAGCGATGAAAGCACCGTTTTCTACAACCCCGCAGGCTACGCGGTGATTACAGACCCCATATTCACCGTCGCAGTGCTCGACCTCAGCTTCAATATCAATGACTCCGCCCTGGCCGTGTACAGGGCCCTTGCAAATGGAGAAGATCTCAGCGATCCTGGAAACGTCACCAAGTATCTCAACGACACAACCCTTTCATTTGGCCTGAGCGGCCCCATATATCTGGGCCATGTGGGGAACAACTTCGGCTTCTCCTTCTATAACACCGCACGCACCCTATTGGACACCACACCTGGTGCACTGCAGCCCACCGCCGATTACCACACCTTCACTGATCTGGGTTTCACCGGTGGCTTCGGATACAAAATCATAGACCATCTCTATGCAGGATTCAACGTCAAGGTCATTCTCAGGTTGAAGTCTGAGCTGGAGGGCACGGTTACAGAAGTACTCGATACGATTGAGGATGATGATGTTCCCATTGCAAAATCGGTTGGTTTCGGCGGCGACCTGGGTTTACTGTATCGACCTAAACCCTGGCTCTCTCTTGGTCTCAATGCCCGCGATTTCTTCGGAACCCGTTTTTACTATTGGGAGGACATCAGCGGAAACCAGAACTACCCATCGAGCATGATCAAACCGAGAATTGCCCTTGGAGTCGCCTTCTTTCCCATTCGAAAGAACTATGAGGAAAAGCCTAAAAACGATTTAACCATAGCCTTTGATTACTTGGACATACTCGACAACAGCTCACCTCTCTCCAACATCAAGTTCGGCGTCATGTTCAATACCCTTCGGGTTCTCGATCTGCGGGGCGGCATAGATGCAGGCTATCTCACAGGCGGTATCGGCCTCCATCTCAGGTTCTTCCACTTCAGCACCGCCTACTACGTCAAGGAACTGGGGTCCTATCCCGGTTCGAAACCTCTGCAGACCCTCACCGTTGAGTTTGCATTTAAATGGTAGATTGACTGCCTTCCAACCAATGTGGTGTTTTCTCGTAGCAGGTAATTATTGATGTACTGTTATCAGAGATCGTGTTCAGGCATGTAGTAGTTGGGGGGTTCCTTCGTTACTTCGATATCGTGAGCGTGGCTCTCCTTGAGGGAGGAGAAGCTGATCTTGATGAACCGCGCTCTTTCTCTCAATTCCTGCAGGCTTCTGGCACCCACATAACCCATTCCGGCTCTGATACCACCGACGAACTGGAACACGATGTCCCTCACACTCCCCTTGTAGGGAACGAGCCCCTCGAGGCCTTCCGGCACAAACTTGCGCTGCCCCTCCTGGGCGTATCGGTCAGACGATCCCTCCTTCATGGCTCCTTCAGAGCCCATACCGCGGTACTCCTTGAAAGCACGGCTGTGAACGATCACCTTTTCTCCGGGGCTCTCGTCAGTGCCTGCAAAGATACTTCCCAGCATGACTGCATCTGCACCTGCAGCCAGGGCCTTGACAATGTCTCCGGAATACCGTATGCCCCCGTCCGCTATGATGGGCTTGCCATGCTGTCTAGCTGCCTTCGAGCATTCAAGTACTGCGCTGAGCTGCGGCACGCCAATGCCCGCAATGATTCTCGTCGTGCAGATCGAACCCGGACCGATTCCCACCTTGACTACATCCGCCCCTGCCTTGATGAGCGCCTCTGTGCCTTCAGCGGTTGCCACGTTGCCTGCGATGATGAGCAGGTCTTTATAGCGCTGCCTGATCATCTTCACCGCCTCAACCACACGGTCCGAGTGGCCGTGGGCAGTATCCACAACCACCACGTCGACCTTTGCCTGTACAAGCGCATCAACCCGCGCCGTGAGCTCAGGCGACGGCCCAACAGCAGCACCGACGAGAAGCCGTTTCTTCTCGTCCAGGGCTGCATCTGGAAAGTCGATGGCCTTCTGAATGTCCTTTATGGTGATGAGGCCCCGTATGTTGAAGTCCCTGTCAACGATGGGCAGCTTCTCGATCTTGTGGCGCTGAAGTATCTTTTTGGCCTCATCGAGTGTCGTACCCTCAGGCGCAGTAATGAGATTTTCCCTGGTCATGAGGTTTTTCGCAGGCTGATCAAAATCGGTGATGAATCTCAGATCCCTGTTGGTGAGAATCCCAACCAGCTTGCCCTGCTCCGCGATGGGGATGCCCGATATCCTGAACCGCTTCATGATATCCATTGCACTCTGCACAGATGCAGATGGATCGAGTATGACCGGGTCTATGATCATACCGCTCTGGGATTTCTTGACCTTTTCCACCTCTCCCGCCTGTGCCTCTATAGACAGATTACGGTGTATAACTGAGAATCCGCCCTCACGGGCGAGCGCAACAGCCATGCGGTACTCGGATACCGTGTCCATGGCAGCAGAGATGAGCGGGATCTTCAGTAAGAGCGATTTCAAATATGTGGAGAGGTCGGTTTCAGCCGGAGTGATATTGGTGAATTGCGGGAGGAGGAGTACATCGTCAAAGGTAAGCCCTGTTTCCGATTCCTCAATCATGTACGCTTCAACCCGGAGTAAGCATTATCCGGCAGGAGCCTCACTCAGAAGAGAAGCTCGCCGGGATTGAGTCCAAGAATAACACGGAAAGGATATACCGTCAATTCAAGAATCTTCAAACTGTTGACGATGGGATTATTGAGATGAAAAAATTTCTCATAGTGTTTGTGCTCATCCTGTTCACACTCCCCGTGCAGGTGCAGGCGCGAAAGCTCTACTATGCCGAGGAGTTCTATCTCTACGCCCTCAACCTGTACCACACAAACCCCAACCTGGAGCGAAATATTCGATTCATGCAATGGGCATTGAAAGCTCCCTTTGACAATCAGGTGCGAAGCCTTGCCCTTATCGAAAATGAGTATGATTTCAGACGCTACAAGGCGCTTTTCCGCATGCATGTAAACCTGCTCATCATCGACAGCTATCTCAAGCTTGCCACTCGCTTCGACAAGCAGCATGTCTACTACTTTAACCTCTGGTACGCCGAAGAGCTGAAGGAGAGCTTCACCATTGCCAGGTACATCTATCAGATTTCATTCAACTACTGGGAAGAGGCGAAGAAACACGCCGAAAGCGCCGAGGACATGCCGGGCAGGATAAACATCGACTTTTGGGAAGACGAGCAGCACCTGATTCAGACAGGAGAGCTCGACTACGGTCTCATCATCGATGAACACATGCAAAAGCTCGAAAAGCGCCTCGATACAGTCGAGAACTATCTCGCGCAGTTTGAGGAGAGCGAGCAGGAGTCATAGACAGTTTGATTTTTGACCTTTCATGAATCTATATTCCCGAATAACATGCCGGACTATCCCACATATCTCGGATTACATGATCTGACCAAGAGGGTAGAGTTGCTGAAGGAGAAGCTCAAGCCCTGCACGGTGTGTCCCTATCACTGCGGCACCGATCGTTTCGCTGCGAACACCGGACGATGCGGTATGGGATATGCACCAACGGTTTCCTCCTGGTCCATCCATCATGGCGAGGAGCCGCCCATATCCGGACAGCGAGGTTCAGGAACCATATTCCTGAGCGGCTGCCCCCTGCGCTGCGCCTTTTGTCAGAACTATCCCATAAGCCAGTTACGCCACGGACAGGAGATGAGCACCGACGAACTGGGCGACCTAATGCTCGAGCTTCAGAACAGGGGTGCACACAACCTCAACTTCGTGACACCCACCCATTTCGTCCCGCAGATCGTTGAAGCCCTTCACATCGCTGTGGGCAGGGGCTTTCACCTTCCCATTGTGTACAACACCAGCGGCTACGATGACCTGGAGACGCTGAGGCTTCTCGACGGCATTGTGGACATCTACCTCCCTGACATGAAGTACAACGACGACCTGCTTGCGAAACGCTATTCGGGGGCCCGTAACTATGTGTCCGTCAACCGCAGGGCCATAGAGGAGATGTACCGCCAGGTTGGAGGGCTGGCGCTCGATGAAGAGGGTATTGCCAGGAGGGGGCTTGTGGTAAGACACCTCGTTCTTCCAGGAGGAATATCCGGTACCAGGGAGGTGCTTCAGTTTATTGCAGGCCTCTCCACATCCATAGGCATAAGCCTCATGAGCCAGTACTTCCCCGCACATCGGGCCGCTGACTACGAGGAATTGCAGCGAAAGCTTACCCCGCAGGAGTATGATCAGGCCATCGAGGCGCTGGACCACTTCAAACTTACAAATGGATGGATTCAGCCGCTTGACTAGCCGCACGGGTACAAAAAATCCGCATCAATCATCATCTATATCGATCTTTTTCTTGATCTTCAGCAGGTCCTTGTACATGCCGCGAATCTTTGTGCGCATGGCCCAGAACTCTTTAATCTTGCGTACATCCATCGAGGGATAGCCCGCGACCATGGCTCCACTGTCAACCCGTTTGGCCATGACGCCTGCATTGGCAAGTAGAAATGCATTGTCCCCCACCACAGCGTGGTCTGTAATACCAGCCATTCCGGCCATTACAACATTGTTGCCAAACTTGACGCTGCCTCCAATGCCGCACAGTGCAACCACGATGCAGTGCTCTCCAATCTCCACGTTGTGGCCGATCTGAACGAGATTGTCGATCTTGGTACCTGTACCGATCTTGGTCATACCCAGTGTGGCGCGGTCTATGGTGGTATTGGCACCGATCTCAACATCGCGACCGATATGCACACCGCCTATCTGGGGTATCTTCCGGTGAGAGCCCTCTATTCTGCTGTACCCGTAGCCGTCAGCGCCGATCACTGTGCCGGAATGGACGATCACGTTGTCTTCAATAATGGTATCAGGATAGATGGTGACCCGCGGAAAGATGATGCACCCCTTGCCCAGACGGCAGTTTTTCCCGATAACCGTGTTCGCACCGATACGGGTGCCATCGCCAATAATACTCTCCCCGATCACGGCACAGGCATCCACCACCACACCTTTGCCCAGGGTCGCTCCTGGAGCTATGACCGCATGCTCCGACACACCTGAACCAAAATCCCTCTCATCCTCGAAAAGAGACAGGAGTGCAATAAACACCCCATCCGTTTCTTCGGGATGTATCAGAATATAATCGATGCCCTTCCCGTCATCTGGTCGGAAATCGAGCACAAATGCAGCTGTTTTGGGACCTTCCATCCTATCAAAGATTTTTTTTCCCCGGATGAAGACAATGCTGTCCTCATTACCGTCCTCCGGCCTGCTCACACAGAGTATCTCGCGTTTCCCGTTTCCCACAACCTCTCCACCTATCGCCGATGCAATATGCTCCAGTGTGTGCATCACTCCCACCTCCATTCTGTCACAGTTTCAAAATGATCCGTAGCACTGCTCTGTAAACCGGAGCAGCTCGTCTCGAGGGTTCTTTCCCCCAAAGACCGCCCCCTGTATCGCACTGAGAAGGGGGAGTTGTTCCAAAACACGCTCACGTACAGAGCCGATGTATTTCATCAACAGCTTCAGTGTATGATACCCCTCGGCCACTTCACCTGCATCAAGCATGAGGCGGTACTCCTCGTCGGGCACACCGCCGGCACCCACCTTTCGTCCAAATATTCCGTTTCTCCCGGATGCAGAGGTCACATAGAGGTCACCCACACCTGCCAGGTCGAACACCGTCTCACGCCTGCCACCAATCCTTTCAATGAGACAGGCCATTTCACGAATCGCCTGATTGAAGATGAAGGCCTTGAAGTTGTGATGCATCTCCACCCCGCTCCGCTCATGTATGCCGTCGCACATCCCCATGCCCATGGCATACACATTCTTGAGCGCAGAGCAAAGCTCAACACCCGCCACGTCCGGCGTGGCACGCACCCTGTAATAGGGCGTGGGGAAGGCGGAGAAGAAGGGCGCCGCATCGTTTCCCTTATAACCGAACACCGTGGCTGTGGGTATTCTGCCCGCAAGTTCAACCGCTTTGACCGGACCACCCACCGAAACCCACTGCATCTCATGTGCACCGAACCGCGCTTTGAAAAGACGACCCGCCCCCTCACTCACACGGAGCACCTCGTCCCCCAGCATCACAAAGCCCTTGGTGAGTGTGAAGAGGGGAAGGGGCCCCGACAGGGCCTCCAAAAGCCTTTGGAATACCGGAATAAAGCCTTCACTCGTCACTGCAATGATGATGAAATCCCTGTCCTGCAGCACGTGCTCGAGCTCGGACGAGTCGTGGAGCTGAAGCTTTGGATGCAGGGGCTTCTTAAGGCGCGGGTGTACACCCTCACGCGAAGCCCTGATGAGCTCATCGTCGAGCCAGGTCCCCCAGAGGTGCACGTTATGACCGTTTTCACAGAGGGGGAGAGTGATTGCACTACCCATGTAGCCGGCACCGAGAACTGCAACGTTAGCCATACATCACCATCTCACAGGGGATTCAGGAGCGGGAATTTGCCCTTGCCTTATTGGTGTTTAGTATACATGTATTTCACCATGAGCTCCAAATAAATCTTGATTACTCCATATAAACATCATAGTATTATACATACTCAGAATCCTATATCGGAGGTCTTCATGAAGATCGCATTTGTCGAGCCTAAACCGCCGATAAACGTTTATTTCTTTCTCTCGAAGATACCCCTCCTTGGACCACTTTTCCTTGGAACCAAGCTGAAACAGGCAGGACATGAGGTGAAGGTCTTCAAGGAGGACATGATACGCGTTTATAACGAGAATACCGACGAACTGCATCCCTATCTCAGAGAGGCAGATGCTGTCGGATTCACCTCCATCACACACACAGCAGGAAGGGCATACAAGATCGCCGATGCGATCAAACGCCAGTACCCGGATAAGAAAGTGGTTTTCGGTGGACCGCATCCGTCGGCCGTGCCCGAGGAAGCCCTGAGACATGCCGATCAGGTTGTGGTCGGCGAGGGCGAGTATGTGGTGAACGATATCTTTGACGGAAACATCACGGATCCCATTGTCAAGGGACCGATGCCCAACATCAACGACGTGCCGGCCATCGATCTGGACATCCTGCAGGGTTACAAAAACCGGCGCGGGAAGTTCACGATGAAGCATGGCCCTGTTATGGCATCCCGCGGCTGCCCCCATGACTGCTACTTCTGCTCTGTCACCCAGATGTTCGGACGGAGATACCGCATCAAGGATTCTGACCTGGTCATGGAAGAGGTAATGATGCGCTACAACGAGGGCTTCCGCACCATTTTCTTCTACGACGACAACTTTGCCGCACATCACGAGAAGACAAAGATCTTCCTCGAGAAGCTCATCAGGGCCGATCTGAACCTGAAGTGGACGAGTCAGTTCAGCATACATGTGGCCAAGGACAAAGAGCTGGTTGAGCTGCTGAAACGCTCGGGCTGCAACCTCATGTTCATCGGCGTCGAATCAATCAACCCTGAGGCACTCAAGGACTACAGGAAGTCTCAGACCGTTGCAATGATCAAAGACTCAATAAACACCTTGACCTCTGCCGGGCTTAGGGTGCATTCCATGTTCATTCTCGGCGCTGACAGCGACAACGAGGAAACCATAGAACGGACCATTCAATTTGCAAAGAACTCTGGGAGCTGGACAGTCCAGTTTTCCATACTCTTTCCCATTCCAGGCACAGGTCTCTATAAGGAGATGAAGGAAAAGAACAGGATTTTCATCAATGACTGGAACTACTATGACGGCAGCCACAGCGTTATTCTTCCGAAGAACATCACACCTATAAAGCTTCAGAAGAAGCTCATTCACGGCTACCGAGCCTTCTACAGCACTAACGTGGTTCGCTGGCTCTCTTCGCGTGTGGGATTCTTTATATGGAAACTCCTGAACAGGGAGTACATGCGCTACAACAGATACGTATCCCGCAAGCTGCGCAAGCGGGGTGTGGTCAAAGACGGGATCCTGACCTTCAAAGGGCTGAAAAGCGAGGCGCTTCCGCGCATGCTCTCCATGGCCCTGAGCAGGCGAAAGGAACTGGTGCGAAAGGAAATCTAACAAACCTTTACACATACCAATGAAAGAATTGGACGGGCATGTGTATGTGCCCGTCCTTTTTGTAGTATGGACTCTCTCATTCCGCGCATATACACCCTTCTCTTCGACTTTCACGGCCCGCAGGGCTGGTGGCCCGTAGGCGGCAGTTACTTCCCGAAACAGGAAGACCCCTTCGAGGTCACGGTGGGCGCCATACTCACGCAGAACACCTCCTGGAAAAACGCATCCATGGCAATCGAAGCCCTGCGGCATTGTGGAATGCTTTCAGTACACAGCATGCTCAACGCCAGCCTTGAGCAGCTTGCTGGCACAGTAAAGTCCTCAGGATACTACAATCAGAAGGCCGACCGGCTCAAGCGTGTGTGCCTGTTTTTACAACAGGCCGGGAGCAGCGTTCCCACACGGGAGGAGCTTCTTTCCATAAGAGGAATCGGTCCCGAAACAGCCGATTCTATACTGCTCTACGCATACCGCATCCCTGTATTCGTGATAGACACCTACACCAGGAGAATATTCAGCCGTATCGGTGTTGCTCATGAGCATATATCCTACGATGAACTACAGGGGCTTTTCATGCAGAACCTTCGCCTGGACCAAAAGCTTTTCAACGAGTACCATGCCCTTATCGTCAAACACGCGAAGGAACCGTGCAGCAAGGTGCCGCAGTGCTGGGATTGCGTTGTTGCGCAGGAAGAGCTGTGCGTCTTCGGCAGGACAACAGGAAAAACGTCATAGGTGTGGGAACTGAGTACACTGGCATCAACATGTACAACATATTCGGTGTCGCGATTCTCTTCTGAGGATGACTTTCAAGCCTAGTCGTGATACTCTTTTCAGATTGAGGGATGCTCGACAAAAAAGCCCCCGAGTTTCCACTCCCGGGGGCCTTAACCGATCCTTTGCGCCTCTTGTTATTTTGTTTTCACTTCAATGAGCTTGGGCTTCGCAGCAGGTGCCTTGGGTACCGCTATGTCAAGCAGCCCGTTCTTGAAGTTTGCCGCAATCTTCTCAACATCCACATTTTCGGGCAGGCTGAATGAACGCTTGAAGCTGAAGTGTCTTCGCTCTTTCCGGATATATCCCTCATCCTTCTCTTCCTTTGACTCATCCTTCCTGGAAGCGATGGTCAGAACACCATTCTCGACCTTCACCTCAACATCCTTCTCACTCAGTCCTGGAAGCTCGACCTCCACGATGTAGTTGTCTTCATCTTCCCTAACATCAACCGAAGGCCGTCCAACACTGTAATCGTGATCTCCGAAATAGTTGTCAAACACCCTGTCCCAGTTGAAAAGATCCATTGTCCGTGGTCTGTATTTGATAATGCTCATTTTCAAGCCTCCTACAGGTTTTTTTCCTTTCACCCATATAAATGCATAAATCGTGCCAACATAGGAAAACTCATATAAATTATTGTGCAGCAATAATTTATGCGATTCACATTTTCCAGGAATTCTATGCCGAGAGCAGGAGCTGGGTATATTTGATACACCATGCCAAAATGACCATGTGCCTGCATCAAAATGACCCATAATACATGGCCTTCTCAGTAATGGGTAATTGAAATTGTCCTTTGCCCCATACCCCGTTATTTTATAGGGACCAATGCATAGGGAGGACATATGAAGGCGCTGCTCATCTGCGGAAGTCCGCGAAAAGAGGGGAATACTGAGATACTGCTCAACCTGGCAGGAGACCGGCTGAAGGAGCGGGGAGTGGAAAGTGACATCGTGCTTCTGGCCGACCACACGGTCAAGCCCTGTATAGCATGCGATCGATGCAAAAAGTCCCAAGACGGCACCTGCCCGGCCATACAGGATGACGACTTTCACCCCATATTCGAAAAGATGCGGGAAGCGGACGCGATCATCGTCGGTTCGCCGGTCTATTTCGGGTCTGCAACCTCTCAGATCACAAGTCTCCTCCATCGTGCGGGATACCTGTCTCGCGTCAACGGAAACTACTTCGAGGGGAAAATAGGCGCTCCAGTTGTGGTGGCGCGGCGGGCAGGCCAGAACTTCACCTATGCCCAGCTGCAGTTCTTCTTCACCATCAACGACATGGTCGTTCCAGGTTCAACCTACTGGAATGTGGCATTTGGACGAAAGAAGGGCGACGTACACAGTGATAAGGAGGGAATCGAAACCATCAGCCATTTTGCAGACAACGTTGCAGACCTTTTACAAAAGAGAAATGCATAATCCACCAACGCTGCAGTACAGGATGAAACCATGACCCGGGAAGAATTACAGGCACTCCTGCAGGAGTTCAGGAAAGACAACATCGATGTGCAGAAGCTCTGCTCACTCATACTCTCTGACAGGGGATTCGAGGATCTGGGCCACACCAAGGTCGACACGTCACGACAGGACCGGACAGGGTTCCCGGAAGTGGTGTACTGCAAAAACAAAACTGATGAGGAGCTCCTTCAGATTAGCGGGGAACTCTATAGACGAAACGGTTATGTGCTTCTGACAAGGGCGGGCCCTGAACAGGCCCATGTGCTTCAGGAGCAATTTACGGATGCGGTTTTTCATGAACGGGCAGGTCTTATTACTGTGGGCAAAGGGATGGAGCAGCGTGGTCTTGTCAGCGTGCTTACAGGCGGGACCTCAGACATCCCTGTGGCAGAGGAGGCCGCGGTCACCGCAGAAATCTTCGGCTGCCATGTGCAGCGTATCTTCGATGTGGGGGTTGCGGGCATACATCGGCTCTTCAGCCACAGAGATCAAATCGAAAAATCCAATGTCATCGTGGCCGCGGCAGGCATGGAAGGAGCCCTCCCCTCGGTGGTCGGAGGCCTTTTCCCCATACCGGTCATCGGCGTGCCCACGTCTGTTGGCTACGGCACACATTTTGGGGGCATCACTCCCCTTCTCACCATGCTCAACTCCTGTGCACCTGGCGTGAGCGTGGTAAACATCGACAACGGCTTTGGTGCAGGATACCTGGCTAGCCTCATCAACCGAAAGATCGAGGATGCATCCCCATGAGCTCTCTCTACCTGGATCTGCAAAACGGTATAAGCGGTGACATGGCCGTCTCAGCCCTTCTCTCACTCGCCGGCGATGGGGAGCAGGAAAAGCTCCGCATGCTCCAGGATAAGCTTGACACCCTGTCTCTCTTTGGTTTCCGCATTGAGAGCAGGCGTGAGCAGCGTAACGGCATATTGGGCAACCTCTTCACCGTCATCGTAGACGAGCACGAGCAGAAACCCCGGGATTTCAAGACCATTCGAAAACTCATCACAGACTCAGAGCTGAATGAGGATGAAAAGGAGCTCTCACTCAAGCTCTTTGAAGTCATCGCACAGGCAGAGGCAAAGGTGCACGGAACTACCGCAGAACAGGTGCACTTCCACGAAATCGGTGCTGTTGATTCAATCATAGACATCGTGAGCTTCTCCGTGCTCTATCTCGACCTTGCGCCTTCGGGTACAGCCGCATCCTCACCCTCACTTGGCAGCGGCACTACACAGAGTATGCACGGCACCATCCCCGTGCCCGCACCGGCAACATTGGAAATCCTCACCGGCCTTCCCATTCGCGGAACTGACAGGAAGGAGGAGCTGGTTACTCCCACCGGTGCCTCCATTATCAAAT
>Ga0255055_10000181_pt1 | contig 47630 bp, 31 predicted proteins | sample JV7_2_27_MG_FD_188633 | JGI IMG/M metagenome (GOLD analysis project Ga0255055, IMG submission 188633) | Seawater microbial communities from Jervis Inlet, British Columbia, Canada - JV7_2_27 | ecosystem: Environmental > Aquatic > Marine > Inlet | place: Canada: British Columbia | collected... | reverse complement strand
CGCTGTGGCAGCAGGGATCTTTCGCGAGATCCTGGTCGTCCGGCCGGATCATGCCCCGACCCTATTCAATCTTGGACGTGTTTTGATCCTTGCCGGCCGACCGGCAGAGGCGATCGCACCCTTGAGTCGAGGCCTGGAAATCCAACCCGACCCGCGCGCACGCACACTGCTGGAGCAGGCGGAGGCGGCGCCTCCGCAGCCCAGCTGAACCGGTCCCGGGACACCTTTCGGTCTGCTATCCTGCCACGGGAAACGGGCCTGCGACCCGGTTCCCGATCCACCTCGACAATGCTGGAGACGAGATGAGCGTTCGTGTCGAGCAGTTCACCTACGACGAGTCGATTTCCCGTCTGTTCGTTGTGGCCACGCTGGTCTGGGGCGTGGTGGCGATGCTGGCCGGGGTCTTCATCGGCCTGCAGCTGGCCAGTCCGTTCTTCAATTTCGACATCTCCTGGCTGTCCTTCGGGCGCCTGCGGCCGCTGCACACGAACGCGGCGATCTTCGCCTTCGCCGGCAACGCTTTTTTCGGCGGCATCTACTACTCGACACAGCGGCTGCTCAAGGCGCGGATGTTCAGCGACCTGCTGAGTCGCCTGCACTTCTGGGGCTGGCAGCTGATCATCGTCGCCGCCGCGATCACTCTCCCGCTAGGCTTCACACAGGGCAAGGAGTACGCCGAGCTGGAGTGGCCGATCGACATCGCCATCGCCGTTGTCTGGGTCATCTTCGGCGTCAATTTCTTCGGCACCATCGCCAAACGACGCGAGCGCCATCTATACGTCGCCATCTGGTTCTACATCGCCACGATCGTGACGGTTGCGTTGCTTCACATCTTCAACAGCCTGGCGGTGGTGGCGGGAGGCCTGAAAAGCTACTCGATCTACGCGGGAGTTCAGGACGCTTTCATGCAGTGGTGGTACGGGCACAACGCGGTGGCCTTCTTCCTGACCACCCCGTTCCTGGGCCTGATGTACTACTACATGCCCAAGGCGGCCAACCGACCGGTCTTCTCTTACCGCCTGTCGATCCTCCATTTCTGGACCCTCGTCTTCATCTATATATGGGCCGGTCCGCACCACCTGCACTACACGGCGCTACCGGCCTGGGCGTCGACGCTGGGCATGCTCTTCTCGCTCATGCTGTGGATGCCGTCGTGGGGCGGGATGGTCAACGGCCTGCTGACGCTGCGCGGGGCCTGGCACAAGGTCGCGGAGGACCCGATCCTGAAGTTCTTCGTCGTTGCGGTCACGTTCTACGGAATGTCGACCTTCGAAGGCCCGATGCTCGCAATCAAGGCCGTCAACTCGCTGTCGCACTACACCGACTGGACGATCGCCCACGTTCACGGCGGCGCGCTGGGCTGGGTCGCCTTCCTCAGCTTCGGCATGATCTACTGGCTGCTGCCGCGTCTGTACCAGACCGAGTTGTGGAGCAAGAAGCTGGCCGAGCTGCACTTTTGGATCGGTACGGTCGGCATCCTGCTCTACATCGTCGCGATCTACGCCGCCGGCATCACGCAGGGACTGATGTGGCGTGCCTTCGACGAGACGGGACGCCTGCTCTACCCCGACTTCGTCGAGACGACGCTGCGGCTGATCCCGATGTACTGGGTGCGCGTGATCGGCGGCGTGCTGTTCCTCGTCGGGGCACTGCTCTGTGTATTCAACGCGTTCATGACCTGGCGCCGGCGTCCCGCGACCTACGAAGCGCAAACCTTCGAAGCACCGGCCCTCGTGGGTAAACTCGTACCGATAACCGAGCCGCCCTCGGCACTGAAGCAGAGCGGCGCCCACGTCACCGGTTTCGCCTACAAGCTCGAGCGATTCATTCGGGCTTCCTGGCACCGCAACTGGGAAGGGCTGCCGGTGACCTTCACGGTGATGGTCATCGTGGCTGTCGTCGTCGCTTCGCTCTTCGAGATCGTGCCGACCTTTCTGATCAAGTCCAACGTGCCAACGATCGCCTCGGTGCAGCCCTACACGCCGCTCGAGCTGGCCGGTCGCGACATCTACCTCGCCGAGGGCTGTTACAACTGCCACTCGCAGATGGTGCGGCCGATCCGCTCCGAAACGGTGCGCTACGGCGAGTACAGCAAGGCCGGCGAGTTTGTCTACGATCACCCGTTCCAGTGGGGCTCGCGCCGGATCGGTCCCGACCTGCACCGCGTCGGCGGCAAGTACCCGCACCTGTGGCACGTGCGTCACATGGAAGACCCGCGATCGACCACGCCGCAGTCGATCATGCCGGGCTACCCCTGGCTACTCGAGGAGCAGATCGACTTCGACGCCATCCCGGTCTCGGTCGACGCGATGCGCATGATCGGCGTGCCCTACGACGACGGCGACATCGCCGGTGCGGCCAAGAACGCCCAGCGGCAGGCCCGTGAGATCGCCACCGAGATCGACCAGCAGGGCGGCCCCAAGGGCCTGAACGACAAGAGGGTCACGGCGTTGATCGCCTACTTGCAGAGGCTGGGAACGGACATCACCCGGCCCGTGGAGCAGGAGGTGACCGCCGATGCCTCGCCGCACGGAGGCGCCGCGGCTTCCTCGATGAAGGCGGACTGAGATGAGCCTGCGCGACATCGTTAGCAACGCGGGGTTGACGACCTACGCCGAGATCGCGCTGGTCATCTTCTTTCTCGTCTTCGTGGGCATCGTTCTCTACGTCGTATTGAAGCGAAAGAGCGCCTGGGAACACGCCCGGCACCTGCCTCTCGACGACGGCGATCCGAGCGACGTGCTGGAGGACAAGCAGCGATGAACAACGAAACGAACCAGGATCAGCTGCTCGATCACAACTACGACGGCATCCAGGAGTACGACAATCCCCTGCCGCGCTGGTGGCTGTGGCTGTTCTGGATCTCGATCGTTTTCTCGGCCTTCTACTTCGTCTTCTACCACTTCGGTCACGGAAAGCTCGCCGTCGAGGCCTACAACGACGACATGATCGCGTACTACGAGCTACAGGCGCAGCAACTTCTCGCCCTGGGTGAGATCAAAGAATCGACGCTGCTCGACCTGACGGAAGACGACTCGATGATGGCTGGTGGGGCCCAGCTGTATCAAGCCAAATGTACCCAGTGTCACGGGCAGAACGGCGAGGGCAACATCGGACCCAATCTGACCGACGACTACTGGCTGCACGGCGGAAAACTGACCGACATCTACCACACTGTCACCGAGGGCGTACCGGCGAAGGGCATGCTGGCCTGGAAGAATCAACTGGGCCCGGCCGAGATTCTCTCGGTCTCGGCTTACGTCGGTTCGCTGCGTGGATCGAACCCGGCCGCCCCCAAGGCCGCTCAGGGCAAGCTCGAGCCGTACGATCCCGAAGCGATCCTGGCCGAAGAGGCTGCCGAGGAGTCTGCCGGAGAAGAGACTTCAGAAGAGGCGCCGGCCGAATCGGAAGTCGAGGCCGAGACCGCCGGCTAGGGATTGAGTAAAGATGCCCCCGTCGACACCGCCGGCCGCCGAGGAAAGGGTCCTGTCGACCCTCAATCGCGACGGCACGCGACGCTGGATCCGGCCGCGTCTGTCCAAGGGAATCTTCCTGACGCGGCGTACGATCGTGGGCTGGGGCCTGATCCTGCTCTTCACGGCGATTCCCTACATCCGCATGAACGGCAAACCGCTGATCCTGCTCGACGTGCCGCGCCGCGAGTTCACGCTGTTCGGCACGACCTTTCTACCCACCGACACGATGTTGCTGATGCTGCTGCTGGTCGGCATCTTCGTCTCGATCTTTCTTCTGACGGCGTTGTTCGGGCGGGTGTGGTGCGGCTGGTCCTGCCCGCAAACGGTCTACATGGAATTCGTCTACCGCCCGATCGAGCGGTTGTTCGAAGGGTCGCGAGCCCAGCAGCTCAAGCTCGATCGAGAGGGCCCGAACGTCCGGCGGATGCTGAAGTTCGTCGTCTACCTGTTCGTCTCGATGTTTCTGGCCCACACCTTCTTGGCCTACTTCGTCGGCGTCGACACGCTGTTGAGATGGATCCGGCAGTCGCCCGTGGAGCACCCGGCAGCGTTTCTTGTGATGGCCGCGACCACCCTGCTGATGCTCGCCGACTTCGGTTACTTTCGCGAGCAGGTCTGCGTCGTGGCCTGTCCATACGGTCGCTTTCAGTCCGTCCTGCTGGACAAGAAATCGCTGATCGTCGGCTACGACTACAACCGGGGCGAGCCGCGCGGCAAGCGGCGCAAGGGTCAAGCCACGGAAGCGGTGGGCGACTGCATCGACTGCGGTGCGTGCGTGATCACCTGCCCCACGGGGATCGACATCCGCGACGGCCTGCAGATGGAGTGCATCGGCTGCACGCAGTGCATCGACGCCTGCGACGCGATCATGGACCGTATCGACAAACCGCGCGGCCTGATCCGCTACACCTCGCAGGCCATGCTGGAAACCGGCAAGCGAAAGATCCTGCGCCCGCGCGTGATTGCCTATCCGTTGGTGTTGATCGCCGTCTTCGGCGCGCTCGGCTTCGCGCTGGCCGAAAAGGAACCCGCCGACATCACGATCCTCCGCGGGCTGGGCAGTCCGTTCATGGATCTGCCGTCCGGCGAGATCTCCAACCAAATCCGAGTCAAAATCGTCAACCGCAGCGGCGAGGACCGGGACTACTTGATCGAGCTGGTCGACGCGGAAGGGTTGAATCTGGTCGCACCACAGAATCCCCTCCCGCTCGAGGACGGCCGCATGCAGACGGCGACCGTTTTCGTCGTCGCTTCGCGCGATGCGTTCGATGACGGCGTACGGGAAATCGTCTTTCGCATCTCGGACGGTGGGCAGTTCGACAAGCAGGTCCCCTATCGCCTGCTGGGCCCCAAGTAGACGGTGGCGGACCAGGGCATGGCACGAAAGAAGGGTTGGTACTGGCCGTGGATCCTCGGTGGTCTTATGGCGGTCGTGCTCGGCGCGAACCTGATCTTGATCTACGTGGCCACCTCGGACCGTTCCTTCGCCGTCGAGCAGGACTACTACCGGAAGGGACTGCGGTGGGACGCCAAGCGCGAGCAGGACCGGCGCAACGCCGAGCTGGGCTGGACGTTGGATCTCGTCGTCGCTTCGACACTCTCGCCCGACGGCACGGTTGCGATCACGGCGCTGCTGCGCGACGGCGACGGAGGCGAGATCACCGGCGCACAGATCAAACTGGACGCTTTTCACAACGCCCGTGCCGCGTACATTCTCAGCGCCGATCTGAAACACGCCGAAAACGGCAGCTACGCCGCGTCGTTGCCGATGCGACGGCCCGGCCTGTGGGAGTTCCGCTTCGAGATTTCGCGTGACGGTGAGCGCTTTACCCACACGACGACGAAGGAGCTGTTCTGGCGATGACCGCCGCCCTGCTCGCCACCGTACTGACGGCCAGTCTCGCCGGTAGTCTGCACTGCGCCGGCATGTGCGGAGGCTTCGTCGCGTTCTACGCGGGCCGTGACGCGAGCGGTCGCGGTGAGCGCTGGGCCGGGCACGCCGCCTACAACGGTGGACGCCTGGCGTCCTATCTGCTGCTCGGCGCGGTGGCCGGCACGCTCGGCGCGGCGGTCGACCTCGCCGGCTCGCTGGCCGGTCTGCAGCAGGTCGCCGCTCTCGCCGCGGGCGCCTTGATGGTCGTCTGGGGCGCCTACGCGCTGCTGCAGGCGCTGGACCTCCCGCTTCCGGCTATACCCGTGCCCCGCTTCGTCCACCGCATCACGTCGCGCGCCTATCAGTCGATGCGCGAGCGGCCTCCTGTGTTCCGCGCGCTGCTGCTGGGCCTGTTCTCGACCTTGTTGCCGTGCGGTTGGCTCTATGCCTTCGCCGTCCTGGCCGCGGGGACCGGCGGCCCGTGGCCAGGCATGGCGGTCATGGCCGCGTTCTGGATCGGCTCCGTTCCGGTGATGCTCGGTCTCGGTGTCTCGTTGCAGTGGTTGAGCGTGCCGCTACGGCGGCGTCTTCCCGTCGTGACCGCGGCGGTGCTGATCGTCGTCGGCCTGCTGTGGCTCGTCGGCCGATCGACGATGACGACGAGCGAGCCGCACCAGCACCAGCCGATCGGCATGGCCACGGTCGAACCGATCGGCGATGCCGATCGAGATCCGCATGCCGGGCACTGAGACGATCGCCGGGCCGGCGGAGCGCGGTCACGCCGGCTTGGGCGTCTCCTGCTCGCACTGTGGGCTGCCCGTGCCAGCCGCTCTCGTCGAGGCCGACGGCGAGTTGCAGTTCTGTTGCCACGGTTGCCGCACCGTCTACGCGGTGATCCACGAACAGGGACTGGATCGCTACTACGACCTGGTGCGTGAGGGCGACGAGGCGGGCGTCCCCGCGGCGACGACCGGCAAGAGCTACGAGGAATTCGACGATCCGGCCTTTCACGAGCTCTACGTCCGCCCTGCAGGAGACGGGTTGCAGGCGGTGGAGTTGTACCTCGAGGGCGTGCACTGCGCCGCGTGCGTGTGGCTGGTGGAGAAAGTCCCTTTGCGAGTGCCGGGCGTGGCCGAGGCGCGGCTGGAGATGCGGCACTCGATGGCCCGCATCGTCTGGGACCCCCGCGCCGCGCGGCTTTCGGCGATCGCGCGCTTTCTCGACGCCCTCGGTTATCCCGCTCACCCGTTCCGCGGCGTGCGAACACGCGAGATGCGCCGCCGCGAGGACCGCTCGCTGCTGATCAAGATCGCCGTAGCCGGGGCCTCGGCCGCCAACGTGATGATGCTGGCCGGCGCGCTCTACGGCGGGATGTGGCATGGAATGGCGGCCGAGTTCGAGAAGTTGTTCCGCTGGGCCAGTCTGGTCATCGCCCTTCCCGCACTGTGGGCCGCGAGTGTCTTTTTCAGGGGGGCCTGGGGTTCGTTACGCGCCCGGGTGTTGCACATGGACGTGCCGATCACGATCGGCATCCTCGCCGGCTTCCTCTGGGGAAGCCGGGCCACGGTGAGCGGCAGCGGCGAAGTCTACTTCGACTCGGTGACCGCGTTGATCTTCCTGCTGCTCGTCGGTCGCTTCGTCCAGCAGCGACGCCAACGCGCGGCTGCCGACTCGGCCGAGTTACTGTACTCGCTCGCGCCGTCCTCGGCGCACCTGATCGAGGAGGGCCGGACACGCGACGTGCCGCTGGAAGCTCTGCTCCCGGGCATGCACGTCGACGTACGCGCGGGTGAGGCGATTCCCGTCGACGGCGTCGTCGCCGCGGGATGCTCGAACGTCGATGCGTCGCTGCTGACCGGAGAGTCCCGTCCCGAAACCGTGCGGGAAGGCGGCACGGTAAACGCAGGGACGCTCAACCTCTCGTCGAGACTCGAGGTCCAGGTGCTGGCCGCCGGAGAGAGTACGCGTGTGGGGCGCCTGACGCGGCTCGTCGAGGAGAGCGTGCTGCGCAGGGCCCCGGTGGTGCGTTTGGCCGACCGCATTTCCGGAGTCTTCGTCGCCGTCGTGCTCGCGCTTGCCGCGCTGACGTTGATGATCTGGTGGCGCCTCGAGCCGCGGCTCGCTCTGGACCACGCCATCGCCTTGCTCATCGTCACCTGCCCCTGCGCGCTGGGACTCGCCACTCCCCTCGCGGTCAGCGCGGCGATCGGGCGGGCTGGGCGGGTCGGCATCCTGATCAAGGGTGGCGACGCGCTCGAGAGTTTGGCAACGGCCGGGCGGGTGTTGCTGGACAAGACCGGAACGTTGACGCTGGGCCGCATGCGACTCGTGCGCTGGTGGGGCGACGAATCGGTGAAGCCGCTCGTCGGCGCGGTGGAGAGTGGCGTCTCCCATCCGGTGGCCCACGCGCTCGCGGATGCGCTGGCCGACCCGGAGGGACCGCGCGCGGTCGATGTCGAACGCTCCGCCGACGGCGCCGGGGTGCGAGGCCGTGTTGACGGTCGTCCGTTGACGATCGGCTCTCCGGCCTTCGTCGAAAAAGAGACGGGGGCCATTCCCGCCCCGGCGGCCGCAGCGGTCGAGGAGCTCGCCCGGGAAGGTCTGACGCCGGTGCTGGTCGCCGTCGACGGGTGCGTCTCGGCCGCGGCCGGAATCGGTGATCCGTTGCGCGAGGGGTCGCGCGAAACGGTGGACGAGTTAAAGAAGATGGGCCGAGGCGTCGGGATCCTGTCGGGAGATCACCCCGAGGTCGTCGCCGCCGTCGCGCGCAGCCTGGGCATCGACGCCGGCGACGCCCGGGGCGGTGCCACTCCGGAGGACAAGCTGGCCGCGGTTGAGCGTGCGGCCGCCGAGGGATCGATCGTCATGGTCGGGGACGGTGTCAACGACGCCGCCGCGCTCTCGGCGGCAACGGTCGGCGTAGCGGTCCACGGCGGCGCCGAGACGGCGATGGCGGTTGCCGACGTCTTCCTGGCACGCCGGGGGATCGACTCGCTGGTACCCCTGTTGCAAGGTGCGGGTCGTACGATGAAAGTGATCCGGCGGAACCTGGTCTTCTCGCTGCTGTACAACCTGGTCGGGGCCGTCCTGGCCATGACCGGCCTGATCGGCCCGCTGATCGCGGCCGTGCTGATGCCGCTCAGCTCGCTGACCGTGATCAGCTATTCGTTTCGTGCCAGGACGTTCTAGTGTTCCGAGTCGGAAGTCCGTTGCCAATTCCGGCGAGGGACGCTGGAATCGGGAAGGGACTTCCGGCTCGGGACACTAGGTCATAGAGATGTCGGTAATCTACATCGTGCTGCCTCTGGCGTTGCTCTTCACGATCGCGGCCGTGATCGTCTTTGTCCGTGCAGTCAGGGCAGGCCAGTTCGATGACCTGGACACGCCCGGCGTCCGCGTGTTGCACGACGACGGTGATGCGAAGAACGACACGGCGCCCGCAGAGGACGAAGCCGCCGACGGCAACGGACAAGAAAACCGGTAAGTCTGGACGATTTTGGAGATGCCGAAACCGGCTTAACGCAGTCACGGTTTCGTAAGACATCCCAACGAATCGTAACGAAACTCAACACCCACCCCGGAAATCCCCGGAATCGGGCTGGCACGTTAGTTGCCGAATTCCCGGCGTAGTCCCCGATCGAAGTCGGAGACTGCGGAATCCCTCCGATTGCCTTGCGGCAGCGGAGGGAGAGGGGTTGGCAACATGGATCTTCAGCAGCGTGTAGCCCGGACAATTCTGCTCGCCATCTTGCTTGGCGTGTCGTGCGGCGTCTCTCCGGTTGCCGGCGAGACTGCCGGCACAACCTCCGTCGTCGGCATGGCCAGGATCACCTACGTCAGTGGCTCTTCGATCTACATCGACGCGGGGCGCGAACACGGTCTGGAGGAGGGCGATACCGTTCAGGTAGTGCGCGACGGAACGGTCGTGGCGGAGCTCCGGGTCGGCCACCTCTCGGCGATTCGCGCGTCGTGCACGGTCGTGGAGGCAGCCGACGCGCCGGCCGTGGGCGACGTCGTTCGCCTTCCCGCTACCGCCGCGCTCTCCGAAGCGGCCGCTGCGACGACGCCGACAGGTTCCGAATCGATCGAAGCGACCGAGACAATGGTTGATACGGTCGGCGTCCCCGGCCTCGCCCGCGTCAGCAACGTGGACCAGCACCGAGTGTTCATCGATTCCGGTCAGAACAAGGGCCTGCGCGGTGGGGACCAGTTGCGCGTGCTGCGCGGGAGCTCGACGGCCGCCGTACTCGAGGTGATCGATGTGAGCACCGATCGGGCGTCCTGCAAGATCGTGGAGGGCATCGGCAGTCTCGAGGTCGGCGATCTAGTGCGGCTACCGATCCGTGGCGAAGGCGACGATACGGGCCCGGTGCGGTACGCAAACAACGTCCCAGAAACCGTCTTCGTCGTTCACGCTGCGACGGAACCCGTCGTGCCCGGGAAGGTGACGCGCGCGGTCAAACCGAGTGTCAGTGGACGCGTCGGAGCGAGATACCTGATCGTTCGGGACCGAGATGCGAGCGGCGACGAGTTCTCGCAACCCGCGCTCGACCTCAGACTGGACGGCAACGACCTGGCCGGCGGGCACTTCGACCTGGCCGTCGACGTCCGGTCGCGGCGCACCTATCGGAGCGACGTGACCGGCACACTGGACACCGAGGACCAGACCCGCGTTTACCGCGCGGCGGCATCGGTCCACGACCCGCGCGGGCGTTTCCGCCTGACGGTGGGGCGTCAGTTCTCGCCCAGTCTGGCCAGCGTCAGCACCTTCGACGGCGCGATGGCTGCCTACGACGGCAACAAGTGGAGCACAGGACTGTTCGGCGGGACGCAGCCGGATCCCGTGGATTACGGCTACGCCCAAATCGTCAAGGAGTACGGAGCGTTCGTACAGATTCACAACCGGCCGGGCGCCTCGGCGCAGTGGTCGGTGACCTCGGGCGCCATCGGCTCGTACGTCGACGGCATCGTCAACCGCGAGTACGCGTACCTGCAGGGTCTGTTCACGAGCCGGCGCGTCTCGTTCTACGCGACGCACGAGCTGGATTACAACCGGGACTGGAAAATCGACGTCGGCGAGGACCAAATCGAACTGACTAGCAGTTACGTCCACCTGGGCCTGCGCGCGGGAAAGGGCCTAAACCTGAACGCCGGCTACGACAACCGCCGCAACATCCGGCTCTACCGCGACCTGATCACGCCCGAAACCGATTTCGACGACAGCTTCCGCGAAGGTGTCTGGGTCGGAATGACGCAGCGCATCGCCAAGCGCTTCCGCTTTGGTTTGAGCGGTAAGAGAAGCACCGGAGGAACCTCGGGCGACGCCGACTCTTACACGCTGATCCTCGGGGCCAACCGCCTGGCGCGACGGCTCAATGTCTATTACCGCGGCACCTACTACGCGAACGATACGAACGAGGGGTCGCTCCACTCGCTCACGACGGGTGTCGGGATCACTCGACGCGTGCGGATGACGCTCAGTGGCGGACTACGACAGGACACCGTCCTGTTGGTTCCAGAGGAGGAGAACGAGTTGCTGTGGTACGGCATGGAGATGGACTTCACCGTAGGCCGGCACTGGTTCCTCCAGGTTTCGGGCGAGCGCACCGAGGGCGAGTTAGAGAGGAACGACCAGGGCTATTTCAGCACGACCTACAGGTTCTAGTCTCAGGCGAGGATTATCGGATATGGACATGAAACGACAGGTTCACGGCTCGGGGCCCGCGACGGAATCGCATCCGCGGGAATTGCCGCGCCTGTTCCTCGTGACGATCATCGTCCTTCTGGCGCTGCTTGCCGGCTTGACTGCGCGTGCCGACGATCGTGAGGTGCCTTACCCCCACGGCGAGTTCGAGGAAGAATGCGGCATGTGCCACTCGCCCACCGGCTGGACGCCGGCGGTGATCAGCCGCAGCTTCGATCACTCGCGCTCCGATTTTGCTCTCGAGGGTGCCCACCGAACGGCGTTGTGTCGCGCCTGTCACCTCTCGCTGGAGTTCAACGAAACCAGCTCGGCCTGCGTTAGCTGCCACCTCGACGTGCATCGAGGCGAGCTCGGAGTGGACTGCGCCAAGTGCCACACGACGAGCAATTTTATCGACCACGCCGACGAGGTGCGCTCGCACCGACTCACGCGATTTCCGCTCTCCGGAGCGCACACAACGCTCCAGTGCGCAGCGTGCCACCCGTCCCAGCCTCAGGGCGGTCTGCGATTCGTGAACACACCCGTCGATTGCGATGCGTGCCATCTGGACCTGTTCCTGGCTACCAAGGCTCCGGACCACGCTGCCAACGGCTTCGATCGCGACTGCTCGATGTGCCACTCGACCACGTCGTTCGACTCCGGAAGCTTCGACCACTTCAATCACTCCTCGACGGGCTTCCCGCTGGCGGGAGCCCACCGCGATCTGGAGTGCGCGCAGTGCCACACCAGCGGTCAGTTCGGCTCCGCGTCGGCACAGTGCTTCTCGTGCCATCAGGGCGATTTCGAGTCGGCGGCTTCGCCGAACCACGTCGCCGGCGGTCTCCCGACCGACTGCCAGCAGTGCCACACGAGCCAGGCCTGGTCACCGGCCGATTTCGATCACGCCCTGACCGCCTTTCCGTTGACGGGATCGCACACCGACCTGACCTGCCAGCAGTGTCACGGCGGCGGAAGCCTGACTGCGCTGCCCTCGGACTGCAATTCGTGCCACGACTCCGATTACCAGGCGGCGCCCAACCACGTCTCGAGCAACTTCTCGGTAACCTGCGAGGAGTGCCACAACACGCTCACCTGGGCCGACGCTGTCTTCAACCACGACTTTTTTCCGTTCGCAGGTGGCCACAGTGGTCTCTCTTGCCAGCAATGCCACACGACCGGTGTGTACGAGGCGATCCCCGCGGACTGCGTCTCCTGCCACCAGGGCGACTTCCAGCAGGCCCCTGGACACGTGGCCAGCAATTTCTCGCAGACCTGCGAGGAGTGCCATTCGGTGACGACGTGGGCCGATGCGACGTTCGATCACGGCTTCTTCCCGTTGACCGCCAGTCACACGGGCTTGGCCTGCCAGCAGTGTCATACCAACGGCATCTATGAGACGATGCCGACGGACTGCGTCTTCTGCCACCAGGCGGACTATGTGGAGGCGCCGGGGCACCTGGCCAGCAACTTCCCGCAAACCTGCGAGACCTGTCACACGACGACGACCTGGCTCGACGCCACCTTCGATCACGGGTTCTTCCCGCTGACGGGCGGGCACAACGGGATCACGTGCGTGGCCTGCCACACGACCGGCGTTTTCGGAACGATTCCCGCGGACTGCTTCTCCTGTCACCAGAACGACTACCAGCAGGCACCGGGACACGCCGGGAGTTTTCCGACGACCTGCCAGGATTGCCACGCCGTCACGACCTGGCTAGACGCCGCCTTCGATCACGGCTTCTTCCCGTTGAACGGTGGCCACAACGGCTTGGAGTGCGTGGCGTGTCACACGACGGGCGTCTACGGCACGATCCCCTCGGACTGCTTCTCGTGTCACCAGAACGATTACACGGGTGCCCCAGAGCATCAGGCGCTGAACTTCCCGCATGACTGCGAGTCGTGCCACAACACCAACAACTGGCAAGACGTCAACTTTTTCCACGGTTTCCCGCTCCGCGGACCGCACGACAAGCCGTGCTTGGATTGTCACGACGGCGGGACGACGAACGATTTCAGCTGTCTGGGCGCCTGCCACGAGCACCGCGTGGACAAGATGGACGACAAGCACAAGGCAGTGTCGGGCTACGCCTACGACTTCAACCTCTGCCTGTCGTGCCACCCGGACGGGCGGCACTAGCCGTCCGGGACCTCCGTGGTCCGCCTCCCGCGTTTCCACATCTTCGCGTCTCCCGTTGAAGCAAATCTCAACTGAGACCTCTTTGACTGCAGGTCGTTCACCCTTGGCAAGTGCGAGGAATACCCGACGCTTCGCTTTTGGGCACAATCATGCGCAGGCCTGAAATTTCCATGAGGGATTCCCCAGAGGTCGTATCGGGGATTCCCCTATGGCGCGGGCGGGGATGAGCCGTTGCGAGTTCGACTCCCTCGGATTTCGGGGGACCGGAAGGCATCTTGGATGTACTTTGGGGTCAGATGATCGTCGGACGCGTGGCCCCCGGGAAGTGCAAGAAAATGAAGAATGGATTCCGGCGTTCGCCGCGGGTGCATAATGAGGACCTTCGCCCGGACGCACTCGCCGCGTGCGGCGTGAAACAGAGGAGTTCAAGTCGTGTGCGGTAGGCGTGTCTTGATGTCGGGGATATTCGGCCTCGGCGTCATCTTGCTTCTGTCTCCCGCGGCGCACGCGGAGAACGAGGAGCCCAAGAAAACGGACGGCCCCACGCCGAGTGTCCAGGCCGAGGAGCCCCGCAGCGTCGTCGGTCGCGCAGACCTCGCGCCGAAGTTCAGCCTTCACGGTTTCACGGATGCCACCTTTCTGGCCGAGGATATATCGCCGCCCGTCGGCGAGGAGGAAACCGAGGCCGGCTTCTTTCTGGGCGAATTCGATCTCTACATGGTGTCGCACCTGGCGCGCCGCCTTTCTTTCCTCGGCGAGGTCGTCTTCGAGTTCGAGGACGACGGAGAGACCCGCAGCGACGTCGAACGGGTCTTCCTCAAGTACTCCCAGTCGGATCTGCTGTGGGCGTCGATCGGACGCCGACACACCCCTTTGGGGTACTGGAACGAGACCTACCACCATGGCTTTCTCCTGCAGCCGACCGTACAACGTCCCACGGTCCTGTCCTTCGAGGACAAGGGCGGCGTGCTACCGGTCCACTCGGTAGGATTGGATGTCGGCGGGCGGTTTTTTCGCCGGGCCTGGTCGCTCGACTACCGGGGCGGGATCTACAACGGTAGGGGCGAAACGCGTGAAGTGGTCCAGGCATTCGGCGACGCCAATACGAACAAGGCCAGGCTGCTGAAGGTATCGTTGCAGCGCGAGAGGAAGAACCATCTCGAGTTCGGTTTGATGGGCTACGGCGACGTCATCCCGCCGGACCCCGGCGTGGCCGAGCGCGACGGCGACATCAAGGAGAAGATCTACGGTTTTCACATCGTCTACGACAGGCCGCAGATCAAGTTTCTCGGCGAGTACTACTTCATCCGGCACGAGAACGACCCGACCGACACGACCTACGAGCACAGGGGCTACTACGCGATCGCCATCTGGCAACCCTGGAAGTTGAAGCCCTACGCGGGCTACGACGTCCTGGATCTCGAGGAGGGCGACCCCTACTACGTCGGTGTGCTCCCGTACCAGGAGCGGTTTCTGGTGGGTCTGCGGTTCGACCCCCAGCCGTTTCTGGCGATCAAGCTCGAGCTTCGTCATGACGATCGATTCGAGCAACCGGAGACCGAGGTCAATGCGCTGGCAATACAGGTCGCGTACACCTTTTAACGCACCGCTGGCAATTGCGCTGGCGATTGCCGCGCTCGTCGCACCGACCGCGACGAGCGCCGTCGTGGAGGAGGACTACGTCGTCGTCGTCAGCCCGGACGTGCCCGTATCCGATCTGAGCCTCGACGAGCTACGCCGCCTGTTCGTTTTCCGGCAGAAATTCTGGACGGCCAGCCTGCCGGTGACCGTGCTTTACTCGGACGAGGGACTCGCGCCCGGCTCGTTCCTGCTTGACCGGATCTACAGGCTGGAGCACCGCTCGCTAAAACGTCTGATCCTGGAGAAGCTATATTCGGGCGAGATCGACCTCGCCCCCAAGGTCGTCTCCACCGACAAGGCCATCGTCGACTTCGTCGGCGCCGGACAGGGTCTGATCGGTTTGGTGCGGGCCGATGTCGTCGCCGGCGACTCGGTAAAGATCCTCACCATCGAGGGCAAGGCGCCGGACGCCGAAGATTATCCGTTGCGAAGGTAGCCCGTGTTCAAGTTCCGGCTCAGGATGCCATATCGGGGGCTCTTCCTGGAGCTGTTTGCGGCGGTCTGTATCGTCGTTGCCGTCGCCTTCGCCGTCAACGCCTGGCTGACCATCCTTGCCGGCCGGGGCCAGCTGTTACAACTCGTCGAGGAGAACCTCAGCTTCAGGGCCCGGTCCGTGCTGGAGGAGGTCGAGCGACACCTGTCGCTCTGTGCCGACGAGATCCGCGTCTGGTCGACAATCGACACGCTGGAGGACGTCCTGATCCAGGACCGCTCGATGCGTATCGAGAACCTCGTACTCGAGCTGAAGCGAGAGCGCGGAATTCTGTTCGAGGAGATCACCGTCCTCGACCGGGGCGAGAACGTGGTGGCCTCGACCGATCTACCCTCGATCGGACAGCGGGTTCCGCTGGACAGCCTACCCTTGATCGAGCCGCCCTACGGGGCCCTCCGATTCGGTGACTTCCCGAATATCGACACCGTGCCCAACGAAGGACTGGTGATGGTTCACCCGATCATTTCCAGGCTCAGCACCGAACCGATCGGATGGATTGTGGCCCGGGCCTCGTGGGAGCCCGTCGAGCGATTCGTCGCCATCTCGGAGCTCGACACCGGTTGGCAGGCCGAGCGCCACTACTTTCTTCTGGTGGACGATGATAACCACATCCTCGCGGGCACCAGCTCCTTCTTCGAGCAAGTCCCCGAAGCCGCGACCCTGCTGGGTCGGATTGACCCCGAGGGCGTGTCCACCGAGGAACTCGAGGACTTCGGTACCTATCTCGTCGCGCGATACGGCTCGCGCGCCGCTCACAACCCAGCGGTCGCCCGGTTGCAGATCGTCGCACTGTGGAAGCGGAGCGAGGCCTACGCCGTCGTCCGGTCCTTCATGTTCGCCGTGGTCGGCTCGGCCGTTCTCGGATTACTCCTCGCCGGAGGCGCGTCCTTCGTCATCGCCCGAACGATCACACGCCGCATGCGAAGGCTCACCCAGGGAACGAACCGCCTGGCCGAAGGAGACCTCGATCACCGAGTCGAGGAGGGCCGGAACGACGAGATCGGCCGTCTCGCGCGATCGTTCAACCGCATGGCGGGAAACCTGGCCAAGGCGCGGAACGACCTGCAGGCGTCGGCGGCACGCTGGCAGGCCCTGGTGACCAACGCGCCGGACATCGTCATGACCACCTCCCTCGACGGTACGATCAAGTTCGTCAACCGGACGGTCCCGGGCCTCCGGGTGGAGGACGTGATCGGGGCCAGCATCTACGATTTCACCCCCGAGAAGTACCACCCGATCCAGCGCAGGGCCCTCGAGGAAGCCGGGCACACGGGCGAGCCAAGGAGCCTCGAGCTGGAGTCGGTCGGCGCGCACGGGAGCTCGGCCTGGTACTCGGTGCGCATCGGCCCGATCAAGCAGGACGACCAGGTCGCCGCCTTCACCATGATCGTCACCGACATCACGGAACGAAAACGGCTAGAGCGTGATATCCTCGAGGTCAGCGAGCTGGAACGAGAGAGAATCGGCCAGGACCTGCACGACGGCCTCGGACAGGCACTCACGGGGATCGCCCTTTTGAGCAAGGGATTACAGCACAAACTCTCCACCAGACCGACCGGAGACGTTGTGGACGCCAAGCACATTGAAGATCTGATCAACCAGGCCATCGAGCAGACGCGAGGTCTGGCGCGAGGCCTGATGCCGATCGGGCTCGAGAGTCACGGTCTGCAGGCGGCGCTCGAGGAGCTGTCCAGCAGTGTCGACAACATCTACGGGGTCTCGTGCCATTTCCAGGGGCCTTCGATCGATCTGGAGCGCTCCGACGCGCGGCATTTGTTCCGCATCGCGCAAGAAGCGGTCAACAATGCCATCCGGCACGGCAAGTCCACCGAGATCCGTATCCTCCTGGAAGACGAGCCGAACGGACGGCGACTCGCCATCGAGGACAACGGCGTCGGACTCCCTGAAACCGTCGACCCTGGCAACGGTATGGGACTACGCTTGATGAACTACCGGGCGAGCATGATCGGGGGATCTCTCGAGATCCGGAGGAAAGCCAACGGCGGAACGGTCGTGGACTGTAGGTTCTAGGCGGGCGAGATGAACGCAAAGACAAAAACGAGAGTTTTCCTGGTGGACGATCATCCGATTGTCCGTCAGGGTCTGGCGAGGTTGCTGTCGGCCGAGAGCGATCTCGAGGTCTGCGGCGAGGCCGAGGACGAGCCGACCGCCCTTCAGGCATTGTACGAGGCCAAACCGGACATCGTCGTGGTCGACCTGTCCTTGAAGAAAGGAAGCGGGATCGATCTGATCAAGAGCGTCCGCGTCCAGTTCCCCGAGCTTCCCGTCCTGGTTCTCACGATGCACGAGGAATCGTTCTATGCGGAGCGCGCACTGCGCGCCGGGGCGCGAGGCTACCTGTCCAAGCAGGAGGCCAGCGAAAAGATCCTGACCGCGATCCGCAGCATGCTCAAAGGCGAGATCTACGTCAGCGATCGCCTGTCGCCGAAACTGTTGAGGAGATTGATCACGGGCTCTCCCGACGCGGACGAGCCGCTGATTTCCCGGCTCAGCGACCGCGAGCTTCAGGTCTTCCTGCTCATCGGCCAGGGCCGTGGTACGCAAGAGATCGCCGACGACCTCAATCTCAGTGTCAAGACGATCGAGACCTACCGTGCACACCTCAAGCAGAAACTCAGCTTGAAGGACGCGCGAGAGCTCGTTCAGTACGCCATCCGCTGGGTTCTGAGTCACGGTCCGAAGTAAGCCGGAGCACCGCAGAACCATTCCCCTGAGACGCTTCATTCGCGTCGCCTTAGGGGTTTCACCTACCCCACCCCTCAGAAGCTTCCCTATACGAGATTCAGGGCGGTGCCCTCTTGTTGGGTCGTCGTATTGGGCGGATAGTCTCCTTGCGAGAAAACAGACTATTCTAAGTGTGCCGCGTGTCGGACCTTAAGAAAAAAGTATTCGTCCTCGATGACCACCCGATCGTTCGGCAGGGCCTGGCGGAGTTGATCAGCCAGGAGCCGGACCTGGCCATCTCCGGGGACTCGGACGATCCCCGGGCCGCGCTGGAGGCTTTCGGCCGGGAAGTCCCCGACATCGTCGTCGTCGATCTCTCGCTGGATGACAGCGACGGACTCGATTTCATCCGAACGGTCCGGAAGGACTACCCCGGCGTCGCCGTTCTGGTCCTGACGATGCACGACGAGTCCTTCTTCGCCGAGCGAGCCCTGCGGGCCGGGGCCTCCGGCTACCTGACCAAACAGGAAGCGAGCGAAAAGGTCCTCATCGCCATCCGTTCGCTGCTCGGCGGCGATATCTTCGTCAGCGATCGCATCTCGCCCAAGCTGGTCGAGAGGCTGCTGAACGGCGGGGCGCTGAATGACGACCCGTTGATGGGGCGCCTGAGCAACCGCGAGCAGGAGGTCTTCCGCCGGATCGGCAGGGGCCAGTCCATTCAAGAGATCTCCCGCGACCTCGATCTGAGCGCGAAGACCGTCGAGACCTATCGCGGACACATAAAAGAGAAGCTTTTCCTCAAGGACTCTCGCGAGCTGACCCAGTACGCCACCCGGTGGGTGCTCAGCCGCGAGGAGGGCGACTCACCCCTCGACTCCTGATCCTAGGGGTTTCCCCGATAGGATCCGCGCTCAGAATCCGTGCGGCGAAGCGAGCGCAGGGACCGGGACGCGTCGTCGCCGGTTGTCAACTGGGCGGTGAGGAATCCGCGAGGGCAGGTGACGAGACAGGGCATGCTCACTACGGTTTGGTATTCCCCGCTCTTGGCCTCCGTTCGAAGTGCCGAGGAATCCAACATGTTTTCGACATCCGCGCTCTGCGAGCGAGGCAGTACGGTGGCATGCGACTGGCTTACTAGCCGGGACACGCCGCGTGGCCGGCTTCGGACACGACGGTTCGCTCTGCACAGGGGAGGACATGCGCAGGTCCGCGTTACTCGTACAGGTTCGCCTGTCAGCGGTGGAGAGGGCAGCGTCACGGGCAAGACCCGGTGTCCGGGCGCCCGCTGCGGACATCGCGTCGAAGTTGCCGATCGAAGTCGCGGCGCAAGCGGCCGCCGTGGCGGCCGTGGTGCCCGTTCCCGCCGTGGTCGTGCCGAGACCCGCGACGTCACGCACCACTCGCGCAAGGAACGCGCCGCCCCGGAAGGCGCCGGCGCTCGCCGATCCGTTGACCGACGAGCGGCGCAAGACCATCGTTCGTCGCAACCTTCCGCTGCTGTTGATCCTCGGCATCCTGCTCGTCGTCAACCTCGTCGGATTGCCCTACTACCTTTTGCCGATCGGCAGCCGGGTCCGCGACGCCTTTCACGCCTGGTTGAAGCCTTCGGGTTATGTGGGCCAGAGCGCCGGGCTGATCGCGTTCGCACTCTTCCTGTTTCTCTACTTGTACCCGTTGCGGAAGCGCTTCCGCACGCTCGCCTTTCTCGGCCCGCTCAATCGCTGGCTCGACGTGCACATCGTCGCCGGAATCGCCGTGCCGTTGCTGGGAGCGGTACACGCGGCTTGGCGCTTTCATGGGCTGATCGGGCTGGGTTACCTGTCGATGGTGCTGGTCGCCCTGAGCGGCATCGTTGGGAAGTACCTCTACGTCCACATTCCCCGTGGGCGTTCGGGATTGGGGATGACGCTGGACGAGATCGAGGCCCGGCGCCGGGAGTTGCTGGAGCGGATCGCCGAAGCAACCGGTCTCGGGCTCGACGAGGTCGAAGCGGTGCTGGCCGGTCGCAAGACGGCCGCTGCCCCGCTCGGCGTCGGTGGCACGTTGATCGGTCTGATCTCCAGCGACTTCTCGCGCTGGAGGATGACAAGGCGGCTCCGCCGTCTGCTGCGCGAGCGTACGAGTGGGGCGCGCAAGCTCGATCAAGCCGCGCTGCGGGACATCGTCCGGTTGGCTCGTCGGGAGATCGCCCTGACCCAGCAGCTACGCATGCTCGACGCGACGCAGCGCCTGTTCCGCTACTGGCATGTCTTCCACCGGCCGTTTTCCATCATGGCCTTCGTGGCCGTGACGATCCACGTCGTGCTCGTCGTCTCGCTCGGCGTGACCTGGCTCTGGTAGGGCACGGAGCGTCCGAGGGCTCGATGAGCGAGACGGCGGATCGCTTCGCTCGCTGTGTGGACGATCGGTCGTGATCGGGTCCGGACGCAGGATCGTTCGTCTTTGCGTGATCCTGTCCACCGCCTCGATCCTCTCGACGATCGCTCTCTCGCCGGCGCGAGCGCAGGTCTCGCCGGGTCCGCTCGCGAAGGCCCACGCTGATCTCGAAGGCGCGACCAAGTGCCTCCAGTGCCACGCCAGCGGTTCGGATTCGATGAATCTGAGGTGCCGCGATTGCCACAGAGAGATTGACTTTCAGGTCGTTCGGGGGCTCGGCCTGCACGGGCAGGAAGAAAAGACCGAGTGCTCGAGATGCCACCCCGATCACGCCGGACGAGACTTCGAGCTGATCACCTGGAAGGAGGGATCGCCGAAACAGTTCGACCATACGAGGACGGGCTGGGGCCTCGAGGGCAAGCACGCATCCTTGCGCTGCGAGCAGTGTCACAAGGCCGAGCTCCAGGTTGCCGGAGTGATCAAGCTGCTCAAACGAAAGGACCCCGGTGAGAGTTGGCTAGGACTCGAACGACGATGCCTGTCCTGTCATCAGGACTACCACCAGAGCACGCTGGAAGAGAACTGCCTGTCCTGTCACGCCCCCGAGGCCTGGAAACCGGCTAGCCGCTTCGATCACGGTACGACCGGCTACCCGCTGACCGGCAAGCACGCCGACGTCAAGTGCGAAAAGTGCCACCTCGTACCGGGAAATGTCTCCCTGAAGAACGAGCGGGGCGAGGCCATACCGCGCTACAAGCCGGTCGCCCACCAGGAGTGCTCGTCCTGCCACAAGGACGTTCACGCTGGACAGCTCGGGCCCAAGTGCGCCTCGTGCCACGTGACCGAGGGTTTCAAGATCGTCGACAAGAACCGGTTCGACCACTCGAAGACCCATTTCACGCTCGTGGGCAAACATCGCTCGGTCGAGTGCGCCAAGTGTCACGATCCCCAGCGCGCCTGGGGCAAGAAGCCGCCTTTCAAGACCTGCGACTCGTGCCACAAGGACGTGCATGCCGGAAAAGCGACCCTGGCCGGCCAGGTCGTCGATTGCGGGTCGTGCCACGACGAGCGCGCCTTCAAGCCTTCGACGTACACCGTTGTCCGGCACCGCGAGTCGGACTACCCGCTGGAGGGAAAGCACCAGCAGGTGGCTTGTGATCGTTGCCACCTCAAGAACCCGGTCGGCGTGCCGGCGTCAACGCTGGGCGAGGCGCGTATTTTGATGAGGCCGGCCTACGAGAACTGCCGGGATTGTCACCGCGACCTTCACGGAGGGCAGTTGGTCGAGCGAACGGACGGCGGCGCGTGCGAGGCCTGCCATCGAGTCCAGGATTGGAAGCCGAGCACGTTTACCTCGGCACAGCACGCCGAGATCGACTTCTCGCTCGAGGGCCGGCACGCCGAGGCCGAGTGCGCCGCCTGTCACGGGCCGACGCGCAAGGATTTGAATCCCCTGCCGGGAGAGGAGGTGCTCGGAAAGGCCCGCGTCGCCCTCACCACCGTCGAGACGCTTTGCGCTTCGTGCCATTACGACCCGCACTCCGGGCACTTTGCCGCCGACGGTCCTCGTCCGATCGAGGACGGTTGTCGCGGTTGCCACGGCGCGCGGGCCTTCACGCCCTCGGCCGTCGACGCGGAGGTCCACCGGCGCTTCGATTACAGGCTGGACGGCGCGCACCAGGCGGTTCCGTGCGTCATGTGCCACGAGGAGTTGAAGCTCGCTCCGGCCGAGATCCACCTGCTCCGCGTCGAGGGCGCTTCGCGTGCCTTGAAATTCGCCGCCGAGCACGAACGCTGCGACGCCTGTCACACCGCGCCCCACGGCGACCAGTTCGAGCGACGTGCGGATCGAGGCGCCTGCGACGGGTGCCACGCGGTTGACGGCTGGAAGCCAGCCGCCCGCTTCGACCACGAGCGCAACGCGGAGTTCTCGCTCCGGGGAGCGCACCTGAAGGTGCCTTGCGAGAGCTGCCACAAGCTCGCTCTGGATCCGGAAGGCCGGCCACGGGTGATCTACCGTCCCGTTCCCCAGGACTGCAAGGACTGTCACGGGAAGAACGTGCCCCGGCGAGGCTACTAACCCCTCTCTTCGATCGATTACGAGAACGGACTTCGGGGTACGAAAAGGACCGCGGCCCGCGTGATTCGTCGCTGTATGGCGGGCGTGTAGGACCTCGTTTCGCTGGCTTTCCGCTTGCTAGTAGATCCACTCCGACGCGCCCCGGGGGCCGCGTCGCAACTCCAGCTCGGACTGACAACTCGGTATCAACGGCGGAGGGATTTGCATCGATGGGTGATCCATGCTGACCGCGGCGGCGTTCGTCGCGCCCACAGTTTTGCTTTTCGCCTACTATCTGCACCGCAGTATCAGGGAAGAGCGTAAGAGCGTCGCCGTACGGGACGCTGCGATCGACGCCGGACTCGTCGAGCCCCCATCGCTGCACCCGTCGATCGACGAGGCGCAGTGCATCGGTTGCGGAGGCTGCGTGGAGGCTTGCCCCGAGGGCAAGATCCTCGGTCTGGTCAATGGCCGTGCCCAACTGATCGAGCCCTCCCACTGCATCGGTCACGGTGCGTGCAAGACGGCCTGTCCCGCGGATGCCATCACGCTGGTCTTCGGCACCGAGAAACGCGGCATCGACATTCCTTCCGTCTCACCCGAGTTCGAAACCAACGTGCCGGGTATCTTCATCGCCGGCGAGCTCGGCGGCATGGGTCTGATTCGTAACGCCATCGAGCAGGGACGCCAGGCGATGGAGTCGATCCGCAAGCTGGACGGCATCGGCGAGGGCTCGCAGCTCGACGTCGTCATCGTCGGCGCGGGTCCCTCGGGCTTTTCCGCTTCGCTGGCCGCGATGCAACACAAGCTGCGTTTCGTCACCGTGGAGCAGGACTCGCTCGGCGGGACCGTTTCTCACTATCCGCGTGGCAAGCTGGTGATGACCGCCCCGGTTCAGTTGCCGATGTTCGGCAAGGTAAAATTCAAGGAGACGACGAAGGAGCAGCTGCTGGGCTTCTGGCAGGAGGTCGAGAAGAAGAGCGGGATCGAGGTCCGCTATGGCGAGCGCCTGGAGGAAATCGCCAGGACACCGACGGGATTCAGCGTGCGCACGACGCGCGAGACCTACCAGACCCGCGCCGTGCTACTGGCCATCGGCCGCCGCGGCACGCCGCGCAAGCTCGGTGTACCGGGCGAGGACCAGGAGAAGGTCGTCTATCGCCTGATCGACCCCGAGCAGTACCGTGGCCGGAGCGTGCTCGTCGTCGGGGGCGGAGACAGCGCTTTGGAGGCGGCGACGAGCATCGCGGAGGAGCCCGGTACCACGGTGACGATCTCCTACCGCTCGGACGCCTTCGGGCGTGCCAAGCTCAAGAACCGGCAGAAGGTCGAGCAGGCCGAGGCCGCGGGACGTCTCCAGGTTTTGCTGAAGTCGAAGGTGAAGGAGATCGGCGCCGACCGGGTAACCGTCGAGCATGAGGGTCGGCTCATCGAATTCCCCAACGACGCGGTCATCGTCTGCGCCGGCGGCATCCTTCCCACACCGTTCTTGAAGGCTGTCGGGATCGAGGTCGAAACCAAGTACGGCACGGCCTGATGAGGCTATGAAGCTCATCGATGGCGCGTTATCCTCGCAGGGCACCCGGGTATCGGTTGACCGGTCCCGGTATGCGCGTGCGAGGCTGACCATGCTGCGTCTGTACGACTCGACAATCTCGGGCAACTGTTACAAGGTTCGGTTGCTGCTGGCCCATCTCGGCCAACCGTACGACCGCGTCGACGTGGACGTCCTCTCTCCCGATTCGCGAGATTCGGCGATTCTGACCAACAGCCCCACCGGCCGCGTGCCGTTGCTGGAGCTCGAGAACGGCCGCTTTCTCGCCGAATCCAACGCGATCCTGTTCTACCTCGCGGAAGGCTCCGAGTATCTCTCTTCGGACCCGTATCTGCGTGGCAAGACCTTGCAGTGGATGTTCTTCGAGCAAAACCATCACGAGCCGAACATCGCGGTGGCCCGCTTCATCGCGCGCTTCCTCGGACCCGACCATCCGCGCGCGGCCGCGCTGCCGAGGTTGATCCAGGGCGGCAACTTCGCTCTCGAACGAATGAACAAGCACCTCGAGAGCCACGCGCTCTTCGCGGGCGATCGTTTTTCCATTGCCGACATCGCCCTCTACGCCTACACCCACAACGCCCACGAAGGAAACTTCGACCTGACCCGATACCCCAAAGTCCGGCAGTGGATCACCAAGGTCGGTCAAGTCCCCAACCACACCCCGATGGAATAGGAAGCGGGAGCGGATGGCGAGAAAACCCATCTTGTTCGCGGTGTTGATTCTCGGCGTGTGGGCAGCCAGCTTGGCCCAGCCTCGGCCGCTGACCAAGGGTGAGGAATTGAAGCGGCTGGACTTCCTAGCGGGCGCGTGGCACGGAAAGCTCCAACGCTATCTGCCCTCGGTAGAGACGCTCGAGCTCGAACCCCGCGTGACGTTCGAGTGGGGCGTGGGAGGGGTCTGGTTGCGTGGCCGTGACGAAATCGAGCTACCCGACGGAGGAGTGAGTCCAAGTCTGAGCCAGATCACGTGGGATCCCGATGAGGGCGCCTACGTCGGGAGTTGGCAGGACAACGTGGTTCCGGGATCCGTGGCCTTCCAGGGCCGCTGGCTCGACGAGAAAAGGCTCGAGCTCGACAGCGGAGAGTTCGATCTACGAGGTCGCCGACATCGGGTGATCGTGACCTACGCCAAGGTCTCGGAAAACGAATTCCGCACCGTAATCCGGCAATCACAGGAAAACGGCGAACTAAAAACCATAGCCCGCGGAAGATTCCAGAGGGGGGGTCAAGTCTTCCTTAGCCGCTGAGTAGTTTTTCTCGGTTTTCGGCTCTGGCGAAGGCTAGGGCTGTTAGGGCTACGATCAGGAGGGCGAAGCCTATTCGGTTTTGGACGGTCCAGGCCAGTACGTTGGCGGGGTCGGCGTCGGTGAGTTTGAGGGGGTTCCAGAACGGCGAGAGACGGGTGTCGGCCGCCTGGAACGGGAAGTTGGCCACCAGGATCGCGGCCGTGATCATCGCCCCCGCCGCCTCGCTCTTGAACAGCGCCGAGAAGGCCATTCCCAGCACGAGATAGAAGGCCGCCGCCTGCAACGATCCGTAGATGGCGCTCAAGCCGAACTCGGTGCAGAACAGATAGGTCGCGACGGCCAGCAGAACCTCGGCGACCAGCAGCAGCAGCAAGGCGGCGGTCAGTTTGGCGAGCCAGACCCTGTGAGCGCCACCCGGCACCGTGTAGGCGATCTCCAGCGTGCGACGATCGATCTCCGCCGCGATGATCCGTACCCCGAGCCCGATGGCGAGTACCGTCAGCGGAAACCCAATCAGAATCGTCTGGGCATCGGTGGGAGCGTAGCGGATCGGACGCCAACCGATCAGGAGTCGGAAGATCTGAAACAGGATCCATGTCAACGGCAACAGCGGTGCGATCCAGAAGCGTCGGCCCGCGACCATCCTCATCGACAGGGCGAGCAGCCGCCCCGTCTCGCGCAGCCCAGGTAGCCCGCGTCTTCCGCTGGCCCGGCTCACCCTGCCGCCTCCCCTACCAGCCAGAGATAGCCGTCCTCGAGCGTCGGCGTCGTCGTTTCGGCGTCTTCACGCGGCGGCTCGGCGTGCAGCACTCGCGTACGCATCCGGCCTCCCGCCTCGGGAACCTGGTCGACGATCATCGCCCCCTCGGCCAACGACGTATCCTTTCCCGCCGGGAGGTGGGCGACCCAAACCTTTCCGCTGGCGGCGTGGGCCAGATCGGCCGGCGGGCCGTCGAAGACGATCCGCCCGCGAGCGAGCACGATCACACGCTCGCAGGCCACCTCGACGTCCTCGACGACGTGCGTCGAGAATAGGACGATGCGTCCCTCGGCCAGACGCGACAGCAGATTGCGGAAGCGGATGCGCTCGCGCGGATCGAGGCCCACGGTCGGCTCGTCGACGATGATCACAGGCGGCAAACGCAGCAGCGTGCGCGCCACCGCGACGCGTTGGCGCATGCCGCCCGAGAACGAACCGATCATCTCGTCGGCGCGTTCGCCGAGACCGACCTCGCGCAACAATTGGTCGATGCGCTCGCGCCGTCTCACTGCCGGCTTGAGCTCGTAGTGCAGTGCGTAGTACTCGAGGTACTCTCGTGCGGTGAGATCCTCGGGAAGGCCGAAGTCCTGCGGCAGGTAGCCGAGGTAGCGAGCCAGGTAACGCCGCAGCCGCCTCAGCGGCACGCCCCCCAGCGTGATCGCGCCCAGAGACGGCTCGAGGATCCCCGCCAGATTACGCAGCAGCGTCGTCTTGCCCGCGCCGTTGGGACCCAGGATGCCGACCATGCCGCGCTCGGCCTGGAAGTGGACGTTGGCCAGCGCGTGCACCTGCTCGCGCGGCAGATCGAGGCCGAAGATCAAGCGGCTGAGCCGGCGCCAAACCGTTCGGACCCGGCGCAACCTGCCCTCGGCGACGCGTTCCGTGATCTCGCCCTGCGAGATGCGCCGCGCCGTTCTGCGGCCCGCCTGCACGACGGCCAGCGCCACCGCGCCCGCGACCCAGACCCACCATGCCAACCGTCTCTCTTCCTTCGCGATCTCCGGAAGCAGGTAGAACTTCAAACCCAGGTAGATCATCGCGGCCCACGGCATCATCGCCGCGGCCGCACCCTCGGGGCCTCCCGGCTCGACGATCCCGTAGCGATCGGTCTTGCCCCGCGCGCGTCTCAGCTCCTTGAACAGCTTCGAGGCAAGCGCGGACGCGATGAGCAGAAAAACGATGCGCCAGAACAACGTCTGAAGCGACAGCGCGAGGTAAAGCGCTCCCGCAAATACGAGCGCCAACGGCAACAGTCGATCGCGTGCCGCGCGCGGATCGAACGGGCGACCACCCAGTTCCAGAACGCGGTGCGCGAAACGCGTACCCGCATGCCAGGCCCGCCCCACCGGCCCTGGCTTTCCGTAAGTCTTGCTCAGGTAACGCACCTCGATCACCGGCGGACCGTCGTGCGAGGCGGGCTCGGGATGCTCCGGCCGCCGAAAGACGAGCACGATCAGGCCGAGCAGCAGAGACCCGACCAGCACCGTCGTCACCAGCTGCCAGGTCAAAGAGGTGATCACCTCGGTCTGGAAAAGCGGCGTGACGATCCCGGCGGTGCCCAGCCCCCACCCAATGATCACCCACGGGCCGAGACGACCGAAGATTTCGTCCAACCGTCTGAGAAAGACGAAGCCGACGGGGATCACCAGCAGTGTGAGCAGCGTCGATGTCACCAGACCACCCATGACGATCGTGGCGAAGGGGGGCCATATTTCGTTTTCGCTCCCGGTGACCAGAGCCAGCGGCCACAGTCCGGCGACGGTCGTCGCCGCCGTCATCAACACCGGACGGGCGCGCTCGCGGACCGCGGCCAGTGCGGCGGCACCCGCACTTCGCCCACCCTTCCACGCCCGTTGCTGCATGCGGTCGACGAGCAAGATCGCGGGGTTGACGGTCAGACCGATCAGGGCCAGCGCGCCGACGAGCGCCATCAGGTCGGGCGGCGTCCCGCTCAGCACCAGGGCCCACGTCGCGCCCAGCAGTGTCAACGGAAGCGAGAGCATCACGAGCAGCGGCATGGTCAGCGACTCGAAGGTCACCGCCAGCACGGCGAACAGCAACAGCACCACGGGAACCAGAATCTTGCGGAACCAGCTGTACGAAGCTTCGGCAGTCGGCGTCTCGATCGTGAACCCGGTGGGACGGTGAACCTGCTGGATGGCGGTTCGGATCTGCTCCTCGAGTGCGACGCGCGCGGGCCCTCCCTGGGGCACGTCGTCGCTCAGACGATAGGAGACCGTGACCTCGCGGCGCCCGTTGTGGTGCACGATCGCCGGAGACGGCGGCATGCGTCGCACGTCGGCGACCGCCTCCAGTGGCAGCACGCCCGCCGGCGTGGCCAGACGCAATCGCCTCAAGTCCTCGCCCGCCCGCCCGCGCGGCGGTTCCCGTCGCACCGTCATCGGGATCTCACGACCGTCGTGCAGGGTGAAGCCTGTGCGCATCTCCACACCCTCGCGACGGACGATGTTGAGCGCGGGCAGGACCTGATCAGCAGTCAGACCGAACGCGGCCAGCGCCCGGGCATCTGGCGCTACACGGTATTCGAACTGCCCCGCACGGACGTCGGTCATCGCCGATTGCACCTCGGGAATCGACTCCAGACTCTCGGCGACCTCGCGAGACAACGAGTTCAGCTCTCTGGCCTCGGGACCGGAGAGGACGACGCTGGCCGGCGTCTGACCCAGCAGGCTGGCCAGCCCTCCACCGCCGCCGCGCCGACCGCCTCCGCCCCCGCCTCCGCCGAAACCGGACTGCTGGCTGTCGACGTTTACACCGTCCAGCCCTTGGGCAGTCTGGTAAACCACCTCGCGTACGCGAGCGGCATTGAGTGTCCCGGGACGCTCGTCCTTGGGCTTGAGGTGAACCGTCAGCGCGCCACCGTCCTCCTGCACGAAGCTCTCGACGAGCCGGACCCCGTCCAGCTCCATTGTCGCGCCCTCGAGACGCTCGAACGACGCGGCCGCCGCCTCCAGCGATCCCCGCGTGTCGATGGTCACCGAGAAGCGAATCGTCTCGGCCTCCGGCGCCTCGCGGCTGGTGACGCCGCTGGCGAACCAGGTGACCGCAACGATGAAGGTGACGACGACGGCAAAGCAGATCGCGGCGACCCACGCCCCGGGCCGGCGCAGCACGACCATCAGCAGACCGCCGAACAGCCCTCGCGTTCGGTCCGGTGCGACCAGCCCGGCCTGCCGCTCCCGACGGCGCCGCATGGCCTCGATCCGGGCCACCGCGGCCGGTGCGGCAAGCCGTCGCGCGAGCAACGGAACGAGTCCGACGGCCACGAGCAGCGAACCGACCATGGGCAGGATGATCGCCAGGGCCATCACCTCGAGCAGCGAGCGAACCATCGCCTGCTCGAAATCGGCGAAGACGATGGGCAGGAAGACGATCGCGTTGGTCACGCTGGCGGCCAGGATGGCCCGCACGGTCCGGCGCACTCCCTCCTCGGCCGCGCCGTCCGGCGAGGCGCCGTGCTCGAGAGCCCGCTGCACCGCCTCGTAAACGACGATGCTGTTGTCGACGAGCATCCCGATACCGACGGCCAGACCGAACAACGTGATCAGGTTGATCGACTGTCCCACGAGGTACAGCAGTGCAAGAGCGGTCAACAGGCTCGCCGGCACCGCCGCGGCCACGACGCCCACGGCACGCCCCTGTCGCAAGAACAGAAACAGCACGACCAGCGCGATGAGAAACCCCGACAGGGCCAGTCTCTCGAGCCGCGTCAACTGTTCCTCGACCAGCTCGGACGAATCGAAGTTGACCACGAAGTCGAGCCCGTAGGGCTGGAACTCCTCCCGAAGCTCGTCCATCTTGGCACGCAGGGCGTGGCCCAAACGGATCAGATTCGCGCCCTCGTCCTGGAAGACGACCATGGCCACGGTCGGCTTGCCGTTGACGCGGAACATCATCTCTTCGCGCCCTGTCCCCAGCGCGACATCGGCGACGTGCCGCAACAGCACAGCACGGTCCGCGTCGATGCGGGTGTCGGCCAGCGAGGTCACACCGCGCGGCCTCCCGTCGAGAATCACGACAGTTCGACCGGCCTCGTCCTCGACGCCTCCGAGGTAACGCTCGCGGCTGACCGTGCGCAGCAGCGCCGCGGTCACCTGTTCGGGCAGCACGCCCATCGCGGCACAACGGTCGGGATCGATGCGTACGGTCATCTCGCGCGGCGCCCCGCCCCCGGCCATCACACGCGAAACACCGGCCACTGCGAGCAGTCTCGGCGTGACTCGCTGATCGACGAAATCGAGCAGGCTGTTGCGGTCGTCCATGCCGGTAATCTGGACGAACATGACGAAACGACTGTAGGCGGTGAGATCCTGCGCGCTGACGTCGATGAAGGTGCCTCGGGGTTGGGTGCGCACGAGTTCCGCCGCGAGACGCCGCAGGTCGAGCTCGCGCACCTTGAGATCGGTCCCGGGCTCGAAACGCACCGTGAAGCTGCCGCTGGAGCCGATGATCTCGGCCCAGGTCTCGTCGACGCTCGGCAGCTCGGAGACACGCCCTTCGAGCGGCAGCAGGATCTCGCGCTCGACGACCTCGGGCTCGCTCCCGGGTCGCGCGAAGCCAACGTACAGCTCGTCGCCCGTGACGGCCGGCATCAGCTCGACGGGGATGCGCAACCAGGCGATCGCGCCCAGCAGAAAGATCGCCAGGAAGAACATCGCCGTCGCCACCGGCCGGCGTACGGGTAGCGAGAACGGGCTCATGCCGCTCGCTTCCTGGCCCGCCAGCTCGCGGGTCGAAGTCGATCGAGCAGAAGATAGAGAGCCGGGATCACCAGCAGCGAGGAGACGGTCGAGGCAATGATGCCCCCGATGATCGTCATCGCCAGCGGGCTGCGCAGCTGGGCCGCCTCGCCCGCTCCGATCGCCAGCGGCAGCATCGCCAGCACAGTCGTCGCCGTCGTCATCAGGATCGGGCGCAGGCGGATTCCCACCGCGTGAGCCAGCGCGTCCCGCCGACCCATCCCCGTCGCGATCAACCGCCGGGCGGCATCGATGAGCAGGATCGCGTCGTTGACGGCCACACCGGCCAGAACGATCATCCCCAGCAACGCCATCACACCGACGGGACGTCCCACCGGAGCCAGGACCGCGGCCACGCCGATCAGTGCAAGCGGCACCGAGGCGACGACCGTCAACGGGTGGATCAACGACTCGAACGTACCGGCCAGCACCATGAAGACCAGCAGCAACGCGAGCACCGCCGCGAGCTGCAGCTCGTTGAACGTGCGCACGCGCTCCTCTTCCTCTCCGGCAACGCGCGCTCTCAAGCCGGGCGGTATGCCCGCCGCTTCGAGGGCCAGCTCGGCGGCGTTCGTGGCCTGCGGAAAGTCGCTGCCGTCGGCGATGCGCGCCGTGACACGGGCGACGCGGCGCTGGTCCCGGCGGAAGATCTCCCGCGCCCCCGACGCGGCCTCGACCCGAGCGACGTCACCGACCGTCACGCGCACACCTGACGATGTCGTCATTGGAACGGCCAGCAGCTGGTCGCGCCGGATGCGCGGCAGCATCAGCACGACGTCGCGCTCCTCGTCACCCGTGGTCAGGATCGTCGAGCGCAGCCCGTCGAGCGAGGCCTCGAGAGTCGCCGTCACCAGATCCAGATCGACGCCCAGACCGTCGGCGAGCGTCCGGTCGAGCACGACGCGCAGCTCGGGCGGGCCGCCTTCGAAGGACGAGCGCACGTTCCATAGCTCCGGCCGATCGAGCATCCCCTGCTGGATTCGATCGGCGGCGACACGCAGGTCCTCGAGCGACTGCCCGGAGATCTCGACCACGATCGGCGGTCCGGAGGTTCCCAGGGCGCGCGAGAGGGCCGAGGCGCCGACCTCCCACGATGCCTCGAGCCCGGTCAGACCCGCGACGGCCGGGGCCGCGGCGGCGACGACCTGGCTCCCGGTGAGGCCGGCGGCAGTCAGTCGTACCAGAATCCGCGCCGTGTTCTCCTCGGTCTGCTCCTCGCGAATGAAGCGATCGTCCTCGGGAAGCCGGCCGACCTCCGAGAGCATGGCCACGAGATGCTCGCCCGTCGCCTCGCGGAGTATCTCCTCGACGGCCTCCACCACGCGCTCGGTCGACTCTACGCGCTGCCCCGGCGGGCAGACGATGCGCACCGCGAACTGACGCGGATCGGACGGCGGGAGCAGCTCGGTCCCCAGACGGCTCAGCACGCTGATCGATCCCACGACCAACGCGATCGCTACGAACACGACGATGGCCGGTCGCGCGAGCAGCGCTCGAACCACACGTTCCACACGCTCGATCCCAGGGTCGACCGGACGCGCTCCTCGACGGGGAAGCAGCCAGCCGGACAGCGCCGGGATTAGCAGCACGGCCACCACCAGAGAAACGAGCAGCGAGACGACGACGCTGAACGACAGCCCCGTCACCAGGCGTGCCGCCAAACCGCGCACGAAGACGATGGGCAGAAAGACCGCACAGGTGGTCAACGTGCTGGCCAGGATGGCGCCGCCGACGTTGGCCGTCCCGTGGGCCGCGGCATCCTCGGTGCTGTCGCCACCGGACAGGCGGCGATAGATGCTCTCGACGACGACGATCGCGTTGTCGACGAGCATTCCCGCTCCCAGCGCCAGACCTCCGAGCGTCATGACGTTCAGGCTGTGGCCCGCAAAGTGCATCAGGAACAACGTCGCCAGCAGCGAAACCGGCACGGCTGTGGCCACGATGACCGTGGGACCGGCCGAGCGGAGGAAAAGCGCGAGCACGAGAATCGCCAGGCCGACGCCGATCAGCGCCGCGCGCTGCACGTCGGAGATGGCGTCCTCGACGAGGGCGGCCTCGTCGGAGACGATGCGCACGGCGATGCCCGGCAGATCCCCGCCCAGCCCGTCGAGCGCCTCCCGAATCGTGCGCGAGACCTCGACCGTGTTGGCGCCGGCCTCCTTGTAGAGCGCCAGTCCGACCCCTTCACGACCGTCCACGCGCACGAGGTGAGTGATTTCTCCGTCGGCGAGCCGGACGTCGGCCAGATCGCTCACCCTCACGGGAACGCGACGCCCCTCCTCGTCCTGGCCGAAGCGCACGACGACCTTGGCGACGTCCTCCGTGCGGCGGTAGCGCGCCAGACCGCGAACCAGGAAGACGCGGCCTCCTTCCTCGAGCGTCCCGGCGTTGATGTCGACGTTGGCCTGCCTCAGCCGCCCCTCGAGCTCCTGGAGCGTGATGCGGTGCGCCTCGAGCTTGTATCGATCGACGACGACCTGCACCTGCTTTTCGCGACCGCCGGTGACGCGCGCCTCGGCCACGCCCTCCAGACGCTCGAGCGTCGTCGCCACCTGGCGCCGCGCGATGCGACGGAGCTCGGCCAGATCGGGTCCGTCTTCCTCGGCGATCAGACCGACTGTGAGCACGGCGGCCTGACGCGGATCGAAGTGCCGCACCAGCACCTCTTCGACGTCGGGGTCGGAACGGATCGGACCGATGGCCTTCTCCACGTCGACGAGAGCGAAGTCCATGTCGACATCCCACTCGAAGCCGACGGTGGCGATGATGCGCCCGGTCCTCGCAACCTGGTGGATCTCGCGAATGCCGCTTACGGCGAACAAACGCTGTTCGACCTGCTCGCCGTAGATGCGCTCCATCTCGGCCGGCGGGCGGTCGCCGGAGCGGATGGAGACGACGATCGTGGGACTCTGCAAGTCCGGCAGCAGATCGAGGGGCAGGTTGCGCCACGCGGTCCAACCCAAGATCACCATGGCCGCGGCGACGACACAGACGGCTACGGGCCGCCGCGTTGCCAGTCGAGCGAGCGCCTCCATCGAGGCCTACGCTCCGGAAACGCGGACGCTGGTGCCTTCGGTGAGGGTCTCGAGTCCCCGCACGACGATGCGCTCGCCCGGCTCGACTCCCTGGCGGATCTCGATGATCTCGTCATCACCGAGGCCGAGGCCGACCTCGCGCTGGTTCACCCGCTGGCGCTTGAGCACAAAGACGACCTTGCGACCGCCGCGCTCGGTTACCGCCTCGCGGGGAACGACCGTCACGTCCTCGCGACGCTCGACGATCAGCGTCACCTCGACGAACATCCCCGGGCGCAGCCTGCCTGCGGGGTTTTTCACCGCGACCTCCGCACGTAGTGTGCGCGTCATCGGGTCGAGTGTCGGCGCAAGACGCAGAACACGCCCGTCGAAGGTGTTCCCTTCCCACGCGTGGTGGCGGATGCGCGCCGGCATGGAGGGGCGTACGCGCGCGACGTCCTGACCGACCAAGTCGACGTCTGCGATCAAGTTGCCCGTCGGGGCGATCTGGGCCACCACGTAGCCCTGCGTGATCAACTGGCCGTCGGCCACCGGCGTTCCCTCGTCGTCGCGCGCGAGACGCAGAACGACACCGGAGATCGGCGTGACGAGCCTCGAGCGCTTCTCGGTCAGCAGGCTGCGCTCCCACTCGATCTTGGTCTCGGCCAGCGTTGTCTCGACCGCACGGAAGACCTCCTCGCTGAGCAGACCATCGTCGAACAGCTGCTTCTTGGAATCGTAGTCGCGCAGCGCGGCCTCGTGCCGTTGACGCGTGGCGTCGGTGGCCGCCGCCAGGCGGACTTCCTCGCCGGTGATCACGGCGATGGTCTGGCCGATCTCGACCCGGTCACCCTCGGCCAGGCGACCTCCCGACTCGTCTCTCGCGATCTCCAGCACGCCGCCGGTGTCGGCTCGCAGCGCGATGACTTCCGGCGCGCGCAACGAGCCGGTGGCGACGATTCGGTCCTCGACGGTTCCCGTACGCACGGGCTGAACGAAGACGGGAACCCGGAACTCGACCTGCTGGTCGTTCCCCTGGGCCCCGCAACCGAGCAGCGCAATCGTCACGCCGGCGACGACGATCGTTTGAAGGAGAAGCTGCCTCATCGACCCCCCTTGGTGACCGCGGCAATTGTATCCTGCGGATCTTCCGACGTCGGGGTCAAGCGGATCGCGTCGGCCTCGATGTAGTCCCCGTCGGTCTCGTCGGAGATGCGTACGACGACCTCGCCCGGACCGATCTCGAAGCTTCCGAGCGAGTTCCATCCCCGTTCACCCGCGGTGGCGTCGAACTCCACCTCCTGGGTCCCGGCGTCGTCCTCGATCGTCAATTTCCAGGTGCCGGGTTCGCGCGCCGAGCGGCGCCGGGCGCCGCCCCTGAAGCCCGGGAAGTAGAGCTCCAGCTCCCACGCTCCCCCGCTGGGCAGTTCGGCGCGGAATGCGGCGCTACGCTGCCCTTCCCCTGCGCGGACGACCGCCATCGTCCTCCGGTACTTGCCGAAGGCGTCGGCGTAGGTCATGCGTGACCAGCGCGCGGAACTGAGTCCTTCCGTGGCGATCGGCAATCCGTTGTCGAGATCCTCGTCGTCGCTTCCCCGTCCCCCAAAACGGAACAGGGACCGATCCTGGCTCTCCTCGACCGAGAAGCCCTCGTCAAGATCGTCGACGACGATCGCCGCGGTTTCCTCGGGTGCCCAATCGATCTCGCGCGTTCCGACGAACGGCTCCTCCTCGACGACCTTCTCTTCGTCTAGTAGTGGCAGCGGCACGTTGAACGGATCGCGATTGAGCGCCAGGTACGGTGCGACGCGGACCACACGAAGGGGGTTGGACGTGACCAGGCCTACCTCGATCGCCCCGAATGCGGGGATGCTCACCGGGTCGGCCTTCTCCCAACCCCGGAAACGATTCTCCTCGTCCACACGGTATTCCAGCCGTACCAGGCCGGGCGCGCTCTCGCCGTTGCGCACCGTGACCAGCAGCTGGTACTGCATCGACCCGTCCTCGCCGTCGGGGAGCCGGTAGTAGCGGACGTCGCCCAGGTTGAAGCCGGGGAGGTCGGTCTGGTCGATCCAAAGATCGAGCCACCCCGCCAGGTCCTCGCCGACCGTCTGGCCCGCGGCGACGACGTCTTCGCGGGTGTAGACCTCACCCAGATGCTCGTTGCGCAGCGCGGCGAGGAACTGTCCGGTCTTTTCCCTGCCCAGTTCGTCCAGCATCGACTTGGCCATCGCCCCGCCCTTGAGGCTGAGCACGTTGATCGCTCGCTCGGGATCCTCGGCGGGGTCGAGCTCGAGCAGGCTGACGTCGACGACGGTGTCCCAGACCTTGTTCGTCGAGACGATGCGGTGGATCAAGACCTCGGAGTAGTTGTCGCTGACGCGGTTCGGATCGTTCATCGACTGGCCCGCCATCATGAAGTCCTGGGCAAAGTCCTGATCGAAGAAGTGCACCGAGAAGAAGCCGCGACGCAGGGTCACGAGCTCGCTTGTGAGGTTCTCGCAGACGTAGTCCAACGGGAGGCCCTCGGCTCCGGCACCCGCGGTTTGAAAAGTGAAGAAGCTTCGCGCGGCCGCCACGAAGGGGTTGCCGCCGTTGAGATCGTTCTCGAAGAAGCGCTCGAGGGCCTGACGCTTGGCGCGGGGCACGCCGCCCTCTCGGTCACGCGCCTGCTGGAAGCGCGAATCACGAGACTTGAAGTTGGCCGTGGGAAAGGTCGATTCGCGCATGAGGATGGTCGCCGGTTGGATCAGCGTGCTGTCCATCCTCCAGCCGCCGCCAAAGCCGCGGAGCGTGGTCGGGCTCTCGACCATCGTCAGCGCCCCGTACGGATAACCCAGCCCGACGTCGGCCACCTCACCCAGACGTTCCGTCAGCCATTCGTCGATCTCGCCGGCGGCGTCTTCGAAGAACTCGACGTTCGCGAGGTGCTTGGGATGCACCAGCATCTCGAGCGTTACTCCCTCGATCTCGGTGGAGCGGCTCTCGAAGGGCGCGGCGACGAGCGCCACCTCGGGGACCGGCGCCTCGGGCGCGTAGCGGAAACGCACTCTGCCCGCCTCGGCCGGCCCTTCGGCGTCGAGACGCTTTCCCGGCCCGGCGACGAGCCATCCTTCGGGCAGATCGACGGTCAGGTCGATCTCGTAGAAGTCCCGCGCGCGCGCCTGTGGGTCGTCGCGTCCGCTCTCCGTCCCTGCGGCGGGAAGCCAGCGCACGCCCGGTAGGAGGGCCACGTACCGGCGATCGAAAACGATCGATTCGAACCCGAGAATGTAGATCTGGGCGTCACTGGGGTTGAGCGTCAGCATCTCGACCGGCGCGTCCAGGTAGGCGAAGTTCGGATCCGGGCGCCCCTCGATCGTCAGAGCCAGTTCGGTCTCGTCTCCCGGCTGCAGCACGGCGGGCAGAGAGATCTCGAGCAGACCGTCCTCGTGGGTGAACTCGAGCGTCGACCTTGCGGCGTCACGCACCTCGCCGACCTCGAGACCCGGATTGAGCGTGAACAACGCGCTGTCCAGGGCGACGTCGCGCGGCGCTCCTATCGTGACGCCGAGGTTCATCGCAAGATGCCGGCCCGGATCGATTCGCACCTCACCCGCGACCTGACGAATCTCCGGGGTGGGGTCGTCCCTGCGGCTCTGGTGAACCTCGTTCCAATGCCGCCTCTCGTCGATCTCGTTGATCCAGGTTCGAGATTGCACTGAGCACAACCCCACGGCCACCAGCAGGAGAATCGCCCCGCCCAGGGTCAACAGGCCTCGTGAACTGTCGTCCTTGCGCGGATGAATCGCCGCGGCGAAGAAGATCAGGCCCAGACCCGCCAGCAGGTACCCCGTGCGTTGGAGCAAGCCGACCAGGTTGGTCAGCCCCGGGACCAGGTCCGAGGGGAAGTTGACCGCATAGCCGCCGGTCATGTCCGTGTACGGCGTGAGGTAGAACGGAACCCACCAGACGCCCGCGATGAACAGCAGCGCGATGACGGCGAGAGAGACGATCGCGGCGACCAGTCGATGACGCACGGCCAGAGTCAGCAGGAAGACGATCCCGATCGTGAAGGTGTAGGCCGGAATGACCATCAGCAGGAGCAGCGAGAAGACCGAGTAGGGTTCGATCGGCGCGCCGATGAGCCATGCCACGATCACCAGCGTCACCATGACGAGCACGGCCGGTACCCAGGCGGCGAAGAAAATGCCCAGAGCCTTGGCGAGCAAAATCTCCAGGTTGGAGCACGGTAGGGCGTCCACGACTTCGTGGATCCGGTCCCGCTTGTCCCTGGCCCTGACGTCGAAGGCCAGAAAGACCAGACCGATGAAAAAGACGATCATGAAAAGGCCGCCGAAGTTGCCGATGAAGTATCGCGGGTTGGCCGTGGCGGCCGAGGCCGAGCCCCAGGAGAATGCTCGGTGTATGAAGTAGAACTGCAGGAACTGCGCGGCGGACACCAACAAGGCCAGCACGACGAAGACCCAGTAGCGCACGAGCCGCCGGGCCAGTCGAGCCTCGGCGCGCGCAAGACCCAGAACCGTGGACAGGTTGATCATGATTCATCCTCCACGAGGGCGGCCTCGACGCGACCGCGCGCGGCCATGAACGCCAGATAGGCCTCCTCCAGAGTCACTTCTTCGATCACCTCGGCCCCCTCCGGCATCTTGCCGTCCCGGCTCACCGCTCGAACGCGCGTCGACTCGGCCTCGCGCATGCGCGAGACGATCTCGTACCCCTCGCCCAACCCCGCGTCTCCCGATCCGGGCACGACGACCTGGAACACCCGGCCGCGCGCCTTCTCCATGAGCTCCGCGGGACTACCGCGAAAAACGATCTTCCCGGAGTCGATCAACGCCAGGTCGCTGCAGCTCGATCCGAGGTCGGCGACGATGTGCGTCGAGAGCACGATCGTGCGGTCCTGACCCAGATTGGCCATCAGCTGCCGGAACCGCAGCCGCTCCTGCGGGTCGAGCCCCACCGTCGGCTCGTCGACGATGATCACGCGCGGCTCGTGTACCAGCGCCTGGGCCACGCCGAGGCGTCGGACCATGCCGCCGGAGAGCTTCTTGACCTTGCGGTCGGCCACGTCGTCCAGGCCGACCTGCTCGAGCACCGCACGAATCCTCTTGCGCCGTGCCGCCTTGTCCCGCATTCCGGAGAGCAGCGCCAGCGTGTCGAGCACCTCCTCGACACGCTGCAAACGCCAGGCGCCGAATTCCTGGGGCAGGTAGCCGATCAATTGGCGCACGGCCTGGCGTTCGAGGGTCACGTCGTGCCCGCCGACCGTGGCCTTGCCGTCGGTCGGCACGAGCAAGGTGCACATGATCCGCATCAGGGTGCTCTTGCCGGCCCCGTTGGGGCCCAGCAGCCCGAACAGACCGGTCCCGAAGCTCAGGTCGACGCCGTCGAGGGCGACCGTTCCGCCCTTGTAGACATGGCGCAGGCCCTGCACGGTAATGGTGATGGGAGCAACGGACGGACCGACCTCGGCGACTGAAGACATCATCCCTCCTCCTCGACTAGCCGATAGAATCCACTATATCCATCCGAGAGCCCTTTGCGCTCCCCTTCGCTGCGTCCGGTCTCTTTCGGATCACGAACGGTTCGCCAAGCTACCTGGATGGCCCCCTCGGCAGCGCCGGAGCCGGTCTCCGTGCCGGACGACATCGACGCGCCTACCCCCCCGTCGGTCTCTCGGACACCTATTCGTACGGGTTCCCGCATCGCTGGTTTCCCTCTCGGACTACTCGTTGCGCGACGCTTCGAATACGCCGTTCGGCTGGATGAAGACGAGTTTTGTCCCTTTTCCATCCTCGACCGCGAAACGGACGCTGTAGCCCGTCACCCCGCGCAGATCGAACTCGGTCCGGCGGTAGGGATCGAGCGTGTAGGTCGGTTGGCCGGGCACGGTGACGGTCAGCGATTTCTCACCGCGAAGACGCACCTCGCAGGTGACGCCGCTGAGGTCGTAGTCGCCGACGAGGCCGCGCAGAAAGTCGGGGTCCGACAAACTGGCCGGCGGCCTGCGCTCGAAACGAATCGGATCCACGCTGGCCTCGAACGGAACGAGAACGACTTCGACGTCCCCTCTCACGTTGGTCGAAAACGTCAGCTTCGTGCTCTCCGCCGAACCCTCCGACACGTTAAAGACCTCGTAGTGCCAGTGCTCGAGCGGTCCTCCCAGGGCGTTGTAGTCGAGCGCGAGCCGCTCGCCCTCCAGATCGACACGGAGCGCGCCATAACCGGGGTTCTCATAAATGCCGGCGTATGCCTGCAGCTCGTGGCCGGGGGTCGTGCCCTCCTGGCGATCCGCGTCGGCCTTCTTGGCCAGTTCCTGTGCCGCGACCAAGCTCGTGTAGAGGTAGTGGAGGCGTCCGTTCCAGTCGATCTCGTCGAGTCCCAACAGCCTGTCGTAGAGGTTCAGCGTGAGCACCAGGGGCAGCATCGTCCCGTTGAAGTTGGTCAGCACGACCGTGCCGATCCCATCGCGCGGCATGAAACTGACCAGGGCCGAGAAGCCGTCGATGTTGCCGCCGTGGTGGATCATCTCGTGACCACGGTAGTTCTGGATGAACCAACCCATGCCGTACATCAGATGCGGCATCTCGTCATTAACGGACAGGCGATGGATCAACGACTCGGGGGGCACGACGATCTGCGGCGTGTGCATCGTCTTCATCGTGTTCTCGGAGACCAGGCGGTTTCCCCGGAACTCGCCGTTGTCCAGGTGCAGCTGGACCCAGCGGGCCATCTCGACCACGTTCGAGTTGATGGAGCCGGCGGGCCCGACGGCGTCGATCGGGCGATACGGCATCACCTCGATCCGCTCCTCACCGTCGTCGTCTTTGTCGTTCTTGTAACCGAGCGCGCGATCGTCGATCTTCTCCATCTCGGAGACGCTCAGATTCGTCGTCCGCATGCCGAGCGGCTCCAGAATTCGCTCGGCGATCAGGGCCTCCCACGTCGAGCCCTCGATCTGCCCGGCCAGATAGCCTGCCGTCAGGAACATCAGATTCTGGTACTGGAAACGGTCGCGGAACTCACGGCTGGGCTCGAGGTAGGCCACGCGTCGGACCAACTCCTGCCTGGTGGCGTCCGAGCCGTACCACGAGAGATCGTGGCGCGGCAGACCCGTACGGTGGGTCACCAGGTCGCGTGCGCAGATGAGCGAATCGGCGAAGCCGTCGCTCATCTCGAACTCGGGCAGGTAGGTGCGCAGCGGCTCGTTCCACTCCAGCTTGCCCTCGTCGACGAGCATGCCCAGCAGCGTCGCCGTGAAGGCCTTCGTGCTCGACCCGATGGCGAACAGCGTGTTCTCGGTGACCGGCAGCCCGTTCTCGACGTCCCTGGAGCCGTAGCCCTCGGCGCGTATCACCTCGCCATCACGGATGACCGCCACGGCCACCCCCGGGTACTTCCAGGTCTCTCGGGCCTGCTCCACGAAGGCGTCGAACCCCTCGAACGGATCGCTACGCGCCTTGGGCGCCGGGGCGGCGCCGCGCTCGAGGCTGAAGGTCATCTGCTGGCCGCCCTGGGTGAACGACCCCGAGATCGTGCTGCCGTCCTCGGAAAGAGCCCCGTCGAAGGCGGGATCTCCAGGTATGCCGGCGATCTTGAATTTTACCCTGCCGCCGTCGAAGGAGATGTCGGATAGCGGCAGATCCTTGGCCGACTGGAGCGGAATGTCGATCTCGCCGGTGTAGGCGCCGTCGTCGGATCGCGCGAAGTCGACCGAAACACCGAGCTCCAGATTCGGGAGCTGGATCGCACCTTCCCAGTGGCCCGCTATTTCTTCGGAGGCTCGGGTCGGAACGACGAGGGTGGCGCAGAAACAAAGAACGACGAATACGATGACCTCTGCGGGCCGTCGCAAGTCGGGACGCTGCATGGGTTCCTCCTGGTCCGGGTCACGCCCGCGGTGAGCGGTCGTACTCTAGTACACCTCTTGAAAATCCCTATTCGGAGCCTTGACGCTCCCGTTACCGGAATATTGGACCGCTTCCGTCTATAATTTCAGCACCCATGGTCAAGAAGGTCTATCTCGCCAAGCCTCGCGGTTTCTGCGCCGGTGTCGTCATGGCTATCGATGCCGTAGAAAAGGCGTCGGACGAGATGCGTCGCGACGACCAGGGCGAGCTGACCGTCTATCACGCGATCGTGCACAACAACACGGTGGTGGATCGACTGGAGCAGAAAGAGGGAGTGCATTTTGTCGAAAACCTCGACGAGATGCGTCCGCTGGAGGAAAAGGTCGCGCGGCGAGGCGCCCGGCTGTCCGACACCGTCGTCTTCTCCGCCCACGGCGTCAGCCCGTCCGTGCGACGCAAGGCCGACGACCTCGGTCTGTACACTCTCGACGCCACCTGCCCCCTGGTCACAAAGGTGCACAGCGAGGCCAAGAAGTATGCCCGGCTCGGCTATCACATCCTGTTGATCGGGGATTCGACGACGCACCAGGAAGTCGTCGGCACGCGCGGGGAGGCACCCGATCAGACGACGGTGGTCAGTGTGGTCGGAAACCGCAAACACGATCCCGAGTTGGCCGACGCGGATTCCGTCACCGCCCCCGACCCCGAAAAGGTCGTCGTGTTGACACAGACCACGCTGAGTGTCGACGACACGGCCAAGACGATCGACATCCTGCGCGGACGCTTTCCGAATCTGGTCGTCCCCTCGCGCGACGACCTGTGCTACGCGACAAAGAACCGGCAGGACGCGGTACGGCGGATCGCCGAAGAGGTCGATCTGTTCCTGGTCGTAACGAGCGACTACAGCAGCAACGGAATGCGACTGCTCGAGCTGGCCGAAAGCCTGACCGGCAATGCCAGGCGGGTCGAGGGCGCGGCCGACGTACGCGACGACTGGCTCGACGGCGTGGCCTCCGTGGGCATCACCTCGGCCGCATCGACGCCCGACGATCTGGTTCAGGAGATCGTGGGGTTGTTCCGCGAGCGCAATCCCGGCCTCGAGGTCATCGAAGAGGGCGAGTGGGAAGAGATCGAATTCCGCAAACCCAAGCGACGCCCTCCCACGGTACTCTCAACGGGAGGCGATAAAGGCTGATCGGTCAGAAACTCTCGTGCTCGGTGCGGGTGATGATCTCGTCCTGAAGCTCGCGGGAAAGATCGCAGAAGTAATCGCTGTAGCCCGCCACACGGACGATGAGGTCCCGGTAGGCCTCGGGGTTGGACTGGGCCTCGCGCAGCATCCCGGCACGGACGACGTTGAACTGGACGTGATGCCCGTCCAGCTTGAAGTAGCTGCGCACGAGGGAAGCCAGGCGGCCCAGCGCCTCCTCGCCTTCCAGGAGGGCTGGTGTGAATTTCATGTTCAAAAGGGTTCCGCCGGTCTTGACGTGGTCCATCTTGGCCGCCGACTTGACGACGGCGGTGGGTCCTCGACGATCGGCGCCCTGGACCGGTGAGATCCCCTCCGACAGCGGCACACCGACCCGCCGCCCGTCGGGCGTGGCCCCGGTCACCGAACCGAAGTAGACGTGGCAGGTCGTGGGTAGCATCTCCAGACGGTAACGGCCGCCCTTGGTGTCGGGCCGTCCGTCGATGGCGGCGAACGCCGCGTCGAATACCCGCACCATCAGGCTGTCCGCCTCGTCGTCGTCGTTGCCGTACTTCGGCATCTTGTTGACGAGTCGTTGCCGCAGCGGCTCGTGGCCGTCGAAGTCCACATCGAGAATCCCGACCAGATCGGCCAGCGACATTGCGCGCTCGTCGAAGACCTGTCGCTTGATCGCGGCGAGGCAGTCGGTGATCGTACCGATGCCGACGGCCTGGATGAACGTGTTGTTGTAGCGCGCTCCTCCCGCGTTGTAATCACGCCCCTCGGCGATGCAATCGTCGGTGAGCACCGAAAGGAACGGTGCGGGCATTCGGGTCGCGTAGATACGCTCGATGATCCGGTTGCCGCGGATCTTGATATCGACGAAGTGGAGCAGCTGTTTCTCGTAGGCCGCGAACAGCGCATCGAAGTTGCCGAACGACGAAGGTTTGCCCGTGCTCGGGCCGATCTGTTTGCCCGTTCGTGGATCGACCCCGTCGTGCAGGGCCAGCTCGAGCAGCTTCACCAGGTTGAAATAGCCGGTGAGGATGAAGGCCTCCTTGCCGAATGCGCCGACCTCCACGCAACCGCTGCATCCACCCGCGCGGGCGTCCTCCAGGCTCTTGCCCTGACGAACCTGCTCCTGCACGACCGCATCGGCGTTGAAGATCGAGGGGAAACCGTAGCCCTCGCGGATGACCCGCAGCGCGTGTTTGAGAAAGGCGTCGGGACTCTTGCGCGAGAGCTGGATGTTCGAGCTCGGCTGCAGTAGGTGCATCTCGTCCACGATATCGAGCAGGACGTGGGACAGCTTGTTCGAGCCGTCCGAGCCGTCGCGGAGCATGCCCCCGATGTTGATGTTGGCGAAGTCGGTGTAGGTGCCGCTCTCGGCGGCGGTCACACCGACCTTCGGCGGGGCGGGGTGGTTGTTGAACTTGACGAAGAAGGCCTCGAGCAGCTCGCGTGCGTGCGCCTCGGTCAGTGTTCCGTCGGCGAGCCCTCGCTCGTAGAACGGCAGCAGGTGCTGGTCCAGGTGTCCGGGATTGAAGGCATCCCACCCGTTGAGCTCGGTGATGACGGCAAGGTGGCAGAACCAGTAGTACTGCAGCGCTTCCTGGAAGTCGCGCGGAGCGTGAGCCGGGATGTGTCGGCAAACGGCGGCGATCTTCTCCAGCTCGGCGCGACGCGCCGTCTCTTTTTCTTGTGCCGCTCGCTCCTCCGCCAGATCGGCGTGACGGGCGGCAAACAAGATCACCGCGTCACAGGAGATCTCCATCGACCGCAGGGCATCGCGCTTGTCCAGAGCCTCGGCATCGTTCTCGAAGTCGAGCGCGGCGATCGCGGTGGCGATATCGCGTTTGAAGTCGAGCATGCCCCTGGAGTAGATCTTGTCGTCCAGCACCGTGTGACCGGGCGCGCGCTGCTCCATGAACTCGGTGAAGATGCCGGCCTCGTAGGCGTCGTGCCATTCCCGGGGCAGCTCGGCAAAGATGTGATCGCGCAGGTTACGCTCGCGCCAGAACGGGATGACCGTCGACTCGTAGACCTCGAGGCAGCGGTCGGGGACGCGGTAGGAGGTCTTCGGACGCGTGTCGAGGATTCGGAGGTCCTCGAGGCTGTGGCAGGTCAGCTCGGGATAGGTCGGCACGGCTTTGGGCTTGGGTCCGCGCTCGCCAACGATCAGCTCGTCGTCGCCGATGTAGATCGTCTTTCGCTCGCACAGGTGCCGAAAGGCCAGCGCGCGCATGATCGGCACGGCATGCTTGCCTGAATCGGCCGCGTAGAACTCGGTCAGGAGCCCCGCTCGCTCCGAAGAGACCGAGGGGGATGCGTCCAGGCTCATCTTACGCAGGCGCGCCGTTCTTTCGTTCATCTCTCTACCCTCCGATCGAGGTCTCCATGCCGACGGCCTCGAAGCTCCGGGCCAGCGTCTCCATGTGCTTGCGCGTCGGCGGTGCCAGGTCCGTCAGGCGGCACTCCCTGCCGAGCCTTTCGAACTTCCCCAGACCCGTCCGGTGGTACGGCAGCAGACAGACTCGCCGCACCGACGGGATCGAGGCGGCCAGCCGCGCTGTGGCCTCGAGATTCGCGGCGTCGTCGTTGATGCCCGGAATCACAGGCACGCGAATCCAGATCTCGTCGTGTCGCTCGGCCAGCGCGCGCAGGTTGGACAGGATCGGCTCGCCGGGGACGCCGGTGAACCGGCGGTGGCGTTCGTCGTCCATCATCTTGATGTCGAACAGGAAGAGATCGGTGAGTCCAGCGGCCTTCAGCAGGTATTCGCGCGAACCGAAACCGCTCGTGTCGACCGCGGTGTGGATTCCACGCTCGCGGCAGAGTTCGAGACAACGGATCAGGAACCGGGGCTGCGCCAGCGGCTCGCCGCCCGAGAAGGTCACTCCGCCGCCGGAGTCGTCGAAGAACACGGTGTCCCGCGCCACCTCATCGACCAACGCCTGCACGTTCATGACGCGCCCGGCCATCTCGCGGGCGTCCGCCGGGCAGACCTCGACGCAGCGGCCGCAAAGCGTGCACTCCGAGTCGCGGCTCTCGCCCTGCAGCGAGTGGAGGGCGGCGTCGCCGGGGCAAACCTCGAGACAGGAGCCGCAGCTGATGCAGCGCGACTCGTGAATGACGATCGCTGGCCCGCCCAGCATGCTCTCCGGATTGTGGCACCACGGGCAGCAGAGCGGGCAGCCCTTGAGGAAGACGGTCGTACGGATCCCCGGCCCGTCGCTGGTCGAGTAGCGTTGGATGTTGAAGACCAGCCCCTCTTCCATCGCTCCGCCTTCCGGCCCGGACGGCGCTTACGCCGCCGGTATTCCCGTGAATCTTAGTGTGAACGGAGTGACGAGACACCCAAATCAATCGCCTGTCGAGGTCCTCAATCCGCTTGGTAAGATGGCCACCGGCGATTCCGAACCCGCATGGAGGGGAGAGGTGCGATTTTCCAGGCCGACCACGGCGGTGTTCTTGGTCGTCGTTTTGTGGGCTCCGTTGTCCGCGCTGCCACCCGAGAACCTGCGCTGGATCCAAGTGGAGACGGAACATTTCACGCTCCACAGCAGCGCCTCCGAGGATCGAACGCTCGACATCGCGGAAACCCTCGAGGAGTTCCGATCGACACTGTATCGACTGTTGCCGGACGCCGAAGAAAGACCCGAGCGCCGGACCCCCGTCTACGTTTTCGGCAGCGAGAGTACCTTCCGCTCGTACGACCTGCGGACACCGTCCGGCGAGCCGAGCGGGAGCGGAGGATTCTGCTCGGACTCGCCGCTGGGGTACCACATCGCGATCAACGCGACGCCTGGTTACGTCTATCGACCGATCATCTATCACGAGTACGTCCATCGAGTCTTCTTCCAGCGCTACTCCGGTCTGCCCCTCTGGGTTCAAGAGGGCCTGGCGGAGTACTTCAGCACGGTCGTCTCGGGCGATGGCCAGATCCGGGTCGGTTATGCTCCGGACCGGCATCTCGAGTGGCTGCGAGCCAATCCGGCACCGATGGCGCGCTGGCTGTTCACCGTCGACGCCGAGTCTCCCGACTACAGCGAGAAGCAGAAGGCCGGCGGGTACTATGCGGGATCGTGGCTGCTGATCCACTATCTGCTCCACGACGCGGGCGGCAAGCCGATGTCGCTGGAGCGCCTGCTGGCCCTGCGTTCCGCGGAACGACCCTTCAACCGTTCGCTTCTCGAGGCGCTCGAAACCATCGACGTGGCTCTTGACACGAAGCTCCGCACGTACGGAACGCGGAGAAGCTACTCGTTCGATACGCTGGAACTCGACGAGATTCGCGTCACGGGCGACTGGAAGAGCACCCCGTTGAACCGCGAGATCGCCCTCACCCGTTTGGGCGAGCTTCAGGCGTTCGTGCACCAGGACTACGACGCCGCGATAGACCATTTTCAGGCGGCACTCGCCATCGCTCCGGATCTCGTCGATGCGGCGATCGGCCTCAGCTATTCGATGGAGCTCGACGGCCAACACGACGGGGCCGCGACGGGGTTCTCCAAGGCGAGAGAGCTGGCACCGCAGGATCCGAGGATTTACCTGATGCGCGGCCAGAGCGTGCTGAAAGCCTTCGAGGGAGGCCGGGGCGAACCGATCCAGCTCGGTACGGAGACCGACTCCCGTGTGGCGCTGGCGCGCGACATGCTGCTCAAGTGCACGGAACTCGACCCTGAACTTGCCGAGGCCCACGCAGGTCTGGGATTGACCTACATCTACGAGCCCGGCGACGTGACGCCCGGCATTGCGGCTCTGGAGCGCGCCTGCCGGATGGAACCCGGGAGGCCGGACTTCGCCGGGAACCTGGCCATTCTCTACGC
>Ga0255055_10000180_pt1 | contig 47780 bp, 44 predicted proteins | sample JV7_2_27_MG_FD_188633 | JGI IMG/M metagenome (GOLD analysis project Ga0255055, IMG submission 188633) | Seawater microbial communities from Jervis Inlet, British Columbia, Canada - JV7_2_27 | ecosystem: Environmental > Aquatic > Marine > Inlet | place: Canada: British Columbia | collected... | reverse complement strand
TCTCGCCGTCTCGACCAGCTTCACACCGGACTCGGCGATGGCGTGGGCGTACTCCTCGTGGGAGACCGCCTTGAGCGTCGGCAGGATGGTCAGGTTCACCGCTTTGCCTCTACGACGCCACCCAGCCCTCGTATCACGGCATCGACGATCGGCTGGACGAGGTCCGGATCGACCGGGCCGGCGGTGAAGAAGAGACGGACGACGAAGGGCCCGAGGATGAGATCGACCCCCAGCTCGAGGTCGGCGTCTGGTGGTAGCTCCCCGCGTTCGACGGCCCGTTCCAGCATGCGGAGCAATGGCCTGCGCCGTTCGGCGACGAAGCCGTCGAGGGCCTCGGAGAGTTCCGCATCGCGGTTGCGCTCACCCACCAGGCTCGGAAGCACGTGGGCCAGGGGGGTGCTGCGCAAGACGTCGATCGAGCTGCGGAGCACCTCTGTCAGGTCGTCGGCGATGCTGCCGGTGTCGGGTGTGGGGATCTCCGGGATCCGCTGCATCGCCTCGATCACGAGCGGGACCTTGGAGGTCCAGCGGCGGTAGATCGTGGCCTTGCCGACTCCCGCCCGGGTCGCGACGCTCTCGATGGCGAGCCCCGAGAATCCGGTCTCCCGCAGCAGTTCGAGGGTCGCGTCGAGAATCGCCTCGTGGACCCGGTCGCTGCGCGGACGGCCCGGCTGGCGGAAGTTCCCGCTTCCCGCACTCACGACGAGACCGCCATCGTCTCGACCGGCACCCGAATCGTTTCGTCCTCCTCCCGAGACCGGCCACGCCGTGAAGCGGGCGACCCATTGCGGGGAGTGCACCCCAAGCATGATCGAAGCGCCACAGCGGCTGATATGACCTGGATCATGCGAATTTCCGCCGCGAGCCGCCGGACGGCCTTGTGTCGCCGGGCCGCTCGTGATACTCACCCGCCCAGTCTCGCCTGCAAGCTTCCGCGCTCGGGGGGTGGACGCTGGAGACCTGGCTCTTCGACATTCCGGTCGCAGTCTGGATCGGCGGCGTCCTGGCCCTCTACATGGCCTGGGCCATCGGGGCGAACGACGTGGCCAACGCCATGGGCACCAGCCTCGGCTCGGGCGCGATCACGATCGGCGGTGCCGTCCTGATCGCCGGCATCTTCGAGTTCGCCGGAGCCATCCTGGCGGGCGGCCACGTCACCGATACGGTGCGCAAGGGCATGCTCGACGCGGAGATCGTGGCGTTGAACGGAGAGCTACTGCTCCACGGCATGCTCGCCTCGCTCGCCGCGGCGGCCACCCTGCTGGTGGCGGCCACCTTCTGGGGAATGCCCGTTTCGACCACCCACGCCATCGTGGGAGCCATCGTCGGCTTCGGGGCCGTGGGGCTCGGGTTCGATGCCGTGGCCTGGGGCAAGGTGATGCAGATCGTCCTCTCCTGGATCACCTCACCCCTTCTGGGTGGCTTGCTGGCGTTTCTCACCTTCATGCTCATCCGCTTCCTCATCCTGGATCGCGAGCGGCCCATGGAAAACGCGCGCCGCTATGGGCCCTTCTTCTTCTTCTTCGTGTTCTTCACCATCGGACTCGTCACCCTCTTCAAGGGTCTCAGGAACATCGGACTCGACTACGATCTGACTGGGGCGCTCCTGCGCTCAACTCTCCTGGGTCTGATCGGCGCCGGGGTCGGCTGGATTTTCGTGCGGCGGGTGCACGGGAACCCCGGGGACAGCCGTGACGACCAGTTTGCGAGCACCGAGCGGGTCTTCGCGGTGCTCCAGATCCTGACCGCCTGCGCCGTCTGCTTCGCCCACGGGTCGAACGACGTCGCCAATGCCATCGGCCCTCTCGCTGCCGTGGTGAACATTGCGCAGGGAACTGCGGTCAGCGAGAAGGCCGCTCTCGCCCCGTGGATGCTCGCCGTGGGAGGCGCCGGCATCGTGATCGGTCTGGGCACCTGGGGCTATCGGGTCATGGAGACAGTGGGGCGGAGGATCACCCAACTGACGCCGAGTCGCGGCTTCGCGGCGGTGCTGGCCGCTTCCACCACCATCGTGCTGGCCTCGCGGCTGGGAATCCCGGTCTCCACCACCCACATCATCGTGGGAGCGGTGCTCGGGGTGGGCCTCGCCCGGGGGATCGCTGCCCTTGATCTGCGCGTGGTGCGGAACATCGTGGTGTCGTGGGTGGTGACGCTTCCGATTGCGGCGATCCTCTCCGTATTCTTCTTCTACTTCTTCCAGGGATTCCTGGGAACCTAGGAGGATGCTCTCATGCCGTTGATCAGCAGCCTGTTCGGCCGCTCGCCGATTCGACCCATGCAGCAGCACATGAAGGCGGCGGTGGCCTGCGCCCGGGAGGTGCTTCCGCTGGTCGAGGCGATGGCCGCCGGCGACGCGGCGGCCATCGCCGAGCGGCGAACCGAGATCTCTCGACTCGAGCACTCGGCCGACGAGATCAAGAACGAGATCCGCAGCAACCTGCCGCGGCGCTTCTTCATGGCGGTCTCCCGCCGCGACATGCTCGAGATCCTCGACCACCAGGATTCGATCGCCGACAGGGCCCAGGACATCGCCGAGCTGGCCGAGATACGCTCGATGACGATTCCCGAGCCCATGCGCGAGCCGATGTTCGAGCTGGTGCGCCGGGTGATCGCCGCCTGCGAGCAGGCTGAGCGGGTCATCAACCGCCTGGACGAGCTGGTGGAGACGGGCTTCGGCGAGCGCGAGGTAGCCCGCGTCGAGGAGATGATCAACGCGGTCAACCGGGCGGAGAGCGAGACCGACGCGGTGGCCGAGCGATGCCTGCGTACCCTCTTCGCGATCGAAGACGAGCTCGGTGTGAGTACCCTGTTCTGGTACCGGATCATCCAGTGGATCGCCCAGATGGCCGACTACGCCGAGCGGGTGGGGAACCGCCTCCGCCTGCTCATAGCCGGCTGAGCACAGGGGGCGGAAGTTGGAGACCTGGCTCTTCGACATACCGGTCGCGGTCTGGATCGGCGGCGTGCTGGCCCTCTACATGGCCTGGGCCATCGGGGCGAACGACGTCGCCAATGCCATGGGCACGAGCGTCGGCTCTGGGGCTCTCACCATCGGCCGCGCCATCATCGTGGCGGGTTGCCTCGAATTCGCCGGGGCTTTTCTGGCGGGTGGTCACGTCACGGATACGGTGCGCAAGGGCATGCTCGACATGGATCTGGCGGCGCTCCGCCCCGAGTTCATCCTCTACGGCATGCTGGCGGCTCTGGCTTCGGCCGGAACCCTGCTGCTGGTGGCCACCCGCTACGGGCTTCCGGTCTCCACCACCCACTCCATCGTCGGCGCCATCGTGGGGTTTGGCGCGGTGGCGCTGGGATGGGAGGCAGTGGCGTGGTGGAAGGTTGGCCAGATCGCGTTCTCGTGGCTGACGTCGCCTCTGATCGGCGGGTTGCTGGCCTACCTCATCTTCAGCCTGATTCGCAGACTCATCCTCGATCGCGAGCGGCCGATGGAGAACGCTCGCCGCTACGGGCCCGTCTTCTACTTCTACGTCTTCTTCATCATCGGAATGCTGACCCTCTTCAAGGGCCTCAAGAATCTGAAGCTCGACTTCGAGCTTCCGGAAGCCCTGATGCTCTCGTTTGGGCTCGGTCTGATCGGCGCCGGCCTCGGTTGGCTCTTCATCCGCCGGGTGCGGACCGGCCCCGCGGACGAGGACGATCAGTTTCGTCGCGTCGAGCGCGTCTTCGTCGTGCTTCAGATCCTGACCGCCTGCGCGGTGGCGTTCGCCCACGGCTCCAACGACGTGGCGAACGCCATCGGCCCCCTGGCGGCGGTCGTCCACGTGGCCCAGGACATGGACGTGACGGGGAAGTCCCCCGTGGAGCCCTGGATGCTCGGGGTGGGCGGCATCGGAATCGTGATCGGCCTGGGCACCTGGGGATACCGGGTGATGGAGACGGTGGGCAGGAAGATCACCGAGCTCACGCCCAGCCGGGGCTTTGCAGCCGAGCTGGCCGCCGCCAGCACCATCGTGCTCGCCTCTCGGCTGGGGATCCCCGTTTCGACCACCCACGTCCTGGTGGGCTCGGTGCTCGGCGTGGGCCTCGCTCGGGGTATCGCCACCCTTGACCTGCGGGTGGTGGGACGAATCCTGGTCTCTTGGGTGATGACGATTCCCATTGCGGCGATCCTCTCGGTATTCTTCTTCTACTTCTTCAAGGGGCTCTTGACCCCGTAGGAGTCGTACCCATGTCGCTCATCAGCAGCCTGTTCGGCCGCTCGCCGATCCGACCCGTGCAGCAGCACATGAAGGCGGCGGTGGCCTGCGCGCGGGAGGTGCTTCCGCTGGTCGAGGCGATGGCCGCCGGCGACGCGGCGGCGATTGCCGAGCGCCGGGCCGAGATCTCTCGCCTCGAGCACGCGGCCGACGAGATCAAGAACGAGATCCGCAGCAACCTGCCGCGGCGCTTCTTCATGGCGGTCTCCCGCCGCGACATGCTCGAGATTCTCGACCACCAGGATTCGATCGCCGACAGGGCCCAGGACATCGCCGACCTGGCCGAGATACGCTCGATGACGATTCCCGAGCCCATGCGCGAGCCGATGCGCGATCTGGTGCGCCGTGTGATCGCCACCTGCGAGCACGCCGAGCGGGTGATCGACCGTCTGGACGAGCTGGTGGAGACGGGCTTCGGCGACCGCGAGGTGGCCCGCGTGGAAGAGATGATCAACGCGGTCAACCGCGAGGAGAGTGAGACGGACGCGGTGGCCGAGCGATGCCTGCGCACCCTCTTCGAGATCGAGGACGAGCTCGGCCTGAGCACCCTGTTCTGGTACCGGATCATCCAGTGGATCGCCGAGATGGCCGACTACGCCGAGCGGGTGGGGAACCGGCTCCGCCTGCTCACGGCTGACTGAGCTGGCCTGCAGCAACGCTTGTACTTCCGCCCGCTGCCACAAGGACAGGCGGCGTTGCGGGGAACGGCGCTCCGGTTCTGGGAAGAAAGGTTGCGCGTGGCTTCGAACTGCGCGTACTCGGCCGCTGGCCTCCCCGATCGCAGCGAGGTCGCGATCGCCTCGAAGGTGGGCAGCGTGTGTCGGTAGAAGAGGCGGTAGCCCTCACAGAGGTGGTTCAGGCCGGGCGCTCCACCTGGAGCCTTGTCGATGCGATGCGCCGGGCAGCCGCCGTGGCAGTAGCGCAGGTCGGGGCAGCGCCGGCAGTACCGCGGCAGTCCCTCCTGCTTGTGGGCTCCGAAGCGGTCCGCCTGTTCGGAATCCAAGAGCTCCCGTAGAGGCGTCTCCATGACGTTGCCGAGCCGATGGGCGGGATCGACGAAGTGGTCACAGTGGAAGAGGTCGCCGTTGTGCTCCATGGCCACGTGGCGACCGCAGCGCTCGGCGTGTACGCACAGCGAGGCCGGAAGGCCCATGACGATGCCCAGCAGCATGTCGAAGTGCTGGACGAAGACCTCGCCGATGTCGCGCGCCCGCCAGCAGTCGAACACGCCGTTGAGGAAGCCCCCGAACTGGCGGGGGTGGACCGAGCGCCGGCTGACTCCCGTCTCGGGTGTGTGCTCGACGATGGGGATGAACTGCATGTAGCGAGAGCCCAGCCCGCGCAGGAAGCGGTAGACCGCCTGCGGATGGCTGCCGTTGTTCCGCTGCACGCAGGTGAGCGTGTTGAACTCGACCTGGTACTTCTGCAGCACCCCGAGGCCGCGCAGCACCCGCTCGAATGAGCCGCGGCCGCGGGCGTCCCGGCGATACCGATCGTGCAGCTCGGGAGGGCCGTCGATGCTGATCCCGACCAGAAACTCTTCGTCGCGCAGGAAGGCTCCCCATTCGGGGGTAAGCCGGGTGCCGTTGGTCTGAAGGGCGTTGGTGATGCGCAGGCCGGAGCGCGCGTGGCGCTTCTGCAGCGCGACCGCTCGGCGAAAGAAATCGAGCCCCACCAGCGTCGGCTCTCCGCCCTGCCAGGCGAAGGCGATCTCCCTGGCTCCCTCGGGCTGACTTGCGATCTGCTGGTGGATGAAACGCTCGAGCGTGGCCTCGCTCATGCGAAACCGCTCACCCCTGGGATAGAGGCTTCGCTTCTCGAGGTAGAAGCAGTGCTCGCAGCGGAGGTTGCAGATCGGCCCGATCGGCTTGCAGAGCAGGTGGAAGGGGGTCTTGGCTGCGGACTCGCCCATGGCTCAAAGACTCCACAGCCGGCTGCCATACGGCAAGGGAGCGGTGGGTCTTGTGGGGCGCTCGTTCCCCGAGGGGAGAGGGAGAGATATGGCCGCCGTCATACCGCGCTCGACGAGCCAGCCGTTAGCGTCGCGAACGACTCACAGTGGAGGGAGGATCCAATGGCGCTGGTCGACATCGAGGTGGGCCTCACCGAGCAGGAGAGGGCGATCGCCGACACCGTCCACAAGTTTGCCGAGGAGGTGATGCGGCCGGCCGGTGTGGAGCTGGATCGGCTGGCGGACCCCGCGGACATCAAACGCCCCGACTCCGTCCTCTGGGAGGTGTTCAAGAAGCACCGCGAGCTCGGTCTCGACGACCCGCTGGACTCGGCCGACTCCGAGCTCGGCCCCGTCGAGCGCGCCCGAGTGCGCTGCATCATCAACGAGGAGCTCGGCTGGGGCGATTCCGGCCTCGCGATCAGTCTGGGAGTGGCCGGAATGCACAAGCTCTTCTCGCAGATGTCCGGTCGTCAGGAGCTGATCGAGCGCTACTGCCAGCCGGGCAGCGAGGAGATCGGATGCTGGGCGATCACCGAGCCCGACCACGGGAGCGACACGCTCGCCTGCAGCGAGCCCCACTTCGCGGATCCGGCGGTGAAGGCGAACTGCATCGCTCGACGCGACGGCGACGAGTACGTGATCCGCGGTCAGAAGGCGGCCTGGGTTTCGAACGGCACCATCGCCACCGTGGCAGCGCTCTTCTGCACCATCGACGGGGACCAGGGCTTCAAGGGAGGGGGCGTCGCCGTGGTGCCCCTGGATCTACCCGGTGTCGCGCGCGGCAAGCCCCTGGACAAGCTCGGCCAGCGCGCCCTCGACCAGGGCGAGATCTTCTTCGATGACGTCCGGATTCCGGTGGAGCACATGGTGGTCGGGAAAGAGCTGTACGGCATGGTGATCGAGGCCGTGCTCACCACGGCGAATGCCTTCATGGGGACCACCTTCGTCGGAGTCGCCCGTGCGGCACTCGAGCACGCCATTGCCTACGCCAAGGAGCGAGTGCAGGGCGGCGTTCCCATCATCGAGCACCAGAGCGTGAAGGCGAGGCTCTTCAAGATGTTCTCCCAGGTAGAGGCGGCGCGCTCGTTGGCGCGGCGCGTGGTGGTCTACAACACCGCCAACCCCCCGGGGCTGGTGCAGTACTCGATCGCGTCCAAGACCTTCGCGACCAACACGGCCTTCGAGGTGGCGAGCGCCGCGCTGCAGATCTACGGCGGAAACGGGCTCAGCCGCGAGTATCCGATCGAGAAGCTGATGCGCGACGCCCGCGCCTCGATGATCGAAGACGGCTGCAACGAGATCCTCAGCCTGGTGGGCGCCTCCAAGCTGTGATACGCGAATCTCGAAGCCCGGATCACGGATGAATGATTCGGGCCAGGAGGAGTTCGCCATGGAGCTGAGAGAGGTCATGGGCCGGCGGCGGTCGATCCGCTTCCTGCTTCCCCATAAGCCCGTCGAGCCGGAGAAGATCCAGCGCATGCTCGAGGCGGCCCGGATCGCCTCGCACTGGGGAAACGTGCAGAGCCTGCGGGCGGTCGTCGTCTTCCGGGACACCGCGTCCAAGGAGGTGCGGGATGCGCTGCTGGCGCCGGTCTCGGGCTTCCAGATCCGCCTCGCGCCGGTGGTGATCGTCTGGTTCATCGAGACCGCCGCCGTCGACGTGCAGTCGGACCGGCTGCGCGAGCTCTGCAAGGCCGGCGCGCTCGGCTACGGCGAGGGGCGGGAGAAGGCCCTCGAGGAGAAACTGATCCCCTTCTTCGACCGGATCCGGGAGGGGCTCAAGCTGCCCGGCATGGGCGAGGTGGACTGCGGGCAGGGGATCGCCCAGGCGACGCTGATGGCCTTCGAGCAGGGACTCGGGACCTGCTGTCTGGGTACGCCCAATTCCGAGCAGATCCGCCAGAATCTGGGCCTCCCCGACAGCTGCCGCGTGCTGCTGCTCCAGACGGTGGGCTATCCCGCCGAGAGTCCCGAGGCGGGCGGCCAGCGCCCGCGTCAGCCCTTCGAACAGCTCTTCCACATGAACGGTTACAGGAATCCCTTCCCGCGCTCCCCGGAGGTGGTCGAGGAGCTCGAACGCGACAAGATGTTCCAGGAGCCCGCTCCTCTTCCCTGGCGAGAGGCCGAGCTCGAGTACCTGAAGAACGCGCTCGGTCTCAAGGGACACGGGTTGCTCTGAACGCCCCTTTTCGAGGAGAGACCCCACATGCGGCTCAACGGGATCATCGCCGGCGTCGGGATGACGCGGTTCGGAAAACACATGGAGACCGGTCTCAAGGCGCTGGGAGCCGATGCGGTGAAGCGCGCGCTGGCCGATGCGGGGATCGATCAGTCTGCCCTCGAAGCCGCCTACGTCGGCAATGCCGCCGCCGGCCTGGTGACGGGCCAGGAATCGATTCGCGGCCAGGTGATCCTGCGCTCCATCGGCCTCGGCAGGCTCCCCGTGATCAACGTCGAGAACGCCTGTGCGAGCGCCTCCACGGCGCTCCATCAGGCCTGCGCGATGGTCTCGGCGGGCTGCTACGACGTGGTGCTCGCGCTGGGCGTGGAGAAGCTCTACCACGAGGACAAGAAGAAGTCCTTCGGCGCCTTCAGCGGCGCCGTCGACGTCGAGGCGATGGCCGAGATCATGGAGAGGCTGCGCGAGGGCGCCAAGTCGACCGGCGCGAAGTCGGCCTCCTCGGGAGCCGGCGAGAAGCGCTCGATGTTCATGGACATCTACGCGATGGCCGCGCGCGGCCACATGGCCCAGTACGGCACCACCGTCGAGCAGTTCGCGATGATCTCGGCCAAGAACTCCTTCCACGGCAGCATGAATCCGCGCGCGCAGTTCCGAGAGGCGCTGACGGTGGAGGATGTCCTCTCCTCGCCGATGATCGCCGAGCCGCTCACGCGACCGATGTGCTCGCCGATCGGCGACGGCGCCGCTGCGGTGGTGGTGGTGAGCGAGCGCAAGGCGCGTGAGCTCGGAGTCAGCAAGCCGGTGCGCGTGGTCTCGAGTGTGCTGCGCTCGGGCTGGGACCACCCCTACGACGAGCCTGGAACCGTCGAGGTTTGCTCCAGGGAGGCTTATGAGGAGGCCGGTGTGGGGCCCGAGAATCTCGACGTTGCCGAGTGTCACGACGCCACCGCGCCCGCCGAGGTGATGGCCTACGAATCGCTGGGGCTCTGCGCCAAGGGCGAGGGTGGGAAGCTGGTCGCCGAGGGCGCGACGCGCCTGGGCGGGAGGCTTCCGGTCAACACCTCGGGAGGCCTGCTGCGAAAGGGACATCCCGTGGGAGCCACGGGAACCGCGCAGATCGTCGAGCTCACCGAGCAGCTGCAGGGACGCTCCGGCGATCGGCAGGTCGAGGGCGCGCGAGTCGCACTGGCTCAGAACGGCGGCGGGAACATCGGGACCGACGCCGCCGCCATGTGCGTGACCATCCTCCAGGCCTAGGCGGGGACGTTGTTGAACGTTCAATTTCTCGAGCTTGCTCGAGAAATTGAACGTTCAACAACGTCCCCGCTAGAGGTCCACCAGGGCGGGAGGCGTCAACTCGGGGTTCTCGAGCATTCGGAGCGCCGCCTCGATCACCGCGTGCTGACGCGCGGGCGCGTTCGGCTCGGCGAGCGGAAAGCCGTGGCGAAACGGCACGAACAGCGCCCGCGGCGGGCGCACCCGTTCCGCCACGCTGCGGAGCAGCTGGAGGGCCACCGCCGAGATACCCTGTCGCTCCAGCTCGGCTGCGACCAGGCCCACGGCCTGGTTGCACATCGGTCAGACGGGCACCAGCAGCGCGACGTCGACGCCCTCCGCCACCAGACGGCTCACCGCCCCGGGCCCCGTTCGCTTCACCAGACGGCCCGGCGCGGTGATGCCGCCCATGAAGGAGAGGTGGTGCCGGGCGAGCGAGCCGATCCGGCCGGACGCCACCAGCTCGCGCGCCCGTTCAAGCGGGAAGGCGAGGTTCGCATCGCTTTGCATGCCGCTGTGGTCGAAGGTCTGGCTGCGATGGCTGTCGACCAGGCGCGAAGGGTCGGCATCGCTCGGGATCTCGCGAAAGCTGGGATCTCCGCCACGGCGGGACCCGTCGAAGGGCTCCTGGTCGGGCATTGCGAATCCGGCGCTCGAGACCAGTGCCAGCTTCGAATCCGCCAAGGGTTGGCGCAGAGGCGTCCAGGGCACCGGGTCGATGCGCCGCCAGGGGTAGGCCTTCAGGAAGAGCCGCATCCCCGTCTGGAACTCGCTCACGTCACCCATGGATCGGGCTCCTGTTCGACCTCGTCCGCATGTGAGTCGAGATCGAGCTTCTCCACGCCATCGGATCCGGGTGAATCCACAGACCCGCTGTCTGGACTTCCCGCCGCGGCCGCGGGCGGCCCCCCGCGATCAGGAGGGGTCGAAGATGTTGATCCCTCCGGAGTGGGAGACGACGCCCTCGAGACCGATCGCTTCGGTGGCGGCGAGCGCCTCGGCAACAGCCGGCGCCTCGGGGGTGTTGGCGAGAAAGCGCCTGCCGTCCTCGAGTCGGCCCACCACGATCCCACGCGAGGGGCCGCCGTCGCGTCCGAACACGACGGTGTAGGTCTCGATCGCCGCTGGCCCCTCTGCCTCGAGGGCGAGTGGGACGGAACCCGCCGAAGGTTGCGTCGGGCGCACGACCTTCGCCCTTGGGCCCGGGTCCGGCGGCTGCGTCGAATAGACGCCGGTGGCGTGCTTGGAGAGATACCAGCCGTTGGCGGTCACCAGACCCTTCGCGCCCGGACGCGCCCGAAGCAGCTCCATCATCGAGGCGATCGCGTGCATCGAGTAGTTGTTGCCCGGTCCCCCGAAGAAGGGGAGGCCGCCCGTCACGGTGAGTGGACGAGAGCCGTCCGAGGGAATGTCCAGCATCTCGCAGGCCATCTCGACGGCGCTCGGGAAGCAGCTGTAGAGATCGATGTAGTCGATCTCCTCGATGCGGACGCCGGCGCCGCTGAGCGCCTGCTCCCCGGCGTCGCGCAGGGCCGGGCAGCGGGTGAAGCTCGGCCGCTCGCTCATCCACCACGGATCCTCGTAGGCACCGCCCGTGCCGAGTAGATATACCCAGCGATCTTGGGGAATCTCGAGACGCCTGGCGGTGGCCGCGCTGGTCATCACGATGGCGGCCGATTGGTCCACGTTCATCACCGCGTTCATGTACTTCGTGTAAGGGAAGGCGACCATGCGGTTGTCGGGCGAGGGCGTGTAGATCTCCTCCGGAGTGCGGGCCACCGGGAACCAGGAATACTCGTTCCGGGCGGCCACGCTGCTGAAGTCGCTGAACAGCTCCCCGAGCTTGCGACGGTGCGTCTCGAGGTCCCAGCCCCGGTGAGCCCGGAAAGCGTTCTCGAACAGGGGATAGATCGTCGATGGCAGCATCAGGCCGTGACGGTTCTCGTAGTCGTTGCTCCCCGGGCGTGAATCGCCGAAGAAGACCGGCATCCCCTCACCGCCGACCGGCCAGTCGAGCGGAAGGCCTTGCTCCGAGGCGCGCTGAGCGGTGTACATGGCATTGCATCCGGTCAGCAGGGCGAGGCGGACGCGGTCCTCCTCGATTTCGCGAGCGATGTAGTTGACGAAGGCCTGGGGCGTGTCGCCGCCAACCGTCGAGACCACCTCTTGCGTCGGCGCGGCGGCGACGGCTTCCGCGACGAGGCGCGCGGGGTTCGAGGCCCGCCAGCCCAGCGTGCCCACCACGCCGAGATAGTCGACCTTCTCGAGAAGGGCAGGGCCGGCTCCGGCGTCCAGAGCCGCCCGTCGCGCCGCCTCCGCCATCAGCTCGGGCGGGCTCATCGCCTGCTTCGGCTCCTTGTCGCGTTGGGTCAGCTGGCCCGCGCCCACCAGAACTGCCGTCTGCTCAGCCTCCACCTCGGCCCTCCTCCGATTCATCTGCAGCACGACCCGATTCACTGTCTCCCGCCGCCCTGCGATAGGCCGCGTAGCGGGGCTGATCCACGGCGAGCTTCGCCAGCGTCGTCTCGCGGAGGTGTTGCGGCAGGCCAGGGGTGTCGAGGTCCATCTCCCCCGCGCGGATGCGACGGCAGAGCTCGCGGTTGAGCTCGTGGAGCGTGCCGGTGCGGCCCAGCAGGGCCTCCAGGCGTTCCCGCTCGGCGGCGTCGTGCGAGGGGCCGAGTTCCAGCCCGCGCTCGACGATCGCCAGGGCATTGACGGCAATCCGCGCGTGAAAGGCGGCCCTTCCCTCGAGCCGGGGGATCGCCTGGCCCTGCAGGAAGCTTCGCACCGCCTGGAGAAGCTCGGTGGCCGACGGCTGATCCTCCACGCTCAAGACTCCGGCGCGATCAGGTTCAGCAGATCGATCTCGGTCTCCGAGGCACGTCGACCGATTGCGGCGCGCTCCACCGAACGATCGGTTCCTCCGCGAAAGATCTGGTACATGGTCATGCACATGATTCCCCACTTGAGCGACCCGAAGGTCTCCCACCACCTGACCCGTTCCGGATCCACCGTCTCACCGCCTGCCGCTTCATAGCCCGCGAACATCTCCTCTCGGGTGCCGAAGCCGCCGACGGGACTGTCGATCTCACCGAAGCGCCAGGAGTTGACGCAAATCCAGCCCAGGTCTTCCATCGGGTCGCCGATGTGCGCCAGCTCCCAGTCCAGAACGGCCCGTACGCCGTCGGCACCGATGATCAGGTTGCCGTTTCTGAAGTCGCCGTGAACCAGCGCGGGGTCTACCTCGCTGGGGATGCGATCCGCGAGCCAGCGGAAGGCGATCTCGAAGACGGGGTGGGGATGGTCGTAGGCGTCGTAGAGCGAGCGAAACTGGTCGAGCTGAGCCTTCGCCGGGGAGACGGCGAGGTTCAGGTCGCCGGTCGAGATCCGGTGGATGGCCGCCAGGATCGAGCCGCACTCGCGGGCGAGTCTGGGCCGCACGTGGGCGAACTCCTGGTCGCGCAGGATCTTCCGGGCAATCGTCTCGCCGGGGATCCGGTCCATCACGAAGCCCGAGCCGAGGTCGTCCGCTGGCTGCAGCACGCACCGGATGCCCGGGACCGGGACGCCCGACCGCCCCGCCAGACCGATCAGCTTCGCCTCCATCTCGAGGGTCAGCCCGCTCGCGCTCGCAACCGGATTGCGCGCGCCTCCCGGCGTCCTCCGCAGGATCAGCGGAAGGGAGGTGCCCGAGATCTCCGCATCGAACGTCCAGGTCTCCTGGTTGGCTCCGCCGGAGAGTCGTCGAAGCTCTCCCACCTCTGCCGCGTTGCTGATGTGCCTCTTCAGCAGCCGGGTCACCGCGGGGGCGCGCACCTCGCCCATCCGTCACCACTCTCCCACGTTCGGCATGGAAACCCAGGACCAGGTAGCAGTGTAGAGATCGATCATTGCAGCGGTGCGGTGGTGGCACGAATCCCGGCGGCGGCTCGCTCAGCCGCTGGCTTCTTCCTCGCTCGCGTAGTAGGGAGTGAGGCGGATCAGCAGCTCCCCCGCCTTGAGAATTTTCTCCATGATGGGGTCGGGGATTAGTCAGATTGGAGCCTAACACAGCCGCTATGTCAGTCGGACCGGGAAGGCCCCCCGGCCGATTCACGCGGCGCGCAGGGGGGCCGCGGACGAGGGGATTCGCTTCAGATTTGCGCCGGTTTGGCCGAGAGATGCGCTGTTCCATCACGGCGGATCCGCTAGAATTCAGACCGACTGAACCGAGGGGGGGACGCGGTGGCCAGGAAGCGCTCCGAGGTCGAACGGTGTCTGCGCCGGGTGCTGTGTGCCGGCTTCCTCGCACTCGCCTTGCTCGCCCTGGCGGCTCCGAGCGGCGCTGCGGACGAATACGACTCCAGGCGCGCGGGCCATCCCCTGCGGATCGTGGCTTATGTGCTCCACCCTGCGGGCGTCATCCTCGATACACTGATCTTCCGGCCCGCCTACTGGCTCGGATCCCACGAGCCCCTGCGTACCCTGTTCGGCAGGACCGACTGAGACGCTCCTCGCGGCCCGCATCGAGGGTTGCCCGAGGGGTTCAAGTCGGTATGGTTATTGCATATGGGACCCTTCTGGGCGAATGCCGCCGCCGGCGCTTGCGTTCTGATCGCGCTCGGTCTTGCCGATGCGGCACGCTCCGACGAGGCGGCGTCGCCCTCCCTCGAACTCGAGGGCATCACCTTCGTCTCGAGCCAGGGGGCCGAAAACGAGGTGGTCCTCACCGCCGAGCGCGCCCGCGTCGAGACCGGCGAGAAGGTTGCCCATCTGGACACCGTCCACGTTCTGCTCGCCTCGGGTCGCCGCATCCCGGGTCTGGACATGAGGTGCGAGCGCGGGACCGTCGATATCGAGACCAGCGATTTCGATGCGCAGGGAGACGTGCGCGGGACCACCGGCGACGGTCGGCGCTTCCGCACTGAACGCCTGCATTACTCCAACGGGCCGGGACTGGTCTCGACGGACTCGCCGGTCGTGATCCAGGATGAGACCGGAACCTACCGCGGCGGCGGGTTTCGCTACTACGTCCGCGAGAACCGCTTTCGGCTGCGCCACGCAGCGACGGTGGTGCAGCAGTGAACGCAGTCCGGCGAATGGTGCCGTGTCTGACGGTCGCTGTTCTCGCGATCGGCGTGTTCGCAGGCGCGGAGGAGGGGTCGCCAGACGGCGTGAGCATCGGCGTGGCGCCTTTCGAGCGAGTGGCCGGTGCCGGGGCCACGGTTCCCGACATCGCGAGCAGCCTGGCGCAGCGCCTGAGTACGAAAGGAATCGAGCGCGTCGTGGGTCCTCAGGACCTCGGCGGCAGGGCCGTCGCCAACCCATCGGCAGAAGACATCATCGCGCGGGCGAAGGAGGCGGGGGTGGACCTCGTCGTGGTCGGCCGCACGACCCGCCTCGGGGAGTCTCTGAGCGTCGATTCGCGGATCCGCTCCGCCGTCACCGGCGCGCCGCTCGGGACGCCGGTCGTGGTCGAGGCCAACGACGCGAGCGATCTGGGAAGGGCGATCGACGAGCTGGCGGCGCTGGTGCTCGAGGCGAGCCGTCGAGATCCGGGCGATGCCACCACCCGCCTCGCAAGTCGGTCGCGTGGCAGCGAGCTCAAGCCGGATCCCGCCCCGACTCCCAAGAAGGACGACGGCGCGAGGAAGAAGGGAGTCTTCGGGGGCGACGCCCCGATCTCCATCAAGTCCGATGTGCTCGAGGCCTTTGACCGGGGAGGCGTCAAGAGGTTCGTGTTTACCGGCCATGTCCGCGCGGTCCAGGGGGATCTCCTCCTCGTGTCGGATCGCCTGGAGGCCTTCTACCCGAAGGGAGCGAGCCAGCCGCAACGGCTCGAGGCGACGGGCCACGTCGAGATGACCCAGACCGGGAAGCGCGCCCGGTGCGAGAAGGTCACCTTCTTTCGCGACGAGCAGAAGCTGGTATGCACCGGCAACGCGCAGCTGGAGCAGGAGTGTGATCGGGTGCGTGGAACGGAGATCGTCTTTCACCTCGACACGGAGATTCTGGAGGTGAACGGGGCTGCCGACGTCCGGATCCACCCCGAGGGCGTCGAGTGTGAACCGGCCGACCCGCTGCAGAGGGCTGACCGATGACGTCCCCGGCGCTGATCACGCGAGGGCTGGCCAAGCGCTACGGCGAGCGGGAAGTGGTCCGCGACCTGGACCTTCGGGTGGAATCCGGAGAGGTCGTGGGTCTATTGGGACCCAACGGGGCCGGGAAGACCACCAGCTTCAATATGATCGTCGGGGGGATCCGCCCGACCAGGGGCCGCGTGTTCGTGGGCGAGGAGGAGCTGACGGATCTCCCCATGTACCAGAGGGCCCGGCTCGGGGTGGTCTACCTGCCGCAGGAAGCCTCGGTCTTTCGGAAGCTCAGTGTGGCGGACAACATCAACGCGATCCTGGAGACCGTGGAGCCAGATCCGGGCCTGCGGCGGGAACGCCTGGTCGAACTGCTGTCCGAGCTGGGTCTGACCGATAAGGCCAGACAACGTGCGGATTCGCTCTCGGGGGGCGAGAGACGCCGAGTCGAGATCACCCGCGCGCTGGTGCTGGATCCGAGATTTCTGCTGCTCGACGAACCCTTTACGGGGATCGACCCGATCGCAGTGATCGACATCCAGAAGATCATCGAGCAACTCAAGACTCGCGGGATCGGAATCGTGATCACTGAGCACAAGGTCCGGGAAACGCTCGCGGTCTGCGATCGGGCCTACATCATCCAGAAAGGTGAGATCATCCGGCAGGGCAGTCCGGCGGAGATCGCGGGCGATCCGCAGGTGCGAGAGATCTACCTCGGCGAAAACTTCGAATTGGGAAACTGACCCAGGGGATTCGGGTCCGGCGGAAATGGCGATCGCACTCAGGCAAGAGCTCAGACTGACCCAGCAGCTGGTGATGACGCCGCAGCTTCAGCAGGCCATCAAGCTGCTGCAGCTCTCTCGCCTCGAACTCCTCACCACGGTCCAACAGGAGCTTCAGGAGAATCCGGTCCTCGAGGAAGGCCTCGAGACAGACGAGGAGCTTCCGGGGGAGATCTCCGACGAGGCCGAGGCCCAGGAGACGCCGCCGGCGGAGGCGTCCACGGATCACCAGGAGAGTCGCGAGGCCAGCGAGGCGGAGAAGATCGCCGACCTCGACTGGCAGAACTACATGGACGCGTACCCCCAGACGGGGATGTCCGTTGCCCGCGATGGAGAGGACCGCCGCTCGCTGGAAGCGACTCTCACCCGCCGTCCGACCCTTCAGGCGCACCTCGAGTGGCAGATCTACCTCTCTTCGTTCTCGGAGGAGGAGAAGTGCGCGGCGGGCTGGATCCTCGGCAATCTGGACGACGATGGCTACCTGCGCTCCTCGGTCGAAGAGATCGCGCGCCAGTCCGGGGTGCCGGAGAACATCGTCGAGACCGCCCTTGCGAAGGTTCAGGAGCTGGACCCGCCGGGCGTCGCGGCCCGGGACCTGCGGGAGTGCCTGCTCCTGCAGCTCGGAAGCCTCGGACTCGAGAACCCGCTGGTCCACCGTCTCGTGGACGAACACCTCGCCGCCCTGCAGAAGCGGGACTTTCGCGCCATCACTCGGGCTCTGGGTGTGTCGATCGAGGAGGTGGCGGCCGCCGCCAAGGTGATCGGGGAGCTCGAGCCCCGACCCGGGCGAGCTTTCGGTGGCGACGAGCCCATCTACATTATCCCGGACATCTACGTTCACAAGATCAACGACGAGCTCCACATCGATCTCAACGAGGATGGCTTGCCCCGCTTGCGAATCAACAAACTCTACCGGGAGGTGCTCGCGAGGGACCGAAAGGTCGCCAAGGAGACGCGGGACTACGTCCAGGACAAGGTTCGCTCGGCGATGTGGCTGATCAAGTCGATCCACCAGCGGCAGCGGACGATCTACAAGGTGATGCAGAGCATCATCACGAGCCAACGCGAGTTCTTCGAGAACGGAATCGCCTACTTGAAGCCCCTGAATCTGCGGGACGTGGCCGATGACATCGGGATGCACGAGTCGACGGTCAGCCGCGTGACCACGAACAAGTACGCTCACACACCCCAGGGGATTTTCGAGCTCAAATACTTCTTCAACTCGAGCATCAACAGGGTGGACGGCGAGGCGGTCGCCAGCTCGAGTGTGAAGGACAAGATTCGTCGGATCATCGCCGCAGAGGATTCCCGCCGTCCCCTCTCTGACCAGCGGATCGCGCAGATGCTCAAGAACGGGAACATCGACATCGCCCGACGGACGGTGACGAAATATCGAGAATCGCTGAAGATCCTCTCATCGACGAAGCGCCGAGAGGTCGGTTAGCCTGCTGCCGGAGGTCCGGAAGGCCAATGAAGATCATGGACATCCTGCTCACGGACGCCGTGATCCTGGAGATCGAGTCCACGGGCAAGTCCGAAGTGCTCGCCGAGCTCTCGGAAGCCGCGGCGCGGGCCGAGGCGAGCCTCGACGCGGACCGGCTCCTCCAGGTCCTCTTGGACCGGGAGAACCTTCAAAGCACCGGAATCGGCGACGGGGTGGCGATTCCCCACGGCAAGATGCCCGGCCTCGCGCGCCTGGTGGCGTCTTTTGCCCGCAGCCGTTCCGGCGTCGACTTCCAGTCCATCGACGGGCAGCCAACCCACCTCTTCTTCCTGCTCGTGGTCCCCGAGCACTCGGGAGGGCAACATCTCAAGGCGCTAGCGCGAATCTCGCGGTTCTTTCGGGACGCGGCGTTCCGGAAGGCGCTCAGCGAGGCCGAGTCCCGCGAGGACGTCTTCCGGGCCATCGAAGAGCAGGACGCGAAGTTCTAGGTCTAGGATCTGGGGGTTTTTGGTCGCCTCTCCGCGAGGATCTGAGCGTGGAATCGCAGATTCACGGCGCATTGGTGGAGGTCCTGGGCGTCGGTGTTCTGATCCTGGGTCCGAGCGGCATTGGCAAGAGTGAGACCGCCCTCGAGCTGGTGGCCCGCGGCCACCAGCTGGTCGCCGACGATGTGGTCCGAATCCGCCGGTTCGAGGATGGAAGACCCTGTGGGTATTCCCCGGAGATCATCCGGCACCACATCGAGATCAGGGGCATTGGAATCCTGTACGTCCCCGATCTCTACGGTGCGCAGGCGGTGCGCGAGAGCACGGGTATCGGGATGGTGTGCCGGCTGGAACACTGGCGTGAAGGCGCGGAGTACGATCGCGTCGGATTCTCGAGGGCGACCGAGACCGTGGCCGGGACGGATGTGCCCATGATTCTGCTGCCCGTGCGACCCTCGGGAAACATGGCGACCCTGATCGAGGTGGCAGTGCGGGACCACCTGCATCGGTGCGCCGGTGCCGGCAGCGCAGCCAGCCGGCTGGATCGCCGTCTGCGCAATCTGGTGGAGCGCCCATGACGGCAGAGGACAACCACATCGTCTTCGTGAGCGGGCTTTCCGGCAGCGGCAAGACCACCGCCACGGCCGCGATCGAGGATCTGGGCTTCTACTGCGTCGACAACCTGCCCGCTCAGCTCATCGAGCAATTTCTCGATTTATGCGCTAAGTCCACGCCTCCCATACGAAAAATTGCCTTGGCCATCGACGCCCGAGAGGCGGAGTTCCTGCGTGACGTCCCCCCCGTGGTGGAGAGCCTGCGCGCTCAGGGCGCCGCGGTTCAGGTGATCTTCCTCGAATGTTCGAACGAGAAGCTGGTGAATCGCTACCGGGAGACCCGGCGCGTTCATCCGCTCTCTCCGCACGGCTCCGTACAGGATGGGATCGAGACCGAGCGCGGGCTGCTCGCGGAGGTCTCGCGCCTGGCGGACTTCGTGGTGGACACCTCCGACCTCAACATTCACCAGCTTCGCGATACGGTGGTGCACTTCGTGGGGGGTGGCGCGCGTCCCACCGTCGTGAACATGATCTCCTTCGGCTTTCGCTACGGTGCGCCCAGCTCGGCCGAGCTCCTCTTCGACGTGCGCTTCCTGCCGAATCCGCACTTCGAGCCCAGTCTGCGTCCGCGCACCGGCGAGGACCGGGCGGTGTCCGAGTACGTTCTCGAGAACGAGCACGCGACGGCGCTGATGGATCGGCTTCGGGAGTTCCTGACGTTTCTCCTCCCGCTGTACGACGGCGAAGGGAAGCCCTATCTCACCGTGGGGATCGGCTGTACGGGAGGGCGTCACCGCTCGGTGGCGATCCTGAATGCCCTCGCGGCGGAGCTCCGCGCCAGAGGGCGTGACGTGAACGTGACTCACAGGGACGTGGAGAAGATCTGATGAAGGTCGGAGTACTGATCGTATCCCACTACCGCCTGGGCGAGGAGATGCTCCAGGCCTTGCGCCTGATCGTTCCCGATACCCCCCCCTTTCGTGCGGTGGGCGTCGAGCCAAATCAGAGCGTCGAGGAGATGCGCTCGGCGATCGCCGAGGCGCTGGCGGCGGTCGACACTGGCGACGGCGTGCTGATTCTCACCGACATGTTCGGGGGCACGCCCTCCAACATCAGCCTCTCGTTCCTCGAGGAGCACCGCATCGAGGTGGTGACGGGAATCAACCTGCCCATGCTGATCAAGCTGGCGACGCTCACCGAAGACAAGCCCGTCGAGGAGCTGGCCTCCTTCGTCAAGGAGTACGGCCAGCGGAACATCTCGGTGGCGAGCGAGCTGCTTCCGGTCGGACAGCGGTGAACGACTCGCCCACCGTGGAGCGGGAATTCACGGTCGCGAGCGAGCTCGGCCTTCACGCTCGTCCGGCGGGGCAGTTCGTCCAGACGGCCGGGCGCTTCTCGTCCGAGATCACCGTTTCCGCCGACGGGGAGTGGGTGAGCGCGCGAAGCGTCCTCTCCTTGCTCTCGCTGGCGGCCGGCCCGGGGACGCGTCTCAAGATCCGAGCCTGCGGCACCGACGCCTCGGAGGCGATCGACGCGTTGGGTCGGCTCCTCGAGAGTCCCTCCGACTACGTGTCGGGCCGGGGCTCCCAGGGTCCGGGCTAAGCTGGCGACCGAATTGGGCTTCTCCTAACTTCGGCGGCCCGGGGTTCGGGGCATCGTCCTCCCCGCGGGATCCGCAGGAGAATATTGGGCATGGCGACTCGCTCGGTGTTTACATCCGAATCGGTCTCGATGGGCCATCCGGACAAGATGTGTGACCAGATCTCGGACGCGATTCTCGACGCGATGCTTGCGCAGGATCCCCGCTCCCGCGTCGCCTGCGAGACGCTGACGACCACGGGCCTGGTGGTGGTCGCCGGAGAGGTGACCACCAAGGCGAGGGTCGACGTGGCTCCGCTGGTTCGATCGGTGATCCAGGAGATCGGATACACGGATTCCGAGATGGGCTTCGACGCGGGCACCTGCGGCGTGTTGGTGTCCCTCGGCCAGCAGTCCCCCGACATCTCCCGGGGTGTGAGTGTCGGCGAGGGCCTCCACAAGGAGCAGGGGGCCGGCGACCAGGGAATGATGTTCGGCTTCGCCTGCGACGAGACCCCGGAGCTGATGCCCGCGCCGATCCGCTTTGCCCACCGGCTGATCGAGGTCCACCGGGAGAAGTTCGAGTCGGGTGAACTCGGTTACCTGCGGCCCGATGCCAAGTCCCAGGTGAGCATCGAATACGACGGAGATCGCCCGGCGCGAATCGCGACGGTGGTGCTCTCCACCCAGCACGCCCCCGACGTCTCCCACGATCAGCTGCGGAAGGAGGTGATCGACGAGATCCTGAAGCCGGCCCTGCCGCGCGACCTCATCGACGACGACACCATCTTCCACGTGAATCCCACCGGCCGCTTCGTGGTCGGAGGGCCCATGGGCGATGCGGGACTCACGGGGCGCAAGATCATCGTCGATACCTACGGCGGGATGGGCCGGCACGGCGGCGGCTCGTTCTCCGGCAAGGATCCCTCCAAGGTCGATCGCAGCGCCGCCTACGCCGCGCGTTGGGTCGCGAAGAACCTGGTGGCCGCGGGACTGGCACGGCGCTGCGAGGTCCAACTGGCCTACGCCATCGGCGTGGCCGAGCCCGTCTCCATCTGCGTGGAGAGCTTCGGCACCGGCGAGCGTGACGAGGCCACGCTGGACCGCCTGATTCGCAAGCACTTCGATCTCAGGCCCGTCGGCATCATCGAGTCTCTGGACCTGCTGCGCCCGATCTACCGGGGCACCTCGTACCACGGGCACTTCGGCCGGGAGAACGCCGGCCTCCCATGGGAGGAGACGAACAAGGCCGAAGCGCTGCGACGGGACGCAGGCAAGTAGATGGGCGGCGGCCTCGGCGTGATCTGGCTACAGGCGGGCGAAGGGCAGGGGGGGGACCCTCTGGGCTTCCTGATCCCCATGGGCGCCATCTTTCTGATCTTCTATTTCCTGCTGATCCGACCCCAGCAGCGAAAGCAGAAGGATCAGGAGAAGCTGCTCAAAGCGGTCGGCAAGGGGGATCGGGTGGTGACCACCGGCGGGATCCACGGTGTGGTGACCGGTGAGGCGGAGGATGTGCTGACGCTGGAGATCGCGAATCTGAAGGGTGATCGGGTCCGGATCAAGGTCGACCGCGGTCGCATCGACCGGCGCGTCGAGAAGGCGAAGGGAGAAGGCTCTTGAGCCTCCGCTGGCGCCTCGGCTCCGTGGCGGCCCTGGTGCTGCTGCTCGGATACCTGGCCTTGGCGAACTTCTTCGCCGAGGAGCGTCGGGCGCAGGCCTGGTACCTGCCCGACGAGGGTCTTCGCCTGGGGCTCGACCTCCAGGGTGGCATCCACCTGGTGATCAGTCCGGACCTGGAGGCGGCCGTCGCACAGGAGCTCGGCCACATCGAGGATGGCCTCGCCGAACAGCTCGAAGAGAAGAAGATCACCGGCGCGCGGACGTTCGTGGAAGGGAACCGCCTCGAGGTGACTGTGGCGGCGGCCTCCGATGCCCAAGCGATCCGCGAGCTGGTGAAGGACTACGAGACCCTGCAGGTGGTGGGCTCCGACGCCGAGCGGCTCACGCTGACGCTCACCGACGAATGGCGCGACCAGGTGCACGAGCGCGCCATGCTCCAGGTGCTGGAGGTCTACCGGCGGCGGGTCGACGACCCCCAGACGGGGATTCCCGAGTCCGTCGTGACGCGGCAGGGGCAGGACCGCGTCCTGATCCAGTTTCCGGGCATCTCGCGCATCCCCGATATCTTCCGCAAGACGGGGCACCTGGAGTTCAAGCTGGTCCAGGATGCCGACCAGAGCGAGGAGCTGCTGCGGGCGAAGCATCCCGACGGATTTCCCGAAGGGGCCGAGGTGGTCTTCGAGCGCGACAAGGAGACCCAGCGCATCCTGCGCGCCTACCTGGTCTCACAGACCGCCGACATCACCGGAGACTACCTGACCGACGCCCGGGTCGGCTTCGACAGCAGACAAGCCGAGTGGCAGGTGGACTTCACCTGGTCGCGCGAAGGGGCGGAGATCTTCGCCGCGCTCACCGAGAAGAGCATCGACGAGCTCCTGGCGATCATCCTCGACGGGCAGGTGTACAGCGCCCCGCAAATCCGGGCCCGGATCTCGCGGTCCGGCGTCATCACGGGCCGCTTCAGCTCCGAAGATGCGGCGGACCTCGCCGTCATCCTGAGAGCGGGTGCGCTTCCGATTTCCGTGAACATCGAGGAGGAGCGCACCATCGGACCGGCCCTGGGCGCCGACTCGATTCGAAGCGGCGTCTGGGCCGCCGCGGTCGGCCTCCTGCTCGTGGTGGCCTTCAGCGTCGGCTATTACCGGCTCTCCGGCGGCTACGCGAGCCTCTCTCTTCTCGCCAACCTGCTGATGGTGGTGGGGCTGATGTCGCTCTTCGAGGGCACCCTCACGCTCCCGGGAATCGCCGGTCTGGTGCTCACCGTCGGCATGGCGATCGACGCCAACGTGATCATCTTCGAGCGGATTCGCGAGGAGCTGCGGGGGGGCAAGGCGCCGCGGCCCGCCATCGCCACCGGCTTCAGGAAGGCGCTCTGGACCATTCTGGATGCGAACATCACCACACTGATCACCGCCCTGGTGCTCTACGAGTACGGCACGGGCCCGATCAAGGGCTTCGCGGTCACGCTCTCGGTGGGCATCCTGACCAGCGTGTTCGCCGCGCTGGTGATCACGCGGCTCGCGTTCGCGGTCTATCCGGGGACGCGCCACGTCGAGCAGCTTTCGATCTAGGAATCGAGGAGAGAGCCGTTGCCGTTCCAGATCGTCAAGCCCGGAACTCAGTTCGATTTCCTCGGCAAGTGGCGGATCTGCGTGACGATCTCCGCTTTGCTGGTGCTGATCGGGCTGCTGGGCATACAGGTGCGCGGGTTCCGGCTCGGGATCGACTTCGCGGGAGGAACGGAGGTCCAGGTTCGCTTTCTCGACGCGGGAGGCGTGCACGAAGGCGACATCCGCGAGGTGGTGAGCGGGCTCGGTATCCCGAACGCGAGCGTCACCCGCTTCGGAGGTGCCGATTCCCAGGAGTTCCTGATCAAGTTCCGCGGCGGGCGCGAGACCGAGGCGGTCGCAGAGCCCGATGCATCGGGCGACGCCGCGGCGGAGGACGTCGAGACCGCCGGAGAGGCTGCCGAAGACCGCATCTTCCTGCTCCAGGAGACCCTCGAAGAGACGATCGGGCCGCTGGAGGTCCAGCGGGTCGAGTTCGTGGGGCCGAAGGTGGGCGCCGAGCTGCGCGAGGACGGCGTCAAGGCCATGGCCATCGCCTGCATGCTGATTCTGATCTACATCGGCTTCCGCTTCTCGCTGCGATTCGCGCCGGGGGCCGTGATCGCCCTGATCCACGACGTCACCATCACCTCCTCGGTCTGGATCCTCCTGGGCCTGGAGTTCGATCTCCGCGTGCTCGCGGCGCTCCTCGCCATCATCGGCTACAGCCTGAACGACACCATCATCGTCTACGACCGGATTCGCGAGAACATGGAGCTGCGCACCAAGTACGACCTGAAGGAGGTGCTGAACCGCAGCGTCAACCAGACGCTCTCGCGGACGCTCCTGACCTCACTCACCACACTGGCCGCGGTGCTGTCGCTGCTGGTGCTGGGAGGGGCGGTGATCCGGCCCTTCGCCCTGGCGATGGCGATCGGGATTCTGGTGGGAACCTACTCGTCCATCTACATCGCGTCTCCCAGCCTGCTGTGGCTGGAAACGCGCTTCGGCGGCGGATCCGACGGGCCGCGGGCGATCGCGCGCGAGGCTCCCAAACGCGAGACTCCCAAGCGATCGACTGCTAAGACTGCGAAGGCAGGGAGTCGCCGCCGCCGGCGGCCTTCCTGAGCGGCTCGGCCGGGGCCTGTCGCTTGACCTCGCTCATCTCGACCGCGCCGTTGAGGACGGCGCCTTCCTGGACCACCAGGCGGGGCGCGCGCACGTCGCCTTCCACGATCCCCGAGGCCTGGACCTCGATGCGCTCGGTGGCGCTCACGTTCCCTGTGACGTGACCCACCAACACGGCGGATTTGGCGTGGATGTCGGCCTTGATCTTCCCTTCGGCGCCGATGGTGAGCTGGTTGTTGGGAAGGTCGATCCGGCCCTCGATGTTGCCGTCGATCACCAGATCCTCGTTGCCGGTCAGATCGCCCTTGATGGTGATGGACTTCCCGATGTTCGCCAAAGCTTTCCCTCCGCCGGCGCGGGGCGCCGCATCTCCGGTGGCTCGATGGGTGGTTTCGTTCCCGCTAGCCAGCGGTGACTGCGGAACGTGACCCCGCGGGGCCGATCGCGGTCGTCCCAGCGCATCTTTCTCGCTCTTCCCAAAGAGGCTCACCCTGTCCTCCGGCGGTTCGCGGGAGCGATGATTCTATCGCAGGGACGCGGCGTCTTCGACGACGATGTTGTTGTTGCTGAGGATCGTTCCCTGGGCCCGGTCGAGGGCCGTGACGGAGTTGTGATAGACCTGCTGAGCGTCGATCTTCTGGCTCTCCGCCTGGACGTTGTCCTCCTCGCGCAGGAGGACGTCGAAGGGGGTGGACTCGCCGTGCTCGAGGCGGATCTCCTCGGCGCGGAGCTGCTCCGCCGTCGCCACCCGCCGCCGCTCGGCGGCTTCGATGCCCTCCAGGGAGGATTCCAGATCCCTGACCGCGTCGCGCACCTCGAGCACGATGTTGAGCTCGACGCGCCGGAGCTGAGTACGCGCGCGGCGCAGCTCGAGGTGGGCCTTGCTCACACCCGCGCGGCCGCTCACGTTGCCGATCGGGATCGTCACCTCCACTCCGCCCGACCACTGTTTGGCGCCGTCGTCGGTGAACCACTTGTCGTCGGTGGCCCAGTAGCTCCGGGGGATGGGGCCCACGGTCCCACCGCCGAGCTGCGGAACCGAGTTTTCGTCGCCGGAGAGTCCCTGGTAGCCGTAGGTGGCCTTGAGGTCGATCTGGGGGAGGCGCTGGTTCTTTCTGAACTTGAGATCGATCTCCCGCTGCTCGATGTCCTTGCGGAAGCCGGTGATCTCGGGGCGGTGCGCGATCGCCTTGCGGTTGGCCTCCTCGGGATCCACTGTGTAGCTGACGACCTCGTCGGGTGAATCCGTGGGGCGGATCTCCAGCCGCGAGTCCGGCGTGAGATAGGGCCCGAGAACCAGATCGATGAGAGTGTCCTGTGCGGTGCGGTAGTCGTTCTCGGTCACGATCACGCCCACGTCCCCCTCGGCGACGCCCGCCTCCGCCTCGGTCACCTCCACCTTGGAGACGACCCCCACCTCGTACTGCGCCTGGGTCTGGTCGAGCAGTGCGCGCCTCGCCTCGAGGCTCTTGCGGGCGACGCGGCGCTGGTCGCCGGTGGCGGCCACGTTCCAGTAGGCGTCCCGGGTTTCCTTGGTGATGTCCATCAACGCCTTGCGAAACTCCTCGTCGGCGAGCTCGGAGCCGACCCCGGTCTTCTTCACAGCGGCCCAGGGCGCACCCCACCAGGCCCCTTTCAGGAGCGGTAGCGTGAGCGAGCCCAGGAGCGTGGCGCGGTATTCGGGCGAGAGGGCCTGGATCGACGAGGTCGACTGATTCCGTTGCCCGCCATAGCTGATCTCGTACTCCGCGCCGAGCCTGGGGATCAGCCCCCTCACGCCCGCCGCTCCGGTGGTCAGGCGCTCCCCCAGGCGGTTGCCTGACTGCAGCGCGGTCGCCACCGGCGTTTCGGTGCTCGCGTACTCGAAGTCTCCGAACAGCTTGGGATCGTAGGCGCCCCAGGCGATGGTGTGGTCGAGGCGGCCAGTCACGAAGCCGAGGTTCATCGACGACTGGCCGCCAATCAGCGGCGTGAAGCGCGCGATCTGCACGTCGAGGTTGTTCTCGATGCTCATGACGATGGCGTCCTGGACGGAGAGGGCCAGCTCGCCGTGCAGTGTGGGAGCGGGCGCGCTCGCCGCGGCCTCACCATTCGGCGAGGGAGGTTGGCCGGTCTCCTCGGCCCAGCCCGCGGTGGCGATCAGAAGAAACACCCCCAAGACCCCGAAAACAGTGATGATCCGCATTGATACACACCCCCCGCCGGGCAGGGTAGCAATCCGCTCGGGCCCCGCGAGTTGCGCGCCTGCGAGGCGCCCCGCCTCCGCTATCCTGCTTCGCCATGACCGTGGCAGCCCTGGTCCTGGGGGCCGGGAGCGGGAAGCGGCTCCGCGAAACCCCTCGGGAAGGGGCACGGGGGAGCGGGCGGGCGCGCGACGAGCCGGCTGCGCTTCCCAAGGCGTTCGTCCCCCTGGCCGGTCGCTGCCTGCTGCTTCGCTCGCTCCAGGCCCTGGCCGCCTCGGAGGAGGTGGATCTGTTGGTGCCGGTGGTGGCGCGAGCGGCCATGCCGCTCCTGGCCGAGCTCGAATCCGAGCTCCGCGAGATCCCCAAGCTCCGTCCCGCCGTGGCCGGCGGAGCCGAGCGGCAGGACTCGGTACGCTGTGGCCTGGAGGCTCTGTCTGCGGAGGTGACCCACGTGGCAGTCCACGACGCGGCGAGACCTCTGGTCCGGCCCCGGGATGTCTCGAGGGTGGTGCGCGCGGCCCGGGCGCGCGGGGCGGCACTGCTGGCCGTTCCGGTGAAGGACACCATCAAGCGCGTTCAAACGGGAGTGGTGGTGGCCACTCCCCCGCGCTCGGAGTGCTACGCCGCCCAGACGCCCCAGGTGTTCCGGATCGACTGGCTTCGCGAAGCGCTGGCGAGGGCCGACGCCGACGGTGTACGGGGAACCGACGATGCAGCCCTGGTGGAGAGGCTCGGGCTGACGGTGAAGGTGGTGGAGGGGGATCCGGCGAACCTGAAGATCACCTCGGCCGAAGATTTCATCGTCGCAGAGGCCTGGCTCCGCCGCCGCGGAGAGGCGCTCGGGTGAGCGGGTTCCGGATCGGGCAGGGCATCGATGCCCACCGGCTGATCCCCGGTCGCCCGCTGGTCGTGGGCGGCGTATCGATTCCCTACGAGCGGGGCCTGGAGGGGCACTCGGACGGAGACGTGCTCCTCCACGCCATCGCCGACGCTCTGCTGGGAGCCATGGGGGCGGGTGATCTCGGCCGCCACTTTCCATCCTCCGACGAGAGCCTGCGCGGGATCGCGAGCGTCGAGATCCTCTCCAGGGTGATGGCCATGCTGCGGGAGCGCGGCTTCCAGGTGGTCAACCTGGACGCGACGGTGACCGCCCAGGCGCCCCGTCTGGCGCCCCACCAGAGCGAGATGGAGGCGGTGGTGGCGGGTGTCCTCGGGATTCCCGCGGAGGCGGTGAACCTGAAGGTGACGAGCACCGACCATCTGGGTGCGATCGGGAGAGGGGAGGGGATCGCCGCCATGGCGGTGGTGCTGCTGGAAGGGGAAGGCTGAGTTGAGCGGAATCGTCCTGCACAACACACGCACGCGCTGCAAACAGCCCCTTACCCCCATCGAGGAGGGCCATGTCCGGATCTACAGCTGCGGGCCCACGGTCTACGCGCCCCAGCATATCGGCAACCTGGTCCCCTACCTGCTGGCCGACATCCTGAAGCGCACCCTGCTGCGCGAGGGTTACCGGGTTACCCACGTCATCAACATCACCGACGTGGGACACCTCAGCGATGACGCCGACGCCGGCGAGGACAAGATGGAGGTGGCGGCCCGCAACCAGGGGATGCGAGCCGGGGAGATCGCCGCCCGCCACACCGAGGCGTGGATGCACGACTGCCGGCGGGTCAACTGCTTGGAGGCCGACGTCTACTGCAAGGCCACCGAGCATATCCCCGAGCAGGTCGAGCTGGCCCGGACGCTGGAGGAGAAGGGCTATCTCTACCGGATCGACGACGGCATCTACTTCGACGTCTCCAAGTTCCCCCGCTACGCCGACTTCGCGCGCCTGGATCTCTCGGGCCAGGGAGACGCTGGGGGAGCACGGGTGGCGACGGTGAAAGGCAAGCGCAATCCCCAGGACTTCGCGATCTGGAAGTTCGCCGCCGCCGGCGTGAAGCGGCAGCAGGAGTGGGACTCGCCCTGGGGCCTGGGCTTCCCCGGCTGGCACCTGGAGTGCTCGGCCATGAGCAGCAAGTACCTGGGGCGGCACTTCGATATCCACACCGGCGGGGTGGATCACATTCCCGTGCACCACACCAACGAGATCGCCCAGTCCGAGTGCGCCTTCGAGGTGCACCCCTGGGTCGAGCTGTGGATGCACAACGAGTTCTACGATCTGCGCGGCCAGAAGATGTCGAAGTCGCTGGGCAACGTGGCGCTGCTGCAGGACCTGGTCGACCGGGGCATCGAGCCCCTGGCCTACCGCTACTTCTTCCTCCAGGCCCACTACCGCCAGCAGGTGACGCTCACCGACCAGGCCCTGGCGGCGGCGGCGGTGGGCTACCGGCGCCTGCTGGGCCAGGCCGCGAAGCTGCGGGAGAGCACCGGCGAGGGTGACCCGGAGCGGCAGGCCTCCTACCACGAGCGTTTCCGCGCGGCCATGTGCGACGACCTGAACGCTCCCAAGGCGATGGCGGTGGCTTGGGAGGTGGCGCGCAGCGCCGATCTCCCCGAGCCCGACCGCCGCGACCTGCTGCTGGCCTTCGACGGGATCCTGGCCCTGGACCTGGGCACGGCGAGCCTCGCCGAAGAGGAGCCCGAGAGCGATCCGCGCATCGACGCCCTGGTGGAGAGCCGCGAGGAGGCGCGCTCGAGGAGGGACTGGGCCGAGGCGGATCGCATCCGCGAGGCGCTGGCGGCCGAGGGCGTGGTGATCGAGGACACGACCGAGGGGCCGCGCTGGAGGCGCCAGTGAGCGGCGAGCGGTTCGAGCTCCGGAGCGAGTTCGAGCCCAGGGGAGACCAGCCTCGCGCGATCTCCGAGCTCGTGCAGGGGATCCGAGAGGAGGTGCCGCACCAGACGCTCCTCGGGGTGACCGGCAGCGGAAAGTCCTTCACCATGGCCTGCGTCATCGCCGAGCTGAACAGGCCCACACTGGTGATGGCGCCGAACAAGACCCTGGCAGCCCAGCTGTACTCCGAGTTCAGGGGGCTCTTTCCCGACAACGCCGTCGAGTACTTCGTCTCCTACTACGACTTCTACCAGCCGGAGGCCTATCTCCCGGCCACCGACACCTACATCGAGAAGGACGCGTCGATCAACGACGACATCGACAAGCTGCGCCACTCGACCACCCACTCGCTGCTGACACGGCGCGACGTGCTGGTGGTGGCGAGCGTCTCCTGCATCTACGGGCTGGGTGCACCCGCGACCTACGGCTCCATGCACGCGTACCTGGAGACCGGCGCCACGCTGCCCCGCGACGAGCTGCTGCGACAGCTCGTGGACATGCTCTACGATCGAAATGACGTGGACTTCCACCGCGGCACGTTCCGGGTGCGCGGAGACGTGGTCGAGATCTTTCCCCAGTACGAGAACGAGAGAGCGCTGCGCATCGAGTTCTTCGGTGACGAGATCGACGGCATCGCCGAAATCGACCCGCTGCGCGGCAGGGTCCTGAGCCGGCCGAAGCGCGCCATGATCTATCCCGCCAGCCACTACGTGGCCACGGAGCAGATCCTGAAGGGCGCCATCGAGGGGATCCGGGTCGAGCTTCAGGAACGCCTCGCAGAGCTGCAGAGCGCGGGCAAGCTGCTCGAGGTCCAACGCCTGGAGCAGCGGACCCTCTACGATCTCGAGATGCTCGAGGAGATGGGGTTCTGCCAGGGCGTCGAGAACTACTCCCGCTGGCTCGATGGCCGCGCCGCCGGCGAGGCGCCCTACACGCTGTTCGACTACTTCCCCGAAGACCGCCTGGTCTTCGTCGACGAGAGCCACGTGAGCGTTCCCCAGGTCGGCGGCATGTCCCGGGGTGACCGGGCCCGCAAGGAGACGCTGGTCGAGTTCGGCTGGCGCCTGCCCTCGGCGTTGGACAATCGCCCCCTGCGCTTCGACGAGTGGGAGGAGCGCGCACCCCAGCGCGTCTACGTCTCGGCGACGCCGGGCGATTTCGAGCTCGAGAGGTCCGGCGGGGTGGTGGCGGAGCAGATCATCCGGCCCACGGGCCTGATGGATCCGCGGCTCGAGATCCGCCCGGCCGCGGGCCAGGTGGATGATCTCCTGGCCGAGATCCGGAGCCGTGTCGCGGCCGGTGACCGGGTGCTCGTCACGACGCTGACCAAGCGCATGGCCGAGCAGCTCACCGAGTACTACGCAGACCACGAAGTGCGGGTGCGCTACCTACACAGCGACATCCAGACCATCGAGCGCACCGAGATCATCCGGGAGTTGCGCGAGGGCGGCTTCGACGTGCTGATCGGGATCAATCTCCTCCGCGAGGGCCTGGACATTCCCGAAGTCTCCCTGGTCGCGATCCTCGACGCGGACAAGGAGGGCTTCCTGCGCTCCGCCCGCTCGCTCATCCAGACCATCGGGCGGGCCGCCCGCAACGTGAACGGCTCGGTGATCCTCTACGCGGACCGCGAGACCGACGCGATCCGCCACACGGTGGCCGAGACGAACCGGCGCCGGGAGATCCAGGGGAAGTTCAACCGGGAGCACGGGATCACCCCCGAGACCGTCGTGAAGCGCATCTCGAGTCTGCGCGACTCGATCTGGGAGGCGGACTACGTGACGGTTCCGAAGGGGACGGAGCGGCCGGAGCCCCAGATCCCGACCCATGAGCTGCCGGCGCTTCTCGAGGGCCTGCGACGGGAGATGGCCGAGGCGGCCCAGGATCTCGAATTCGAGCGCGCGGCGGCGCTGCGCGATCGCATTCGGGCGCTCGAGGCGGAGCGCCTGCGGACCGCCTGAGCGTGGACCTCCGCGAACTCGTCGACTCTCTCCCCACCGGGCCCGGCGTCTATCTCTTCAAGAGCGAGCGGGGCAAGGTGCTCTATGTGGGCAAGGCCCAGAACCTGCGCCACCGGGTCCGGTCCTACTTTCAGGCCGGGGGCGACGGGCGGGTGCAGATCCCGCGGCTGGTGGAGCGGATCGCCGATGTCAAGGTGCTCGTCACTCCGACGGTGAAGGACGCCCTGCTGCTCGAGAACGAGCTCATCAAGCAGCACAAGCCCACCTTCAACGTGCTGCTGCGGGACGACAAGCAGTACCTGGCCCTGCGCCTCGATCCGAAGGAGAAGTGGCCCCGCCTCCAGAGGGTGCGGCGCTTCAAGCGGGACGGGGCCCAGTATTTCGGCCCGTACACCTCCAGCGGCGCGATGCGGGAGGCGGTGTCGAGCCTGCGCCGGATCTTCCCCTTGCGCTCCTGTCGCGATGCGGTTCTCAAGGACTACGCGCGGCGCGGCCGACCCTGTATCGAGCACGAGATGAAGCGCTGTTCGGGTCCCTGCTGCGGGCTGGTGAGCGAGGAGGCCTACGCGGAGTTCGTCCAACGCACCGAGCTGTTCCTGCGCGGCCGATCCGATCACCTGATCGCCACGCTGCGGAAGAAGATGGAGGAGGCCGCGGAGGAGGAGCGCTTCGAGGACGCGGCCCATCTGCGCGACCAGATCGGCGCCGTCGAGCGGACCTTGGAACGACAGCTGATCGTGGGCGATCGGCTGGTGGATCGAGACGTCTTCGGCCTGGCGCGAGACGGTGGGGAGGTCGAGCTGCAGGTCCTGCACGTCCGCGACGGACGGGTGGTGGGCAGCGCAGAGTACGAGTTCTCGAAGGTGCGGCTCGACGACGGCGACATCATGGGCTCCTTCCTCGGTCAATACTACGGGCGAGGCGCGGAGCGCCAGGTACCCGCGGAGGTCCTGAGCGCCGCGGAGATCGATGACGGCGGGGCCCTGGAGGCGCTGCTCGCCGAGCGCGCCGGCCGGCGGGTTGCCGTGCGCACCCCAAAGCGGGGTTCCCGGCGCGATCTGGTGAGTCTGGCCGCGAGAAACGCCGAGCTCGGTCTGACCCGCCGGCTGGAGGCGCGGGAGAGCATCGACGCGGCGCTCGAGGAGCTGCGCGAGCGGCTCGGTCTCCAGGCGCTGCCGAAGCGAATCGAGTGCTACGACGTCTCGAATCTCCAGGGGGCCCTCGCCGTGGCGAGCCGGGTGGTCTTCGAGAGCGGTCAGCCCCAGAAGGCCGCCTACCGGCGCTACAAGATCCGGGAGGCCAGGGGCGGGGACGATCTCGCCTGCATGCGCGAGGCAATCGAGCGACGCCTCGCCCGAATCGAGAGCGAGCCGCTTCCCGATCTGCTGGTGGTCGACGGCGGCAAGGGGCAGCTCGGGGTGGTCACGGTGTTGCTTCGCGACCAGGGGCTCCGGGTGGATCACCTGGCCATCGCGAAACAGCGCGACGAGGAGAGCTCGTCGCCGCGGGTGCGCCGTTCGAAAGGCCTCAAGGCGGAGCGACTCTTTCTCCCGGGTCGAAGAAATCCGGTGCGGCTGGCGGCGAACTCACGAGGCCTTCTGCTGCTTCAGCGGGTGCGCGACGAATCGCATCGCTTCGCGATCGAGTACCAGCGCAGCTTGCGGCGAAAGGTGGGCCTGCATTCGATCCTCGAGGAGCTTCCCGGAATCGGACCCGGCAAGCGGCGTGCGCTGTTGAGGCGATTGGGGTCGCTGCGATCGGTGAAAGACGCCTCCGAGAAGGATCTCTGCGCCGTCCCCGGAATCTCCAGGCGGGATGCCGAGACGATCCACGGCTTCTTCCGAGCAGCGGAAGGGGGCGCCCTGGGGGAAGACCCGCAGGGAAGAAAATTTCCCAAAAAGGGATGAATCCGGGTGTCCGCCCGGCTGAGGCGCATCCCCCCGCCGGGGAGGCAGCGCGGTTTTCCGGCCTGATTTCGCGGGCTTCGCGGAGCGGTCGGGTTCCCGGGGCGCATGGCATCGTTCTTGCTTTTTCTCCATGGCGAGCCGGCGTTCAAGGGGCGAACCGAGAGATGCGTTGGAAGGCCACTTCGAGGGACGTGAAGAGGATTCGCGAGGACCTGGAGAAGCTCGGGGTTGCACCGGCGTTTTCCCACTCCGTTTCCGAGCGCCTCGAGCGTTTCGCGGCCGAGCTCACCCCGGAGAGCTACGACGCCGTGCTCTCGGGTGTCGCTGTGGCATACGGCATCCACCGCAGGGGGTTGCAGGGCTTCAAGAAGACGGCCAGGGACCTGGATGAGGTGCAGCGCCTGATGGGTGGCTTCGCCTCGGAGCTTCGCAAGCTCGACGAAGCGCTACGGACCCTGGCGGCCTTCGTCGCGCGCATGAGGAGGCAGACGGCGAATCCGGCCGTACCGCAGCGCCGCACTCTTCACTAGGAGCACCAATTCCATTAGGCTCGGCCTGCTCCCGGTTCCGGTGGCGTCCGCTGCGCCGTCTCCTTCCGCTCCTGGTCATCGCCCAAGCGGCGGGAATCCTCCTCGCCGACCGGGGTTGGGTTCGATCCGAGCTCGCGCTCCCGGCGGCGCTGCTCGCTCTCGTCCTTGGAGCCGCGTCGAGGCGTTTCCCGAGGCTGCGGGCGGCGTCCGCGATGGCCGTCGCCTTTTGCGCCGGTGTGGTGGCCTTGGAGGCGAGGCTCGACGCGGCGCGCTTCGCGCCCGCGGAGGGAGCCGTCGAAGCCACCATCGAGGGCCGCGTGGCGAGGGCGGTCTCGCGCGTCGACTGGATGTGGGTCGAGCTCGGGCAGATTCGCAATCTGGATGCCAGGGGGCCGTCTCTGCCCTTGGGCGTTCGCATCCAGGGGCCTCGGACGCCCGCGTCGCTCCCCGCTCTCGAATCCCATCGCCCGGGAGAGCGCATTCGCGCCCGGGTTCGCTTGAAGCCGCCCCGCGCGCTCCAGAATCCCGGCAGCCGCGACCGCACTCGATCCCTCGCGCGGAGAGGGATCGGTGCGATCGGGCATCTCGTCCATCCGGCCCTGCACGTGGAGGTCGGGGGGTCGGATGCGGTGTCGCCTTCCGGGATGCTCGACGGGATTCGCACCGACGCCTCGCAGCGCCTGCGAGCGGCCGGGCCCGGAGGCGGACTCCTCGCGGCCCTGGCACTCGGGGACCGCTCCGGTCTTCCCCTGGAGGTCCGCGACGCACTCGCGCGGCTCGGGCTCTCCCATCTGATCGCCGTCTCCGGACTCCATCTCACCCTGATCGCGGCGCTGGCCTATGCGGTGGGTCGTCTCACCTTCACCCGTCTCGTCGCGCTGACGGAGCGAGGAGACACGCGTCGGCTGTCGCTCTTCGTCGCCGTCGGGTTCGCTGTGGCGTACGCACTGATGAGCGGGTGGGGAGTTCCCGTCCGCCGTGCGCTCATCTTCCTGATCGCGGTCGCGCTCGGATTCCTGCGCCGGAGCCCCGGAAGACGGGGACATCCTCTGGCTCTCGCTGCCCTTATCGTGCTCGCCTTCGAGCCGGGCGCCCTCTTCGAGGCCGGTCCGCAGATGTCCTTTGCCGCCAGTGCGGCGATTCTCGCGGGTCTGGGAGGGCGGAAGGAGGCAAACCGAGGCGGAGGGATCGGTCTGCGCGCCCGACGCGACATCGACGTTCTGCTTCGGACCTCCGCCGCCGCGATCGCGGCCACCGCGCCCCTGGCAGCCGTGCACTTCGGTCGGGTGGCGCCGGTCGGCGTGCTCGCGAACCTGATGGCGATTCCGCTCACCGCAGCGCTTCTGCTTCCAGCGTCTCTTCTCGCCGCCTTCGCCACCCTGCTGCGCCCCGCCGCGCCGCTCACCGACCTCTTCGTGTCGGGGAGCGCGGCCGTGGCGAATGGCGCGCTGCGCGGGGCCGGGCGAATCGCTTCATGGCTCCCGGAGCAGTCACCCGTTCCGCCGCCCGGGGTCGCCACTCTCCTGCTCGTATTCGGACTCGCCGCGCTGGTGACGCGGCTCCGGGCGACCACGGGCAGGGTCGTCCTCGCGACGGCCGGAGCTGCGCTACTCGTCCACTGCCCTGCACCGCCAATCGTCCCACCCCCTCCGCGCGTGGTGGCACTCGATGTCGGGCAGGGTGACGCCATCATTGTCCAGGGCCGGGGGGCTGCGATCCTCTTCGACGGTGCGACGGCGTTTCCCGGCGGCGTGGATCTCGGGCGATCCGCGGTGGTTCCGGCGCTGGCCGCGCTCGGGGTGGCGCGTCTCGACCTCGTCGTCGCGAGCCACGGGGATCTCGACCACCGCGGAGGGCTGCGCGCGGTGCTCGAACGCATCCCCACCGCCCGGCTCTGGCTCCCGGCGGGTGGCGGGCAAGCCCCGGCCTTCGCAGCGCTTCTCGCCGCGGCCCACGAGCGCGGGATCGAGGTCGCCGAGAAGGGCAGGGGAGATCGAACCGAGCGCTTTGCCGATCTGCGCGTCACGCCGCTGTGGCCGCCGCGGTCGAGCAGACTCTCGCGCAACGATGCCTCCCTGGTGGTACGGGTCGAGGTCGCCGGGCGCCGCGTCCTGCTCCCCGGTGACATCGAGGCGCCGACGGAGGCAGCCCTTCTGTCTTCCGGTGTGGACCTGGCGGCCGACGTGCTCGAGCTGCCTCATCACGGCAGCCGCACCTCGGCGACCTCCGCCTTCCTTCGCGCCGTGGGTCCCAGTGTGGCGATCGCATCGGCGCCCTGTCCGGGGAGGTTCGGGATGCCCCATCGCGAGGTGCTGGAGCGGGTGGCGGCGTTGGGGATTCCGGTGTGGTGGACCGGGCGAGATGGCGCGGTGCTGGTCGGCCTCTCGCACGGGCCGGTGGTGAGTAGCTGGGTACCCCCTCTCCGGGCGCGCCCCGGCTGCGCCAGCCGGGCGAGCGGCCCTCCGTAGAGTCCGATGGCGAAGAAGAGCAGGTACACTCCCAGCTTCGAGCAGCTCGCTTCTGCCAACCGGGTGCCGATCGAGTGCACAGTCTTCGCGAGGGCTTCACGTGAAACGCACCACACCCTACGGATCCTGGGCCTCGCCGCTGCACGCGGATCGGGTCGCTCGCGCGGCCCGGCGGCTGTCGCAGCCCCGCTTGGACCGCGACTTCGTCTACTGGCTGGAGGGACGACCCCACCAGGGAGGACGACAGGTCGTGGTTCGCGCCCGCGGCGGGGGAGACTCCGAGGATGTCACACCCGAGTCGGTAAACGTCCGAACCCTGGTGCACGAGTACGGCGGTGGCGACTTCCTGGTCCGCGCCGGCGAGCTCGTCTACGTCGACCTCCATCAGCCCGGGATCCAGCGGCTCGGCTCGGAGGGACAGCGGCCGCTCGGCGGGACGCTCTCCGGCGCGCGCTACGCGGATTTCGATCTCTCGCCCTGCGGGCGCTGGCTGGTCGCGGTGGAGGAAGAGCACCGGGAGGGGCAGGAGACGGAGAACCGCATCGTCGCCTTCGATCTCGACGCGGGAGTCCGCAGCGTCGTCGCGGCGGGTCACGACTTCGCAAGTACGCCGCGGTTCTCGCCGAGCGGTGATCGTCTCGCCTACCTGAGCTGGGACCACCCCAACATGCCCTGGGACGGGACGACCCTCTTCGTCGCGCCCTTTCGCGAAGGACGGAGGACGGGGACGCCGAGAGCCGTCGCGGGTGGCCGCGACGAGTCCATCTTCCAGCCCTCCTTCTCTCCCGGTGGACGACTCACCTTCGTCTCCGACCGGTCGGGATGGTGGAACCTCTACCAGGAGCGGGAGTCGGCAGTCGTCGCTCTCTGCGGCAGGAACGCCGAGTTCGGTCTTCCACAGTGGGCGTTCGGGATGTCCACCTACGGCTTCGTCGATGAGGAGACGGTCCTCTGCGTCTACCGGATGAACGGGGTCGAGCGGCTCGCGCGCCTCGAGCTGGGGCAGGAGCGGCTCGTCGATCTCGCCACACCCCAGACCAGCTTCGATGGACTCGACGTGGGGGACGGTCGCGCCTGCTTCATCGGAGCGAGTGCCACGACGCCCCCCGCGGTCTGTCGCCTCGATCTCGAGCGGGGCCGCGTCGAGGAACTCTGCCGGAGCTTCGAAATCGATTTCGATCCCGGTTTCCTGTCCCCGCCCGAGGCCATCGAGTTCCCCTCCGCAGGGGGACGCAGCGCCTACGCCTTTCTGTACCGACCCGCGCATCCGCAGCGGCGGGCACCGGCAGGCGAGCGCCCCCCGCTGATCGTCAAGAGCCACGGGGGGCCGACGGCGGCGACCTCTTCGTCGCTCAAGTTGGGTACCCAGTACTGGACCAGCCGGGGCTTTGCCGTCGCGGACGTGAACTACGGCGGCAGCACGGGGTACGGTCGCGCCTACCGCGAGCTGCTCCGGGGCGCCTGGGGCGTCGTCGACGTCGACGACTGCACCCACGCCGCCCTCTTCGCCGCTTCCCAGGGGATCGTCGACCCCGAGCGTCTGGTGGTGAGCGGGGGTAGCGCGGGCGGATACACCACGCTCTGCGCGCTCACCTTTCGCGACGTGTTCGCGGCCGGGGCGAGCCACTACGGAGTGGGAGATCTGGAAGCGCTGGTCCGCGACACTCACAAGTTCGAATCCCGCTACCTGGATCGCCTGGTGGGTCCCTATCCGGAGCGCCGCGACCTCTACATCCAGCGCTCCCCGATCCATCACACCGCGCGGCTCTCCTGTCCCGTCATCTTCTTCCAGGGCTTGGAGGACCGGGTCGTGCCGCCGAACCAGGCCGAGGAGATGGTGGCGGCTCTGGCCGCCCGGGGCATCCCTCATGCCTACGTGCCCTTCGAGGGGGAACAGCACGGCTTTCGCAGGGCGGAGAACATCCGCACCGCGCTGGAGGGCGAGCTCTTCTTCTATGCCCATGTCTTCGGCTTCTCCGTCGACGTCAGGCCTCGAGCGGTACGAATCGTCGGCTAGATCCGATAGGCTTACGCGTCGCGATGGCCAGCCCCGTTGTCCCCGAGGTGATTCCGGTTCGCGTCGATGAGCGCTTCGATGAGGCAGCCCTCCACGCCTATCTGCGCGACGAGCTCGACGGTGGCGAGCTGCCGCTCCGCGTCGAGCAGTTCGCCGGCGGCCACGCCAATCTCACCTACCTGCTCCACTACGGGGACGGCGACCGCGGAGTGGAGTACGTGCTCCGGCGGCCGCCGCTGGGCCCGGTGGCGCCGGGCTCCCACGACATGAACCGCGAGTACCGCGCTCTCTCGGTGCTCTGGAAGGTCTTTGCCCAAGCTCCGCGCGCCTACCTCTACTGCGACGAAGCGAGCGTGATCGGCGCCCCCTTCTTCGTGATGGAGCGGCGCCGCGGCATCGTGGTACGCGGCTCCGTTCCCGCGGAGCTCGGCGGCGGTCGGGACGAGCGCGCCAACCGGAAGCTCTCCGAAGTGGTCATCGACGTCCTCGCCGATTTTCATGCGGTCGATCCGGCGGCGATCGGCCTGGAATCCCTGGGGCGCGATCCCGCGCACTTCCTGGAGCGACAGGTGAAGGGCTGGGCGGGCCGCTACGAGCGGGCGAAGACCGGCACCATCGAGGTGGCCGAGGAGCTCACCACCTGGCTGGTGGACAACCTCCCCGAGTCACCGGCGCCGACACTGCTCCACAACGACTGGCGCCTCGACAACATGGCGGTGGATCCGGAAGACCCGGGGTGCTGCGTCGCGGTCTACGACTGGGACATGTGCACCGTGGGAGATCCGCTGGCAGACCTGGGGACCCTGCTGGCACTCTGGAACAACCGCGGCGACGCGCCCGTGGGGATGAGCCCGATGCCCACCCAGAGCGTCGGCTTCATGAGCAGAGAGGAGGCGGTGGCTCGCTACGGGGAACGCAGCGGTCGCGACGTCGGCGGGGTCTCCTACTACGACGTCTTCGGCACCTTCAAGATGGCCGTGGTCCTCCAGCAGATCTACTTCCGCTACCACCGCGGCCAGACCAAGGACGAGCGCTTCGCCGGTCTGGGAGCCGGTGCCGCAGGCCTGTTCGAGTTGGCTGCATCCCGACGTCCGTGAGTCCTTCCGGCGAAGATCGACGCCGGTCCTTCGTCGCCCGCAGTAGCGATCTGGTGAGAAATGCGGGCTAGGACTGGGCGAAGCCCAGCCGTTGGGCCCGGGCCATCGACGCCGCGGCGGCTTTGCTTTCCCCGAGCGCCTTCAGCACCAGGCCGAGGCGTTGGTGCGCCTCGGCGTTGTCGCCGTTCAGGGCGACCGCCTTTTCCAGATGCTCTCGAGCCCGCTCAGTCTCGGGGGGATTCTTGCGATGGAGGGCCCAGCCGTAGGCGCTCTGGTAGTCGGATTCCTCGGGCCAGAGCCGGGCTGAGGCCTCCAGGAAATCGAGGGCACCCAGGAAGTTGCCGGCGCGCAGCAGAATCTCACCCTTGCGGTAGATGGCCTCCGCCTGCGCGACCTGGTTGGCATCCACCACGCTGTGTCCGTCCAGGGAGGCGTCGTAGCTGCGGCGTTGCTCCGCATCCAAGAGTGTCGTGTGGGCCTTGGCGATCTCGGCGAAGACCTCGTTGGCCTCTTGCTTCAGTTCGTCGAGACCGAGGCGCGAAAGGGAATCGGGATGGAGGCGCTTGGCGGCCTTGATGTAGGCGCGCTTGATCTGGGCGGGCGTCGCGTCGCGCTCCACGTCGAGAAGCTCGTACAGGCTGATCTCGTGCAGCCGGCCGTGCTTTTCGCGGACCTCGTCTCCCAGGGCGACCAGCTCGGAATCTCCGCCGTCGGTCGCCGGCTGCGCTCCGGTCCGCGTCTCCGGGCGGCTCTCTACGACGGCTCCCGACGCAGCTTCGCCGTCGCCCGACACCACGATCTCGATCTCCATTTCGCTCTGCGCTGCCGCCGCGCAAGGCTTCTGCTCGATCACCGTCGCCTCGGCCGAGTACTCCAGCGCACCGATGGCGTCGAGGACCCAGAACGCCGCGAAGGCATCCGGCGAGTCCACCCGCTGGAGCGCCGCCCAGGTCGTCAGGCTTCCGTCCAGGCAGTCGAGGAGGGCTCGCACCGGCTCGTCTTCGTGGAGGCTCCTTCGGGCGTGTACGAAGAGCGGCGCGGGCCTCGGGTACTGGCCCACCCTGTCGCCCAATGCCGTGAGTGTCTGGTCCGCTCGCCAGTGGGTGGCGACTCCCTCCTGCGCGAGCGCGAGCAGATCGATCTGCAGAGATTGGCTCTCCTGAGCCGGGGCCTCCGCGAGGATCAGCTCGAACTCTCCGCCGGACCAGCCGAAGCAGTCGACGAGACTTCGCTTCACCTGATCGCGGAGGGCCAGGAACAGATCCTTGGGTCCGAGCGCGTTCACGGCCAGGAGGGCCGACAGCTCCTTGCACTGCTTGGCCCTCATCAGCTCGACGGCGCTTTCCCGCTGCTCGGGGCCGATCTTTCCCTGTTCGAGCAGCAGGCTGATCAGGCTTTCGCTGGTGCGGCTGGACTCGACCAGCACCGGCGAGCCCTCGCGCAGCTGGATCCGCTTCTCGACGTGGTCGTTGCGCAGCACCAGCGAGCCGCTCGGCCTGGCCCGATGGAGATCGAGCAGGAGGCGGGGGAGCGGCGTCTCATCGAGGCGGCCGCGCTCGGGGATCGCGGGAATCGCCGGTTCGGAGCTCATCGCTTGTTGGTTCGGGTGCACGTCTTGCCGACTTGACCCAGCGTGTCAGGACGCGACCCGGTGCAGCTCCGCGATCTGAAATCCAGCCGCGATGGCCTCGGGTAGATCCTTGTGGATCACCAGGTGTGTGCTCTCCAGGTCGTCCAGTACGCGTGCCGAGAGCGGTGAGATCCCCGCCAGGATCGGCTCGGCGCCCCAGCCCTCGATGGCGTCGAGAATCTGCTCGAGGGCCACGGCACCGAAGCCCTCGTCGATGATCGCGCCGGAGAGGTCGACGATCACCACCCGCACGTCCCGGGCGCCGGGATCGCGCCCGATCAGCTCCAGAGCCCGGAGCGATTCGTCCGGGCTGGAAAAGGGGATGACCATCACCGGTCCCCAGACGTGGACCACCGGGGCCCCCGCCTCGAACGCATCCCGGCGATCCGGCTCCGGCCAGGACTCCAGATGCCTGGCCACGAGCTGTCGGAAGGCCGGGAAGGACAGCGAATCGAGCAGGGGCGAGACCCGCGGGTCGGAGGTCTCCCCCCAGGCCGCCGTCTCCCTTGCGATGAACTGGCAGGCCGAGTCGCCCCCGGCGCTGCACTCGACCTCGAGGGCCAGCAGGTCCGCGTCGAAGATGCCGGACAGCCATCCCGAGGTGTAGCCGCTGCTCACGAAGCAGGCCGGACTGGTCCCGCAGCCGACGGCTGCCAGACAAGCCTCGGCCTCGTGTCGCTCCGGCCAGGAGCCTCGGATCTCGAATCTGTCCTCCGGTCCGGCTGGCTGCGGCGCGAAGCGAATCGCCAGCCGCGGGGTGGCGGGAGATCCCGCTGCGAGCTCCAGCGCACTGTGGCCGAACCCCGCGCGGACGACGAGAGCGGCGTCGCGCAGACCGTGCAGAAGACCCAGCTGGAACAACGTCGCGTGGGCCTCGTCGCGACCGAGGTGCTCCACGAGCTCACAGTGCAATGCGCCGAGAAAGCACACGTCCAGCAGGAAGCGCGGCTCCTCGTTGAGCGTGCTCTCGAGGTCGAGACCCAGTGCGGCGAGCGCGGGAGATTGAAGGGGGGATCCAGCGGCCATCAGCCATTACACCTCGAGGAACGCATCGATGTCGAACTTCTGGTTCTTCCGGATGAAGGACTCACCCTCTCGCTCGATCAGGCGAAGACAGGCGTCCACGCAGCTCGGATCGAACTGGCTTCCCGAGTACTTCCGCAGCTCCTGTATCACCGTCTCGAGAGGCAGGCCCTTGCGATACGGGCGATCGTTGGACATGGCCTCCACGGTGTCTGCGACGAGGAGGATGCGGGAGGGCAGGGGGATCTGGTCGCCGTGAAGGCGTGCGGGGTAGCCCCGCCGAGAGCCGTCGTACCACTCGTGGTGATGGCGCACATAGTCGATCAGGTCCGAGAGGAAGGCCACCGGCCGGAGGATCCGCGCACCGATCTCCGGGTGCTGCGTGATCTCCGCGTACTCCTCGGGCGTGAGCCGGTCCGGCTTGGCGATCACCGCGTCGCTCACGCCGATCTTCCCCACGTCGTGGAGCAGTCCGGCGATGTAGACCCGCTCGATCAGCTCCTTCGGGAGGCCGAGTTCGCGGGCCATCTTCGACGCGTAGACGCCGACCCGCTCGGAATGACCCAAGGTATGGGAATCCTTTGCATCCACGGCCTCGGCCAGGGCGCGGATCGTCTGGATGTAGGCGACGCGCAGCTCCTGGTGCTTCTCCGCGAGCTGCTTGGTGCGGTCCCGGACCTTCTGCTCCAGGTTCCGGTTCATGTCCTGGAGCTTCAGGTTCTGCTCCCGCGTGACCCGGTTGAGCCGCTTGATCTCCTCCCTGAGATCGAAGTGGTCGAAGGCCTGGCGGAGCGTTGCCTTGAGCTCCTCGTCGTTCCACGGCTTGGTGATGAGGCGGTAGATCTCGCCGCGGTTGATGGCCTCCACGGCGACGTCCATCTGCGTGTAGCCGGTGAGCATCATCCGAACCACGTTGGGCTGGCGGTCGCGGATCGCCTGGAGCAGATCGACACCGCTCATCTCGGGCATGCGCTGGTCCGAGACCACCACCTGGGCCGGCGTCCGGTCGAGGATCTCCAGGGCTTCCGAGCCCCGAGATGCAGTGAGCACCTTCCACGGCTCGTTGCGGAGCAGGCGCTGAAGGGCCTTCAGGATGTTGCCCTCATCGTCAACGAAGAGCACAGCGTGCTCCGCCATCGAGATCCCTTCCGCCCGGGGCGTTGAAAGGCCGGGTCCGGGGAGTTCCCTTTCAAGGCTCGTGCCAGCCGGGGGCGATCGAGATTTCAGAGCGAAATCAAGGTGTTGAAAGAAGGTCGGAGTCGGGGCTCGAAGGCGCGGATCCCTCCTCCGGGACGCCACGGCGGAAGGGCGCCGGAAGCGGACGCGCAGCTTGCAGCCCCTCTGCCGAGGGGGTGCCGCTGCCGGCGGGTGCACCCCCGCGCCGGATGCGGCGTCCCGGTTGCAGAAACCCGGTGGCTCCCCATCGCGTCACCGTATATGTGGACTCACGGGGCGGCGAGACGTCCCGGATCCGGGACGTCCCGGAACCGAGAATCTGCGAATCTGAAGATTTTTCCTGCCACATTTGCCAGCAGCCTGCCGCCACATCCCCTGTGAACAGGAGTTCCGTGCAAGGGGGGACAAGTGGTCTCCCCAGCCGGGGCGGCTAGACAGAAATCCGGGCTTCGGCCGATTTTCTCTGCCACCTGACCTCACGATCCACCCACTTCCGTGACATGACGGTGGTCTGCGCGTGGTGCGATAGGACGATGGCCGAGGGGGTGCCCCAGCCCGCTCCCGCGGTGCAGGTGCGCTGCGGGAGCCACGGGATCTGCCGCAGCTGTCTGGACGCGAAGCGGGCGAGCCCGCCTCGTCGTCTGCCCGTCCTGGCCTCCCGGCGGGCTCGACTGGCCGCGGTGGCGGCTCCCGCCTGATCCTCGTCGGCCCCCAAGGCGCCGCGAGACGCGGTCTCTCCAAGCTACTCTTGCCGCCGCGCCGTACGTCCGGACTTGCTCAGACGTAGGTTCCGCTGCCTTCGGGCCTGGAAATTCGACCCTGCGCCTTCTTGAAGCGCTCCACCTCCGCGCTCAGCTCCTCCGCCGTGACGAGGCCAGCCTCCTCACCCGTCGACTCCCGGCGGGCCTTGCGGCGCAGCACACCGTGCATGAGCCGGATCCACTCCCCGATGGATGGCTCCTGGAGAGGACGGACCACCTCCGTCCAGTCGACGGGGTCGAAGAGGCTCCGTCCCGCGCGCTTCTCGGCTGCCCGGCTGTGGATCTCGAGGGCCGCGACGATGTCCTCGGGAAACTTGGGTGTCACCTCGACCACGCGCTCGAAGCGGCCCGGTGCCAGGAAGGCATGGCGCAGCGTCACCGGGTTGGTCGTCGATCCCACCACCAGCGTGTCGGGGACCGCGATGGCGCGCTCGATGAACTCGAGGAGGAAGTCCATGATCGGCCCGATCGGGAGATCCGGCCGGCTGAAGCCGAACGCCTGGGCCTGCGAGAACTCGAGCTCGTGAAAGAAGACGCTGAGGGGAGGCATCTCCTGCAGCGCCTGAGACCAGGTATCGAGCAGATCACCCGCCTTTCCAGCGTGGTGGACGATTTCGAGGGCGAGGCGGGGGAGTTCCACCCGCAGGAAGGGCGTCCTGGCGCGGGTGGCCATGGCGGCAGCCAGCAAAGCCTTCCCGGTCCCGGGGTGGCCGATCAGCAGCAGGCCCGACGGCGGGAAGGTGCCCCAGCTCTCGTAGAGCTCGGGGTTGGTGAGGGCGCAGGCATAAGTCACCACCTCCTCCTGGGCGTGAGCCAGGCCACCGATCTGATCCGGTTCCACCTGGGGATTCGGATCGAGGGTGGTCGCCGCGCCGAGAGGGGGCGTCTTGCGCTGCACACTGGTCCACAGGTTGTGGGCCCGTTCCCGCTGAATCCTGAGATCGTCCATTGCCCTATCTTAGCCGTGCTCGCGGCGCTTGCGGAGCGGGCTAACCTGACCCGATGCCGCCGCGCCTCGATGCCGCGCTTCTCGACAGGGCCCGGCGGTCGCTCTGCCGGCGGGATCCGGTCTTGCGCCCGCTGATCCGGCAGGTCGGTCCCTGCGGTCTGCGCTGGCGAGGAGACCCCTACCGCTACCTCGTTCGAGGTGTTCTCTACCAGCAGCTCGCCGGCGCCGCCGCGTCCGCCATCGAGGGCCGCTTCAAGGCCGAGTTCGGCGGCCGGATTCCCACGGCGGAGCGGCTCCTCAAAGCGTCACCGCAGCGCCTCCGGGGCGTCGGCCTCTCGCGGCAGAAAGCCGCCGCGGTGCGGAGCATCGCCGAGGCATTCATGGACGGAACCGTCAGCGCGCGCAAGCTCCCCCACATGGACGACGACGAGGTGGTTGCGGCCGTGACCCAGATCCACGGCGTCGGCGTGTGGACGGCCCACATGCTGCTGATGTTCTCCCTCGCTCGCCCGGACGTTCTCCCGGTGGGAGACTACGGAGTCCGGAAGGCGGCCCGCGAACTCTACGGCCTCGACTCCCTCCCCAAGCCCGGCGAACTCGAGACCATCGCCGAGCCCTGGCAGCCCTACCGCAGCGTGGCCTGCTGGTATCTGTGGCGGCACGCCGATGTCACCACTCCCGACTGACCCTCGCGGCAGCGGCGAGGGTTCGCCATACTCGCACGCGAGCTGATTCCAGCGCGTCCCCATCGTCTAGCGGCCTAGGACTCCGGCCTTTCACGCCGGCAACACGGGTTCGAGTCCCGTTGGGGACGCCAATAAAATCAAGCACTTAGCGGTTTTTCATTGAGGTTTTCGTGCCCGTCGCGTGCCCGTCGCGGATTTTGCTGACATGCGGGCGATGACCACCAATGCGCGAGTAGCGGAGGTGCTCGGCATTCCCTAGACCGCGTGATTCTTCCCACAACAACAGCGATCGGGTGTAGGATTGGCCGGGGTGAGCATGGGGAGGGAATCCGTGAGCCGGTTCCTCGACGCAATGCACCGGGCGGAGTTCAAGCGGCGGCGGTCAGCCGAAGATCAGCGCGAGCCCCTCCCCGCGTGGCGGTGTGGACTGCGCCCCTTCCGCGTCCTCAGCGTCGCGAGCAACAAGGGGGGCGTCGGCAAGACCACCCTCGCCACGAACCTTGCGGTCTACCTCCGGGCGCTCCGCGAGGACCTTCCGATCCTGGTCCTGAACTTCGACGACCAGACCCTAGTGGACGCGATGTTCGCCATCAGCAACGAGTGTGCTGGGGGAGACCTCGTGGCGGCCATGCGTGAGGGGACCTTTGCCAACGCGCTTCGGCTGGGACAGTACGGGATTCACTACGTCCCCTCGAGCCCGGGCGTCTCCGAACTCAAGCGCTCCATCGACTCACCGCTCCGACTGAGGCACGTGCTGGAGCGCACCGGCTGGCCCGGCCTCGTCATCGTGGACACCAAGAGCGACCTCGAGATCCTCACCCAAAACGCCATCGCCGCGAGCGACCTCGTCCTGATTCCGGTTTTCGATCGCCCCGCCCTACGCGAAGCGGGCAAGGTCTTCGAGTTGCTCGAGAGCTGGCGCTGGCCTCGCGACCGCGTCCGCATCGTGCTCTCGATGGTGGACCTGCGCATCAAGTACGCCGAGGGCGAGGCCCACGACGTGCTCGCGCTGCTGCTCCAAGAGATCCGCCGCCTCGACTACCCGCTGCTCGAGACCTTCCTCTCCAGTAGCCCGAAGGTGGCGTCGCTCCAGACGAACCCCGAGGATCGCTCGGTCTCCATCCTCCACGGCGCGCCCCGCAGTCTCGTCCACCGCCAGATGCGCTACCTCGCGGAGGACGTGCTGAAGCTCTTGGAGCAGATCCCGGTACGGGACGCGTGAGGAAACGATCAGGACACGGGGAAGACGTTCGCTGCACTGGAGCTCGGCAGCGCCGCTCACTCCACTAGAAGCCAACACCCACACACACACCGAAACGCTCCGGCCCACTCGCGGTCGGGGCGTCTTCCGTCCGCTGAACGCTGTTCAGTCGAATCCGCTGGGCGGCGATGACGCGGTAGCCGGGCGCCCGCAGGGCTTCGCTTCCTCGCTCCCGCGTCGTCGTCAAACTCCTTCTTCGCCGACGCAGGAGAACCAAGGTGGCGAGCGCTGCGCTGAAGAGAGCGGGGGCAGTGGGCTCCGGGACGGCCTCGATCCACACTCCCGTGGATTTGGGACTAGTGGTAAGGGACCAATTACCGGCACCCAAGGTAAAGGCCTGATTCGTCAGAGGATCGGGAGCTCCGTAACGCATGGCACCGCTCAAGGTCTTGAGCTTGCCCCGGTCTCGTAGACACACCAGATCGCACGAAAATGCGGTAGGAGTGTGTCATGGAGAAGAGGAAGCGACGATCATTTTCGAAGCAGTACAAGGCCGAGGTCGTGAAGCTCATCCG
>Ga0255055_10000179_pt1 | contig 47997 bp, 40 predicted proteins | sample JV7_2_27_MG_FD_188633 | JGI IMG/M metagenome (GOLD analysis project Ga0255055, IMG submission 188633) | Seawater microbial communities from Jervis Inlet, British Columbia, Canada - JV7_2_27 | ecosystem: Environmental > Aquatic > Marine > Inlet | place: Canada: British Columbia | collected... | reverse complement strand
CTCAGGATGGGTACCGGCGTGCCGAAGCCACGTCGCTTCATCCCCCTGGTTCAGACAATCAGAGGCAATGCGTTCCGGTGACACGGATGTCACCCGGTATGCGTGCATGTATCAACTGAGGAGTGTTACCAACAAGATGTCATTCGAATCACTGGGCCTCGCGCCCGAACTCTTGAAGGCCGTCGCGGAGCGGGGCTACACAGAGCCCACTCCCATTCAGATGGAAGCGATTCCCGTGGGCCTGGAGGGCCGCGACCTGATCGGCTCGGCCCAGACCGGGACGGGCAAGACGGCGGCGTTTCTGCTCCCGATCCTGCAGCGGCTGGACGAGAACCCGCGCCCAGGGACCCGGGCACTCGTGCTGGTTCCGACGCGCGAGCTCGCCGAACAGGTATTGGAGAGCGCACGCGCCTACGGCCGCCATTCCAAACTGGACTCCGTCGCTGTCTACGGCGGCGTGGCCATGGAGCCGCAGACGCGCGCTCTGAGGAAGGGTGTCGCGATCGTGATCGCCACGCCCGGACGCCTGCTCGACCACATGGGTCGTCGCAACACGAATTTCTCCGGGCTCGAGGTGTTGGTGCTGGACGAGGCGGACCGGATGCTCGACATGGGCTTCGCGCCCGACGTGAGGAAGATCCTCGACGCGCTGCCCGAAGAGCGCCAGACGCTGTTCTTCTCGGCCACGATATCAGGTGACGTGGACCGTCTGGCGAAGCGCGCCCTCAAGGACCACGCGGCCGTCGAGATCGGCCAGCGCGCCGAGGTAGCCGAGGGTGTGGAGCACGTGCTCGTGGCGGTGGAGAAGAGTGAGAAGCGCGGCGCACTCGCCAAGATGCTGGGTGAGCTTCCCGGGGGCCGCACGCTGGTATTCACGCGCACCAAGCACGGCGCCGAGCGGCTCGCGCGCCAACTGCGTCGCGACGGCAACGAGGTGACGGCGCTACACGGCGGCAAGACACAGGCGCACCGCAACAAGGCGCTGGAACGGTTCAAGAGCGGCAAGATCAGCGTGCTGGTGGCGACCGACGTAGCTGCGCGCGGCATCGACGTGGACAACATCGTCATGGTGGTCAACTACGACGTGCCGAACGACCCGGAAATCTACGTGCACCGCGTGGGACGCACGGCACGGGCGGGCGCACAGGGCGTGGCCCTGACGCTGATGTCGCCCGATGAGTGGCTTCTGATGCGGGACATCGAGAAGCTGATGGGCCGGAGTTTCCCGCGCGAGGTAGTGCCGGGTTTCGAGCCGGCCGTTCCGCCCCTGCAGCCGGAGGACCGACCCAAGCGGCCGGTGCGGCGGGGACGCTCGGTGCGGTCCAGGAGCGGCGCGGCGCGGAGGCGGTAGTAACCGCATCTACTGCGCAACGAGCGTCATGGCCCGGCATCACAAAAGTGGTGCCGGGCCATTTCATCGATGCCGTTTTCATCCAAACCGCGCGCCTTACGGGTTCGCCAAAACCACCTTGCCCAGGTTCTTCCTCGCGTGGATGTAGCGGTGCGCCTCCACGGCGCCATCGCGGTTCAGGTCGAAGGTCCGATCCACGATCGGGCGCCAGTCTCCCGCCTCGACTCCCCGGTAGATCTCGTTGAGCGCGGGGATGAGGAGGTCCTCCCTCGACTGCAGATGCAGCAGGTGGATGCCGAACACGCCGATGTTCTGCTGAATCAGTGAGAGCGGATGGAACGGCCGGGTGCGCAGCCAAGCCAGAGCCACGCGCGGCCAGTTCCGCTTGCGCTTGGGCATCGCGTCGCTGAGGCCGTAGAACACGAGTCGCCCCATCGGGGCGAGCAGCCGGCGGCACGCGGGCGTCGCGCTGCCGCCGACGGCGTCCAGCGCGACGTCTATCCCGCGGTCACCAACCAACTCCAGAACGTCCGGCGCCCAGTCGCCCCGCGAGTCGAAGCAGGCTGCCGCTCCGAGCTCGTCAATTACGAACGAACGCTTGTGTTCGGTGCCCGCCGTGCCGACCACCCGAAGTCCCTTGTGTACAGCCAACTGCACCGCGGCTGAGCCGACACCCCCGCCCGCAATCAGAACCAGGGCGGTCTCGCCCGCGCGTGCGTTGGCAGCTCCGAACAAGGCGACCCATGCCGTGAGAAACACGACGGGCGTCGCGGCGGCCTCGACCGGCGTGAGCGACTCCGGGTAGCGGAACAGGTTGCGCGTGGGCACGACGATGTCGTGGGCGTAGCCGCCGTAGCGAATGAGCGCCACCGCGCGGTCACCCACATACCAGCCCTCTACGTCCGGTCCCACCCGCGCTATCTGGCCGGACACCTCGAAGCCGGGGCTGTAGGGGCGGGGCGGAACGGTGTCGTACAGGCCCGCTCGCATGAACAGGTCCGCAAAGTTCACTCCCACGGCGTGCACCTCGAGGTGCACTTCGCCGGGGCCGGGATCGCGCAAAGGGACTTCACGCTCGACCAGCACCTCGGGCAGGCCGTGGCGCTCGATCAGGACGGCGGTCGTGGTTCGGGAGGTCATGCCATCAATAGTAATGGAATGCGTGTCGAGGGCCGACTAGATTGCGCACCATGACGACTCGGGCCACGAAACGCCGCTACTCTCTCGGCGAAGAGATCGCCAACAGCGTCACCCACGGAGTGGGTGGATTGCTCGCGATAGCGGGACTCGCGGTAATCACGACGCTAGCCGCGCTGAGGGGCGACGTCTGGCACGTGGTGGCGTGCAGCATTTACGGGGGGACGCTCGTACTACTCTACACCTCCAGCACATTGTACCACAGTATTCAGGCTCCCCGTGCCAAAGTCGTGCTCAGGGCGATCGATCACTCGGCGATCTTCCTCTTGATTGCCGGGACGTACACGCCGTTCACGCTGGTCAGCCTGCGCGGTCCCTGGGGCTGGACCCTGTTCGGGATCATCTGGGGACTCGCGGCGCTGGGAATCGTGTTTCAAGTGAGCATGCTGCGCAGATGGCCGGTGCTCCAGGTGCTGTTGTACATCGGCATGGGCTGGGTGGTCGTCATCGCCGCCAAGCCGCTGCTCGGAGCGATCCCAACAGGTGGACTGGTGCTCCTGGCTGCCGGGGGACTGGCCTACACCGGAGGGGTAGCTTTCTACGTGTGGCATCGGTTGCCCTATCACCACGCCGTCTGGCACCTTTGCGTGCTGGCCGGCAGCGCGCTGCACTTCTTCGCCATCCTGTTCTACGTAGTGCCGCGGGCGGGCTGACCGGCCCGCGGCTCCGCGGCGCCCAGAAGTTGCAGAGGTTAAGCACCTCGCCCAGACCTGGCGCCCCGGGCCCACCCGCCGTAGTGTAAGTGTCGCCCGAAGCTCTCCTCCCGGAGCGCCCTCTAGTGTCCGACTACCTGGAACGCCTCAAGGCCGCATTGGCCGGTAGCTACGCCGTGGAGCGCGAAGTCGGCGCCGGCGGCATGGCGACGGTCTATCTGGCCGAGGACCTCAAGCACCACCGCAAGGTGGCGGTGAAGGTCCTGCGCCCCGAACTGGCCTCCACCATCGGCGATGAGCGCTTCTTCCGCGAGATAGAGCTCGCCGCTCGGCTGACGCATCCGCATATCCTGCCGCTGCACGACTCGGGCGAGGCCGACGGCTTCCTCTACTATGTGATGCCGTACATCGAGGGCGAGTCGCTGCGTGCCCGGCTTGACCGCGAGGGCGAGCTGCCGGTGGCCGACGCGGCGCGCATCCTGCGTGAGGTGGTGGATGCTCTCGTAGCCGCGCACGAGGCGGGCGTCGTGCACCGGGACATCAAACCCGACAACGTTCTGCTCTCCGGGAATCATGCCATCGTGACCGACTTCGGCGTTGCCAAGGCGGTGAGCGAAGCGACGGGGCGGCAGCAGATCACCACCGTAGGAGTCGCACTGGGCACGCCTGCCTACATGGCGCCCGAGCAGGCCGCGGCGAGCCCGCACATCGACCACCGGGCTGACATCTATGCCGTTGGTGCCATGGCCTATGAGCTGTTGGCGGGACGGCCGCCGTTCATCGGTCCCACGCCGCAGGCCGTGCTGGCCGCGCACGTGACCGAGGCGCCCGACGAAGTGTCGGGCCACAGGCCGTCCATTCCGCCGGCGATGGCCGCGGTAGTCATGAAGTGCCTGGAGAAGAAGCCCGCGGACCGCTGGCAGAGCAGCAAGGAGCTGCTGGCGGAGCTGGAGGTGGTTGCGACGCCGAGCGGCGGCATCACGCCGACGGCGACCAGGCCTGTGGCGGTAGGCGGACGACGCAAGACATGGGGCGTCGCGCTCGCCACGCTGGGAGTGGTCGCCATCGGCGCCGTCGCCGCGGTGCTGCTGCGCGCGCCGCCGGGAATCCCAATCGACCCCGACGTGGTGGCGGTGGCGCCGTTCGACGTGCTGGGAGATGACCTCGACCTGTGGAGCGAGGGCCTCGTCGACATCCTGTCGCGCAGCCTGGACGGCGCGGGTCCGCTGAGGACCGTCTCCCCGACTCTGGTCATCCGTCGCTGGGACGGCCGCGCCGATCCCGAGTCGGCCGGTCAGCTCGGTCGCGCAACAGGAGCGGGGCTCGCCGTGTTCGGCCGCTTGGTAGCGACGAGCGGCGACTCGGTGCGGCTCAACGCGAGCCTGTTCGACGTCGAGCGGGGCGCAGTTCTCGGCGAGGTCGAGCTGCGGGATGCGAGCGACCGAATGGACCGGCTGGCCGACACGCTCACGGTGGCGTTGCTGAGCGAGCTGGGACGCACAAGACCCATTGGCGCGGTGCGTCATACGTCCTTCGCGTCCCACACCTTTGCGGCCACCAAATACTTCCTGCAAGGTGAGCAGCAATACCGGCAGTCGAACTGGGACTCGGCTCGGGTCGATTATCAGCGCGCGGTGGAGCTGGATTCCACGTTTGCGTTGGCGCTGAATCGCTTGAGCACCGTCCTCGGGTGGCAGTCGACCCTGTACGATCCACGGGCAGAGTCCTACGGTCTGCGGGCCGGCCAACTGAACCACGGCCTGCCGCCGCGCGAGAGCCTGCTCATCGTGATGGACTCGGTGCTGCACGCGGTGTCCGCGGCGGCGCCTGCGGGTCTGGAGTTCCACGAGATGGTCGGGCGCCTGTTCGCCACCGCCGAAGACGCGGTGGCGCGCTACCCCAACGATCCCGAGATGTGGAACCAGGTCGGAGAGGCTGTCTACCACGCGGGCAACTTCATGAACCGTCCACCGCAGGAAGGGTTCGACGCGTTCGAACGGGCCATCGCGCTCGACTCCGCTTTCGCTCCGGCGTATATCCACGCGATTGAGTACGCACTCGAGCTGGAGGGTCCGGATGCCGCGCTGAGCCGGATTGACGCCTACCTGGCGCTCGGACCCACCGACAAGCACGCCAACGGCCAGCGAATGGTGCGCCGGCTGCTCGACCCGGAGACCGCATCGGATCCGGAGACGGAGCGTATGCTGGACACCGCATCGGCCAACACGCTCTCGTCAGTGTACCTGACGTTTTGGTCTTTGCCGGACTCGGCGGAGCAGGCTCTGCGGATCGCCCGTCTGATGGCGGAGGGACGCCCCGGGAATCCTCCATGGAACGATCCAATGACCGGACGGCGCCACACGATCTTGCAATTGACACGCCGGGGGCACATGAGCGAGGCTGCCGCGCTCCTGCCCGCGGACGACGACTACGAGTTCACGGATTTCGTCAGTATCCAGGATTTGGCACTGCTAGGCGGGGTTCCGCCGGACAGCGTCACGGCGCTGTTCCTGCGCTGGATACGTGGGGGAAGCCCGTGGGCCACGTCCACTCTCTGGTGGTTCGGCGAGCGGGGCGACACTGCGGGGATCCACGAGATGGTGGCCGCGATTCGAGACGGTGGGGGTGCGTGGGGTGGCCTGTTGGATCCGTTCTTCGAGCCGGCGGCGGAGGCATACCTCTCTCTGGCGCGCGGCGACAGTGCCGAAGCCATGGACCGGTTCATGGCACTGCCCGATTCACTCTGCGCGATTTGCGATAGTGATCGCCTCACCCGCATACGCCTGCTGGCGGCCGCTGGGCGCGATGCGGAAGCAGCCCGGTACCTGGAAGGCGATCGGTGGATGGCGTTCGGCGTGGTGTGGGCCCTGGAGCGCGCGCGCGTCAACGACCGGCTCGGGAACGGGGAGCAAGCCGTGAAGGACTACGCGTTCGTGGCCGACTCGTGGCGCCACGCTGATCCGGAGCTCCAGCCCGTTGTGGAAGAAGCCCGCGCGGCGCTCGCGCGCTTGAGTGGCGAGCCGAGGTGATCCCATGACCCAAGAGATCAACGCGGACTACTGTATAGCCGGCGCCGGCCCCGCCGGCGCAATCCTGGCTACAAAGCTCGCCGCCAGCGGCAAGCGGGTAGTCCTGATCGATCAGGGTCCCCGCTACTCGGAAGCGGACCGCGCCGCCATGCTGCGTCGCGGCGTCGACACGCTGAACGACTACGCCGACTACAACGACGACGCATCCGCTGCCACCGTCACCCCGTATAGCTCGGCCGAGGCGGAAGGGCAGATCGTGGACTGGATGGCGTGGCGACAGTTCGGCATCGGCGGCACGGCGCTTCACTTCGAGGGGATCATGGGCCGCCCCCGCGCCGACGACCTCAGAATGAGGTCTCTCTACGGCGTCGGGCGCGACTGGCCCATCAGCTACCCCGAGCTCGAGCCGTGGCTGCTCCGGGCCGAGCAGGAAGTTGGCGTCGCGGGCAACGACGACAATCCCTATGCGTCGGCGCGCTCCGGTCCGTTTCCCATGCCGGGCCACTCGTTCTCATACTTCGACCGCGAGATCTTCGGCCCGGCCATGCAACGCCTGGGCATCACCGCGCACACCTGTCCCCGCGCGGTCGCCTCGGAGCCGTATCGTGGCCGCTCGGAGTGCCTGGCGTGCCGCGCGTGCAAGTTCTGCCCCTCTGGAGCACGGTATTCTCCCGACCGCGTGCACATCCCGATGATCGACGGGCGGGAGAACGTGACGATCCTGCCGGGCGTGAGCGTGCGGCGGCTCGAGACGAGCCCCTCAGGCGATCTGATCACGGCCGTGCACGCGATGCGCGTCGAGGATCGGACGGAGTTGGTGATTCGGGCGGAGCACTTCGTGGTGGCGCTGGGGGGCGTCGAGACGCCCCGTCTGCTGCTGCTCTCGGCCGACGGCGGCAGCCACAGCGCCGGCCTGGGGAACATGGGCGGACAGCTGGGCCGCAGGTTCAGCGACCACGTCCACCCCTACGTCACCTTGGATCTCGGCCGGCATGCCGGCTCGCGGCTCGGCTTCGAGACGATGGCCACCGACTACTTCCGGGCCCGAGTGAACCGGCGCGAGGAGAACACGTTCTGGATGCTCGCGTCGCCGGCGATGGACTGGTTCCCGGTCGGCGTCGAGGCCTCCAACTGGTCGACCCAGGATGGCACGCTGTCGCTCGACGGAGTGCGCGAGCGCATCCCCCACATGGCGACCGTGTCGGGGATGGTAGAGCTCGGCGGCCACGGCATGCTCGAGCTGGACCGGGACACGCTCGACGCATTCGGCTCGCCGGTCGCGAAGATCACGATGACGCTCACCGATTGGGACCGCCGCGCCCAGCACAGGATGGGTGAGCTGGCGCCGCGGATCGCGGAGGCGATGAGTGCGGCCAACGTTTCCCAGATCACGCCGCCGGAGGGTGGCTTGGGCTATCACCCATCCGGCGCCACGGCAATGGCCGACTCGCCCGACGACGGCGTGTGCGACCGGGACCTCAAAGTGTTCGGGCTCGACAACCTGCATGTTGTGAGCAACTCGGTCTTCCCCCACATGGGCGCCAACCCACCCACGCTCACCATCATCGCGCTGGCTCTCCGCCTGGCGGAGCATCTTGAGGGGAGGGCCTCATGAGCTACGAGCTGAGGCGGCGCGAGTTCATCCAGGTGCTGATGTCCCTGCCGCTGGGGTACGCCCTCGGGTGCGCCGTGGAGCGGATGACCCCGGGCCAGCAGTCACTGCACGAGCTTGTGCTCGCTCTGGGCCCGTGGCCTACCACGGATCGGGCGCGGGCAGAGGAGTTCGCGGCGCGCTTCCTCGCCGCGGACGACGTGGTCGGCCTCTACCTGCCCGAATCGAGCTCGCTGATTCTGAGCCTAGCGCGCCGGTTCCCGGACGGGGCGATGGCCGTGGGGGAGGTCGATCTGGAGGCCCTGCCGGACGGGGAACGGGAGCTACTGGTGGGCCTCACGCAGCAGATCTACAGCATTATAGAGGTCCGGTTCTACGTCTCCAGCGAGCCCCCCTGGGGGGAGTGCCTGGGCGGCAGGGAACGGTACACGCAGGCTCCGGGTTATGCCGCCTCAGCACTGGAGGATGCCGGAACTCCTGGGCTCCGGCCCCCCTTACCCAAAGCAGACAGAAAGGATAAGGTATAAGTCCGCCCATGCCTTGTTCACACCCATGTGCTGTTTGTATCGCCGATGGTAAGGGTGAGGGCCTGCGGGTGCTGGTCGTTGGTCCCAATCCCGAGCCCTTCCGGGAGATCCGCCAGTGGGCGGAGACTTCCGGCGCCTTCGTCGAGCGAGCCCCTGACATGGCGGGCGCCTCCCGGTGCATCGCCTGTGCTGCGTGGGACCTCGTGGTGCCTCTGCTCGACGGTTCGCCTGAGGACGCATTGCAAACGTGGGTGGACAGGGTCGGCGCCATGCGCGGCGGCCCCAGACTCCTCCCGATCGCGAAGGACGGTTCGCTCGCGCTCGCAATGCGGGCCGCCGAGCTCGGGGTCCCGGATGTGCTCTCCGTCCCCGTGGACCTCCCGCATCTCTGCGTGGCGCTGGACCGCCTCCGCAAGGCGGCGGACGAGAGGCCGATCCAGCTTCCTGTCGCTCGGCCCGTTCGGATCGGCTCCCAGGCGTTGGTGGGGCAGAGCCAGGCGATGGTCAAAGTGTACAAGACTATCGCGCAGGCTGCGCCCAGCACCGCCACCGTGCTCTTGGTCGGGGAGACGGGAACTGGGAAGGAGCTTGCGGCGCGGGCGATCCATCAACTCAGCAGCCGGGCGGACCAGCCACTCGTCACGGTGAACTGCGCAGCGATTCCTGAGAACCTGCTCGAGAGCGAGCTGTTCGGACACGAGAAGGGCGCCTTCACGGGAGCTGTGTCCCGCAAGGTCGGACGGTTCGAGCGGGCGAACGGGGGGACATTCTTCCTGGACGAGATCGCGGACATGAGCCTGAGCCTCCAGGCCAAGATCCTCCGGGCCATCCAGGAGCGGGAGATCGAGCGCGTGGGCGGCCGCGAGTCCGTGCCGGTGGACGTTCGCCTGATCGCTGCTACCAACCGCGACCTGCGGGAGGCGATCGCCAAGGGCCGGTTCCGGGAGGACCTCTACTACCGCCTGGCGGTCGTGACCATCCGGCTCCCCGCGCTTGCCGAGCGCGGTGATGACCTGTTGCATCTAGCCCGGCACTTCATAGAGGAGGCAGCGCGCCGTCACAACAGGCAGGTGATGGCGATCTCGGATCGCGCGCTGCATCTGTTGTGCGAGCACAGCTGGGCCGGGAACGTCAGGGAGCTGCAAAACGTCATCGAGCGCGCGGTTCTCGTCGCCGACGGCGATCTCATTCGGAGCGAGCATCTCCCCGAGGAGTGGGAGCGCTCTGGTCAAAGGGTGGTCGGGCCTGCCGACGAACCGCTCTGGACCCTGCGCGAGATGGAGTCACGGCACATCGTGCGGGCGCTGGCCCACACCCGAGGTGAGCTTCTTGCCGCCTCGCGGATCTTGGGAATTCACCGTAACACGTTGGCGCGCAAGGTCCGAGAGTACAATCTGTAGCGTCAGCGATACGGTCCTACGGCGGTGCGCACTCACCGGAGCGACAAATGTCCCAGACGGGTACCTCCGTGCCCCAATAAGGGACTACCCGGGACCGCCGCGGTCCCGGAGATTGAGATTGTCGCCCACGGGGGCATACGGGTCCGGGGGGAAAGGTCGCGCTCCCACTGGTCCGGTGCCTCGTGGGCGTAACGGTTTGCGCCACCCTGCGACATCCCGAACCACCCGCGAGCGTGGGAGTAGACCGGATTCCGACAAATAGAGGGTGGCACGCGCATTGCAGTGATGTTACTGGGATCCCGACACCGCCAACGACGGCAGCGACTTCCGTGGAGGTTCATGCAGTCATCCAGCGACACTAACGTGCCGCCGCAAGACCCCCGTCCCCTGCGGGTCGAGCGGGCTTTGTGGATGATGCCCGATCTCGAGGCGCTCGCGCCCCTGCGGGCTGCGGTGGTCGCGATGTCGCACGAGCAGACCGGCGTCGAGTGGTCGAGCGCGGCCCGGTATGCCACCGTCGGTAAACGCAATATCTGGCCGTTGGACGTGCGAGAGCGGAGACGCCAAGTGTTGCATCAGGTGACCCGGCACATTGGCGTGCTGTACGAGGCGGTGATGGCCGCGCTCGAGGGCGAGCAACGTGGAGACGTCGCTGCGGCGGTGCGCGCACTGCTGGGCGCGGCTGACGCGGAGGAGCGCGTTGGCCGGCTCGTGCAGGCCCGGGCCTGGTGCGAGCAGGCGCTGGTCCTGAGCGTGGACTTCCAGAATCGGCAACTGGAGTTCGATGCGCTGTGCCGGCTAGGCCACCTCGCCGCCGTGCGCGGTGAGTACGAGGAGGCGGGTCGCTATTACCAGCGGGGCCTCGCGCTCGCGGAGGAGGAGCGCAACGACGAGGGGGTGATCCGCGTTTGCCAGGGTCTCGGCCGCCTCGGGCGCGGCATGGGACAGTGGGGCAAGGGTGACCGGTGGCTAGCGCGCGGCCTCGCGCTGGCCGAGACCACCTCGGATCAGTTGCGCATGGCGCAACTCTCGCGGGATCTCGGCGACGTGGCGCGGCGCGGAGGTGATCCGGCGAAGGCCTCTGAGATGCTGCAGCTGGCGCGCGGAGTCTTCGAAGAGCTGGGTGCGGCCGAGGACCTGGCGTTCACGCTACAGAGCCAGGCGCAACTCGACGCCGGGCAGGGGCGCCGCGTGGAGGCGCTCGCGGCCTACCGCGAGGCGCTATCCTGGCTGCGGCGGGGCCGCGAGAACCTGTGGCTCGAGGTCTCGATCCGGATCAACATCGCGAACCTGTTCATGGACAGCGACCGGTTTTCGGATGCGGTTGAGCAGCTCCGAGAGGCAGAAGAGATTGCCATCGTCCACACATTCGACCGAGGACTGGCACAGACTTATACGGCACTTGGGAAGGTCTGCCGGCGTCGGATGGACGAGAACGGCTTCGTGTTCTTCGAGAAGGCGCTTGAGCTGTGCCGCGGCGCCGGTCGCGCTCCCATCGTGGAGGCCCACGTGCGTTACGAGTACGGTGTCTTCCGCAGCCGTCTCGGGGAGCGTGAGGCGGCGCTGGCTCACTTGGAGCGGGCGCAAGACCTGTATGAGTGGGCTGGTGATGAAGTAGCCCTCGCGAGCGTGCAGGAGGAGTTGGCGCGACTCGAAACCTGAGGCGTCTCAGCAGCCTGCCGCCATACAACAATCTGCACAGAAACGGTGCATCGCCCCGATTGGTCGATGCACCGTTCTTGTGCATTGCCAGTAAATGCTTTTCCACGTTCAACTCCTGCTAGTGACCTACCTCACAACCTCTTAGGGACCGCTACCGCGCGGTGGCACGCCCGTTGCTTAAGGGGAAGGCGCAGTTGAACTCGGCAGATCTCACCGCATGGTCCCTTGGGACGCCATGACACGAGCGATGAGGCTAGCCGGGTTGGAGCTGGACGACCCTAACAGCCGGACGTCTGCACCGTTTGATGATCCATACACTCTCGCGGTCCGCAATGGAGGCCTCCCATCATGTCTAGCCCGCAGCGATTTGGACCGAGCCACTCCTGGCTCCGAGCGTTTGCCGCCACCCTGGCGGTCGGCGTAGCGACACTGATGGGCCCGGCAGTCCTGCTCGGCCAGGTGTGCACCAACACCGTCACGGCCAACGTCGTGGCACTGGACCAGCTGTTCTTCTACAACCGGTTGGGTGCGCACGTACCGCACGGGATGATCTACGCGCTGGAGCGCGACATCGTCCCAATCGACCCGCTGCAGGGCCTGATTGCCGGAAACGTCAAGCTGCGCGATGACAAGCGCCCGCGCCCGCTCACCCTGCGGGTGAACGCAGGCGACTGCCTGCAGGTGAACTTCAGGAACCTGCTGGCCCCCGCTAAGCCGTGGGCAGACCAGCCCAGCACGCGCGAGGCATCCTTCCGCGTGATCGGGATGCAGTTGGTCGGCAGCATTGCGTCCGACGGGTCGAACGTCGGCAAGAACACGAGCAGCCTGGTATCACCACATGGGTCCGCCCAGTACACCCTCTATGCCGAGCGCGAGGGGACGTACATGGCGTACAGCGGAGGGGCGCAAACGGGCGGCGAGGGTGACGGCGGATCGCTCGCCTTCGGGCTGTTCGGAGCGGTGAACGTCGAGCCGGCAGGCTCGGAGTGGTACCGCAGCCAGTTGACGTTTGAGGAGATGGAGCTGGCGACCACGGGCACGACACCCGGTGGGCAGCCGATCCTGAACTACGACGTCTTCTACCCGGCCACGCACGTGCGGGCTGGTGGTGCCTCCGACGTGCCCATCCTCAAGATGACCAACGCCTACGGTGAGATTGTGCATTCCGACCTCACGGCGGTGATCACCGGCCCGGGTCGTGGCTGGCTGCGCGGCGTCTCCGGCGCCTGGGGGAGCCAGGGGCTCAAGGACAACTGCAGCGAACGAGCCTACCCGGCGAACACCGTGTTAGACACCGACGACGGTTGGGGCAGTACCACCCGGTACCGGAGTCGCTGCGAGCCGTTCCGCGAGTTCACGATCATCTTCCACGACGAGATCAAGGCGATCCAGGCCTTCAACGACGTGTACCTGGACCCCGTCCTCGGGCACACTCTGCACAGCGTACGGGACGGGTTCGCCATCAACTACGGCACCGGCGGGATCGGCTCAGAGATCCTGGCAAACCGGTTGGGCCTCGGCCCGATGGCGAACTGCAATGACTGCAAGTACGAGGAATTCTTCCTGACGTCGTGGGCCGTGGGCGATCCGGCGATGGTGGTGGACGTCCCGGCCTGGCAGCCCGGCGGCGTGACCGGGGTGGCCAACAAGGCGTTATACCCGGACGACCCGTCCAACGTGTATCACAGCTATCTCAACGATCACGTAAAGATCCGCAACCTGCATGTGGGACCGAAGGAGCACCACATCTTCCACCTGCATGCGCATCAGTGGGTCAACACGCCCGACTCCGATGAGTCGAGCTACTTGGATAGCCAGGCGATCGGTCCCGGCTCGGGTTACACCTACGACATCACGTACAACGGCAGCGGCAATCGGCCCAAGACGCCGGGCGACGCCATCTTCCACTGCCACTTCTACCCCCACTTCGCCCAGGGGATGTGGGCTCTGTGGCGCAACCACGACACCTTCGAGGCCGGAACGGAGTTGGATCTCGGCGGTGTTCCGGTTTCTGGGGCTCGGGTGCTTCCCGACGGCGAGATCGCGGCGGGGACGCCGACGCCAGCGGTGGTGCCACTGCCGTTGATCCCGATGGCGCCAATACCGACGGCTGATCTTCCCGGCTTCCCGTTCTTCATCCCGGCCGTGGCCGGCCACCGGCCGCCGCAGCCGGCCCTCGACTTCGCGCCGAATCCCACTGACGGTGACAACGGTCTGCTCGACGGCGGGCTACCGCGCAACATCATGATCGACGATGGCGTCGACGTGGTCGCCGGAGAGCCGGTGCGTACCGCACAGCCGGCGGCGGCTACCGTCACGACGAGCCTTGACAACATCGTGATGGTCTCCAACGGATCGGGATTGACCTACTTCCCGGTGCTCAACCGCCTGGACTTCAGCAAGGACAACGTGACGCTCAACGCACTGGAGCTTCCCCACGAGGGGACACCGCTCGAGCAGAATGCCATGGAGTTCCACGCCCAGCGCACGCACGACACCTGGATCCAGCCGAGCGACGGGATGGTACCTCTAGCCGGTGCGGGGCCCAACGGCAAGTTCGTCACCAACGGCCTACCGGGGGTCCCCGGTGCGCCGTTCGCCGATCCATGTATTGACGATCAGGGCGGAGCGGCGGGCAGCCCGCTCCTCTACAAGGGCTCGGCCTACCAGATCGATGCGGCGTACACCAAGAACGGGTGGCACTTCCCGCAGCACCGTATGCTGGGCCTGAACGCCGACGTAGCAGCGGTGATGTCGGGCGACAAGCCGGCCGAGCCGTTCTTCTTCCGGGCCAATACGAACCACTGCATCGAGTTCCAGCTCACGAACTTGCTGCCGAAGGAATACGCGCTGGACGACTTCCAGGTGCTGACGCCCACCGACATCATGGGCCAGCATATCCACCTGGTGAAGTTCGACGTCATGGCGTCGGACGGTTCGGCCAACGGCTTCAACTACGAGGACGGAAGTCTGAGCCCGCAGGAGGTGATGGAGCGGATCAGCGCGATCAACGCCCTCGGCGGTATCCATACGATAGACGACGTCACGGGCGGTATCGGCACTCGCCGGACCCTGAGCCCGGAGCTGCACCCGTACTTCGGCGGCGTTCCAGAGGTGACGGGCAACAAGTGGGGCAACCTGGCCCTCGGTGCCCAGAGCACGGTGCAGCGCTGGTTCGCCGACGACGTGAAGGACAGAGCCGGTGAGGACCGCACCCTGCGGACAGTGTTCACCCACGATCACTTTGCCCCGTCCACACAGCAGCAGGCCGGTTACTACGCCGGGCTGCTCGTCGAGCCGAGAGGCTCGCAGTGGCTCGACAACGAGACGGGCGCCGTGTTCGGGCCGCCTGAGGCTGGCAGCGTTACGCCGGCCGACGCCGGGTACGCGGTGGCGGCCAACGAGCAGGCGGTGACCAGTTGGCAGGCCATCATCGACATGAGGCAAGCCGATCCCACCTTGTATCCGGACCGGCAGGACCTGAGTTACCGGGAGTTCATGTTCGAGTACCAGGATATGCAGCTCGCCTACACGGCGCAGAGCGACAACACCTTCAAGCCTGCCGAGCACAACGGCGTGCAGACCGAAGGCATCTTCGACGTCAACGAAGCGATCAATCCGCCCGCCAGGGTGGAGGTCGGCCTGCCGTTGCTGACGCAGGTGGCAGAGCTGTGCCCCGGCGGTGTGCCGCGGCCCTGCCCGGAGGCCATCTCGGCCGACGACCCGGGCATCATGACGGTGAACTACCGGGCCGAGCCGATCGCGTTGCGGGTCGTGGATCCGAATGCCCCGGCCGACGCGAACGGTGCCAAGCAGCAAGCGCAGGGCGCCAGCGGAGTCCAAGTTGCGGACGCCGACGGCAATCCCGTGGACGTGGCGCAGGGTGATCTCTCGTTCGCGTTCGTGTCGGGTCAGCTGGTCAGGTCCGACAACCCCGACTGCAAGGGGCGGGGACCGAACGCCGCCTGCCCGCCCATCAGGACGCCCGACGCTCCGGTTTCCGGAGTGGTGAACAACTTCGACCGAGCACACGACGACATGGATCTGCCCCCCGAGATGTGGCCGTTCTTGAGTCTCGGCGACACGCCCGGAAGGCAGTATGCCAGGGGCCCGCTGCAGGAAGGTGCGCTCCCCGGCGATCCCATAACGCCGCTGCTGCGCGGCTACGCCGGCGACAGGGTGCAGGTCCGCCAGTTGGTGGGTGCTCACGAGGAAGGTCACAACTTCAGCATCCGCGGTGTCCGCTGGCTGTTCGAGCCGAGCTGGCTGAACTCGGGCTACCGCAGCTCGCAGATGGCGGGCATCTCCGAGCACTTCGAGTTCGAGCTGCCGGGCGTGAGCCCGGTCGAAGACGGGTATCCGTGGGAGGACTACCTCTACAAGACCGGTGCGGCCACTGACGACCTGTGGGCGGGTGCCTGGGGGCTCATCCGTTCGTACACGGGGAGCATCACCGGTACGGGCGACCTCAACGAGTACGGTGCACTGGCGACGCTGCCCAACAACCCCAAGGGTGATACGCCCCCGTTCGCCAACGCGACGGAGTTCAACGGTGTCTGCCCGGCAAACGCTCCTTCGCGCAACTACTCGGTCTTCGCGCTCAGGGCTGCGGACCTCGATCCGGACGGGCTGATCTACAACAGCCGGACGGTCAACGGGGGCCCGCTGACCGACCCCAACGCCATTCTCTTCGTGCGCGAAGACGACGTGGTCTTCGGGAAGGGGCAGGACAAGGACAAGGTGGTGGGCCTGAGGGCGGGCATCGAGCCGGAACCGTTGATCCTGCGCGCGAATGCGGGTGACTGCATCAACCTGAAGATCGAGAGGAACATGCTTCCGGCGGAGCTGCCGGAGCACGACGGGTTCAGCACGCTGCCGCTCGTGGTTGCCGACTTCAACAACAACGAGCTCACCCCGTCGAGCAACATCGGCATCGGAGCCCAGCTTGTCGAATACGATATGCATCAGGCAGAGGGCGCGAACGTGGGCTGGAACGGCATCCAGACGCTGGCACCGGGGGCGGCGCCGCCCAAGGGCAGGGATGCTGTGAAATTCGAGCCCGTACCTGGCGACTACCGCTGGTACGCCGGCTCCGTGTTCATGTGTAGCGATCTGGACGGCGATGGGCTTGCCGACGGGCCGATCGACGACTGCGTCGGTAAGGCGAACGGGTGGCGTGTGGCCGTGCCTATGGAGTTCGGTGCGGTGGCGCTGATGTCCTCCGACCCCATCAAGCACGCTGCGAAGGGTGCCATCGGGGCGCTCGTCATCGAGCCGACGGGCGCGACCTGGCTGGAGGACGGCTTTGACGCGGGCAAGGACGGCCTGCCCGGGACGCCCGACGATGTCTGCGCGGCGGCGAGCTGTAGCCGCGCGTCGGCCTCGGTGACGTATTCCAAGACGGATCCCAGCGACAACACGACGGCGACGGAGACATTCCGCGACTTCGTGCTGCTGTTCCAGGACGACGTGAACCTGCTCCGGGGCGACGGAACGGCCGTGCCCAATCTGGCCGACTCCGAGGATCCGGAGGATTCCGGGCAGAAGGGATTCAACTTCAATACCGAACCCATGTGGCTGCGTCTGGGCTTCGCCCCCGATGCGCCGCTTGAGGCGACGACCAACGAGGTTTTCACGAACGCTGTGTCCAACGCCCAGGTGGGCGGCGATCCGGAGACACCGGTCTTCACGGCCGATGCCGGTACGCCCGTCCGCTTCCGAGTGGTGCAGTCGGGTGGCCACGCGCGCAACCACGTGTTCCAGCTGCACGGCCACGCCTGGCAGCAGCTGCCGTGGATCAACGAGTCGTCGGAGATCGGTGAGAACCGGCGTTGGAATGAGGCTCCCGTCGACGGCGAGCACCTGTGGGCTACGGAGATCAAGGGCTCGCAGGAGGGCATCGGCCCGACGAGTCACTTCAACTTCGTGCCGCTGACAGGAGCCGGCGGCAAGGCCGGCGTGACGGGTGATTACCTGTTCCGCGACATGGCCTCGTTCCAGTTCGACGGCGGCCTGTGGGGGATCCTGCGGGTCTGCAGCGATGGCACCGGTAACAGTGGAAACACGGAGTGTCAGCAGTAGCGTGTTGATCCTCATGGAGTGCCGCTGGCGCGGCACTCCATGCGGGCTGCTCTGAGCGTAGTACTGCGGGCAAGAGGGAGATCTGCGGGTGATAAAGGTTCCCTCCTGCCGGATTGCCACGATGGGCCCGGTTCCACCCGCGGGGCACGGCCTGGTGAAGTGCCAGGCCGTGCAGCTCAGAGGCCGCGCACGACCGAGGGACTGAAGGAGGGAACCGATGGCGAGCATTCGTACGTACCTGGTCGGCCTGACGGGGCTGTTGCTGGGTGCCCCGGGGTCGGCTGCCGCAGCTCAGCAGCAGGACTCCGCACGCACCCAGGAATCCTCGCTCGGGACACCGGCCGTGTCCCGGAGCTTTGTGGAAGACACGGTACAGGTCGAGCTGTCCCTGACGCCTGTCGGGGACGCGGCAGCGGCCGATGCTGCCGAGATCGTGCAGGATCGGGACGTGGACGTGCGCGTCACGATCACCCATGCCGAGTCGGGAGCTCCCCTGTCCGGGCTCTACGTGGCGGCGTGGATAGACCGGCGCAACACGATCGAGCCCACTCCCGTTGAAGCCTGCCACGAGAAGATCGAGGGGTATGTGCGAGGCACGCTGCAGGTAAGGCCCGCCGCCGACCTCAACAGCTATTTCGTGCTCGCCCTGAACAACGGGAACAACATCTCGGTCATCGACCCGTTCCTGGGCTTCGGGAGCAGCAAGCTGTACACCACAGTGCTGCTGAAGAGCGTGGGCGAAGACTGGGCGCTCGATACCGAGCACGACCGGCTGTTCGTCACGATGCCGCTCGTCAACCAGGTCGCCGTGGTGAGCACCGTCAACTGGGAGGTACAGAAGAACCTCGACGTAGGCACGAAGCCCACTCGCATCGTCCTGCAGCCCGACGGTCGGTACCTATGGGTGGCGAACGATGGTGTGGCGGGCACCGATGGTGGGGTGACCGTCATCGACGCCGCCACCGCCGAGGTCGTGAGTCAGATCTCCACGGGGGACGGTTCCCACGCCTTCGCATTCATCGACGGCGTAACCGCGGGCCTGTCTGACAATGGGGAAGAGACCCGCCTTGCATTCGTGACGAACAAGGAGAACGGCACGCTCTCGGTTGTTGACGTAGCGAGCCTGACCAAGTTGGTCGACATCAAGACAGGCCCTGCCCCGGTGGACGTGGCGTATTCTGTCGTGGGCCGCGCACTGTACGTGGTACACGAAGGCGACGGGTCGATCCTCGTCATCGACGCAGCGAGCACGGAGCTGCGCGCGAGAATCGGATCGAGTCCCGGCCTCGCAGCCATCGGGTTCGACTTCTCCGGCCGCTGGGGCTTCGTAGTCAACGGAACGGAAGACGAGCTCTACATCGTCGACGCCTCCACGGCTACGGTGCGCCACGCCGTCTCCGTCCCCGAGGGACCCGACCAGGTTTCGTTTACCAGAAGCTTCGGATACGTGCGGTCCACCGGCTCGGTGGACGTGACGATGATCCAGTTGAGCCGACTCGAGGATGAGGGAGAGGTGGTTCTGCAGGCCTTTCCCACAGGGCAAGTGCCGCCGGCGCAGTTTGGCGACCCGGGGACCGCCCCGGCGATCGCATCGGCGGCCGGGCCCACCCCGTTGCCCGGATTGCACCCACGCGCAATGGAAGGACGCATGGGAGACGCCGTCTATGTGTCCAACCCGGCGGACAAGTCGATCTACTACTACCACTACATGGAGGGGATGCCCACGCCCAGCGGCCGGCTTCACAACTATGGGTTCGAGCCCAAGGCTGCTCTTGTAGTGGGCCGCCACCTGCGGGAGACCGAGCCGGGGGTCTTTACGACCACCATAATCGCGCCACACGAGGGGGAGTACGACGCGGTCTTCCTGCTCGACGATCCGCGGATGATCAACTGCTTCGACTTCGCGGTGGCGGCCGACCCGACCCGGGAGAATGAGGCACCCCTCTCGCTCCGCGTCGAGCCACTTTGGGGTGCGAGTCCGCTTTCGGCGGGGGAGCCGCTCGAGCTGCAGTTCAGACTCACTGAACTCACGGGCGGCGAAGCGCAGATCGGAGTGGTGGACCTGTGGGTACTCGTCTACTCGACTTCCGGGAGGCGAGTCGAGGGACAGGCTGTGCACTTGGGCGATGGAGTCTACAGGGCCACGCTGACCGTGCCGACTCCCGGTGTCTACTACGTGGCACCGGCCTCTCGCTCACTGCGCCTCCGCGTGGAGCGCCAAGTCCCGGCGACGTTGCGCGTGGAGAGCAGGGAGTAGCGGGACCGCTCATGACACACGCGGAAGGGGCCGATCGAGCGGCCGCCGTCTTCGTCGACCTGAGCGGGATCGTTCGGCTGAGCGATTCTCTCACCGCCGAATACCTGGAGCACCACCAGCTCCTGCCTCTCGAGCGCACCAACGGGCAAGTCACCGTCGCCCACGTTGGCGCGCCGGACCCGCAAGCGCTCGCCGAGCTTGCCACGCTCTTCGGCGCCCGCCCCGAGCTCGTCGAGGTAGAAGAAGAAGAACTCCTCGGTGCGGTGCGCCGCGCCTACGGCGCCGACCCCACGACGACATCGGACCTCATCGCGACGTTGTCGGCGGACGGCTCGGAGGACGGCGGCGAGACGCTCGTGGCGCACGACCTGCAGGAGTTGGTCAACCAGCCGCCGGTGGTGCGGCTCGTCAACCTTCTTCTCGGCGAAGCCGTAGAGGCGGGGGCGAGCGACGTGCACCTGGAAGCGGAGGGTCGAGGCCTGCTGGTCCGCTACCGCATTGACGGGGTGCTGCAGTCCCAGCCGTCGCCGCCGTCGCGGCTCAGGGCCGCGATGATCAGCCGCCTGAAGATCATGGCGGAGCTGGATGTGACCGAGCGACGCCTGCCGCAGGACGGCCGGCTACGCATGCGGGTGAGTGATCGGGAGCTGGACGTGCGAGTGAGCACGCTTCCCACGCTGCACGGCGAGAGTGTCGTGCTGCGGCTGCTGGACGCCACGCAGCAGCGGTTCACCATCGACCGCATCGGGATGGCGGACGACACCCTGGCGGCGGTGCTGCGCATAGCCTCACGGCCCCAGGGGGTGATGCTCTCCACGGGTCCAACCGGGAGCGGGAAGACCACCACCCTCTACGCGCTGCTGGAACGGGTTCGCACGGGGCGCGAGAAGATCGTTTCGGTGGAGGACCCCGTGGAGTACGAGCTGCCCGGCGTGGCCCAGGTTCCGGTGCAGACGTGCGTGGGCCTCAGCTTCGCCCGCGCTCTCCGCTCGATTCTGCGGCAGGATCCCGACGTCCTGCTGGTGGGGGAGATGCGGGACCCCGAGACTGCCGAGATCTGCATCCAGGCGGCACTCACGGGGCATCTCGTGCTCTCGACGCTGCACACCAACGACGCGCCGGCCGCCCTCATGCGGCTGTTGGATCTCGGAATCGCCGACTACCTCGTGACCAGCACCGTCGACGCGGTCCTGGCCCAGCGCTTGGTCCGCCGCGTGTGCGGCGAGTGCGCCCGCGACGTGACGCCGGACGACGTGGCACGCCGTGAGATGGCCGCGGACGGTTGGGACACCGCCGAGACCCGGAGCGGCGAGGGATGTCCGACCTGCCGCGGGACGGGATTCCGCGGCCGGGTAGGCGTCTACGAGCTGCTCGAGGTGGACGAGGACATCCGGGCCGAGGTGCTGCGTCACCGGGGCTCTCAGGCGATCCGCCAGGTGGCGCTCGAGAAGGGCATGACACCCTTGCGCGCCGACGGGTGGCGCCAGGTAGCCGCAGGCATGACGACTCCAGAGGAGGTACTTCGAGTGACGGCGGTGTAGGCTGCTTGCCGTCGCTCAGTTGGCTGAGGGAGGGAAGCCATGATTAGCGACCGACGCGGATTTACACTCATTGAACTGCTCGTCGTCATCCTCGTGCTCGGGATGCTGGCGGCGTTGGTGGTACCCAACGTGTTCAGCAACGTGAGCATGGCGAAGTCGACGACGGCCCGATCGCAGATCGAGCTGCTGGGCACGGCGCTCGACGCCTACCGGTTGGACAACGACCGCTATCCGACGTCCGCACAGGGTCTCGAGGCGCTGCGGCGCGAGTCGCTCACGGCACCGCGCCTGCGCAACTGGCGCGGGCCGTACATCAAGAAAGAGGTACCGCTGGATCCCTGGGGCCAGCAGTACGCATATGTCAGCCCCGGCATGGTCAACCCATGGGGCTACGACCTGGTGAGCTACGGCCGCGACAGAGTCGAGGGGGGCGATGGGGAAGACGCCGACATCCGGAGCTGGGAGTAGCGCCGGTGCCGACCTTCTCCTACCGGGCCGTCTCCGCTACCGGCCGTACGCTGCAGGGCGCCGAAGAGGCGCTCTCGGCGAGTGAGCTTGAGCATGCCTTGGGCGCGCGCGGGTTGCTCACGCTGGAGGTCCGGCCCGGCGCGGCGACGCCCACCCAGGCCAAGCGGGGCTTCCGCGCACGGCGTGCCGACGTGGCGGAGGCCGTCCGCTACTTGGCTGTGCTCACCGGATCCGGCTTCCCGCTCGATCGTGCGCTCGAGACGGTCGCCGCAGTTGTGGTGCGCCCCGATGTGCGGGATGCGCTGGAGGATGTGCGCACCCGAGTGCGCTCCGGCGGCACCCTCGCCGACTCGATGGAGGAGCGGTCCAGGGTCTTTCCCCGCCTTGCCGTAGCGATGGCCCGCGCCGGCGAGCGCGGCGGTCACCTTCCTGAGGCACTGGAGCGCCTTGCTGCGCACCTGGAGCAAGAGGAACGCCTCAGGGGCCAACTGCTGTCGGCTGTACTCTACCCGGCGGTGATGGCGCTGGTGGGTGGCGCAGCCCTCTTCGTGCTCGTGCTCTACGTACTGCCCCGCTTCGCGGCAATGCTCGGTGATGCGGGCGCCGCTCTACCGCGTTCGACCGCGCTCGTGCTGGGCACCGGCGACTTCGTGTCGCACTCCTGGCCGGCCATCCTCCTGGCTGCCCTCGCGGTGATCGGCGCGGTGGTGTGGTATCGAAGGTCGTCTGCCGGAAGGGTGGTGAGCGACAGGTTGCTCCTGCGGATGCCAGTGATCGGCGGGCTGCGCCGCCAGATCGTCGCGGCTCGGCTCGGTCGGACGCTGGCCGTCCTGCTGCGTGGCGGCCTGCCCATCCTGCCGTCGCTGCAGGTGGCGGCCGATGCCCTCACCGATCGCGCGGCAGCCGGCGACGTGCTGCGAGCCCGGGAGGAAGTACGGGGCGGGGAGCGGCTTGCCCCGGCGCTGGGGCGGGGCCAGGCCTTCTCCTATGTCTTCCTACAGATGCTCGATTTGGGAGAGCAGGGGGGACGCCTGCCCGAGATGCTTGAACGGGGCGCCGCGACCGCGGAACAGGACCTTGAGCGCGGCCTGGAGCGCTTGGTGCGGCTGGTGGAGCCCACGCTCATCGTGGTCTTCGGAGCGATCGTGGGCTTCGTCGCGCTCTCCCTGCTTCAGGCCATCTACGGCGTGAACCTCGTGCGATGACCATGCGTCTCGGACTCGCCATCGGGCCGGATCGGATCGTCGCCGTCGAGCTGCGGCGCACCGCACGCGGCGTGCGGCCGGGGCGCGTGCACGCCCGTTCTCTCGAAACGGCGCCCGGGAACGCAGCGTGGCCCGAACTCGGCGAGGCGCTCAACGAGCTCCTCGAGGCCCTTGGTGCCCAGAGCGCGACGGTCGATGTCGCCCTGCTTCCTCCCCTGGCGAGCGCCAAGGTGCTGTCGCTGCCCCGGCTGCGGCGCCGTGACTTGCGGATGCTGGTGGAACGCAATGCCAAACGCTTCTTCCTCGTACCGGCTCAGCGGGTGGTCGCCGACGCGGCGCCGCTCCGCGGCGGATTGAGTTCGGGACCACGGCCGACGCTCGGCGTATGCGCCGACGCCGATCTGATGGAGGCGATCGAGTACGCCCTATCCCAGGCTGGACTCGCCTGCTCGGCGATCTCTCCGGCTGCGACCGCCCTGGCCGAGGCGGTCCGTGTTCTCGAGCCGCGGGCGCGCCGCGACCGGGTAGTCGTCGCGATCGCCGCGCAGGAGTGGAAGGAAGGCGTGGCGCTCGAGCGCGGCCAGGCGGTGTCGGTAGAGAACTGGGCGTGGGTACGCACTGCGGAGCTGCCGGCGGCCGCGACGCGGATGGGGGATCAGGCCTTTGGGGGCGACGCGGTCCGTGGGGTGCTGTTCCTGGGTGCACATGGTGAAGGGGAGCGAGGCGGTGCAATGGAGCGGGAGGAGATGCTCGACGTTGACGCTGCGTCAGTTTGCGAGTTCGAGCCGGCAGCGCTCGCCGCATTCGGTGCCACGCTCCTTTCCGAAGATGCGCCGGTTCTGCTGTCGCCAACCTGCCGTCGGCGGCACGCGCGCCGTATCAGGCGGCGGGTTGCGGCGCTGTCGACCGCGGCCGTCATGACGCTTGTGTTGGCGGCGCATCTCCACCTGTCGGGAGTGCGGCGCGAGCTGGAAGCGGTCATGGTGCAGCGGGAGGCGCTCGCGGCTGAAGTCACGGCGGCGTTCGAGCTGCAGTGGCTGGCTGGCGCCCTGCGTGGGCGGCTCGGCGCGATAGTGCAGCAGCAGGCCTCGCTGTCGAACTGGACGCCTACACTCGCCGCGCTGGCGCGGGCCCTGCCCGACTCCGTGTACCTCCTGTCGGTAACCGCCGACAGCGGCGGACTCCGACTCGAGGGGATTGCTCCCCAGGCGGCGGAGGCCGTGCGAGCGTTGCAGGCCTCGTCGCAACTCAAGGGCGTGCAACTCCTCGCGGCGTTCCGGCAGGACGGGGTGGATGACCTCGAACGGTTTGATCTGCTGGTCGCGCAGGATGTCACGCTCGCGCCGCCCACCGAGCGACAGGCCTCGCCACGGGGAGGGGGCTCGTGAGGCTCTCGACGCTGGGGTCGCGCGATCGTCGGGCACTCTTTCTCGGGGGGCCGGTCCTGCTGACCGGTCTTTGCTGGATGCTCGTCGTGTCGCCGTATTCTCGGGCGGTGCGTGAGGTGTCGGACCGGCTGACCGCCGAGCGCGAGTTGCTAGCTCGCGAGTTCGCGCTGCTCGCAAACGCCGGTGCATTCCAGGCTGCCATCGACTCGGGGTCCGCGCGACTCATCGAAGCCGCTCCCAGGCTGTTCGGTGGCGAGAGCGAGGCCATGGCTGGCGCGGCGCTCGCGCGCTACCTGAAGTCGGGCGCCACGGAGAGCAAGGCGGTCCTCGCCAGGTTAGAGCCGGGACCGGCAAGGGTAGTGGGAGTCGGAATCAAGGCTCTTCCCGCGCACGCGCAGGGCGAGACCGACCTGTGGGGGTTGCTGTCGCTGCTCTACTCGCTCGAGGCGGGTCAGAAGATGGTGCGCATCGAGGGATTGCGCATCAGAAGCCAACCCGGTCGTGCGGTGCGGTCCCAGGACTATGAGGCGCTCAGCTTCGAGTTCACGGTCACGGGCTACATGCTCGAGGCGGCATTCGACACGCTTTCGTCGCACGCCGCGTTGCCGGGAGACGGCACGTGATGCGCCGGTGGGGAGCTGCCAGCCGCAGCGCAGCGGCCGCGCTCGGGGTGTCGCTGACCGTCTGCGCCGCCACATTCGCGCAGGCGTGGCGCCTCGAAGCCGGCGTGCACTCAGCGGTGACGCCTGTCGACGTGCAGGTACCGGAGCTTGTCGAGCGCACGCATCCGATGGGCTGGGCGCAACTCTTGGCGGCAGTCGGGAAGGCACCGTTCCGAACCGACCGGCAGATGCCGTCAGCGCGGTATCAGCTTCCTGCAGAACGCCGCGCGGCGATGGCGGCGGCAAATCGACCCGCGCCGCGGGCGGCCCGGCTCACCCTCGTGGGTACGGTCCAGGTCCCGGGTGGGACCAGCCTCGCGGCGCTGCAGCTTCCCGGGGGAAATCCCCGGCTGTACCGGGTTGGCCAGACAGTGGAGGGATTCCGGCTCGTGAAGGTGGAGGCGGGCGCGGCGACGCTCGTGGGTCCGGACACCAGCATTGTACTGCCTCTCGCCAAGCCGGGCCAGAGAGGGAGAAGACGATGAATTATCGTGGCATCGCCCTGGCCATTGCGCTGGGCATTTCGGCGCCCGCCTCCGGGCTCGCACAGGAGCGGGAGCCCGTCGGTGTTTCGGCGAGCGACAGCGGTGTGGTGTTCGACTTCCAGGACGCAGACCTGCGCGTCGTGGTGAGCGCGCTGGCCGAAGTTGCAGGGCTCAACATCATCTACACCGACCTTCCGCCGACGCCGGTAACGCTGCGGACCACGCGACCGGTACCGGTGGACGAGGTCAGGGAACTGCTCGAGAGCCTGGCTGAAGCCAACGATCTGCAGCTGATAGAGGACCGGGGCCTGATACGTTTGGTCTCACTCGCCCAGGCCACCGATGTGGGAAGCCCGGATCTTGGACCGCAGCAGGGCGTTGCGACTCCCTCCACGCGGATTTGGATCCATCGGCTCTTGTACGCCCGTGCTGAGGTCATCGTGGCAACACTGCGTGCGCTGTACGGACTCGGAGGCGAATCAGCGCTGTACGAAGCGCAGGCTATGCCCAGGACCCTGTCTGAACGCCTGGAGGACCAACTGGATGCTCCGTTCCGCGATCTCGAGCGCCTGGTGGAGCAGCAGCGGCCGCAACAGCCGCCGCCGCAGCAGCAGCAGCCACTGCAGGAAGAACCGGCGGATTCCGAGCAGAGTGAGACCGCGTGGTTCGCCAGTGGGCTACAGGCAACAGTGGAGATCGTGCCGGACCTGGTGAACAACGCGGTACTGATTCGCGCGACTGCCGCCGACTACGGGACGCTGCGAGCGGCGATCCAGGAGCTGGATCAGCGACCGCTTCAGGTGATGATCGAGGTTCTGATAGCAGAGGTTCGACGCAGCAATGACTTCGCGTTGGGGATCGACGCGTCGATTTCCGATGCGGACGGCAGCCCGTTCGCCTCGCTGACCGGACGATCCGCCGGCGACTTCGTAATGGGCATAATGGAGTTCGGGGGGGTGAACGTCGAGGTCGTGGTGCAGGCGCTCGCGGCATCCGGCGATGTGACCATCCTCTCCCGGCCCATAATCTTTGCGCAGAACAACCGTGAGGCGCGGATCCTGATCGGTGACCAACGGCCGTTCATTCAAGTCGTCCGGACGCTGCCGACCGACGCCGCCGTCCGTGACCAGGTCGTGCAGTACCGCAACGTCGGCACACAGCTTGCGATCCGTCCCACGATCAACGCCGACGGGTACCTGAACCTCCTCGTGACGCAGGAGGTGAGTACGGCCACATCCGAGGTCCAGTTCGGCGCGCCGGTGATCAACACGCGCGAGCTGCAGACGGAGCTCCTCGTGAAGGACGGTCACACGGTTGTGCTGGGGGGCTTGATCGATCGGCAGAGCCAAGAGACACGGAGCGGCGTTCCGATACTCATGGACATCCCAATCATAGGGATGCTGTTCCGGTCGACACAGACGAAAGAGGTTGCCAATGAGCTGTTCATCTTGCTCACTCCCCACGTGATGCGTACCGATGAGGATGTGGACGAGATGACTGACCGGCTCCACAGAGGTTCCTCGGAGCTCAAGGACCGCCTGAAGAGGCGGAGCATCTTCTCCGCGCCTGTGGATTCCGTGCAGCACGAGCCATGACGGAGCCGACGGTGCGCGAGCGAGGCTTCACGCTGGTCGAGCTGTTGACTGTGCTCCTCCTGCTGGGGGTTGCCGCGGCCGTCGTCGTCCCGGAGCTGTCGCGAGGAGTGAGGTCCGGTGCCGCAGTAGCAGCCCGGGAGGTCGAAGCGACTTACCGTTCGGCACGCGACGCCGCCGCGGAACGGGGCGTTCCCGTCACCGTGACGCTCGAGTTGGCAACGGGTTCCTACGTGGTGCGCACCGCGTTGGGAGATGAGGTGGAGCGAGGGGTCGTACTGCGCCGGTCGGGCGTGCGGCTCACCGGTGGCCGGGACGGCTGGGTGGTCGCACGCTTCGGCCCGTTGGGTCGGGCGCGCGCCGACCGCCTGGTCGTGGCCGACAACGAGGAACGCTATGAGGTCACGGCACATCCCTGGACTGCGGCGGTCGAAGCGCGACGGCGCTGAGTGCGGCTTCACCCTCGTCGAGGTCGCCGTTGCGATCTTCATACTTGGCGTGGCCGTTGTGGCGATGGTCGAGGCGACGTCGGGCACGCTGCGTGCCCAGGCCGGAGCGGAACGCTCCCGCGAAGCGGTGGCGCTCGCCGAATGGAAGATGAACCACCTGGCCGCGTTGCCGGCGGACTCCCTCAAACAGTACTTGGTGACCCGCACGGGTGAGATTGCGCTGCCGCCGCGCCGCTACGTGTGGCGGGCCCTCGTGCGGCCCGCGCGTGGCGGGGATCGGCTGTGGGACGTGGCCGTCCATGTCGAGTGGGACGGCGGGCACGTCGGCTTGGAGTCGGTGCTTTTCCGACCCGACCTGCCCGCGGCACGCGGACGGGAGGGTACGCAGTGAGGCCGCGGAGTCGCGGGGTAACGCTGATCGAGCTCATGGTCGCGCTCGTCGTGACGAGCTTCTTGGTCATAGCCGCCCACGCGACGCTCACGGCGATGGCCGATGCGTGGTCGGGCTCGCGGGAGGCGCGAGAGCGAGTCTTGAACGGCGTGGGCCGGCGGGCGCAGCTCGAAAGCTGGTTCCGCGGCGCAGTGTTGCTCGATGGCGTGGGTTCCTTTCGGGGCCGCCATCAGAACGTGGGCGGGATACCACAGGACGAACTCACGTTCGCGGTCGCCGACGGAGGTCCGCTCCGACCTGGCGCGCACCGGGTGCACCTCTGGATCGACCGCGACCCCGGCACGGCGCAGCAAGGGCTCGTGGCGGAGCTCGCCGTCATAAGGGGCACAATGCTCGCCCCACCCGAGACCCTCGAGGTGGCCCCTGAGGCTGATGGGCTCTCGCTTCGCTACCTCGTGCGTGTCGGGGTGCAGGATGAGTGGGTTGCGACCTGGGAGTCGGACGAGCACCTGCCGCGTTCCATCGACCTCAGGCTCGTGGACATCGCGGCGGTCAGGCTCGGTGCCACAATGGTGTCGGACGACGGAATGCTGCCGCTGCTTGGAATCCCCATTGTCGTTCCGGTCGCCCGGGAGTGGCGGTGACGCGACTCGGCGACCGCAGCGGCTTCGCTCTGGTCACGGTGCTCTGGCTTCTCGTGGTGGTGGGGAGTGCAGCAGCGGCATTTCAGGCGGCGGGGCGGGCCGAGCGCCGTGCGGCGGCTAACGCAGTGGCCGAGGCGCGGGGTCGCTGGGCCGCGCGGGCGGGTCTCGCCCGTGCGTTGGTGGCGCTCGACCGGGAACTGCGGTCCGGCGCGAGGGGAGGGGGGAGTGCCTGGGCAGGCGGTACGTATCTGCAGGCGAGCCGAACTACCGTGGGGGAGATCGAGGTGGCGGTGGCGACCCTCGATGCACGGGCGCGGCTCAACCTGAACTCCGCCGACGGCGACGAGCTCCGCTCTCTGTTCACGGCAGTGGGTATGCGGAGGACGGACGCAGCGGCCCTAGCTGACGTCGTCCTGGACTGGCGCGATCGCGATAACGACCGCCGGCCGCGCGGGGCGGAGACGCGGGAGTATCTCGCCAAGGGGCCGTTGCGACCGGGCAACGGGCCGTTCCAGCGAGCCGATGAGCTGCTTGACCTGATCGGCGTCACCAGCGAAGTCTACGAGCTCATCGAGCCCCACGTGGGTGTGACAGGAGACAGCCTGGTAAACGTGAACACTGCGTCGGTGCCGGTGCTTACAGCCCTGCCCGGTGTGAGTCCGGTGGCTGCGGCGGCGATCATTGCCCGGCGGCGCGCCCGGCGGTTCCGGACGCCGTTCGAGGTGTTGGCCGCCCTCCCCGAGCCGCAGCGCGAGGCGATCCGGGGGCAGATGGACGCGTTTGTCTCGCGAGCCGCATTCACTCCGCGTGATCTCGAAATCGTCGCGACGGCGACCGTGCCAGGCTCAGCCGTTGCCGCGCGTGTGACCGCTCTCGTCCACCTCGCTGGAGGTGCGCGGTGGGAGTTGGTAAGAGTGGTCGATCGCTGACGAAGAGCCCCGCGAATTGCGGTCTCCCTGAGCGGTGCCAGATTCCTGGTGACTGCCAGGTCACCAGGGGAGTGCCTGGGAGAGAGGACGCGCTACACTCGGCCTCCGGCCTAGGCTCGATCCGGCCCCCCTGGCGGGCCCGCCCGCACCCCTGGCCCCCCAGTCCCGGGCAGATTACCTTCCAACGCTACTTAAACCATTGTCGGCGTGGAGGGTACGCCCTACCACCGACAGCCCATCGCGGGGGCGAGTGACCGCGCAGATGATGAGCGATCGGTCAGTGCGGCTGTGCCGGACTCCATCGAGCATCAACACCAAGGGGAGTGCGGCATGCACACGACCGGAACCGTCAAGTGGTTCAACGACAGCAAGGGCTTCGGCTTCATCACGCGGGACGACGGCGAGAAGGACTGCTTCGTCCATCACTCCGCCATTCAGGGCAGCGGTTTCAAGTCGCTGCGTGAGGGCGAGAAGGTGGAGTTCGACGTCGTGCAGGGCGATAAGGGCCCGGCGGCTGAGAACGTCACCAAGGTCGAAGGGTAGAGGCTGACCGCTGACGGAGGGGGGCTGCCCCGGCGCCGTTCGGGGCGGCCCTCTGCTTTTCACACAGACATTCAAGCAAAGATGGTGATGGTACAGTGACCGAAATCATTCTGGACGAGAACGACAATCTGGAACGAGCCCTCAAGGTTTTCCGGCGCAAGGTACAGCGCTCGGGCATCCTCCAGGACCTGCGGAGCAAGCGCTACTACGTGAAGCCGAGCCTGGCCAAGCGGCTCAAGGCGGCGGCGGCGCTGAGGCGCAAGCGGCGCGCTAGCCGCAGGCGGCGCTAGTCCAGGGTGGCGGCCCCCGCGGCCGCCGCCCAGCAGCAACTCCCTCCTTTGCACCCCCGCTGTGGGGTGCCAGATTCCGGTGGCCTCCCACGTCATCGTGACTCACGAAATCCAACCCAACCATTCGCGTCCCCCAGGCCACTAAGGACTGAGATGCACGGCATCGGCAGGGACCCAGCAAATGACCAGCGTCTGGTCGAGGAGCTGCTGGAGGGCGGGAGTGAGACGGCCTTTCGGGAGCTGTATCGTCGGCACACGCCCCGGCTGTTGCAGTTCGTCACCCGGGTGCTGGGCGGAGCCGGCGACGAGGCGGAGGACGTGGTTCAGGACACCTGGATCAAGGCCGTCGAGGGGCTGCCCGGATTCCGCGGCGAGGCCCGGTTCGCAACGTGGCTCACCGGGATCGGCCTCAACGTGAGCCGCATGCACCTGAGGAAGGCCGGGCGATGGCGCGGGTTCATCGAGGCAGTGGAGCCTCAGTCGCCCGAGTCCCGACTGTCGCACGAAGAGCGGATGGACCTCGAGTGCGTGCTGGCGCAGCTACCCGCCGGCCAGCGGACCGTCCTGCTGCTGCACGACGTGGAGGGATACACGCACGCGGAGATCGGCCAGATGCTGGGAATCGCCGAGGGCACTTCGAAGAGCCAGCTCTCGGTGGCAAGGAAGCAGGCGCAGGCGCTGTACGACGGAGGAAGCCATGAGTGAGCGGGATCAGAACGGACTGACACCAGAGTTTCGGCGGGCACTGGATGCGCTGCCCCGGGAGAGGGAGCCGTCGGCGGAGCTGGAGGATCGGACCGCCGCGGCACTGAGGCAGCGTGGGTTGATAGCCTCGCGGTGGAGTGCTCCGCGCGGGCGTCCGGCCTGGAGCACGTGGCTCGGCGTCGCCGCTGCGCTCGCGATCTTCGCCGCCGGGACGGCACTCGGGCACCGGCTGGGATCCAGCTCTGCGGTGGTCGTGCTGGCTCCCGCTCCCGGCGGCGATGCCCGCGCGACTGCTGCGTTCGTGCAGCGCACCGGGTCCGCACACGCCGCGGCGATCGTTCGGATGGCCGCGGCACTGGAGTCGGCCGAGCCGCAGGACGTGGAGCTGGCGCGAGAAGTGTCGCTGGCCGCGCTCCGGGCCTCGCTGGATGCGCTCACGCGCCTCGATCCCAGTGATCCGACACCGGCCCTGCTCCTGGCCCAGGTACAACCTATCGAAGCATCGAGTGTGATTCGGGGCCCTGCCGATGAGCCGTGGGTGGTCTGGTTCTAGAATCGCTCGAGAGGGGGATTAGCAGATGAACACACAAATCAAGATTGCAGCGGCGCTGGTGGTCCTGTTTGTGGGAGCATCGAGTGGTGTGACGGCGCAGGAGCGCCAGCATGCCGAGGGGGACCACCTGGAAGCGTGCGGTGAGCATGAGGTGGCCGTCGGCGCGCTCGGCATCAAGGGGCTCGCCTGCGGGCCCTGCACGCAAACGCGCCGCGACGGCAGGTGGATCTGGCGTTTCGACGCCGAACCCGAAGTGCTCGAGATCCAGGAGGACGGCCCGGCCGCGGGGAAGCTCGAGGCGGGGGACGAGATCGTCTCGGTGAACGGCCTCTTGATCACCAGTGCGGAGGGTGGAGACCGCTGGTCCAACGTGGAGCCGGGGGAAACGGTGACGCTCGTGGTGCGGCGCGAGGGCCGCGAGCGTACGGTAGGCATCCAGGCGGGCTCGCACTGCGAGAAGCGGTCATTCTCGGTGCCGCACGACGTGGACGTGGCCGTCCAGCGGATCGAGCACGGGGAGCACAGGGACATAACCCTCATCAAGATCCTGCCCGAGGGATGGTTTGGGTTCTCGTTCAGCTGCAACTGCATGGCGCACGTGAGCGAAGAAGAGACAACGTGGGAGTTCGAGGACGCACCCAAGATCATTGCGGTGGCAGAGAACAGCCCCGCGGCGAGCGCCGGTCTCGAGACCGGAGACCTCATCGTGGCGGCGGACGGCCATCCCGTGACGGAAAACGAGGGCGCGCGGCGGCTGACTACGGTGCTGCCGGGTGAGACGGTGCAGCTCACCATCGAGCGCGACGGCCGCGAGATCACGGTTGAGATCACGGCTGCCGACCGGCCCATCGGGGACTGAGTTGCCGTAGCCGGGCGGGAGCAGACACGAACGAAGAGAGCCGGGGGGCGTGATGCTCCCCGGCTTTCTCTTCGGTCCCGTATTCGGTTGTCCCCCATGGATTTGCACACCTACGCACGCCTCACGGAGCGGCGGTACGTTTGCCTGTCCGGTCTGCCGGCCTACATTGGCAAATACGACATTCCATGGGGAGGTCCGAATGCTGCGCCTAGTTCTCCTACTTGCCTTCGGGTTCACTTTCGCGGGCTCCGCCCAAGCCCAGACACTCGAGCCCCTCGACCCCTGGGTCCGCCAGGTACACCTGCAGCTGTGGATGTACCGTGTCGACCTGGGCCTCACGGATCTCAGCCACAACGTCGTGACCGGCAGCCTCGATGCCGGTGAGCGGGAGACCGTGATGGCGGAGTTGGAGGGAGGATCGCACTACACCCTCTTGGCCGTGTGCGACAACGATTGCACCGATGTCGATCTGCGCGTCAAGACGCGCTCCGGCACTACGCTGGATGAAGACTTGGAGCTGGACGACTTCCCGCTCTGCGAGATCTCGGTGGCGGGCGAAGGCACGATGATGTTCGAGGTCGAGGTCATCATGGTGGACTGCGACGTCGAGCCATGCCGCTACGCAGTGGCGGTGTTCGAGCGGTAGCGCGGCAGCAAGAGAGAGCAGCGCATCATCCCCTCCAAAGGAAAGGGCCCCGACCGGGGCCCTTTCTGTTGCGCGGATGATCTTGACCGGCGTGTGGGGCCGGTGCGTCCGAAGCTGCTACGACCGCGGTGACTCGTCGGTCCGGCCGTTGTCGTAATGCCCTATAAGCTTGAGCGGTTGGCCGGAGTCGTCCGTCACTATCTCGATCCGGAAGTAATCCAGCTCGTCGAAGCGGAACATGCTCTCACCCATTGGGATTGCTCGCATGCGCGCGCCCTCTCCGCGCTGGTAGATGAGGCTGCCGTCCTCGAGCGTGAGAGTGCGCGGCCCGTAGCTGCCGGCATACGACGCCAGCACCTCGGGGCTCACGGTCACGGGACTCGTCTTAGACTCGAGGCCGGCAATCGCCCACTCGATTGCGAAGGCCTGACGTGGATCAGACTGACCCTCCAGAATCGTCTCCAGCGCCATGATGTGCGCCTTGTCGAGCGCCTGAGCCGCAGGCACGGCGACGTCCGGGATCACGCCCACACCCTCCCAGTTGGTGCCTGTGATCGGGTTCACAGCCCTGCCGAACGGGACACCCAAACCGGTGCTCAGCTCTTCGAATATGACCCGGCTCACCGGGTGCGCCCCGCCGCCCGTCGTGTCGCCCACGATCGTGGCCCGCTCCAGATTCTTGAGGTTGTAGCTGAACTCCTCGGCGCCCGAGAACGTGCGGTCGCTGGTCAGCACGTAGAGGTCCGTATCCGTCATACGCTCTCCCTGCACGTGGGTGAGCGTCCAGAACTGCTGGGTGCTGTCCGACTCGCGAATGTAGAAGCTGTTCAGGTGAACCGGCTCATCGAAGAAGTAGGTGGTGATGAGCTGGATCAGGCTGGGAGAGCCACCGCCGTTGTACCTGAGGTCGATGATCAGCGCATCCGTATGTGCGAGGAAGTTCATGGCGGCTACGGCCGTGGGGCCGGAGTACGCGGCGTTCACGAACCCGTCGAACCGCAGGTATCCGACGTTTCCCGTGAGGATCTCCACACGTCTGAATCTGAAATTATCCCTGGCAGCCTCCGCCCTTTCCCGGGCCTCCGCCTCGTCCTCATCCACGTCGGCAGTCAACTGCGCCATCATGTCGGGCGGAATGTAGCCCACGCGCAGGTGTAGATCGTGGCTGATCGATTGGAGGTCGCGCGTGAGCGCACCCGTGAACTCCCGAACGGTGTTCAGGTCGTCGTAAGCGCCGCCGGCCATCTGCTGTCGCACGAACTCGTCCATCTGCTCCGCGACCTCGGGGAACACGTATGTGCGGTTGAGGGCGGCACAAACCGAATCTACGATCTCGGCGCGCATGGCCGCGTCCGCGGCGACGTCGGCGGGCGGGCCCAACTGAGCCGATGCAGCCGGTGCGCAGACGAGAGACAGTGCGGCTATCACTAGCGCAATGCGCACGCCAAGCGTCAGTGAGGTGGTTCGTTTGTGTCCATTCATGATCCGTTTCCTCACGCTCTCTGATGGTGCAGCGGCTACCGTGCTCTCAACTCCTCGATTATCGCAGCGTCCATCCAGTAGGCGTCGTCGTTGCCGCGCCGGGAGGAGTTCAAGATGATCTGGCCGCCGTCCGATGTGACGAGCGCGCAGATCTCGTACGCCCTCGAGTTCACGGGTTCTCCCATGTTCACCGGTGCGGTCCAGTTGTCTGCGTCGTCCTTGAAGCTGATGTAGAGATCCACACCGCCGATTCCACCGGGTCGCCGGTTGCCCGTGAAGATGAGGTAGCTCTCGTCCGGTGCGATGAAGGGCGATCCCTCGCCGGCCTCCGTGTTGATCGCCGGGCCCAGGTTCTCTGGCTCCTGCCAAGTTCCGTCGACGAAGCGTGACATGTATACGTCTCCCCCGCCGAAGCCACCGGGTGCGCCGGAGCCGAAGTAGATGTTTCCGTTGGCGGCGATCGAGAACTGCCAGTGCATCTCGAGCGTGTTGGGACCGCCCTCGATCATGTGCGGTTCGGACCACCCGTCTGTAGTGCGGTCCACGTACCAGATGCGTTCGGCGTGCGAGCCGTCCGCCGGGCTGGGGCGCCTCGACAGGAAGAACAGGCGCTCACCGCCGGGATCGAAGAACGGCTCGCCATCGCCGGTGGTGAACTGTGAGAACGGCACGTTCGCAGGCTCTGTCCAGCGGCCTCCCTCGAGGAGGGAAGTGAACAGGATCGAGCGGGTGTACCCCGACTCGTCGATGATGAAGGAGCTGGACCAGAATGCCTCGACTCCGTCCGGATCGAACGTGGGTACGCAGTGCTCGAACCGGTGCGATGCGACGATGTCGAGCGCGAACGGGACCGGCTCACGCCCCGGTCTGGGCTGCCCCATGTAGGGGCCGCGCAGCACGGGGAAGTCGACAGGCGCGGTGCTCGCGCCCCGGGCGGCGAGCAGCTCGACCACTTCATCGTGGCCGCCTGCCTGCGCCATGTTGAGCGCCGAGTAGCCCGCCACGCTGCGCGCGTCGAGCGTCGCACCGCGCTCGATGAGCAACTCGGTCGCCTCCATGTGCCCGTACTCAGCCGCGTAGTGCAGCGACGTGCGGCCATAGCGATCCAGGTCGTTCGCGTCCAGGTCCTCGTCGAGCAGGATTCCCACGATGCGTGCGGAGCCTCCCTCGCTGGCCGAGTGCAGCAGCGAGCCGCCGCTCTCGTTGCGCGCTTGGAGGTCGATGTCGCGTGCAAGGAGCTTGAACAAGCGCACGAGTCCCTTCTCGATGGCCATGGTCGCGAGGAAATCGGCGTCGCGCCCCGAAGTGGGTACGTCTGCACCGCGATCCAGCAGCAGATCCACGAGATCGCCGTGGCCGCGCCAGGCGGCGAGCTCGAGCGGTGTGGCGTCGTACCGGTCCCGCGCATTTACATCGGCTCCGCCATCCAGTAGTGCCGTGGCAACGTCGACGTTGCCCGTCTCCCGTGCGACGAGCAGTAGTGGAGTGCGGCCGTAGTCATCCCCGATCTCGGTATCCGGACCCTGCGCCAACAGGAGTTCAACGACGGCGCCGTGACTGCGGACAGCCGCCCAGTGTAGCGGTGTCTCGTGTTCGTAGCTCTGGGCGTTTACGTCGGCGCCGTGCTCCACGAGCAACTGGGACAACTCGAGGAAGCCGCTCCCGGCGGCGTAGTGAAGCGGTGTGCAGTCACTGTCGTCTGTGCTGTTGACCAGGTGGGGGTCCTGCTCGAGAAACCTGGAGACAGCGGCCACGTCGCCCTGCCCGGCGGCGTCGTGGATGGTCTGGGATCTCGCTGTTCCGGAAGCGGTTACGAGGGCCAGCGTTGCGCAGGCCGCTATGCGATACACGTGCATCGTCCCCTCCCCTGAAATCGCAGCCGTGGAGGCAGCGGCAACGTCACGGTGTGGCCACGAGTGGCCAATTCCAATACGCATTGGGGCGAAGATTGGTTCCGGATGGGCACCCTAGCGAAACCCGGCAAAATAGGATAAAACAGGGATGGAGCTGGTCACGATAAAGGCGCCCGCGTGGCGAGTCGAAGCTATGGTCGAAACGAACCCGACGGATTACCAGGACGGACTGCGACGCTTTCTCGACGACCTTCGGTCGGAGGGAGATCGCCGCTCCCGCAGTGAGCGGCGTCGCGGCGAGCGCAGGGTTGCGAATATCCCCGTGCGCCACGAACGGCGCTCCGGCAGGGATCGGCGCGCCAGCGCGGATCGGCGCATCAGTTATGATCGCCGTCGTCCGCAGATCGAGCAGTTCACGCTAGCCGAGAGCCGGTTGATCAAGGAGTTGCTGGGGCAGCCGGACCGCGAGGCGGCGTGCCCGCAGTGCCACGGGCGTCTGCTGCTCGGGCCCGTCGAGACGCATGCCGGCGTGAGCATGCAGGACGTGGTCTGCACCGGCTGCCGCCGGAGCACGCTGCTGGTTGACGGGTAGCGAGCCGGCGCGCTGTCTGCGCCACCATGCAACACCCTGCCCCTACAACAGCGACTCCCTTCCGCACCGAGCGTTTCTCTCGGTGATCGGCATCTCGCTTGTTCACTCGATCGCTGACGGGCTGGCTCCCGCCGCCGTCGGCCCGTAGCTTGGGGCAGGAAGAGCGGGAGACCCAGCCCTGACTGACGTACTGGAGAACCTCAAGTCGGCACTGTCCGATCGCTACGCCATCGAGCGGGAGATCGGTAGCGGTGGGATGGCCACGGTGTATCTGGCCGAGGACCTCAAGCACCACCGCAAGGTGGCGGTCAAGGTCCTGCGGCCCGACCTCGCCGCGGCACTGGGATCAGAGCGCTTCTTGCGCGAGATCGAGATCGCCGCCCAGCTGCATCACCCTCACATCCTGCCCCTGTACGACTCGGGGGAATCGGACGGCTTCCTGTACTACGTGATGCCCTACGAGAAGGGGCAGTCACTGCGCGAGAAGCTGGTGAGCGAGGGCGAACTCCCGGTGGGTGCGGCGGTCAGGCTGCTGCGCGACGTGGTGGATGCGCTGGCGCACGCACATGCGCTGGGCGTGGTGCATCGCGATATAAAGCCGGAGAACATCATGATCTCCGGAAACCATGCGTTGGTCACGGACTTCGGGGTAGCCAAGGCGGTGAGCGACGCCACGGGGCGCGAGAAGCTCACGACGGCGGGCGTGGCGCTAGGCACGCCGGCTTACATGGCGCCGGAACAGGCGGTCGCCGACCCGCACATCGATCACCGGGCTGACGTCTATGCGGTCGGTGTGCTGGCCTACGAGTTGCTGACCGGGCAACCGCCGTTCACGGGCGCCACACCACAGGCAGTGCTCTCTGCCCACGTAACGCAGTCGCCCGAACCCGTGGTGAGGCACAGAGGAACGGTGCCGCCGGTTCTGGCCGATCTGGTGATGAAATGTCTCGAGAAGAGGCCGGCCGACCGGTGGCAGAGCGTGGAGGAGCTGCTGCCCCAGCTCGAGGCGCTCGCCACGCCGAGTGGCGGCATCACACCCACCATGACACAGCCGGTTTCTGCCGCGGCTCCGCAGCGCCCCATCAGTCGGCGCTACTTGGTTGCAGCTGTAGGGATCGCCGCCGTGGCTCTGCTGCTTGTCGGAGGCTGGTTACTCACCCGCGGTACCGGGAGTGCTGGGACGGTGGATTCCAGGTCCATTGCGGTGCTCCCGTTCACGAGCATGCGTACCGACGAGGAGACCGAGGCGTTCACGACCGGTGTCCACGATGATATCGTGACCCAGTTGTCGAAGGTGAGCGCGCTCAAGGTGATGTCGCGCACCTCGGTGCTGGAGTACCGGAACACGACCAAGAACATCCGGCAGATCGGTGAGGAGTTGGGCGTTGCCAACCTGCTCGAGGGCGGTGTGCAGCGCGCCGGGAGCCAGATCCGGATCAACGTCCAGCTGATCGATGCACGTAGCGATCAACATCTGTGGGCCGAGACGTACAACCGTGAGTGGACCGTCGAGAACGTCTTTGCCGTCCAGAGCGACATCGCTCGGCAGGTGGCCTTGGCGCTCGAGGCGGCGCTCCTCCCGGAGGAGAGGGCGAGCATAGAGGAGAGGCCGACCGACAACGCCGAGGCCTATGAGGCGTTTCTCCTGGCGAATACCTATGCGCAACGAACCAGGGAGCGGGAAGCCGCGGACAGGGCCATGGAACTCTATGAGCGGGCGGTGGAGCTGGATCCGGGCTTCGCTGCCGCCTGGGCCCTGCTGGGCCGGCAGCGTATCTGGAAGTACTGGGAGTGGAACGAGTTCGAGCAGCAGCCGAGAGCCAGAGCGGCGCTCGACCGCGCCGTCCAGCTGGCTCCCGACGGGGCCGACACACACTTCGCGCTGGGCTTCTACCACTACTACCATGGCCGCGACTACGACACGGCCTTGGAGCACTTCTTCGCGGCCGAAAGGCTCCGCCCGGGGCGTGCCGTTGTCCTGGGAGCAATCGGCCTCGTGCGCAGGAGGCAGGGCCGGTGGGAGGAGGCGGTCACAGCCTGGAAGCGAGCCCTTGAGGCCGATCCGCGCTCCGCTTGGCTCAACCTGGTGATCGGTGAGTCGAACCGCTTCATGCGGCGGTACGACGAGGCCGCGCGGTATCTGGATCGTACGATCTCGGTCGCCCCTGAAGATCAGACCAGCTACAGCGAGCGGTTCGCGACGCTGCTGTACCTTGCTGCTGACAGCGTCGCTGCGCGGCGCTTCCTCGACGAGCATACCAACCAGATTGTGGATGCCCAACTGCACACGGGGTATCGGAGCCTGGCGTATTACCAGAACGACCTGCGCCGGGTTCTGCAGCTATCGCTCGAACATCTTCCGGCGAGCTACCGGTCAATCGCACTGGCCGGCCACCTGCTCGGCGATACGGAGCTCGCAGAGGCCTACGCCGACTCACTGCGATCTCGAGGGGAGCGGAGGCTGCAGCAGGTGCCCGAGCGGCTTCGGTCGGTGCCGTATCGCACCGTCCTGACGCCGCACCTGGACATCTCGATGGCCGACGCGCTGATGGGCAGGGAACAGGAGGCCATCGCGGGGGCGCAGCGTGCCCTCGAGTTGCTCCCGATGTCGCGAGACGCCATGCGCGGTGTCGACGCGGTTTGGAACCTGGCGCTGGTCTATGCGATCTTCGGATACGAGGATGAGGTGCTGGACCAGCTGGAGTACCTGCTGTCGATCCCTTCGTTCTGGACCGCCTGGCAGTTCCGAAACGATCCTCTGCTCAGCTACCTCGGAGACAATCCCAGGTTTCAGCGATTAGTGGGGCGCGACTGAAGCGTCTCCTCCACGTATGCGCGAATCGCCGCATGCGTTTCCGGCTCCTTCCAGCCACTCAGCACCTCGAGATCCATGCGTGGCGCCTGCCGCTCCACCCGGTCCAGGCTCGGCGCTCTGAGCTGTAGCTTGGTGAGGCCAAACCGCGCGGCCGGCATCGCGCCCAGGTTTGCGGCAACCTCCAGCGCCCGATCGAGCAGCGCATGGGGCTCGGCGATCTCGTCTATCAATCCCGCCCTGAAGGCCTCTTCGGCGGTGTACGCGCGGCCGAGGTACACCAGCTCCTGCAGGTGCTGTGTGGATGCGGCGAACCGCAGGATCTCGATCGCCATCACCGGGAAGGGAATCCCCACCCGCAGCTCGGGCATGCCGATCCTGCCCTTGCCGTCACTCATGATGCGGTAGTCCGCCGCGGCAGCGAACACCGCGCCCCCGGCAATCGCGTGACCGTTGACCGCCGCAACGAGCGGCCGCGGGAAGACGAACAAGCGGTGAAAGCAGTGAATCAGTGCCTGGAAAAAGCGGTCCAGGTATTCCTCGCCGCCGTCCAGGAAGCGATACAGATCCACGCCGGCCGAGAAGATCGAACCCGTGCCGGTCAGCACCACTGCGCTCGGTTCCTCTGCAGCTCTGATGGCGTCGATCTCATCGGCCAACGCCGTGACGAGCTCCGCGTCGAGCGCGTTGGCCTTGCCATGCCCCAGGCGGAGCACTGCGACCGAATCCCGGTCTTCGCGGTGTATCATGCCGCTCCCTGGTGCTGGTTCACCATTTCACGCACGGCTCGGGTGTGGTCCGGCGTGGTGCCGCAGCAGCCACCGATGATCCTCACACCGGCATCGATGAGCTGCCGCGCCCTGTCTGCCGTGAACTCTGGTGGCTCCGTGTAGACCGCCTTGCCGCCCTCGATCTCGGGCAGGCCGGCGTTGGGCTGAATGATGATCGGCAGGTCGCTGACGCGGCGGAACTCCTCCGCGATCCGGATCATCACCTCGATGCCGCTGCCGCAGTTGGATCCGACCGCGTCGGCTCCCGCGTCGGCGAGTCCCGCGGCTGCGGCCTCGACGCTCACGCCCATCACAGTGAAGAAGCCCTTGGGCGTCTCGTCGAACGTCATCGTGGCGGTGAGGGGTGTGTGGGGGAGGACTTCCTTTGCCGCCTGGACCGCCAGCGTGGCCTCGGTGAGGTCGAGCATCGTCTCGACACAGACGCAATCGACTCCGGCGTCCGCGAGACACTGCATCTGGGTTCTGAAGTTCTCGTATATGTCCCGCGGGTCGGTGTCGCCGTATGGCGTGAGCATCCGGCCGCTCGGTCCTACCGACCCGGCCACGTACGCTCGCCCGGCGGCGGCCCGTCGGACGGCGGCCACTGCTTCACGGTTGAGCTCCTCGGTCCGGTCCGCCAGACCGTACGGCTCGAGCCGCATGGGAGAGGCGCCGAACGTGTTGGTCTCGACGATGTCGGCGCCGGCACTCACGTACTGTCCGGCGACGTCCTCCAGCACCTCGGGATGCGACAGCGTGAATGACTCGGGCGGCTTGCCGGGTTCGAGCCCTCTTTCCAGCAGCATGGTCCCGATGGCGCCGTCCACCAGGAGAACGGCGCCGGATGCCAGCCGGTTGGAGAGCGTCTCCAGCTCAGGCACCGACCAGTTGCCTCACGCGATCCACCGCGTTGGCGGCGTCGAACCCATAGGCATCAGCGCCGATGCCCTGAGCGAAGTCCTTCGATACGGGCGCTCCACCCACGATCGTCTTGATCTTGTCGTCGAGCTTCTCCTGCTTCAGCAGCTCCACCGCCTCACCCATCACTGGCATGGTCGTGGTGAGCAGTGCTGACATGCCGATGACCGCTGCGTCCTGCTCCTTCGCGGCTCGCACCATCTCTTCGGGGGTCACGTCGCGTCCCAGGTCGATCACGTCGAAGCCCGCACCCTTGAGCATTATGCCCACGAGGTTCTTGCCGATGTCGTGCAGGTCGCCGCGAACGGTGCATATCACCACCCGTCCCATGGAGGGAATGCCCTGCGCGATGAGCAGCGGCTTGAGCAGGTCCATGCCGGCGTACATGGCCTTGGCGGCCAGGAGCACGTCCGGCAGGAAGATGTCGTGCGCCTTGAACCGCTGACCCACGACGTTCATGCCGGCGATGAGGCCGTCATCCAGTATCTGCTTCGGCGGCGTGTTCTGCTCGATCACCTGCTGCGTGAGCTCGGCAACCAGCTCGTCGTCGCCGTTGATCACGCCCTCTGCGATCTGGTCAAGCAATCCCATATGGCTCACTCCGCGAACAACGTCCGGATTCGCTTCCGGCACTCGCGCGTGTCGCACTCGCGGCAGAAGGGAAACGAGGCTGCGAACTTGTGAACGTCCCGGTGGGCCGCGATGATGACTCCGGAGACGGACTTGAGCGGCTGCATCAGGAAACTGTTGGTCAACGTCACGCCGATCTCCTCGGGCCCTAGATAGTCGAACAGCTTGCGCTGGCCGCTGACGTGCCAGCCACAGTACCCCGGACTGTAGCGCAGCACGCCGCCGTCCGGCGCGCCCCACCCGTCGCCGCGCAGCACGTCACCGTAGCGCCGCTCGGCCAGCTCGGCCGCATTGTCGGCCGCGGCGGAGGCCGCGGCATCCAGCATCGACGCGAGCGCAAACTCGTTCTCTTCGAACAGCCGCGCGATCTCCTCCGCCGGCCGCTCGCCGATCGTGACCGTGAAGAGCGCAAGGTGATCGGCGCGCTCGAAGATCCCTCCCACCGGCGTGCTCGGATCGTTGCGGCCCTCTCCCTGGTACACCTGCTCGAACTCCGCCGCCGCAATCTCCTCCGTGATACCTGTGGGGACCGCGGTCTTCGCGAGCATCGCGAGCGCTTGCTCGCAGATGCGGTCGACCGGGCCGCTCACCGTGACGCCGGGGGGGATGCCCTGGTTCTCGAACACGGCCTCCCTGGTCGGCTTCACCTCATCAGGGGAGAAAGTGAATGTCTCGGTCATGGACGCTCGAAGGGAAGAGACTCCATGCCGAAGCGCCGCGCTTCGGCCAGCATCAATCTGGTGAGCTCCGCTCTCACGTCGTCGGAAAGCGGGGGCGTCTCGTACTCGGCGATGAGGCGCTCGGCCTCGGCGTGTGCGCGCTCCGCGAGCGTCGTCCCGCCCTCTTCCTGCCAGCGTGAGCGGTTTGCCCGGTCGATGACCGGTCCGGGGAAGTGGTGTTCTTCCTTGAGGTAGCGCCGCGTGTGCTTGGAGATGAGCAGGTGCCCCTCCTCCATCAACTCCTGGAACCGCTCCAGCGCGGGGAAGTCTTCCTTGGGCTCGATTCCCCGTATGACGCGCAGGGCGAGCCCGCAGATCTCGTTGTCCAGGACCAGCTTCTCGAGACTGAAGCAGCTCTCGAAGTCGAGCATGCCGGGACCGGAGATGCTGTTGATCCCGGCCAAAGCGGCCAGGGTGGCGCCCATCGACGTCTCGAGTCCGGCCTGCCCGTCGAGCAGCTTGGCGTCACTCAGCGCCATGTACGCCTGGGTCGGCAGCCCGAGGAACTTGCCGATCTCGTTGTAGGCGCAATCGATCATCATGGTCTCTGCGGCGCCCATCGGCGTGGTCTCGTAACGTACGTCGAACGCGGCCGGCGATCCGCCGTACAGCGCGGGGGTGCCGGGGTTAGACAGTTGGCTGATGACCACTCCGCTCAGCGTCTCGGCGGTGTGCTGCACCAGGCTGCCGACCAGGGTGACGGGAGCCACGAACCCCGTCAGCGGCATGGAGATGTACTCCACCGGAATCGAGTACCTGGCGCAGTCCACCACGTTCTGCGACGTGACGTCGCTCCACTTGAGCGGCGCGGTGGGACAGCAGGACAACACGGTGAGCGGCTTGGCCCGCAGCTCATCCTCCGTTCCACGCACGGCGAGCTGCAAGTCCTTCATCACGTTGAAGCCGTCGATCGTGAACGCTCCCGTGACAACCGGCTTGGGGCCGAACATGAGACTGAGGTACAGGCGGTAGCTGTCGGAGATGTTCACGTGCACGTCGGCGGGAATCAGCGCGGTGCTCTGTGACGGCAGATGCGCCAACTGTGTCACCACCTTCACGTAGGCGATGTAGTCGGCGGTCGTGGGCGTGCGAACAGTGTGGGTACCGTGGTCGAGGACGTTGATGGCCGCCGAGCCCGGCGTGAAGTGCACGTTGTGGCCCGAGAGATCGTGCGTCTCGGCGCCGGACTGGTCGTAGAGGCGGAAGCCCGAGGGAGCGGTACCGAGCGCCTTGTCGATGATGTCATCCGTGAGAAAGGCGCGACTCGAACCGCCGTCCACGCGTGCGCCGTGGTCCGACAGCAGGGAGACGACTCCGGGGTTGTGGATCTCAACGCCCAACGTGCGCAGCAGGTCCCGCGCCTCCGCGACGATGCGCTCTATCAGTTGATCGTTCAGGAACCTGATGCCGGGTCTCATAGTGTGCTCCTCGAGCCACGTAAGCGGCCTCCGAATGTGCAGCAATTGCGCACAGTGGTCTAGTCCCTGGCCCGCGCGTGGGCGCGGGTTAAGGTTGGTGCATACTGAGACGGCTCGTCGGAGGAGGTACGATGGGTGCGAGACATTGGGTGGCGGCATCGTGCGCGGTGGTCATCGCCTCGGGTTGTGCTGCGCCGGACGCTCGGCAGGAGGACGCTGGCGCCGACTCGGCGGCTGCCGAGGCGCGTGACGATGCCGTGACGGCGGTCTATGACTGCCCCGGCGGCCGCAGCTTCGTCGCCCGCATCCAGGGGGACACGGCCTGGCTGTTTCTTCCGGGTATCACCGTCCCGGCCATCCACACGCCTTCGGGCTCCGGAGCGAAGTACACCGACAGTGTGGTTACGTTCTGGTCCCACGGTGACGAGGCGATGATCGAGGCGCCCGGGTTCGAGGCCAGGGAGTGCCGCAACAACCGGCGCGCGGCGATCTGGGAGCATGCCAAGCTGAACGGCGTGGACTTCCGCGCCGTGGGCAACGAGCCGGGCTGGCACCTCGAGATCAGTCGCGGCCGGAGCATCGAGTTCGTGACCGACTACGGGCAGGCGCGGTATGACTTTCGGGCGCCCGAGCCCGACGTGGACCAGGACGGCGCCCGCGCCGTATACCGAACGGGCGACAGTGATCACGAGCTCGTCGTGCAGCTCGAGGGGCGGCGCTGTTTCGACACCATGGCCGACGATGAGTACGAGACCGCCGTTACTGTGACGTTGGACGGACGCGAGCTGAGGGGCTGCGGCCGGGCGCTGCACTAGAGTTGGAGCCCACAATGGACCTGCGACTGCACGAGATCTTCGAGCGCCAGAGGGAGCAAGCGCCCGTGATGGCGCGCACGACCGCTGCCGAGCGGCGCGGGCGGCTCAAGCGGCTGCGCGCGGCGGTCGTGAAGCGCCGCCCTGCCATAGCGGATGCCATTCACGCCGACCTCGCCAGGCCGCGGGCCGAGTCGGAGTTGGCTGAGGTCCATCACGTGCTGCAGGAGATCGACTATGCCATTCGACGCCTCCCGCGCTGGATGCGGGGAAGGCGTGGGCGCACGCAGCTCTTCCTCATCGGGACCTCCAGCAGGCTGCACATCGAGCCGCGCGGCGTGGTGCTCATCCTGGCGCCCTGGAACTATCCCGTGGCACTCGTCATCAACCCACTCGTGGCTGCGATTGCGGCCGGCAACTGCGTGGTGCTCAAGCCGTCCGAGAAGGCGCCGGCCACGGCCCATCTCCTGGCATCGCTGGTGAGCGAGACGTTCGATGAGAGGGAGGTGGCGCTGGTCGAAGGCGGTCCCGAGGCGGCAGAGGCCCTGCTCGAGCTTCCCTTCGATCACATCTTCTTCACCGGCAGTACATCGGTCGGTCGCAAGGTGATGACGGCCGCCGCCGAGCACCTGGCGTCGGTGACCCTGGAGCTGGGAGGCAAGACGCCGGCAATCGTGGACGCGTCGGCGAACGTGCGTACCGCGGCGCAGCGGATCGCATGGGGGAAGTTCTTCAATGCGGGTCAGACCTGCCTGGCGCCGGACTACGTGCTCGTCGATGCAGCCGTTGAAAAGGAGCTGCTCGCAGAGCTGAAGACCAGCGTCGCACGGTTCTACGGAGAGAGCGAGGCAGAGCGCCGCGCCTCTCCCGATCTGGGACGCATCGTGGACGATCAGCACTTCGACCGGCTCGTGGATCTGGTCGAGCGCAGTACAGCGGCCGGTGCGCGCGTCGAGATCGGGGGGGAGTTCGACGCCGATACGCGCTACGTAGCGCCTACGGTGCTGTCGGGTGTCACGGCGGAGATGCCTGCGATGGATGACGAGATCTTCGGACCGGTGCTCCCCGTGCTCGCCTACGGTGACCGGGCCGAGGCCATCGCCGTGGTGCGCCGCCACGGCACGCCGCTGGGGTCATACATCTTCAGTCGCGAGAAGCGGGCGACGGATGAGCTGCTGCGGGGATTCCCGGCGGGCGGCACGATGGTCAACAACACGCTGCTGCACTACATCGGCTCGGATCTGCCGTTCGGCGGAGTGGGGGCCAGCGGGCAGGGGAGCTACCACGGCCATCACGGCTTCATCACGATGTCGCACGTGCGGCCCGTGGTTCGGCAACGCGAGCCGGCACTCGCCCGCGTCTTCTTCCCGCCCTACGAGAGTCGACTGTTCCGGTTCGCCCAGCGGGTGGTGCGCTGGTTGGAGTAGCGGCGCCCTGGCCACAGCAGCGAGGGCTCTAGCCCCGCGACCGCAGCCCGTCGAACAGGTCGTCTATCGCTTCCTTGGCGAACGACTCGGCGTCGTCCGCCGGCACGTGCCCCTCGATCTGCATCACGGCGATCCCGTGTAGCAGCGCCCGACCGCTGCGGGCTATGCGCTCCACGGGGCCCGGCCGGATGATCCCGTCCCGTTGGCACTTGGTGATCTGCTCGGCCACGATCGTTCCCAGAGCCACCTGCGCCTCCTTCACCGCTTCACCCCAATCGTCGCCGTACATGGTTCTGTAGAGCCGGGAGTGCTTCATCGCGAACCTGGCGTACGTGAGGGCGATGCGCCGCAGGCACTTCTCCGGGTCGCCCGCATCCTCCAGCTCGGCGCGAACGGCCTCGGAGAGCATGCCGAAGCCCCTGAGGGCTACCGCGCCGCGGAGCTCCTGGAGCCCACCGTCCCGGAAGTGGTGGGTGAGGGTGCCCAGGCTGCGCCCCGCCTCCTTCGCGACCGATCGGGCGTCGAACTGGCGGCCCTCGTCGTTCACGATGCGGACGGCGGCGTCCACGAGGGCCTCGCGGGCGTCACTGCTCTCTCGGGGCGGCTGCTTCCGTTTTCTCAGGATCATAGGGCGCTTTGGGCTGTTCTCGCACAATGTACGACTCGAAACCGCTGGGCGCCACTCCCCTTTTGGGGGCAGCCAGCCGAGGTTGACTCGTACGCTGTACGAGGGTAACCTTCAGCGCTGTCGTACGGTGTACGATGGCATCCCAGACACCGTTTCACGCAGCACAGCAGGGGTAAGCAGATGTTCCGTAAGCCGTTCAAGGTCGAGTGCACTCTGTGGGGCGAGGACTTCGTTGGTGTCCTGCCCCAGCTTTCGGAGTGGCTCACCAAGTGCCGCATCGTCCCGAACACGGGCGACACGGTACCGCTCCCATCAGCTGTTCGGGCTACCCGGCCAAAGCCAGGCGGGACGAACGGCCACGATGCCGAGATCGTGCGGCAGCAGGTGGCGGAAAACACCGGCGTCGTAACGACGGTGTACTACCTGCCCACGCGCGACATGGTGAAGGTCGGCATCAAGGAGTCCAGGCGAGCCAACGGTCGCTAGACGCCTCTTGGGGGGAAGCCCGCACTCGCGGGTTTGAAGGCCGATCGGCAGCGATGCCGGTCGGTCTTCTGTCATTGGGAGCCCCGCATGTCTATCATTGGGTAGGAGCCGAACGAACGCATGTCTGAAGTATCCGCCTCGGTCGTACCCACCAAGTACTGGCACAAGCTGGACGACGGACGTGTGCAGTGCGACATGTGCCCGCGCTACTGTCACATGCGAGAGGGGCAGCGCGGCATGTGCTTCGTGCGGATGTGCCAGGACGGCGAGGTGGTCCTCACAACGTACGGCCGCTCCAGCGGGTTCTGCGTCGATCCCATCGAGAAGAAGC